>ERZ869921.263-NODE-263-length-35624-cov-4.716945_pt1 | contig 35624 bp, 39 predicted proteins | sample MGYA00579310_ERZ869921 | MGnify/ENA primary metagenome ERZ869921 (study PRJEB32216, sample SAMN09231816) | wastewater metagenome | place: USA: Maryland | collected 2016-06-21 | study: EMG produced TPA metagenomics assembly of the PRJNA472060 data set (Reclaimed... | reverse complement strand
GCGGTAAATGCGTTCGGGGCACTAGGAGGAACTTGGTCCCTGGCGGTTCGCAAGCGACTCACAGCGCGCTCTAGCTCAATTAGGGTGCCCGGCCGTACGCGTTTGGCGCGTAGCAGCCGGAGCCCCCTTCGACACAATTTCAAGAGCCTACGGGCCCTGACCAGTGCCAGGCGCCCGTACTGATCTTTTTGGCTCACCGACGCTCCAGATGGTTGGACAGTTCGTCGGCTTTCTTCAGAAGGTTTGTCACCACGGACGGGCAGGTATCACCCATCGTCGAAGACCGAAGGCCGGCCCAGATCGCTCCGAGCATGCCCTTGGAATACTTCTGGAGGACGATGTTCTGCGCCAGCACGTGACACTTCAGAAAACCGGACTCTTCGATCGCAGCCGGCACTGTCTTGACCGCTGGATCGCTTGCAATCTTGTGAAACCGCGTCAACGCTTCCCAGGCGTCAAACACCTGGGTGTAGTCAACGTGCGCAAGGTCCAGTGCTTCGTACTCTTCCGGGGTCAGATTCTTCGGCAAGCAGCGATCGCCGATCTGCTTGAAGATCTGTGGCCCGAACCATGCAATGTCCCGGGCAGGTGTACCAACGAAGGTTTCACCGGTTTCCGGATCAGTCATCGTAACCTGCATCGCCATAAATCACTCCGCTGCAATGCTTTGTACTTTCAGGACCTTCTTGATGTCCCGGTCCGGCTTGGGGTGGTCCGGGGCCTTAAGCCACTTGCCGGTTTCGGGGTCTTTGCGACCCGTCTTGATTTTGAGAATGTTGTTCTCGTCCACGATCTCCAGGATCTGTTGATCGGAGATGCCGTTAATCGAGAAGAAGCCGGTTGCAACCACCGAGACGTCGGCGATCTCTTTAGCGAGACCGGCTAAGTCGATTCCGTCTTCGGTGTTGTTCGGCTGGAACTGGAACTTGTTCAGGAAGTGCTTCACCGGGTTCGCGTCTGGTGCCGGCGCATCAACGCCATCAACCGTGAGCGCGAGGCCGGCAGCCTCGATCGTTTCCAGAACCTCCTCCAGCAGCAACCGCGCCCAGAGCACGCGCAAACTGGCGGGCGCCAACTTGGGCCCGGGAGGAACCTCGCGACCAATTCCGTTGAGCATCTGCTCGACGCGGTGTTGGTGAGGCGTTTTCGGTACGTAAATCGGATTCATGAAAGTAACTCTACTTCGGAACGGGTCCGCCGGGAAGTACCCGGCGAACAGTTTTCAAGATAATTAGCGGACTTTCTGGCACAACGGGTGCTCCAGAAGCTCCTTGGTGGTCCTGACGCGCTCGACGATCTTGTAGAACGAGATCATGTTCTCGTCGTCCGGTTCGAGCAACAGAATTTTCTTGTTGGCATTGAGCGCGGCTCCGTACTCAATGTGTGCGCCGCGCGAGTTGCCTGCGGGCCACAAGATTAGCAGCTCCGCCAAGCTCACACCACGAAGACACCGATCGGCAATGTCTCGACCATGCGGCACCGGCACTGGTGGCGGGTTGCGTAACTCCGCTGCGTGTTCGCTAGCCCATGAAAACGTAATTTCGTGTTCTCGCAGACGCAACACGCTTTCAAGCAGAAGTACCTGCGCGCAGTTGGACAGCTTTGACGCGATGTAAATCTTCACTGACGTCCCTCCACTTGTTCGGCGACCAACCGGTATTTCTCACCACGTGTACCGGTTGAGTTGGTGTAGTGCACGTCCACACAGAACACCCAGCCGTCCATGACCTTTCTTTTTTCAACTGGCTCAGCATCGTCCGGGACATCGAACTCAAGCGGGACTTCCATGTCACCCCCATGAATCGTGAAGCGCTGCTGCGGCCGACTGTCCCACCCGGACTCGACACTCACAACGACGACCCGCTTTTGAGCCCGCATCCGGGCGGTCTTCGCCGGCGGAACCATAACACGATATTTCATGGCACTCCTAGACGCCGTCTAACAGCACGGCCGTGTTCTCGAAGATGCGGATCAACTGCGGATTGAGACTGTAACGCTCCGCATTCACCTCGATGGACTTTCGCAGGTTGCCGTCGTGGTGCCGCAGGCTGGACGCCTTCCAGTCGCAGAACAACTCGATCAACTGCACCAGGTCCATGTCACTCACCCCGTGCTTGAAGTGCTCGGGGTGGTGGTCGTTCTTGGCGTAGTGGTGATCGAGTGCCGGCTTCAGCGCCTCGCGGTTGTCCTTCGAGTCCTTGGACCCGTAGGTGGTACCCGCCAGCTTGTGGTTGTGCTTGGCAAACTCTTCAACCTCCGGCGTCTCCAGCTTCGACTGATCGTGACGGTCTGCCCGGTCCAGGAGTTCTTTCACCACGAAGTGAATCACACGGCTCACGGTCGCAATGTGCTTGCGCGTGTCCTCGTTCGTAATCAACTCCTCGGGTGTCAGTTCCTTGCTCATAAGTTTGGATCCTTTAAGTCTTCGGCGGTGAGTAGGCCCAAATTCGACAGCACAGCTATCGCCTCGGTCCGCTCGCCGCTCTTTTCAGTCCAGCCGAACTGTTCGGCCTTCGTGAGAAACGCCGACTTGAATGCGACCTTGGCTAGGCGCGCAACCGTATAGGCACCGCTGTGAACTTCCAGGTGCGACACGGCCGCCTGGATGATCTGCTTGACCTGACTGGTCAAAAGCGTGGCGTCCCGGCGCATGTCAAAGTCGTTGAACGCTTCCCAGGAGAACGGGAACAGGCGCTCAATGAAGTCGTTGCCAATCACATTGGCGAACTCACGAATCTCGATCTGCGCATGGTGGTCCATGCGCAAGCTCAAGAAGCGCAACAGGTTGTGCAGGTCACACTTCCAGTCGGCTTCCGTGTACGTCGAGAGCGGCAGATCCTTGCGCGCCTGCTCGAAAGCCACGCCGAACGCCAGGCGTTCGTTGTAGACTTTTCGGGCTTCCGCCTGAAGTGCCTGCTCACGCTGACTCAGATATTCGCCGGGTTTTGTACCCATCTCGCAGGCATATTCCCCGTCCTTGTTCCACATCACCGTGCGACCGCGTTCTAGGTCCGGTCCAACATAAAACAAGTGTGTCGAAGGAGGGTCGGCCTGATCAGACGGCCACTCCGTCACGGTGTTGCCGCTAGAACCCTGCCGGTTGGTCTTGGACTGCTTGCGCCACTTGTCGGCGTCCGTAGTAGCGGTCGCATCAATCGCCGGTGAATACCGAGTCGAGTACTCATTCACGTTGGCCGTACGGTGCCGAATCCACTGGCGCCACACGTCCATGGGACAGCGCACCTTCAACACAACCTCGGCAAACTCAAACGGCGTCGTGTGGCTGTGCCGCATGAGGTAACGAATCAGGTTTCGGTCCTCAACAGGACCCTTCTTCTCAGACCCGGACGTACCGCGAGCCCGGTGACAGATGAACTCGTCGGAACCCATGACGTTGATGAGTTCCACGAAGCCGTCGGTACCGATCGGAATGCGTTTACCGATAAGCTCCTTCAGCGCAGCTTCACGACCCGCGTTCAGTTCCATTACACGTTGCAAATTCATCACTGCTCCAGATGTTTCAAAATCCACTCAGACCCGACAGTTACCTTCAGAGTGGACGGCCTGTACGTGTAGTACGAGGACGCACTCCAACCCCGAACCGACGTCTTCTTGTTGTGACCCCTGGCTCGGCCCGTGTAGTAGGGCTCGGCGGCGCCGGGAATGACCTCGATGGGACACAGGCGCCCGTTACACTTGGCCGCTTCCCGCACGCGGGAACGATTACGCGCGCCTTTCTTACTGTCTTCTTCCAGCAGCCGACGCGCCTGCTGCAACGGGATGTTCACTCGCAGGTCCAGCTCATCTACCTGAGCCGGAACGCTTGTCGTGACTTTCTTAGCGTTACTCACGTTCCACGCCTTTATTTCGTCCTTCTCACGGCGTTTGGCGATGCGTCGCTCAACGCTGCGCGGCCCAGAAGGGATCTTAGGAATATGTTTGCTTACAAGTTGTGCAGACGTCGGCTTTTTCCGGTTCGACACGTGTCTTAGCTCCGCACATTGAGCAGTTGAGTTCAATCAGACTCAGAGGCCTGACTGCTACCTCACACTCGTTACGGCCGATGTGGCACCGGTAACAGTCCAGGCTGTCGGAGAACTTCTTGGGACACTTGTAATCCACACGCTGACGCTTCTCCATGAGCGTCCTGTTCCATCCGATCGTCGAGGACGTACCGTAGACCTCATCGAAATGCACCAGGTCGGGTGTGCACTTCGCCGGGTCCAGAAGCACCTGAATGCGCATCCCGAACAGTTCCGTGGAGTCCTGATACGGATGCGATATGCCGGTGTGGTTGCTGTTGTACTTGGCCCGGTCGAACCGGTCGAACCCGAAATGCACCTTCATTGCGGCACACATATCGAACGACCAGAACTTGGTCACCTGCTTGCCCGCCGGGGGCCCGGACATGATCCGAAAGGTCAGTTCGGCTCCGTGCTTGTGAACCAGGCCGTCGGCTTTAAGGTGTGGGCCAGTTTGCTTGGGTTTGAATTTGCGTAGGCCCCTACTGGACCCGATGACTTCGGCTAGAACCCATTCCTTTTCGCACTGACCTGTCCAGGGTGGCACAGGGCGGGGAGCGATGCCTCGCTTGCCCTTTAAGCGGTCCAGATTGCCTGCGATGCGCCAGGCCACGTCTTTAGCCTGCTCTCGACTAAAGGGCCGTCCGGCCAGGTGGATGCAGCTCTGGGCGATAGCCCCAATGTCGCCGGCCGGTAGAACCGCGTTCTTAACCCGGAACATGAACTCTTTCAGCGTCTCCCCGGTTAAGGTCAGTCCGTAATACGGATACATCACGACTTCTTCGAGCAGCCGCTGTGCTTCAATGATCTTCGAAGCTACGACGGGCTGTACTTTCGGCAGCCCCTCTTTCATCTTCTCGGGCATTAGCTCTCCAGCTTTACGGCGAAGCCCAGCCAGAACCGGAAGTGTGCCGGATACCCGGAACCCTCCTGGAACAATTGTTCCATGGGCGTGGCCAGCGCCAGGTGCAACGCAGTGAACCGCACGCCGCTCGTGATCAGCTCGTGCGCCGCGTTGAATCCGAGCTGCCAGGCGTAACCCAGCGCGTTAGTCGGGTCACAGTCCTTGCTCAGGTGTGGTACAACCGGAACTCGAATCATTCCACCGCTGCCGTCATTCAGCGACCACGGCTCTTTCGGGTCCTTGGGGTCATAAACCAGCCACCGGCCGTTGTCGGCGTCAATGAGATCGGCCATGTCGAGCGGCTGGCCGTTCGCATCCGGCTTCTCGTAAGCCAGTCGATCAAGCAGCTTGTGCGTCAGTTTGAGCTTACTCATGCGTGTTCCTATAAAGAAGGAGGCCCGGTGTCGGGCCTCCTTTACCTTCACTTGCTGGCCAACGCCTCAATGGCGTCTGCCGCAGCCTTACCGTCTTGATGCGCCATCGCGTTCTCGCATTTCGACACGTACTCGTCGATCTCCGCCATGGAACCGATCATCGTGCTAAACACCGCGATCAACTTGGTCATGTTGCCACGAGACTTAGACAGCAGATCGTGCAGGTTCTTACCGTCCTTGGCGACGACCGATTGCGGCATCGACTTCACGCGAGCCATGAAGCTGTGCTGCTCGTTGGAGTACAGCTCACCATCGTTCTTGATGATGACTTCCGTCTGGTCCAGGAGCCGGGAGAACTGCTGCTGAACCGTTGCCGGCACCGCGATCGGGCGGCCTCCCTTGCGCGTGCTCTCGCCCTTCTGCCGCTTGTCGCTCTTAATGACGTTGTCGATCTGCTCGGGCGTCAGATCTTCTTCGAGCGTCGTCTTGAGCACCTTGTCGTACTGTGCGTTCGAGTCCGTGTCCGACCGGAGACGCAACAGTTGTTCGAGGTGCCCGTACGTCAGCGGCTTCCCCTGCTTGGTGCGCCGAGACGTCAACCAGGCCAGCTTGTCAGGCGTCGGATACGCCCGATACAGCTGCGCGCTCTTGTTGAGGTAGCTAGGACTGCACCCGATCGCGAGCGACAGCACCGCGACAGGGTTTACCGGCTTGTTACCGTTCTTGGGCTTGGTGTAGTCCCCCTCGCGCAAGTCTTCGACAACTTCCCCGAGGTGCCACTTCTTCTCCAACGTATCGGCAACGTCCTTGTTGTGAAACGCGACTGCTTTGCGAATAAGGCCTGCGCACACGTCGCTGCAGGTCTTCAAGGCCTCGGTTAGTGCCTCGGGCTCGTCGGCTCGCGGCAGAACCTCTTCAACTTCTTCGGGCGCGGCCACGGCAGCTACCGGGCGCGCCTTGACGTTACGAACTTGCGGACAGCTGATTACAGATGCCGACATGTTTCTACCTCAGTCGAAGGCGCCCTGTTAACAGGGCGTAGGACAGTTGTTCAGCCCGCTCACGGCTCGCAATGGGCAAGGACTTGGCTTCCCGACAAAGGGCGATGACCAAATCCCAACTCGTTAACGCCTGCAGGTCTTTGCGCGAGATCGCAAAGGCCGGTCGGGGTTCCGAGACGTTGTGTGGCTGTGTGATTGCTCCTGCCAGGATACGGCTTGCGAGTGTCTTATGCAAGCGCTCACGGGCAGATAGCTGACCGACCAGATCCTTTCGACGCTTATCCTCGTCTTCCTCTTTTGCCAGACCGAGCCCAAGTGTTTGTCCCATAAGGACTTTGACGTTATTTTCGATCGCAGCCAGATCGATCTTGTGGCTCATGATTCTGGACAGTACGTCCTTGATTCGCTGCTTGATGCTCCCGCCCACGTGCCGAACATGCTGCTCGCCGGACATGTTGGCAGCGAACGTCAGTGGTCCGTCACGAACCACCGTATTCGCCGCGTGTAGCGAAGCTTGACCGCCTTCATGGTTGCTAAAGTGGAACCCCTTAAAGAACCGCTGCTCGCCGATCGCAAACAGTTTCCGAGGGTCGTAGAACCTCAGCAGCATCCAGCGCCCCGCAAGTTCCGCTTCCTGAAACTTCGTCGGGATCGGACTCAATGCGTCCTTGATCGTCTGATACGCTGCCAGGTTCGACACGAAGCGGTACTTGGAGCTGACCACGGCTTCAATGGTCTTCGTGTGCTGATCCACCAACCACATGTAGCCAGCAAGGGTATCGCGGAACCGCAGGCGAACGATCCGGTTAAAGATGTCAACCGCGGCCACGATACCCTTGTCGGGCTCAAGTGTTACCAACTCGTCCAGACAGTTGTACAGGCCGGGACACAGGTGCTTGGACAACTGGTAGAGGGCCCAGCGCGTGGCGCGTAGGCCGTTGCCAAAGGTTCCGTTCGAGTTCATCAGGACGTCTTCTTGACACCCAATCGGGATGATCTCGGTTGTGCGATCGGCCCGCTCAAGCGTCTTGAAAAGCTCTGCTTCCTGACTTCCCTTGAACTTCTGAATTTCGGCGACGGCAGTTAGTGCCACGGTTTGAACTCCAGTATTACCCTATTCAGGGGTCCACGGCAGCCGGCTCAGGAACATCTCCAAACCACAGGCCTCGATCTTCTGCGGTACGTGAGGCAGGTGGTATTGGACGATAGTCGTGACGTCCGGCGGCGGCTTCAATGTTCCGTTGTAACGGTAGATGATCATCTCTGGACCGCCCTCGGCGTACATGACCTCAAACACTACGCCGAAGTTCGCCTCCGAGCACTGATACTCTTCGGGCGCTTGGTCCTCTCCGTCCTCGAACATCTGATAGACCCAGGACTTACTACGTGCGCGTTTCCGGCTCGGGTGGCGCCAGATCTCGACGTACTTGCCCTGGTGCAGGTTGGCCTTCTTGTTGAACCCCAGCCACAACGGAAAGCTGGGGTTCAGCATCTTAAAGGCCTCGAACGTCAGCCGGCGCTGCTTGGTACGGTCGTAAGCCAACCGGAGCAGTTCCTGACTCTGACGTTCGAGGCTGTAGTTGGCCAACAGCTTACCGACGATTCGGTGCTCCCAGCGCGCCTGCTTGTTTGAAACCAGGCTGTCCTGGGAGTCGTGAAACTTCGGGATCGAGGCTTCTAGTTCTTCCCCGAAAGCTGTATCGTCCATTTCAAACTCCAGGCGGCGGTTCTTCGAGCGCGTCCGGATCAACGATGGCCGGAGGCGCTCCCTGCGGACTCAGGTCGCGCGTCTTATCCATGTCTTGAACGCGTGCGATGTTTTCCTTGATCTGTTCGCGCATGTCCACGCCCTTCTTGAACATGAACTGTCGCCGAATACCCATCAGCGAGTACAGCTCGGTCGCAAAGGTCGGATCGCTCTGAATGCGCGCCTCCAGTACCTCGCCGGCGTCTCGATACGGGATCGGGTCGTTGATGTCCAACTCGGGAATCGAGATGGTCCGGTCGTCGCCATCTTCAAAGTGGATGAAGTCTCGGAGCTGCTTGGCACGAGCGCCGCCAAACTCCTTGCCTTCCTTCCCGGCAACGAAGCACTCTTTCAACAGCTCGATCGTCGCGGAGTGCCAGTCGAAGTAACTCTTCTGGCGCGGCTCGTTGTGCACGGGATCGATGTCTGTCTTGTCGAAGTACCAGCACATCTCGACTTCGATGTTCTGGTGCATCCCGACAGAGTTCTTGTGCACCTTCATGCCCAGCGGGATCGAATAGATCTCGCCGTGAATGGGGTGAATGCGCTTCTGCTGGTGCTTGTCCAGGCGCTTCATGCTGATGTCGGTCGTCACCTGGTACTTGGGAGCCATACCGCCCGACGTGTTGCGAACCTGGATGTGTGGCGCAGCCGGGTTGGAAGAGAACTTCTCGTGAGACACCATGAACATGGTGATCGGAAAGTCCACCAGCAGCTTCGGAGCTTCTTTGAGGAAGTCCGACAGCATCTTGGCGTGCAACGGGTGATTCATCGTCGGAGCGCCTTCCTCCTGGGTCTTTTCGCTGAACTTCTCAATTGTCACAGCGGAAATGGAGTCTACGCCGATCTGAATCGGTGCGATGCGCCCGGTGCCCTTCTTCTTCACCTTCTTGCCGTCGATCTCGACCGTACCGCCGTCCATCATCGCCCGCATGCGTTCCGTGAACCGGAAGAATTGACGGTTCCACTCGTCCTGCGTAAACGCGCGGCTCGCACCCCACTTGCCTTTCTGGTACTTGAAGAACGAGTTGCGGAGCCCTGCGGCATCCTTCTGCTCGGTTTCAAACACGTGGTAGTAGCCGCCCTGCGCGGCGTGCCACGTGCCCATCTCTGCGAGTAGAGCCGACTTGCACGACTCCTGTGCGCCCGCAACGAGGTACAGGCGACCAAGGGGCAAGCCCTCGACCGAAAACAAGAACCGCGGGGCAAGCGCGGGCATCTGCAGACAGATGAGCCGCCCGGTGCTTTCCTCAGAGGAAAGGCACTCGATGCCCTGGTCGTTCAGAATCTTAAACGACTCGACAAGGGCTTCGTCAAGAAGGCCTTGAGTTCCCTGGTCCTTTGTTGCACTGATGTTGGCAAGGGCAGAAGCGACCCCGCCATCAACCTTCTTTTTCTTAGCCATGACAGCTCCCATAGACGTGCACGAAAAGACCCGCCCGGGGATACCGGGCGGGCCACTGACTACCTAACCTTACTGGGAGCCGCCCTTAGCGGCCGCGAGCTTCGAACGCGCAGCAGCGAGCGCCCCAATACCGATCGGGGCGTTCGGCGTGGTCGTCGGCGTCGGAGGAACATCGAACCCCGCCCCTGGGGTAGCGTTGTTCAGATCGGCCGCACCAAGCATGTCGAAGCCGGCGTCGCTTTCGCCGCCCAAGTCGCTGTCGATGCTCCCGGTCGGCGTGGGCAGAGCCTCGTCGGTCTGACCGCCGCTGAACGGGTCTACTTCATTGGTGCCGGTGTCGCTACCGAACGGCACAGAGGCCTGTGCGGTGTCCGTAGCGTCGAACGGCGTGTGCGACACATTCGGGCCCTTGCCCTCGCTAATGCCCTGCACGGGCACGCTACGCGCAGCCACGGCCTTGCGCCGGATGTCTTCGGTGAGCCACTCGTTGTGCTCGCCGTAGAACGCGTAGAGCAGCATGTCGGCGGGAAGAACCCGCGCGAGCATCTGCGCCTGCTCCTGGTACGAGGGGTACCACAGCAGGCCCGGGATCGTGCGACCGCTCTGGTCCTTCGCATCGTCCCAGTGGATCCACTTCTGAAGCAGCATCGCCTTCTGCTGCTCCTGCTTCATCGCAGCGCCCAGCTTCTCGAAGTTGGTCGCGAGGTGGCAGTCGAAGCCCACATCGTCCTTCTTCTTTTCGCCGCCGCCACCGCTGCGGTGACCGCCGCCCGTCTGCGAGAACGGATCGACATCGACCGGCTTCGACTGGTACTGCGCCTGCCGCGGGTCGCCGCCCTTCGGGTAGACGTACAGGAACCGACCCGTCTCGGGACTGACCGGGTCACCGTTGACGTAACGGTTCTCGAAGTCGTCAAGGGAACCGCGGAAGTTCTCCTTCTCTTCGTTGAGCAAGGACATCAGCTTGTTGCCGACGCCCTTGGTCAACCCGAACACGCACGTCGGGTTGTCACCCCAGCCGATCGGGGCCTTCCCCTGGCTGTCATAGGTCTTCTGGCTGTTGTCAACGAGCAACATGCCCTGCATCAGGAACAGTTCGCCGGCGTTCGGCAGAACCGCACCCTTGCCCTGCGAACCCGCAAGCATGCCGGTCCACTTGAGACACGACTTGGCGTCCGGCTCGACCTCTTCGGGCCGGATGAAGGCGTTCCAGTTGTCCGCCTTACCCTGGCCCTTCTTCACCGCGTAACGCACGGCGCGTTGAAGCACACCGTACGGGTGGAGACGGTCATCGAACATGCCGTCCTTCGGGTTGTGGCAGATGTAGCTGATGCCGGGCGTACCGACATTCATCACAACCTGGAGGCGCTTGAGCCAGTAGCCGAGGAAGTTCTTGCCGCCCGGGTCCTTGCGGTAGGGCTCAAAGCCCTTGGGGTTCCGGAAGGAGCGACACGGGAACGGGCGAAACACAGTCAGCGGCTTCTTGTCCGTGCTGTATTTGGGCTTCACGAACTGAACGTCGTGGTCGCCCTTGAAGAACCGAAACGAACCGGACTGTTCAGACGCGGCCGAGTCAACGCTGCTGTCGTACTCGGGTTCCGCAAGAGGCGTGAAAGAAACGGGAAGAGCCATTGCAAAACACCAAACATGAGGATGGGTTGCGCGAGCAGTAACTGCTCAATGCGCGTCATTTGGCCTAAGCCAACAGGAAGAATAGCAGATCCGTGTCCGGTGACAAGGTCTGCTATCCGTACTCCTGCCTCGATAGAACATTGATGTGACCTAAGTCACTTAGCAGCCTGGGGCTGTGGCACCAGAAATTTTTCCTGGCGCATCAGGACAGGGCTGGCTGTATTTCCCTGTATCCTCACAGAACTTCCGGAACAGAGCTTCCTTCGTTCGTTCTTTGAACGCCTCTGACACCATCGCCTTGGCGTAGTTGAACTCGGGCTGTGTGGCCAGCTTCGGGAAGCCCAGAGACTTCGCAAGACGGTCGATCTTGTGGAGGTACTCGGGAATCGTCAGGTGGTTGGTAATGACGATATCGCAGTCTTCGGGGCCGTACCGCAGCGTTGGGTCGAACGGCGCCTGTGCGCGTTCCACCCAGACCGCCAGATCGATCAGCCCTTCGGCCTTCGCGGCCTTCAACTCCTCACCGTCACGAATTCCGCAAACGAAGTCGGACGTCTCGAACACCTTACGAACCAGGCGCGCCCAATCGTCCTTGCGGTACTCGTTGAGCAAGTTGTACCAGTCCATGCGGCGCTCGTGGCGCGTCTTCCAGGCTTCCTCGACGGAAAGCCCGAGACGTTCGGCCACGAACTCCTTACCCGCCCAGGAACACCCGCCCTCGAAACGAAGGTTGTAGTGTTCCTTGAGGAAATCGCCGGCGGTGTCTTTCCCGCAGCGTCCGCGCCCCAGGATTGCCAGCCTCGGCAGGTGCGTTTTCAATGTCGTAATCGGAACCATCTAAACTCCTGCATTCTGAATAGGACCCTATCGGTCAGTAGTAGTCGTGGTCGGCCTCGTAATCCTCCCAATCGCGCTCAAACAGCTCGCGCAGATCGGGAATCGTCGGAAGCTGATACACCTCGACTACGACCGGCAGGCGCCGAGCCGCATCGGCCCGTTCGCGCTCACGTTCGCGCTCGGCCTCGCGCTCCCGGTCCAACGTCGCAGTCACCCAGGCGGAACAGGCCTCAGCAACCGCCGCGACGTTTTCCAGGTCGCCGGGGCTGAAACTCATCGTCTTCACGAACTTGTCGTTCTCGTCACGGAAGATCCGGTAGACCTGCGTCGAGTAGAACTCGCCGTCCTTACCGTTGTTGTGCCACACGGCACCATGAACACGACCAATCTTGGTCGAGTAAGCGGGCTTCACACGGGTCGTCTTCGATTCACTCTGAGCTGCTGCCATGTTTCACCAAGCACGCGCGCCAGTCACAAAAGGCGTACCACGCGGCCGCGCAAACCGCGTAGAGGCCCACCAGCGTCCAGTCGGGCTTACCAGACGCTAGAACATACACGGCAATCACAACCGGGAGGGTGATCCCCCGCAAAACCCACATTGTCGCGTTTGGGTTCCTCACAGTTAACCTCTGCTCGATAGAAGCAAAAGAGGAACCAGATCCCAACCGGCAACCAGACGAGCGACCAGAGATTCGGCGTATCGAACCCCGGGGTATCGCAGAACCGATTGAAACTGTGCCAGACGCAATACCCCACAAACACTAGCACCGGGACCAGTCCGGAAAGAAACCAGAGATGACTCTTCATGCCTCAGTTTGTCCGACGAAGGGCTCGCTGAGCTTGTAATCGATATTGAACCCCTTGTACGACCGCGGCAGGTTACTCGCACGCGACCCGTGCTTCAGGTGAAACACGATGCTGTAGCTGTTTTCCTTCTTCTCTTCCACGATGCCGATTACGCCCTCGACACCGAGCCACTTGACCGTAAGGGCCTGGATCGCTCTGCGGACCCTACGGCCTTCGCTCATCTTGCTCATTTCTTGTCCTTCGGTTTGGGCAGGAAGCGCGTCGGGATACCTAACTCCAGACCGCGCTCAAGCGAAATCTTGTCACCCCAGAACTCGTACATGCCGTGTTCAAAACCCATGTGGTAACTGGGCCGACCCGGCAATCGCTGGCCATCCAGGTTGCACGCATACACCGCGACCTTCTTGGTCAAACAGTCCGGCAGCACCTTGTCGATGTACCACTCCAGGTCCTGAATACGCACGTACGCCTTAACCGCGTCGTGGATCTGGGCACACAGGCGGTAACGCGGCGTGCCGTCGGCTAAGTAGCGCCCGGGATAATGCCGCAGGTTTCTCAGGGCCAGGGAGAGCGCGTCGGCCACGCCACCCTGAATCGGGAAGTTACCCGCCTGACGTTCCATTTCAGCGATCACGTCCTGCTGACCGCCCGCGTCCTCGAACCGCCGGTAGCGCCCGAAACACGTCCGCATCCAGCCTGGCTTGACGACTCGCCGGCGGCACCCGGCGAAGAACGACTCCAGCTCCGGATAGCTCCCGAAGATGACGTTACGGATGGTGTTAACGTCGTGGAGAGTGATCTTGATCCCCAGCTCTTCCACAGCGCGAACCACGGCTTCGTCCCCACGACCGTACGGAAGGCCGAAGACAATCGTCTTTGCAATATCTCGTACGTTATCGCGTCCAATTGCTTTGAGGGCAGACTTCGTAGCAGGCAGACGCGTTCCCACAGGGAGACCGAGAACTTCCGAGGCACTTTTACCGTCCTTGTTTACGTAGTCATTCACGACGAGCTGGAACGCCGTCACAGCCATGTTCGAGTGAATGTCGTGGTACAGCGGATCTTTCTCATCCAGGTTGGCGCGCTGACAGTGGTCGACCATCTTCGCGGAGCCGCTCTGCACGGCCATCATCATCAGCTCGGCGCCAGTGAAGTCGGCCTCCACTGAGACGTGTCCCGGCGGGCACGTGACCATCGAGCGCAGCGCGTAGGCGTACTTGGACCCGAGGATGTCCTTCAGGTCCTTCTCACGGCGCTTGCTCAAGTTCTGGATGTTCGGATCCCGACTCGCCACTCGACCGGTATCGACCGGGCTGAAGCGCGTGCGTACGCGCCCGTCCCACTCGACGGCCTCCATGAAACCTTTCTCGAACACCAGGTCACCGTCTTCGTCGTACTGCGCACCCTTCTTTGCGTCCGGCGGGCACAGCACACTCGTCAGCACGCGGTTAATGAACCGGTACCAGCGAAGGGTCTTGACGAGATCCGCGGCCTGCTGGTTATTGGCGGCCAGGGTCTGCGTCAACAGGATGCCCAGCGTTTCCTTGTCGGTAGACGGGAAGACCTTATCGACCTCCCTACGCTGCACGATCTTGTGCCAGGGCTTCGACTGCTCTCCGCTGGACTTCACGGGCATTAGACGCAGACACAGCGTGTGACGTGCGCCCTCGGGCCGCGGGTCTTCAACGTCACCGCTCTCCTTGTTGATCTTGCCGGAGTATGCGGGACCGAACAGAATCGTGCGCGTATGGAAGGTGCTGTTCGGGTTGAAGCCGTTCCAGCCAATGGTGTTACGCAGCTTGGCAAGCAACAGGTCGCCCGCCTCTTTGTATAGAACCATGAGCTGCTCGGCCCGCTTGTGGTCTACACACATGCCCTCCATTTCCATCTCGATCTCGGCGGTCAGCTTTCCCTGCGACAGCCAGAACGGCAACCAGCAGTTGTTCCCGTACTGGTCGTGATCGAGCGGGCCGCCCGGTCGGGTCATGTGATGGAAGACGCGGATCGTAGCATCGACGTCCCAGTTACCGTACGGGAAGAGTTCCTCGTCCGGAATCTCGCCGTACCCCTGTAGGTCAGAAGCCTTGATCTTCAGTGTGTCCTGCATCCACTTCTTGCGGGCCTGCACCTTGCCGTCGTAGCGCTTAACGCCGCACAGGTTCATTGCCACGATCTCGAGTTTGCGCTCGCTGGCTTCCTGAATTGCGTGCATCGCGTACATGGTGTCGAAGCCGCCCTGGTGCCGCGACTTCGTCCAACCCATCACGTGTTTCTTGGGATCGGGATCGTCAAGGTCGTGACCTGGCGGGTCAAACATCGATATCAATTGCGCGCCTAGCTCGGAGTCCAGCTGGCACACCCATGGAAGGTCGGCCTTTAGGTTGTGGCCCACCAGGCGCACCTGACGGTCCGGAGTCGATGTAAACAGGCGCTTTAGCTGGCTTACCGCTGATGCTCTTGACGGGACGAAGGATGGCAGTCCGATTCGGTCTTGCCCGTTTGCGCTTCTTAAACCGCCGTGCGAGAGCACTACCGAGCATGCGAAGCCTGGCTTGTGTGAGAACTGAAAGGTTCTGAGCCAACTTTCCCTCTCTCCCTTGTCCGGGTTGAAGCCCCGCTTGCCGTCAGAGATCGACTTCAGCGGCCTGTGACAGCTCGACCAAAGCTCCCCGTGCCACTCACAGTCAACTGCGATCGGCTGTGATGGAGCACCGGACGCCTTGTGATCCGCGATAACCTCGTCGATCACAGCGGCCAGCTGCTGTTCCGTGTAAACAACACGGTGATCGACCTTCTCCTCACCCTCGGTTTCCAGGTTCCCGTGAACCATGTCGAGGAAGCGCCGCAAGGTGCCGACGAGGTCCGGGCGGCGCGCCGGGTTCTTACTAACGGCCGCTGGGTGCACACAAGTCATGTACATGAACTCGTGGTAGACCGGCGGCTCGCCCGGGGCACTAACAAGTACCGTATGTTTCAGCGCCTTTCCGTGATTACCTGCGACACCGCCCGGCGTATCGCCGAGCATATAGGCGCTCGCCTCAGCGCCCAGACACAGGACGAACTTTGGCTTTACGAGCCGCAACTCCTGCTCGACAATCGGACTGCAGTTCTTGATCCAGGCCGCCGGCAGTCGGGTGCCGGCGATCTCCAGGTTGATGTGCTTGACCAGGTTGGTTACGTACCAAGACAAGAACTCTTCCGGCTTGGCGCCACACTCTATCAAGACACGATGGAACAACTGTGAGGCGTCGTCTGTGAAACCGCGCCGCGCGTTCACCTCTGTACGCGTCGGACACTTTCCAAGAACGAAGACCTCACAGTGCTCCCGCGGCCCCTCGACCTTGTACATGTGGCCCCACCTGTGACCCGGCACGAACGCCGCGTCATTGGGCTTGCCCTTAACCCGCACGGGCAGGTTGAAGTACTCGTCGTAGGTCGCCTTGCGATAGAGCTGCTCCAGTACCTTTCCGTACTGCGTCATCCCCTTCTCTTTGCCAGAGCCCTTGAAGACCGGTTTGGGATCTCCAAGCTCACCGGCAACTCGAATGAAGTCTGGACCGGGCTCGGGCATGCCCGGTGCGTTTAACGGGAAGAACGGCAGCGTATCGCAATCGTCCATGACGTCTAGTTGCGTCAGGGCCGGCACGGTTGCGGCAATCATCTGAACTCCTATTGCAGCGTCACGCCGGCCTTAGCGGCCGTTTCGAACACGAAACGGCGGAGGTTAGGCGTAGACATTTCATCGGGCTCGATACCGTCAGGTAGGTCCACTAGGACCGTATCCGGACGGGCAGCCTTCACGTAGTTGAACAGGCGCTGCGATTCCATACGAGCGTTGGGGTCGAGCACGATGGCAATCTTTTCCCAGTTCTCGATGATTAGATCGGCCTGGGTGACTGTGAACCCCTTACCCATGGTCGCAGTTGCTTCTGGACCGAAGCGCCACACCTTTGTGGCTCCTTCGAGTACGGCGGTGAACTTGTACTTTTTGGCAGTATCCAAGTTGTAAAGAGTCAGCCCCTTCGAGAACCCGGACGCCGTCATGTACTTTGGAATGCCCTTGTGGGGCGGTGTGCCAATGAATCGGGCTTGGTAGCCTACCAGGATGCCGTCCTTGAACACAGGGATGAAGATCTTGTTCTTGTACGGCCAGAGCAGGTCGTCTTTCACGTCCGAGATGTAGCCCACCTTGAAGTGCTCTTCGAGGTAGTCGATGTTGTACCCGCGTTTGGTCAGGTATATCACGGCCGGATGGTCCTTCGGCATACGACTGAGACGGAAGATGTTGCCCGGCTCCTCTCTGGGACTCAGTGCCAGTGTTGCAGTGCCCTTGAACACCATGTCGTTACGGTCTTCCACCGGACAGTCACTGAACACTTCGCCGTACAGAACTTCCCACTGTCCAGGGTCTTGTACGCAGCGCTCGTTGAAACAGTGTGCAAGCCACAGGTTGAGCGACTTGGTCCTCTCGTCTCGCTTGCCCCACATGTGCGGGATGTACAACCTGAACGTTGTGTCTCGACACCAGGGGCAGCAGACGCGGTACGTCTCACCCGGCGTGTGATCCGGCGAGATGAGCTTGTTGCAGACACGCCGTAGATGGCCGCCCTGGGTCTCTTCTAGCGAGGAGACGAAGGGCATGCCTTGATTGGTGACACGCACGGCACCGAACCGCTTGCGCAGTCGGCTATACAGCTCGGGCCGGAGTACAGAGATTTGAGGCTCTGGCACTCCGGACGGTGTAAGAATCGGCAGTGGCATTAGTAATCCTTGTCTCCGTCTGAGCCAGGCGCCCCGTTCTCGCTAAACGCGTCAAAGTCGTCATCTTTCTCAACCGGCTTGAACGTCTTGGGCGTCGTCGCTTCATTGCGCTCCACGAACTTGCCGGACGCGTTCTGCTTGTACACACTCGACACATCGATGATCCGGTTGAACGAGCCGGCGATCTTGACGATCGGTGGCATGCCGAGATTGGCTCGACGAGCTTTCGACACGGTGAAGAATCGGCACCCGGTCTTCGGGTCTGCAGTACCGATGTTGAAACAGAACCAGAGGTTTTCTGCGAACCGCTTGCTGCCGCCGGCGTTCGCGTGATTCTGCTTAACCGCTGACGTTCGACCGCCCTCTGCGGCAGCCAGCTGGTGCAGGATCCACACCGGAGTATCGAACGGTTTGGACACGTACTCCTCGACCATACGGCCGAACTGCGAAAGAAGTTGGTAGTGCTTCTCGTGATCCGTCGTGTGTCGGTCCACGCAGGCGCCCGCGTAGTCGATGACCACGACGCCCACCTTGCGCCGTTTGCGCGTGACCTCGTTGTGGAGGATCGCGTGGATCTCGGGAACGAACGCGGTGCCGCGCCGGGGGTTCTTGTCGTCACCGGAGCAGTCCACGAGCCACATGTTCCGCTGCATCGTCTGAATCGCAGAGAGCAGGCGCTCCTTCTCGCCGGGAAAATCCTCAGACTTCAGCCCGACCTGCTTAGCAGCGAACTTCAACATCTCTTTCTCGTCCGGCGTCAGCTCGGCCGATGAAGACAAGTCGAAGTTCTTCGTACCGAGCTTCTCGATACGATCCAGGTCGATCATGGCGAGATTGGACCACAGCTTCTTGCGAATTTCCGCTCGCGGCATTTCGTAGTGGAAGTAATAGCTGTGTTTCATCTCGTAAGGTTCATCGGGGTCCAGCCCGGACTGTTCCCGACACATCTTTGCCAGCTCGTCGGTGCCCGAGAGCGTCTGCTCTTGAAGCGCCACGCTGGACATGATCTGCAAACCGAGGGTCGTCTTACCGGCACCAGTAACACCCAGCACGCCGTAAGTCTCGGGTGCCGCGTGGCCGCCGCGCAACAATGCGTCGAGCCACGAGATGCCGATTCTGCGGCGCTTGCTGGGCGGCGGCATCCAGCCTTCTGGCGCAGCCGACTCGACCGGGTCTTCGTCCAGGGCCGCGAGATCCAACTCCCGGTCGCGGATCTTGGACATCATGAGACTGACGTCTGTGATCACCTTGCCGGCGGACTCGCGCGCGACACGCTGCAACTCGTCGTTGATGCTGCGCTCGCGCAAGAAGTCAACGAGCAGCCGCGCGACACCCTTCTGATCGAACTCGCTCGGCTTGCTGATCGCAAATACGTAGTGCAGAAATCCAGGTGCCGCGGGGTCCTGCGACAGCAACGCAGCGGCCTGTGCCGCCAGATAGACGTTCGGGTGTGCCTGTAGTAGCGCCGCGCACTCGACACCCATTGAGGTATATGCGGCCGCTTGATTTTCAAAAAGAACCTTGTGTTGATCCCGTGCGGCCAGGTTCAAGGCAGCCTGCCACGCTGCCCGCAAATAGGTTTCGTCGGCCTGATCAAAATACTCCGGTTTCAACCGCTGCCGCGCGGTGATGAAAACATCTTGGTGCAACAGAATGCCGGCGACCATCATGTAGCGCTGCTCTAGCGTCAGGCGCGCGACGGTCTGGACCAGCTCCTGTTTGGGCCGGTTATCGTTCTTCTCTGACATGTGTGCTCCGTTACTGCTTCATCGTAATCGCGGGCAGCTCTCGCAAGAACGTCTTGTAGCTGGGCAGGGCCTCATCATAGCCGTCCCGATCGCCCGCGTACTGCAACGCAGCACCCAGCCTGAACACCTTTGCGATGTCCGTGACGCCGAGCCGTCTGGCGACCGCGTACCGGACCAGCGGAGACGCGTCCAATTCGGGGTGAATCAGCACGGTCTTGAAGACGACCTGTTCGGGCATTGCTGACGCCGCCTTCGCCTGGAACAACTGCGTAATCACAATTGCCACCTGCGAATTGGCCTTGTGAAGCTCGTCCTGCCGCAAGCGCTCCTTGGACGTTTTCAACCCGCTCAGTACCCGCGGGTCTTTCAGGTGTCTGGGCTCGGGCGCGGTCGCAAACAAGTAGGTCATCGAGAACAGCGTGGTTACCCAGTGACCTAGGTCTATGCCGTTCTTGATTGCGAACTCGGCAAGCGCCGGCCAGACCTCGCGGGTTTTAACGCCGCGAGAGTCTTCCTTGCCGTCCCACTTCGGGTGGATCACGCTGAACGACGTATCCGGGTCGATTAACGACAGATACATCTGGCGCCACGTCTTGAACAGCTGCCGCAGCTGCCGCCCGGCCTCTTTGATCACAGGATCTTCAGATTCCTCAGCCATTTAACTCGCAGTGGGAACAATTCCCGTTGGAGTAACCACGTTCTGATCCCAGCGCAGACCCTTGTAAACCTTGAACCGGCTTTTCGCCCATCCACGGATGTTCGGGTCGAACTGATCTCGGAAGTCGTGCAAGATACCGTACTGTTTTGCGCCGCCGTTGATACGACTGGCTCGACCGGGCCCTTGTGTGCAGAGAATCTCGTTCTGCCAGGCCGCGGCCATGAACATGTGCTGCAAGTGGATCGGGTCGATACCGACGGCCCAGGTCGGCGTAGCGATGTAGCTACCCTCACCGGCCTCGAAACGCTTGCGGTGGCTTTCCTTAATCGACGGGGTCATCTTGGGCAGGTCTTTAGGAAGATCGCCACTGATTTTGTACCCCTCGAAACGCTGGCCGTCAAGGCTGTCGTAAACAAGCGACACCCCGGTGTGCTTCAGCCGCTTGTACAGCTCGACGGCTTGATAGATCGTCTCGGTCAGCACCATCTTCTGCTCGTCAGCCGGCACGTCCAGAAACGCCTTGGCAATGATGTCGTTGCGCTTCTCGTTGAACCAGATCCCCTGGCGCCGGCGCTCGACTTCAGTCAGACCTTCTGCCGGGTTCTCGTCCAGGATCACGTCGTGCCAGCGCACCTGCATCGGCACCACCAGCCCCAGCTCGACCGCCTCCCAATAGGGCAGGTAGAAGATGCGCGGGCCGAAGATGGCTTCGATACGCGGGTCTGAACCGTCACCACGACCCACCGGCGTCGCTGTCAGCCCGAAGTTGCGGCTGTACTGGTACCCTGCCAGCACGGGCGCAGCCTCGTCGTTTACAACCTCATGGACCTCGTCACCGATGAGGATGTCGGCATCGTAGTCCGTGTGCCTCAAGCTCTTCGTGGTGAACACCGTAACGCGGTCACCGAAGAACTTACTCCCGGCACCGAACTGCCCGACGTTTGGAATGTACCGAGACAGGTACTCGGTCCACTTCAGAACAAGCGGCACGCGTTTGGTCACGATGTGAATCTTGGCCTTCGGGTACAGCAGACACGCCATGACCCCCATGGCCATCTTGCCGAAGCCGGTAACTGCGTGCGCGAGTCCGTGCTGGTTGTTGGCGATCGCAGCCAGACAGACGTCTTGCTTGGCCCGGAACTGAAAGTGGTGTGTGACGTTGCCCGGATCACGGTAGTAGCGGTCGGGGCGCTTGTGTGGCTTCTTCTCCTCGTTGCGGGCGTTCAGGTCCAGATAGGACGTGGTAAAGCCCGCCTTGGTCAGCGTGGAGTTCACCCGCTCCATGAAACCGAAGTTGGTGAACAACCGCCCCGCGGTGTCGAAGCTGAACAACCGCTTCTCAGTAATCTCAACGCGCTTCTTCTGTCCGGTAACGGGATCTCGTGCCCGGTAACCGTACAGGAACTCGCGCTGGTCGTAACTGAGGTGCGGGTGCAGCAGCGAAACGACGTCTGGTGGACAAGGCTGGCGCCCGTCCGGGGTGACGTAAAGGAGATTGCCGGATTTAACCAGCAAAACAGGCCGGCCAGTCGAAAGACTGGCCGGCGGGGTTTGAATCGTCATTGCGTCTCTCGGATAGGGGCCTATCCGGCTACAGTAGCAAATTCGCTACTTTCCGGGAAGGTCCTGTTTTGCGAGATGCTTCTCATACGCGTCAATCTCCTCGTCTTCCGAGAAGAAATACTTCGGTACAAAAAGTCTCGGACCCTGGCCGGACGTGCAAAGCGCGGCGGTCCAGGTTTGACGCAAGAAGTCTACCATGCGACGGGAGGCGGCTAGCACGCCTTTCTGCCCCCCGCCCTTAGCGAAGTACGTTCGCCAGAGAAAATGGCCCGGCGAAAGGTTATCCGGCTTGGGTTCGCCACCACCCTGCCAACACTTCAACACGGCGCCGTAACGTGCGCCACGCACAGTACTTGACGGGTGTTCCGCCTGGGTTTTAACCTCGACACCCAAAAACTGTGCAAGACGTACGGGCGGTGCGTCTGGCTCTGCCGGGTCTACGTAAAAGCGCGGGTCCAGGATCGTACCCACCAGGAAACCCAGGGAGCGCCAGTCCATCCCGGAGATGAACGTCAAGGAACGATAGAGCGGATGCGGCTCCAGCAACATCGCTACCTTGTCGTCTTCCCATGGCAACCCCCCAGACGCATACATCGACAGGCCGTAAGCCAGCCCGTCGAGATCGTTGAACGGGTGCCAGCCCCCGACGCTTCGACGTAACGCGCAGGCGCGTGCTTTGTAGAGTTGAACGTCTGCTCCCTCCCCGGGAGCTGCGCAGGCGATCGGAGAGCAAACTTCCAGACTGGAGTGCAAACCCTTTTTGAGTTGCACTTGCAAACCCAACAGCAACGGAGCGTTACTGGCGAATCCGGGCACACGAAGCGCCCGAACGCTCTTACCGTCCTGCAATGTCAAAAACTCATCCCAATGCTTCTTGGTGCACTTCGGAACTCCGTCTCCGTCCAGAGTCCAAACTACACCGGCTGCGTCGGCGGTTAGTTTAACCGCGTCAACATCGGCACTTACTGTATCAGTTGCCATGACCGGCTCCTACGAGGCCCCAGTCAAACTAACCACGCGGTCGCAAAGATTGTCAAGCATCCGCTCGTGCGTGATCAGCACGATCTGTAGTCCCCGTGCTTTGCTGACCTCACGAAGTTTACTGAGCGCCGTGCTCAGCGTGGCCAGGTTGTCATCATCCAACCCCGCCGTCGGCTCGTCCAGGCACAAGATGCCCAGATCTGCTGCAAACATAAAGTGTACTGCAAGACGGAAAGCTAGCGCCAACACGACCTTTTGACCGCCGGACAAGCGCTCGGCCCGGCACAACGTTCCGTCGTCAGCAAACCTAACAACAAAACGAAGATCGTCAACGGACTCGATCCTGAACGACCGGAACGGTAATTCCAGGTCGTTCAGGATTCGATTCGTGTCCTCTTTCAACAAATTCAGGTAGTACTGAGAGACTGCCATCGGGAGTCGTTCCCGATGGAACAATTCACGCACGTTCTCCAAATGCGTAGAAAGGCCCCTCAGTGCCTCGATCTTGGTCCTGGAGGCCTCATACCCAGCTGCGAGCCCTTCGAGCCTCTCAGCGCGTCCTAGGGCCCTTTCCAGGCCCGACACAGCTTCTTCCTTCAACTGCGTTAGCTGTTGACGGTCACTTTGAAGCGCCTTGGCGTGTGCAAGATCATTGTCGGAAACGGTTTCCGACGCGTGCTTGCTCAGTTCGACCTGGTGGGCTGCCTCGGATTCGAGCCTTCCCTGTAGCTGCGCCAGGAGCTTCTCGGCATCGGCCTCTGCTTTCTGGCACGAAACTACAACTCGTCTGGCGGATTCGAGCCGACTGAGTATTGAGGGATCTTCTCGAACTTCGGGCCCCTCCGGCCGTTCAACTGTTCCGTGAGCGTCTAGTCGCGTCTTTGCAACGTCCAATTCGCTCTGCAATTTGGCTGCAGACGTTGCCCAGACCCCCAGTGCCTTGTCGTAGGCGACCGTTTCGGCTGAAACACGCTCCAGGTCCTGAATCGCTGCGCTAAGAAGCGGTGCGTCGGTACGCGCGCGTTCAATGCGCTGTTTCAGCTCGATCCCGCTCGTGGCTGTCTGACACGTCGGGCAGTTGACCTTACCGGCACAACTCTCCAGAAGTGTCCGGCACGCACTCAGCTGCACACGGGCCTGAAACAACTCCCTGGATACCGGCTCGCGCTCGCTCTCTTCGATGTAGTCAACGGGCTTCGCCGGCCGCCGTGCATTAACCGCCGCAAGTGTCGCTTCAGCCTGACTTACTTCGAGTAGGGCCCTATCTACCTTGGTCTTCCACTGCCGGTAAGCCTGCCAGTTGCGCAGAGCATCGGCCTCGGCTCGGACCTTTGCATCCAGTTCGTCTCGACTCTTTAGAGAGTTGAGGTAGTGGAGCTTGATCTTGGCCAGTTCGAGGGAAAGTGCGTTGATCTGTCCCCGAGTCGCCTCTGTCTTGAGTTCCGCGACTTTCAACACTTCGGCAGCCTGTTTAGCGCGGGCCGCTTTCAATACCGTTTCGTCTGCGGCCTTGAAACTCGCTTGGCGCGTTTCAAAATCCTCTTCGATCGAGGTCAGACTCTTCTCGTAGCTTTCAATGTCTCGCATCGCCGCCGCGAGATCCTTGGCAGCCGTTGGCCCCTCGGGATGAATCTCAATCGTCGGAATGGGCGGCTTCTGCAGTGCGTCCCAAATCTTGCCGGCCTTGTCGGTACCGAAAAGCTGGGAGAACGCTTTGGCCCTGTCCTTGTCGTCGGCAGCCAGGAACGAAAACATGCCCCACTGCTCGACGAACACGTAGTCGAGGATCACCTTCTCGTCTACACCTAACAGGGTGTGCAGGTACTCCTTGATTGCGTTGGCTTTGGTGATTTTCTCTTTGTCGTACTTCAGCCACTGCCGAGCGGGTGACAGCGATCGGTGAAGCTCGTAGGAGGTGCCGCCGTGATCGAACCAGGCGGTGACGGAACAGGGCGCGCCCTCTTCCAGCCCCATGGACACGTTCTCAATGGCCTTGCCGTCATTACGTGCCTGAGCCGTGAAAGCGTATACGAGGCCGTTGATGAGGTTGCTCTTGCCCGATCCGTTGGGACCGCGCACGGACGTGAAGTCACCGAACTCGACCGTCCGGTCCGCGTGATTGCACCAATTAATCAGACGTAGCTTCCGGATCCGCATTTGTCACCTCTGTCAGTAGTTGGTCGTGCTCTGGTTCGACCAGCGCAGGCCCAACCGCTGCTAACTCTTGAACTTGTTTCGCCGGCTCGTTCAGGCACTCTTCAACGATCTGCACCAGTTCGTCGCGTACGCACTGAGCGCTGAGGAGTCGCGATGCCGTGTTGTACTCGGGCATGTTTCGATCGACGAGCGTGGCCAGGGCCTCGTTTAAGCCGCGCACGCGTTGACTGACAACAGTTTCGGTCTTCTGCTCTTGCTCCTTACCGAACGGCCTCAGGAAGAGGTGGGCGCGGCCGGCGGCAGCTGCTTTAAGTCGCTTGGCGGCATCGGGGACTTCCCAGTGATACTGGGCGACCCACATGGGAGTACGGAGGTTGGCCGGAAGAAGTTGTTGAACGCCTGATTTCTCGCTAGCATCCAGCTCCGCAACAACTCGTCCAATTTCATTCTCGAGAGTATTGCCATCAAAAGCTCGCGAGTAACAGACTTTTCGGCCTCGTAAGGCAACGGAGCGAACGGAGTAGTCATCGTAAACCACGAAGAAGTACTTGTTAGGGTCCTCGCCGATCGCCTGCAACGTGGCAGACCCGGGACTGAGAATCCGAAGCGGCTTGCCGCTCGGATACTCGATATCCATTAGCTTGTGTCCATGGAAGTCGCCGGTTACCACAAGACGCACGTTGTCGGGAACTACCTCCGGGATAGAGCCCTCTGGCGCCGTCTGAGGGCCCATGAACTGCGACCACACCTGGTGACAGATCAAAATGTCGGCGTGCTTGAAGCACTGGTTCTGCAACGCGTTAGCCAGAAGGTCCGGCGGCTGCCAGTCCAGCCCGACAATGCGCAGGCCCGAGTTAGATAACGCCCCGAGGCGATTGTTTATGTGGGTCGGGTGCGGGTGCAGGCTCAACCAGGGCGCCTTACGGTTGAGTTCGTGCTGGCCCTGCGTGAACAGAAACGGGCAGCCGGCCTCCTTGAGTCGATCGATGTCCAGGAACGTTGATCGGATCGAGTACGGGTCCGGGTACGGCTTATCAAACACGTCACCTGCGGCAACCAGCGGCACACCCAACTCGATCGCCTTGTCCACTTCCTGCGTGAAGGCAAAGTGACTGTCGCCCCACATCGCCGGATAGGCTACGTACGCACAGTACTCGATGTGGTTGTCACTCCCCGCCACGAACAACGGCTTTGGCATCTTCTTGTTCCCTCAGTTCGCGGCGCAGCTTCATCCACAGCTCGCCTAAGGTGTTCGTACCGACCCAATTACCGTCAACGAGTGCTGCGCCCCAGAAACGGTGGTTGCCAGAGGCCGAGCGAGAAGTCACGTCCTCAATGATCTCTTCGTTGCCTGTTGCGAGAAGCCATTTGCACAGCTCCGGGTGCTGCTTCAGCTTTAGCCGCAGAACCATTTCCATGTTGGCCACGTCTTGTTCAGACATGGGCTCAACGATCATCTTGTGTTTCCACGCCTTTGCGACGAACTTAGCGTTCATCGGGCCGGCCGCTTTAATGATCTGAGTTTGAATTTGGTCCGGACAGTCGGGCTTAAACCGCAGCGCCTGGAACAGTGCTTCTGTTGTCTGCCACCACTTGCCGTCGTGAAGCACGCGGTAGGGAGACATGTTGCCGAGCCAACCGAACGGCAACTTAACTTTTGTGAACGCAATCGCCATTTCGAGTATTCCCCTATTCAGGCAGGTACAAGCCCAGATCTCGACAGCGCTCCGAAAACAACTCGAACGCATAGTCCGGCTGCAGCGGGATGAGCGGTGCCTCCAGGAGTTCTTGGTGTTCGTCAGCGAACTCTGTGAGCCACGGCTCCCAATACGGGTTGCCCTGCGCGTGCTTGAGCTTCAACGCTTCAATCGCCAACGCCTTGTTGTCGGCCTTCTTGATGTCGACCGGGAACGGGTACTGGAGGTTGAACTTCCGTGCAATGACGCGCTCGACGCTGTCCTCGATTTCGCGGTACAGCTTGAACGACGGGTGGTGCTTGATGGGCCGCGGCATGTCCAGAACGTACGCTTCCGCCGCGTCGTGTAGCAGGCCTTCACGGGCAAGCTCAGCCGGAACCAGTCGGCTGACCAAGACGCTGTGCTGCGCCACGCTGTAGAACCGCGGGACGTGTCCACCGAAACGAGTCAGGTTGGACAGGGCTCGCGCAATGTCGAACAGGGAGACGTCTTCGAGCCTGGGTTCAAAGACATTGAAGAATGCGCCGCTGGACGTTTGAAGTGCGCCAGTCGGTCGCGGCGGAAGGATGTCTAGTGCCACGGTTACTCCGAGGAAGATTCGATCAACCAGGCGATCTCGACCTGTCTGCTGTCGACCTCCACGGTCACGAGCTTGACAAGTGCACCCGGCGTTGGCGTGAACTTTGGGTACAAGGGCTTACCGAGATTCACGCGTTTATCCTCGGTCTGCTTGGAGATCACAAGCGCCGGCCCGCCCTCCGCGTTGACCAGTTCGAAGGACAGGATTGGAACCAAGGGGGCTTCCGTGTCCGCCGCGAACTCCTCTATCTTCTCACCGATCGGCACATCAGCCAAGGGCTTTGTTTCCAGACAGGCCAAAGAAGTTACTTCGGCGAACGCCTGGGACACATCAACGGTTAGCACGATAGGAGGAAGGGGACAACCCACTTCTTTGCAGTAACTGGCTACTTCTCGCTGCATAAATGCGCGCAAGCGATCGCGTTCGAACTCGGACGTCAGCTTGCGATCGATGATCGCGGTCAGGAAGCTGTTCAAAGACTCCAGGGTGAGGCCCGTTTCGGTCGCAAACTTCGACACGGCCTCGGCGACCTTTGGCAGCGGAGCCTGAAAGAATCCCGTCTCGGCCAGATACCCCGTCGCGAACAAGTTGAACAGAACGGGATCTTCCCGCGAATCTTCAGGCAGTGCGGACATCTCGTCGTGAATCAGGAACTTGGAAGACAACACGTCGTAGCGGTCCTCAGACATGGCATAAGCCTTTTGGCGGTTTGTAAAGCGACACACGGGGCAGGATGTAGTCCAGCAGCTTCGGCTTCAAACGAATCAGCTCGCGCTTCAAGTCTTTCGTAAGACGGACCTCAAAGCCATCCCACGGATACAGATACAGGCGTCCCCGGTACTTCTCCAGGTATTCGACACCCACGTCATTGAGCGCAATCATCAGATTCAAAATGCCGTCGTCGGCAGGATTATCCACTTTCAACGGCATCCTCCGTTGGTTTACTCTTTGCGCCGTAAGGAGTTCTGAAAACTCCGGTGGCGCCGTTTAAGTGCAAACGACCGCGCGCTTGCATCAGATCTACCGTAGCGCTGGCTTCACCCTGAAGTATCTCGGGAGGAAAACTGAAAGCCTCCTGCGCAACCCGACGGATGCAGTCTCGGACGTCTGTTTCCGTAGACTTCAAGCCGTAAAGTCGACCAGACCAACCCTTCGGGATTACTGGGACGACCCCAGTAGGCAGCAACACCACAATGTTAGGAGACGCATGAAGTACGTGATCCCCGCCGTCGTCTAACTGTGCCGGCCAGTTGCGCAACCACCAGGTAGTGCCCAAACCTGAAACAGACAAACCTCTTACGACCTGCAGCGTGTCCTTTATGTCTGACTGAAGCGCCGCTGTAACTGCAGACTGCAGGCTCACACTGAGTGTAGATACCTGCCGGCCGTCGCCAACCGCCCGCTGTTCGCTGATGTCTGGACGCCAGATGCGCATCAGTGACTTTCCTGCCATGAAGCTTTCGCACTCCGGCTTGGAATCTACCTGCAGCACCCGTAAGAACTTAGTGACACGACGCATGTGGCACCAGGGACAAATTGCCAAGTGACAGCGCAGAGACTTGGACGCCGTACAGCGAACAGTCTCAGGCAGACAGTTAGCAGCAGCCAGCAGGTTAGTGCTGACAAGCATGCGCTGCCAACCGGCCTTCTGAAGCTCCCAAAGGCGGTTTCTGTAGCGCAAGAGGACTACCTCGGCCGCTTTGACCGGATAAGGGTCCTTGAGGCCGCAGGCGCGTGCTAAGGGCCACAAACCGACTTCACGAACAATGTGACTCGCCTCGGTAACCGGTGCGGCCGTGAAGTCGAAATTGACGATCTCTTTGAACAGTTCGGCATACTCGTAGGCCGGCCGCTGGCACCGTTTTCTCACGTTATCGACTCCTGTTTACCGACATGTCTTGTTCAAACAATTGACGTGTACATCAGGCTGTTGCTAAGGCCTGATCGTTTTGGTGTTTTACCCTAGAAAACCGCATTTTTCACTTCAGGTGAGATCAGCCCGCTGCTGCGGCCTGATGTACACGTCAATTGTTGGAACAAATCATTCAGTCTCTTACTACGTAAGAGACGGCGGCTGGCACCCGCCTCCCTGCCGGTCGGCGGGGCCCGCCATCCGCAAAACAAAAACAACAAATGATCTCGATGATCACTTCAACGCGGCGGTAATGGCTTCCAGCTCCATCTCAGCCCGCAGCTCTGGACTGATCACTTTGTCCAGTCGCCCTTCCAGTTCATTGAGCTGCCGGCGCTTGTCTTCGATCTGGATCTTGTTGATCCGGTTCTTCACGTCAGCCGTCCAGTCCGCAACTGATGATCCGTTCCAACTGAAGGTCGGCGCTTCAACGCCGAGGATCACAGTAGCCTCCTGGTAGACCTTTTCCTGCCCGATGAGGAATGCGACGATCTTCACCAGCTGCCGGACGTCATTCGTCACGTGCAGGTTGATCGAGTCCGCCTGCTTGCCCTCGATGAACGAGAATGAACAGTTCGTCTTCCAGTTGGGTTTCTCGGCCCGAGCGATCTCTTGCTTGCGCTTCTTGACCTCTTCAATCAGCGCGAGAACTTTCTTGTCTGTTGCCTTACCAGCCATGTTCAGTAGTCCTTGTCAAAGAGTCCGTTGGTAACTCGCAGCGTGGAACCACTTTCCATCTCTGCGTAGAGCCGATCTTCCGTGGGTTCGAACCACGGGATTTGCTTGAAGTAGTTGTCGTTGTACGTGTCCCGGTAGTATGCGCCGTGGTAGCGGTTCACCTTCTGTCCGTCCGGGAACGCACGTCCCTGGAACCCGTCGTCGCACAGCTTCCCGTCTTTCACGTAGTACGCGCGGTCCAGCACGATTCTTGTGTAAGGTCCGTCGTGCTTGTTGGTTTGTCGGTTGTACTCTCGAGATGCGTCACACCGGATGAACTTTCCGTCTCTCTCGATGTAGAAGCCTTCTTCGCGGTAATCGGTCTTCTTTTCGACCTTAGCGTGCTTCAGGAACAGCTTTTTTACGGCGCTACCGTGCGGCCCCTTGAGGTAGCCGTCGAGGATGTTGGCGAACTCCGGATTGGGCCCTACTGGCACGGTCATCGTCGCGATGTTCTTGATGTCGTTCTTCGCGCGGTACTCCTTGCCGTCCCAGAAGATCCACTTCTTGAGTTTGCCCTTCGAGTCGACCTTGTCCGCCTTGCGGTACGGGTTGAACGCGGCAACGTAGAAGTACTCCAGCTTGCCCACAAAGGTCAGCTGTTGCTGGTCCTTGGTCGTACAGACTGCGCCCGGCACAAGATCCTTGGCTTTGACCTGCTGGCCTTGAAGCTCACTGAAGCTGCTGGACTTTACGTACTCCTCCGAATTGGTAGGGAGTAGCACCAGCTCGGTACCTTCCCACGCGTAGACGTACTTGCCCTCCAGGCCCTTGCCCGGATTGCAGGCATTCTCGCGCAGAATGAACAGAAGGTTCGGTACCGAGATCTCGAACTCGAAGCCGCGGGGGTCGTACACCCGAACGTGCGCGTCTCGATAGTTCCAGTGACTCCGGTGGCCGCCGACCTTCTTGTTCAGCACGAAGCCGTCAGTCGGAACGTTCTCGAACTCTTTCGCCGGGAGCTTCTTGTCGCGCCAGCTTTCCCACGACTTCTCTTTTCGAAGCACGCCCTTCTTGTCAAAGTAGATCACGTACGCCAGCTGTCCGGTGTAGGTGTCGTCGCGTTTCTGAAAACCGACCTTAAGCTTGTCTGCGATGAACAGTGTTGAATCCACGTCGTCGTCCTCTAAATCCACGTTTCCGGCCTCTGAGAAGCGCCCTGGGCGTGGGCGCTGGTTTGGTTACTAGTGATCTGCGTTGAGCAGGGTGAAGATCGCCCGGTGCCCACAATCCGGGCAACCAAGCTCACGCCCCTCAATCGACGTACCGGTGCCCGCGCTCAGCTCGAACGGCAGACCACAGCTCGGACACGTCAGCTTGTACTTCGTGACAGCCACCGCGGCTGCAAAGACGCCGAGTGGCCCTTCGACCGACGCGTCCTCGCCCTCGAACCGATACTTCGCGACGTTACTCACACTCAGAAGCAGACTCCTGATGTTACGCGCAAGCGTCGGCTCCGCCGGCCCGATCGCCTGTAACAGCGCGTAGGTTTCACCTAAGTACTTACGGGCGTAGGACGCCGAGATTCTTTCGAATTTGGCACCTGGAAGGGCAGTTTGCTGTAACGTCTGCGCCACGTCGCTCAGGTTGTGCAGCCGGTCGGCCAGCTTGATCGCCTGCGCCTCTTTGCAGGCGCCCTTGATGTGCTCCAGGTCCAGCGCTTTGCGATCGGCCCGGGGTTTGCTCTTGTGCTCGTCCTGGATCGAAACGTTCGTCAGCTGTACGACCAGCTTGACGACCTCGTCGATCTCTTCAGCCGTGCCAGCGCCGTCCAGACCCGCACGCAGGTCTTCAGCCGACGTCTTCGTATCCTCAATCACGTCGTGCAGATACGCCGCGGCGCTGTACACGTAACCGTGGTCGGACGCAGCCACGAACTCCAGCTGACTCACGATGCTTGCAACCGCGATCGGGTGCATGATGTAGTCGAGACCAGAGTATTTCCGCGTCTGTCCCGCGTGCGCCAGGTTGGCGATACGCGAGGCCCGGTTGATGAGTTTCTTGGAGCGCTTCTCGTAGTCCGCGCGGTCCGCAGCGTCCTGGTCCAGATCGACAACTTGAGTACTCATTCGTCTTCCTTCTTGGGTTTCTTCTTGACGGCTTTACCCGTCAGAATTTGATCGATCTTCTCGAGATCTTTCTTCGTGACCTTGTCCTTAGGCGTCAGGTCGTCGTGATGTTCCAGAACCAGCGTCTGGAGCAACACGTTGAGCTGTTCCTTCAGCCGGCCGATCACAACGATTGTCGTCGGGTTGGTGATGCCCGATGAGTTCTTGTTGCCGATCGCCTTACACAGCGCGTGCCACTGGCCCTGCACGTCGAGCCACTGGTCGAACGCCAGCGTCTTGCGACTGGCCTCGCGGGCCTTCGCAACGTCGTTCTTTCGGGCCATGTCGGCCTGCGTCTTGTCGTGCAACTCGTCGTCAGTCATGGGGACTCCTAGCGGCTTTTATTTGCGCGCGTGCAAGTGTGTTCAGATCTAACTCCTGCTCGGTCGCGCGCAGCTTGTCTGCGAGTCTGCAGATAGCGCCATCTGTTCCGTCCAGATGTCTCCAGGCGCCACTGCGCATAATCACGCCCAAGTCGTCTTCATTAGAGGACGAGACCATCTGATGAAATAACACCCTGATCGCACTTAATTCTCCCGGTGTGAAGGAGTTTCGATCGGTGGCTGTCACGCAATCTCCCAGTAGGACCCTATTGGCTCTCTTCGCGCTTTTGGCGCTCCTTCAGGCAGTGCCTGAGTTGGTACCGCCCGCCCAGCTGCTGCAGCAGGTACTTGAGCTGTGTCTCCAGCCCCTCTACCGATAAGCTGTCCGCCTCGGTCTGCTTGTAGTGAGAGACGAGTTGCAGGATGTCGAGGAGCATGCCGGACTTACTGAACTCGGCGGCCAGTTTGGACAGCTCCTTCTTATCCACCTCTGCCTGTGCCAAAGCAGAATCGGCCTGGGCGATCCCAAGCCGATTCACGAGGTAGGATAGCTGAGCTTTTAGTCCGGCATGAATAATCTCATCAGCCTCTTTCGTCTTCTCTCGGCGAACGGCCTCATGTAAGGACCGGCTGGGCGAGGCTTTTAGCTTCTGCAGCAACTCGTTGAACCGACGCTGCTTGCTGTTCATCTTTCGCTTTCCTTTCGCGAAGATAGTTTGCGAACACATCCATTCGCGTATGTCTGGGCTTCTTATCTCGGTCGTACCTCAAACTGAACCAGCACAGCAGTACCTCGATCGCGAACGCGGCGCGCTCGGTTGCGACGTGCTTCAACGCCAGCGCCTCTGTGTCGTACATATGCACGCTGGGTGCGTCGCGGTTGTCACAGTTCTTGATGTGCAGTTTCACCACAAGCGGTGTTGCGCAGGCTGCAGCTACCGTCGGGTCCGTGTTGTCAACGTGCAGCTTGACTAGATCGAGACCTGGCGGTGGTTTAACTTTGCTGTGTGGATCCCACCGCCAGACTTTGAATTGCAACTCCCGACGTGGAATCTGGTACAGCCCAGGTACGTAACGTTCGGCTCCGTCCGGGATTAGCGGAATTCCGCTCGCACGAAGGTGGTCCAGCACGCGCCGCAGGAACGTACCGTTAGGTTCTCCTAGCCTGGCGTCTACGCCCGGCGGTCTTTGGACGGGCGACCCGGACGCGTACCTCTTAACACGATCACGGCGCCAAGCCCGTGCCATGCGCAGCGCCTCATCAACCGACTTCTTAGGTACCCAGTTGACGTCTATTGCACGTTGCGGCGCGCTGAACCAACTCGCTGCCGCAGACAATTGCTGAATGTGTTCGTCGTACTCCTTGCCACGTAGAATTCCATCGTCGCCGTTTAGCTTCAATGGCATACTTTCCAACACACTTGAGCCGTACCTCGTACCGTAAGTCCCGTCTAGCAGTGCGATGGAACGCAGAAACAACCAGATACACGGGCAGAGCGGCTTACCAAGCTCTCGCAGAATCCGCTCGCGCCTCATCTCGACAACGGTGTGATCTCGGCAGGCAAGGGCTCCGTTCTTGCCGGAGACAACCGTGTGCACATCACCCCCTTCGATTCGGATTCTGAGATATCGGCGTCCCATTCAAGCCCCTTTTCTTTTAGGTAGGCGGCGAACACGCCGCGTTCCAGAAGGTCCGCGGCTCGTTTGAGAAGGAAGTCTTCCTGATCCGCAGCGAAGTGAGACTTCTCCACGTTGTGCTGCGCTTCGAACAAACAGACGACCTTGCCGTTCAGACCGTTGGCCAGTACGGATATGTTGTACTTTTCTCGACCCGTCCGGCTCCGGCCGTTCAACAGGATCTCGACGCGAATAGCCGTCAGCAGCGAGCCCAGCGACACGTTCAGTACTGCGCCGTTCAGCTGGTCGGTAACATAGTGACCCCGGGAGCTAAGTTCCTCGGCTAGCCTGTAGGCGAAGCGCGTCTTGTTCAGACCCCAGGTTGCGTAGTACTTACCGCGCTGACGCCCTAGCCGTTCGATCGAGTTCCAGTGGCGCTTCCGCCACTTTCGGTACAGGCGCCCGATCTTAGGCACGCTCACTTCTTCAGCCGGGTATCCACTCAGATTTGCACAGAAGGTCTGTACATAGGTGATTGGAAGTTTGCTCTTGCGTTTCGAGTTGTACTGCAGCGCCGTAACGAGCTTACGGAACACGTCGAGGCAGTTGCAAAGCGGGTGCCCGAACTCACTGAGCGCCTGCAACCGCTTTGCTTCTACCCGACTATGGCTCAACACCGAGATCGATCCGCGACTGCCCAGACCGATGTGGTGCCAGAACCCGGTGTCGTTACTAGCTCGTCTGGGTCCAGTCAAACACTTAACTCGGTGTCTCATAGCAACCTCAGTTAGCGAGTGTGTTCAGAAGTAGCGTACGGTCAGAGAAGTCCGGGACACCCAGGTGTACTGGCTTGGGTCCGTTTCTGGTGGGGATCTTGATTTTCAGATGCGGACAGATCTTCACGAGGTCTTGCAGGTACAGCAGAAGATCGACTGCCGTGACCCCGATGTCGTCCTTGAGATCTTTCACGTTCTCCAGGACCTCAGGCGTCACCTCATCGGACTGCCGGTACTCGCCGGTTACAACTTGAGGCTTTTCTCGACAAACCAAGAACGCCTTGGCACCACAGCCTAGACCACCGAACGGCTCGTAGGCCAGCTGAGCCCACATGACGCCGTCTTTGTCTACGATCGACACTTCCCGCCCGTAGGTCGGTTTACCGCCTCGGCCGTACCGAACAGCGAAAATAGGCTTCAACAAAGAACCGGCCAGGGCGCAGCCGGTGTTTGACTTAACGGTGTGACCGTTCACGTTTACGAAGTAGGGTTTATCGGCCACGGGAACCTCAATCCAACTGATCTTGCGGGTTGTAGTTTTTGGGCGTGTGCACCGCGACACCCATCGTTGGGCGTAACGGGAACCTGGTCAGAACCGGGCGACGCTTCTTGCTGGCAGCCACCAGAGGCATGACCACCTGCGCTTTGAACTCGGCGTAGGCCGCGGCCAGTGCGGCGGACGCCTGCAGGGTCAGATTTTGAAAACTCTCGGTGATCCCGATGTTCAACGTCGCATCGTTCTCGTGCGTGTCGTACAGAGCGTTGATCGCTCGGTTCATATTCAACCGTTGAACCGATTCCTTGCAGGCTTGCAGGATGTTGGCCTGGGCCTTGTTCAAGTTGAAGCGCATGCGGTCCGAGATGATCTCTTTGAAGATCCGGAACTCCAACATCTCACAGATAGTTCTGAAGTCCCAGTTGTCTCCGTCGGAGCTTTTCAACACCGTGTCGTAGTCTGCATGTGAAGGAGTAGTCACCGAGACCTTGCAGTGCGGGTGCGCACCACCCATGACGTAGAAAGAACCAATCTGGATTTGATTCCCGTTAGGGATGGCCGAATCTTCTAGCCTGCAGTCGCCCGCCGCTCCGTTGGGCTTCGGGAGCCACAGATAGAGCTGTTGTCCATGACCGCCCTCCATTGTTTCAATGATCGGTTGCGGTGGCCTACGAGATCTTTCTTCTGGGTACAGCTCAGGGCGCTTGAAGTGGATCCGGCCGAACGTACTCACCAGACCCCATTCGATCAGCTGCTTGCTGATCGCACCCAGCGCGGTCTTCACCGACTCGTCGCCGATCC
>ERZ869921.262-NODE-262-length-35785-cov-5.916793_pt1 | contig 35785 bp, 64 predicted proteins | sample MGYA00579310_ERZ869921 | MGnify/ENA primary metagenome ERZ869921 (study PRJEB32216, sample SAMN09231816) | wastewater metagenome | place: USA: Maryland | collected 2016-06-21 | study: EMG produced TPA metagenomics assembly of the PRJNA472060 data set (Reclaimed... | reverse complement strand
AACTATCCAATAGAGATCTTTTCTGGCTTTGTTGGCATCCAAGATTCTCTCGATGAGTCTCTCATCATCTTCTACGATAGCTTTTGAGGTTTCGCCAATTTGTTGTTTCATGCTTAAAACTTGTAGTTAAAGGCTTCCATCGGAGTATCTTTGTATTGATAATCCGAATATTTCATACGACCAATGTCGTAATTTGGACATGGGTCAACGGACATCGTTTTTGTAGCTTGTCCCATTACGCCATTACCCATCGATCCTGAACTAGAAACGTTGAGATAGCGTTCGTTATGTGAAGTCCCCGGATAGCGAGCATCAATCTTGCTTTCCATTGGAACTTTGTTGGGTTGATATTTACCTGGCATATTAGCCCCCTTTTTTATCTGCATTTTTAGATATTTCAACGTCGTCCGCTTTGAGTTCTGCTTCTCTAACGCGGGCGATTTCTTCCATCGTTGAAAAAACCTGAAGTAGTTTAATGATTTTGTCATCATCCATCGCTTCAAGCTGTTTGACGGCTTGGGCTTGGCGTAAAACTGCATCAGATCGATTTTCCACGGCCTCAGAAACTCTCGCATCTTCCAATCCCATGTTTGCCACGGCGCGCGTAAATCTCTCTTTAGCGCCGGCAATATTGTTAATAGATTGGGATTGATAAAGCTGTGCTTCTGTACGAAGTTTTTCCATTTCGATAGCAGCGGCTTTTTCTTGAGCTTGTTGTTGTTGTTGATTGAACTCTTCCATTGCTTTCATATACTCAGTTTTTCCCTGGAGAGGTGCAATTTTAGCCAGCAATCCAGGAGGAACTGGCTCACCCAACTCCTTAAGATCAATCAATTGACGGAAGAACATTTGTTGCTGTGTATCAGTAAGGACACCCTCTTGAACAGCAATGTCGAATTTCATTGTCTGCTTTTCACGTAAAGCTGGTGTAGGCTCTTCGTTGATGATGCGTTGAATCTTTTCGGGTGACCACGTTTGAATAATTTTAAGAACTTTCTTGGATACGCACTCTTGCGAGAACCGTAAGCCGGCCATGATATCTTGTAATCCGATTAAGGCGGCACTTTGTCGCAACATCACTTTCAGACCTGAATCTTGCTCCGTTTCAGCTTGTCCCAGCAATTCGTCGCTAATGTTGGCTACACCGCCGATATCCTGATCGTGGATACTGTTAAGTTGGAAGAACCCTCCAGGAATATCTGCACCTTGAATTCTCTCTAAATTCCCTGGCTGGCCACCGCGTTTTTTCCATATGACTTGACCTTGTGAAGTTTTATAAAGCGAATTCGGGTTCACTACCGCATCCTCTTCAGCAATCCATCCAGAATTAATTTGAGATTCGACTATATCGATCATCTGGCTGCGTCGACGGTTAGCTTCCCTTTGAGGGTCAATCATGACTCGGACTAGAGATTGCACTTTGAGGGTATAATCACTGGATTCAGGCTCAAATATGGTAAAGAAGGGCACAAAAGGATATTCATTAAGCCCATACGGATTCCTTTCCGTATGTATATGTTGGCTATTTACAATGATGTGTTGATCTACATAACGTTCGGTAATCTCTAAAAGGACATTGTTTGGATCGGAATATAGGATAAAATCACTGTCGGTGCTTACATATGGAATCCGCTGACCCGTCATTACATTCTGAATGTATTTCTTATTTTCCCAGCCTTGAACCCAAAACTCATCATAGGCCATCATTTTTTGGCCGTTAGGCTGCTGTTGATAGGGGAGCCACGTGAATTTATCGTCCCTTTCCCAACCAATTTTATAAAGCAATTCGAGTTCTTTTCTGTGTTTTGGTAGAAGACTTTGTGTCATTTCTAGAGATAGATAATTACGTCTACAGATATTTGACGCGTCATCCATCGATCTTTGAACAAAATAAGGATCAGCGATAAAGCCATTATATGGGATTCTACCAAAGCGAATATCCCCATCTACAGGGTCATCGCGATAATCCTTCCATATAGCCATCAAGTTCCACCCAGTGATTAAACCACCTCGGAAGCACTCAGAAATCATCTCATAACCGTCGGCGTGCTGCATGACATATAAGAGAAGTTTTGTAAGCTGATCAGCCGTGGCTTGGTCTCTAGATTCTACTGGAACGACAACGGAAGAGTGTTGATGCTTTTTCTGATATCCCGAAACCATATTGATTTTAGGACGGACATAATTGTAAACAAATGTCGAACGACCATTTTGAAACATAGCCTGTTTTTCGGCCTCGTCCCATTGGTCTGAAAGGAAAAATCTTAGATCGCGATCGGCAAAAGGAAAAAAGTCGTTCCACGCATAATAATTTTTATTATACGAGTCATCGTACCAATTTCTAATTTCCTGTCCGGTCAACCGCATGCACATACCATTTTAAGGTTGTATATGCCCCTACCGGCAGTGCGAGTGGGGGGTGGATAGGCACCCCCCTGGTGATCATCCCATTACTCGCTAAATGTAAAATTGAAAGTATCAACTAGAGAAATGTAAAGCAATGAGTAAGTACTAAAATCTACTGAAATCTACTGAATTAGTAGATAATTTGAGAAGAATTGAGGAAGTGTAATCTTGCGATTACACATCTTCCTTGCAGATTGGACAGGTGTAACCAAGTTTTTCTGGTATAGCATCAGGAAAAAAATGTTTATGCACTTTAGATTGTGTATGTAATTTACATTTATATCGATCTAAAGCTTCCAGCACCTCCTTTGGAAAAGGGAAGGTATTGATAATGGTAAGATTTTCCATTTTATCTCCGAGTGTCTGATAATCTATATTATGTTTCGTTTTAAATCCATGTTGTCAATTTTATAATCAAACTTCCGTAAATCCTTTCGATTTCTTTTGGATTGTCAACATCAAGAAATAAAATTCTTTCAATCGCAAAATCCCTTTTGGCTATAATTCTATCTTTTTCTAAATGTATAGAATCAAATTTATCTAAATTCACTAAGCCATAATCGGTATCAATCCACATTTTTATTATCCTCTTCGCCTTCCGTCATAAATTTTACATTTATATCAATCATTTCATTAAGAGCGGAAATTATATTTGGTCTATGTTCTTTAGTTGAAGCATTTACTAAAAGATAAATAATAACAGCCTTGCAAGTACTAAAAGTTAAAGTTGTTTTAATCGGAAAATCATAATCTTTGAATTCTTCTTCGCATAAAGCTATAAATTTATTTGCACATTTATTAATAGCTAAAGTTTCATCAACGTTCACTCGATCAAATTTCATTTTTATTTTCCTTTGGTTTTTTAAAGTTTATTATTTGATTCCCATCATACTGAATAAAGCTACGTGTTTTCTTATCGTAATCCTTCATCCAATGGCTGTCCCCTTCAATATAATCGAAATTCAATTTGGTTTCTGAATTCTCAACAAGCTGCCATCCTCGTGAAGTATGAAATTTTATCATACGGTTCACCCATTCTTCCTTCGTTTCATGAACGAATTTGTATTTAGATTTTTTAGAATCATCATTTAAGTCAGTCATTCCCCAATTCCCTTTTTAGTCCAATTCCAATAGCCATAGACATGAAAGCCAAATGAAATAAGACACCCACCTGTCTGCACCATCAAACCCATATCGAAATTTCGATAGCTCCAATAAAGTAGACAGATAGCCCAAATGATAAAACAAACCTTTTTACCTTTGACATTAAGGTAACGGCCCATTTTCCCTAAAAGGGTAAAAATCAGGTCAGTGAATTCACCCATTCATTTTTTCCTTAGTATTTAATAATTTTAATACTCGGTGACAGTCCATACTTTCTTTAATCTGCGTGACAATAGTTTTTAAGAATTCTTCCTCACCTTCTATCGAAATAAAATTGAATGAAATGGTGCTTAACGCACCGATTATTACATTTAATGCTAAATTCAAATGTGAATATTTTTCAGATTCAGGAATTTCTTTATCTAAAAATTTAAATAAATTTAATACTGCTAACTGCATAATATCTCTATGCTCTTCGTCTAATTGTTCTTGATTCATTATTTATCCTTTTTTTCATTATCAACAATTTTTTGAGCAACCCTAACTATATGACCAGAAATTTCAATTCCGTCTCTCATTATTCCAAAACTTGAAGTTGCGGGTTCCCCCTTAACTTTAGAATAGAAATCACAAATCCTTTCGAAATGAATATATTCTTCTTTAGAAACTTCGTTTTTCCCGAAACCAGTAACAGAAATAAAATATTTGCATTTATCATTCATTCTTTTTCCAAATTTTTCAATTTATCTAAGAGATGTTTTATTTTTTCACTATCCTTTGAGTATGGTGAAGTAAAATTTTGCATGGAAGCAAACATTTCAGCCCTTGTGCATATTCTCAAAAGGAATTCTAGTTCTTCTTCATTAATTTCTAGTTTCATTCCTTCTCCTTAAAAAACGCATGAGATTTATCAACAAAATCATAAAGTTCTTCAAGTTGGATTTCAGTAAAGTTTCTTTCTTCAAGCTGCAAACCAAAAAGAAAAAGAAATTTCATCAGAAACTTTTTCTGATCTCTATGAGGATCATTTTTCCATCGCTCGTCAGCTTTTAAATTTGATTTGTCGGTCATTTCTTCTCCTTAAAGTAAAATTTAGCCACTCTCACTAACTTAACAGGTGTGTCGTCGATTTTCGTGGAGTCACGGAAATGGTCATCATTGCGTTCTAAAGGCTCAGCAATCGGTTTAAACATCGGTTTCCAGTTGTCGGGTAATGTGGGGGTCATTTTGTTTCTCTTTGTTCAGTTTTTTGGCACTGCAACCTTCTTTGCAAACCCAGATAATACCTTTATCAGTGCGCTTTGGGATTTGTGAATGAAGTAATCGACAATTTAGTACATAAGTCACTTCTGGAGGTAAAGGGGAGATTGCTATAATTTTTGAATTAGACATTCTTCCCTTACATTTTTGAAATTCTCATCATCATATACATGAACACCAGCCACCATAATTCGTTAAAATTCGCATGAAGGAAGTCACCTATTGTCATAAAACCGTCCTGTAAAATGTGTAACGAATTAATTCATAAATGAGGCAGAACCCAGCGCACCATAAAAGAGCGACAAAAGGGAATAATACAATTGACATTATGATCTCGAAGCTACCCCATTTATTCATTTTTGTCCTTTTTTTTCTGATACACCAACAATCTTAAGGCTCCTGGTGGGATCGAACCACCGACCAATGACTTAACAGATCACCGCTCTACCTCTGAGCTAAGAAGCCAGACGGACTATGAAGGAATCGAACCTTCGTCTTTAGCGTGACAAGCTAATATGCTAACCACTGCACCAATTGTCCAAAAAGGTGAGAGCTATTGGCGCGAGTTTCACGCGCCCGCTCGTACGCGCATCTTCGACCGCCTTACTCGTGGCTCTATTAGGCCCTCACCAAAATTTTTTACTACAACTTGGGAAAAGATTTAAATACCGCTGTTTTATTTTTTTCCACAGTTTCTATCGCTTTATATCTTAATTTCCATAAATAGGCTTCTGCTTCGGCGTTAAGCCAATCATTTTTCCTATCTTCGTAAAGCCAGCTAAGAGCTGCTAATCTTCCAAAAAACATGCCAAATATTGGTCTAGCCCAGTGTAAATATTCTGGAAAACAAAGCTCAATATATATATAAAACGGCCATATAAAAAATGAAATGGCTGTTAAAATTTTACTTCGAATCATTTTTGTCCTTTTATTCTGGAAATTCCGCGCAACTTATTTCTGAATTTTTAAGGCAACCTTCAGTAGAAAAAACTGGTATAATAAGTTCGTGGATTTGAACGGGATTTTCAACCAAAGAATATCCGTCAACTCCACCGGGTGTAATGATGTCCACAGTAAAATGCCCCCACTCTCCAATTCCAAATCCAAATGAAGATCTCCACAAAAAAACCCTATCTTTTGGGGGTAATTTTTTAGAAGCTTTCATCCACTTAGTCATTTTGCTCCTTAATTATTCGAGAAGATTCAATCATATCGAGATCGTTAATGATTTTCAAAATTCCTTGTGGAGTTCCATCTGGATTTTTAGTCCATATCTTGTTAATGAGTGGAATCGTGTAAATTTCATTTAAACAATATGTTTCGTTTACATTAATACCCTCAGCTTGTTCTTTGCTATATTCTGCGGAAAAAACCGCTTTATTTCCTGAAGAGTATTTTATACGAAATTTCACATTCCAAACCCCGTTTTCATCCGTCCAAATTATTCCACATAAGCCAGCTTGGTAATTTTCTGGAACTGGAAAAGGGTATTTCATCATTTTTACTACAGCATTTTGATCGAGATCTGCAAAGAGAACGCCTTTATAAGAATAATCATCGCGTCTTAAGTCAAATATTATATTTTCATCACTTTGGCTCATTTTTATCCTCTTTAGGGTTTTTTAAAGTTCCAATAGTTTTGAATAAAGGATCGCAAAATTCCTTGAATTTCTCAGGATAATCTTTTTCCAGTTGAGACATAGTAATAACTTCGTAATTATTTTCGGGTAATGCTATCCTCAAATGGCCAGTATAAGGGGAGGGAAAATCAATTTCCGTCCATGTTTGCGGATAAATCAAATGTTTAGAAAAATAATGGTCTGGGAAGGGCATTGGAATATATCTATTACCTAATCGCATAGCCACATAAAAGTCACCATTTTGCTGACATAATACCTTTTTTCCTGTTTCCGAAGGTTCTTTTTTGCAGCATTTCCATTCGCTACTTCTTCTGTTCATGTTTCTCCATCATTTCTTTTGATGTGAAACCAACGGTTTCCTTCATTACCACATCAACTTGATCCAACAAAGAATCGACTGGTAAACTCTTAATCATCGTATCGATAAATTCATCCGTAAATTTATCTGTTTCACGATACGTTAATTTAGAAATGTCCACGCCTTCAGCGATTAAATCGTGACATTTTTTAGAAATAAAGCTTTTATGAAGTAGCAAAATTTCTCTTAGTTTAGGTCTATCTAAAACGTAATTAGTCATACATTCCCATTTCTTGTGATAATTGTGTAAGTTCCTCTAAAAGGTGAATTCGTTGCTTCTTTTTTTTATTATTCCAAAAAATATCGCAACATTTTTTCTCGTGATTATACGGTGTATCGACGAAATGCTGATATTTCACCGGGATTGCTGTATGACGATGGCATTTGTCCTTTAACGGACATCCGTCGCCCCGGCACATCACTAAGTCTGCCATTATAATCCACCAACAGACCAAGTGCGTTTCACATCATGAGATTCGATCTCTTGATCGTGAATCACATCGATAACCCACCAAGCCTTTACTTTTTTTAGTGAAATAAAATCACCAACTTTGGCTTCTTTTAAGCCATCAATAAATGTCACCATTTTCTCGCCAGTTCGGCGTAGGATTGGACTACCTTTTTCGCGTTCTACGCGTTCTAATTCGCATTGTCTCATTATTTTTCTCCTTTTCCAAAAGCACATTCGTTACAAAAATAGACAACAGCAGATAACCCCATCACCAATGTAGTGGCGTCATTTCCGCATGAACATTTGGGGTTTATTATATTGCCTTCGGCATCATGAAGAGTTGGATTGGCAAATCTAACGCCATAATCGGAGCCCATTTCGACATCATATTCTTTTCCATCGACTTCTACTTTACCAAGATGATGTGTCCATGCGTCTTCGAAAATGTCATTTTTAGGCTCATCCATTTTGAACCTTTTTGGTAATTTCATTGACTAAAAGACAAATTCGATCTTCGCATGTCTGTTGAGATTCTTCTGAGAAGTTATCTTTACAAACATTAGCAACTTCTGTTGCTGCAAAAAGAGAAACTTTGTAAAGATAATGCTTAAACATTTCCACAGAAATGACAATATGATGTTTTTCTGATTCTTCCATTTTCAATCTTATCTTTGAAAACGTTAATATTGATCATGATTATTTGTGAAGTAGCCCGTTACGTATCCTAAAGCGAAAAAACATATGCAATTTATCAACGTAGCGTTTTCTTCTGTCATTGTGAGGAGTATATGAAATTAAAACTCAGGCGTCAACAGGAATTTGCTTGGAAAAAATCTTTTATAAGAGTAAAAACAAAAGCACCCTCTGTTAGGAGAGTGCTTTTATAAATGACCCTGATATGAACCATCGGGAGTCGGGAGTCTGCAACTTAGAAGCTGATCACCTCTAAGTTAGCAGACTCCCGATTTCCGTACAAGGAGTTTGTTATATGTACGAAAATCAAAAAATAAATTTTATACAAAGATCACCACATGACAAAGAAAATCCTTTTGTCATGATCAATAAAGAAATGCTTCGTGATGCGGAATTGAAGCCAAGGGCTAAAGGCTTACTTTGCTATCTTCTCAGTTTTCGCGATGATCATAAAGTCGACCCCGAAAATATTTCCAAACAACTTGAACTTTCAATCGATGTAACATATGCGATTTTGCGAGAAATCATCGAAGCCGGTTATGCCTATCGAACGATCGAACGCGATCAAGGAAAGTTCAAATCTTGGAACTACTATTTCAGCGAATTTAAGAACAAATCTACTCTAGAAATACCAGTTTGCGAAAACACCGAACTGGCCCACAATGAATCTGAGCCAGTTTGTAAAAAACCAGAACTGGACGAACCAGAACTGGCTTTACAGGGAGTGGCACATAATATATCTAATAATTCTTGTTATAATAAACAACAACAACACCCCCTAACCCCCTCACTTGAAAAAGATGTTGTTGTTGTTGTTTCTTCGATAGACGAAAAAGAAATCCTTCGGCTGATAGAGCCGTATAAACCCGGGGTGGAAATTCAAGCAATTGCATTAAAGATGTCTCTTGAGAAAGTCCGCTTGGCCGTGCAAACGCTTGAGCAAGCAATCCAAGCAAAAGTTGTCGGTTATCCCCTTGGATTCTTACGTCGCGCGCTTGAGAAACAATGGACTCCTGGCGATCGCTTCTATGATAACGCTAAGCAAACCATTGATATTGAAGAGAATGAAAAGATCGAAGAGGTTGTACATGATGACGAATATATCATCGAACAGCGCAAAGAAATTGCAAGAGAATGGATTAGACAATTCCATAAAGCTAGAGAGTCATATCCTGGTAAAATGATTCACGACGATGCCTATGGAATTATCTTTAGTGATTATAATAAAAACAAAGAAATAAAAGTTTTTTTTAATTCGATAAATGGTTTAGAAAAGATGCATGAAGCAAAAGAAGAGTTTAAAAAATGGTGAATTAAGAAAATCTCGACCTTTTGGTCGGTTGGACAGAGTACATGCGCTCAAAGCGATAGGCATCGCTTTCGGTCATTTGCCCTTGAGTCAGTGAAAAGAAATGCGAATAGAGCGCATAGCGCTGAGCATCGGAGATATGATCGTTTTGCTTTAAAGGCTCGTCTTTGCCCCGCTGTGAAGCTCGCTGATCCCAAAGGTAGGTAGAGTATTCTTTGATAGCGTTAACGCAACAGGCGCAAATTTTATACGTTCCATTGCTGATTAATTGGCCTTGGTATCGAATGCCAGGCAAAACATCGTTAATTGCGTCCGTAACGCCCGGAATACCGAACTTGCGAAGCTCGACTTTGAAGGACAAGGCGCTTGGGTCGACATAGACGGCTTTGACGTTGTAACCCGCGAGGAAATTATATAAATCCGACGCGTATTCGCTATCGCTTTTCTGTCGGTTTTTAGCCTTGGAATCGTAGTAATATTCCTTTTCCAGCCACATGTTTGGGTAGAGGGATGGATTATAGCCGATAAGCGCATAACAACAAGGGTTAGAAGTACCATAATCGATACCACAAACGTAGTATGTGGCATTGCCTGGGGGATGAGGAATAACGTGATCGCGCTCACTGAAAAAGTCATAAACAGCACCTTCTGCCAGCACCCATTTGCCAAGAATGTATCGATCAAACCACAGACCTTGGTATTCTTTACGTAAGTCATTTTTAAATTCCTCCGTTAAGATGGGATTATCTTCCATACTAAATGAAAAGACTTTAACGTTCATGGTATCAGTCTTATCAAGATAACCTGTCTTTAGCCAATGGAAAGGAGAATCGGGGTTGGTTGTGCCAAAGAATTGCGCGCCGGGAATAGAAAGGCGCGAAAAGAGCATCTTTACGAAATTTTCAGGAATAATGGTAACTTCGTCCATTAAGGCATAGGCATATTCGCTACCGCGAATCTTAGCCTCTGCACGCTCATCATTTGCGCCGACAACGTCAATCTTCCTTCCCCATATCATCACCTCTCCTTTACCGGAGTGATATTGCAAATCATCGCCAATTATGTCATGCAAAGGGCGAATGATATTACGCTTAATGGTCGGCTCCGTCCGACCGCACATGATCATAGGCCCCGGCACGCCATTAGCTATGCAATCTAGCCACTTCCAATAGCACGAATAGGATTTGCCAGATCGGACTGGCCCTTCCCAAATATTAATCCGCGCTGTCGAGTTCTGAATGCTGTCTATTTGTTTCGGACTGAAAGCTTTTAATGGTTGCAAGAATTTCCTTTACGTTGCCTTTCATGGTAGTTTCTGTGTCTTTAGAACCTAAGAAGTCGACATGATGTCCGTAATTTTCAAGATAATATTGCAGACAAGTATTGTCACCTTCAACAACAGCTTTTTGATAAGTTTTCCGGTAGCAATCCTCAACGATTTTACTACGCATTTCATTGACATATTCGGTCAAGTTGTAGCGTTCTATCGACTTTCTAAGCGTTGGAAGTGAGAAATGATATTGCCATTTTTTTGCGATATAACTTTGAGCGGCTGATAAAAAACCTTGAGATTGCATCAATGCCTCGACTAACTTATCTACACTTAAAAGTGAGATGTCGGATTGCAAATAACTCATCTCGTGTGCATCCCCTCTTCACCAGACATTTTCAATTGGTGCGAGATTTGCGTTAAAGTTAAATCATTAAAATTTAGTTCATAATCTTGTCGGTGCATCTTACATAAAAGTTCAGCCCGAACTGGCGATTCGACATCGAATCCTGAGTCAATACGACAGAATTGGCATTTAATGCGCTGACGCCTGTCATAATCTTTAGCCATATTTCTGATCAAATGAGCAATCTCAAAATAATCGCCTTGGCAATCTTTTGATGCTTCACAAAAACCATTCCACACCTCTTCCGGATATTTCAATACGGCATCTAAACGCTGGATGTCTTTATCTAAAAAAGTTGTCAGATATTGATGTAAAAGATCTAAAATCGGCGTTTTAAACATCATCATATGCTCGTGCCACCCTTCATCGACATGTCTTGATTGGGCATTTGAGGGGCATTGGCAATCTTGGCTTTCCGTTCGGCTTGACGAACATAAGTCGATTTTGAGGCTTTTTTCTTGTTTTTTCTCATTTACTTACCTTAATTTTAGCATTTAAGCCAAGCATACTTATTTTTTCTAAAGACATAGCAAGCTCGTCTTTATCTTCAAACTCAAGCGTAATCTTGGCTTTTCCGGGCTTTTTAGGTTTAATTTCGGTTAACTCATCTTCGGTAAAACCCCAATCGAATAACATCTGCATATCAAACTCGTTGGCTAAAATATCAAAATCCCAATCGCCATGATTGCGGTTGAGTCGAATCATCAACTCATCGATATCAGCTTGTGATATCTCATCATCAGTCACCCAACAATCGCATTCTGATATTCCCATCGATAGCATGACATTAATCCTCTGATGTCCACCAATCACATTATTGCCATCGATGATAGGCTTGTCAATCAAGCCATATTTCTCTAAAGATTTACGCAATTGGCCTTCCTGCATCTTCGTTAACTCGCGAGGGTTGCGCTCGCTAGGAGCTAGATCACGCAATTTCCTCTTCTCTAACCGCCAATTCAGCATTTCTTGCTTTTACCTTTCTTTTTCATTCCTTTCCCTTTTTGGCAAGTGATGCCATCTTTTTGTTTCCATATTTCTTGCGACCAATGTTAGCTGCTAAGGCAGCGGGATCGCTAATTCCTTTTCGGGCAAGTTTTCCTTCGAGTTGTTCGAATCGCTTGCCGCTACCGAGCTTGGGCTTTTTTGACATGGCTCTTCCTTTTTTGCGAAATAAATATAACGAATTGATTTTAATGGGATATAAATTCCCCGTGATTTGTCCGCACTAAAAAACACAGAGTTTTCTTGCATTGAAGTGATTAACTTGTCAACTTCCTCTTCTAAAATTTCGATTTGGAAACTTTTAAAATCACTTCCAATAATTTTTAAAATATATTTCATGGTATTCCTAGGGGTAGATTCAAATTTGGAGAAATATTTGGTTGTTGATTGAGAGTGTCGTCAACTACATCTGAGGCAGTGCCTTCTGTATGAATCTGGTTGATACTATAGCTACAGCTAGATAGTAACATTAAAAAAGAAATTAAAATATATTTCATAATTTTCCTATTTTAGATACTTTTGAGAGGAGTTTACTCCATTTTTTAGAAAAGTTTATTAATACGGAGGATGCGACGGAGGCGTCGTATTTGTCCAAACCTTCTTCAGCCACTCTTTCAATGTTTTCAAAATATTCACTAAGTTCGAGACTATCACGGCTCAATTCCTTCAATTCTTTAGGACTAAAGTTATAAAGAATGTTTTTATCTTGTTCATCAATTTCATTCAAAGGTAATTCTGTCACAATCATCTCCGTTCGAGGTTTTTCTGAATAATATTTATTTGCAACTATCGAGACAACTTGCCTGTCATCATCGAAAACTATTCCATTTGCACAGTCTAGATAAAATTTTACCATGTTGTCAATGTCAGGCTTGGAAGTATGCCAATGGCTATGCCATAAATTGATTATTTTTTTGCTTTTGAGGGGTCTGCAATAGAAATAAATGGCAAGTTTAACGGGAGTTTTAAAGATTTCATGTTTTCCTTGTTTAGCATATTGTAACATAACAATCTCAACGGCACGTTTCTCTTCATCTTGTGGGTCATACATCATGGTTTTTCGACCTCTTCGCATGATCCTGTGGCGCAATTTAGATTTAGGTTCACCCCAGATTGTTATAGCAAACATATACGCAAAAAATCCTCATGTTCTTTGTTCATTTTTTCATAAATGGTCTCAAAATCAATGCAATATAAACTACATAAACCTTGTAAAATGGTTTTAGGAATAGGTGTACGCATTGACGGGCGAGTTTCGATATTATAAAGAGTGTTTACACGTATTCCTAAAGAAGTAGAAACCTTCGACCGATCGAGTTTAAGGGCTTTCCTTATCATTAGAAGCAACTTTCTTGTCTTGTAATGGTTAATGCGAAGCATGATGGCATTCTTATCATTAATAAGCATTTATACCTGCCTTGATTGCCCAAGCATCTAGCGCATGATATGACCTCAGTTGTCTTGCAGTCGGAATAATGGTTTTATAATAAACGGATAAATACTTATATCCCTTTGCAACTGCATTCTCGCCGTATTTAGCAACCAACAGATGGTGCTCATCAACAGTTGTATAGACGTTGGGAAATCGTTCAATAACGCCGGGCTCGATGTTTTTAGAAAATGGTCTTCCACGCTTGCGTTTGAAACATATCTTGTGAATGTCTATACACTTATCTTCTAAAATATAATCTAATACAAATGATTTAATCTTTGGTTTATTTAATATACTAACTTTTTCTTGCGTAATACGGAATGTTGGAATTGAAGACTTAATTAACTTAATAACGCGATTTTTATTATAAAAATCACCCAAAAGCACATGAATGTTCAAAACCTTAAAATATTTGGAAGCTATGTTGTAGATGTGAAAAAGACTTAAATAAAACAACTTTGCGTTGATGTAAGAAAATCGATTGTTTGTTTTGATTTGTCGATGCTTAAGTCTAAATAGTTTTAAATAGTTTTCATCTTCGATTTTAAATTTGATAATCGGGATTTGATCAGGGGTTCCATATGCCGAGCATTTGATAAGGTTGTTATCGATGAGGTAGTTAAGAGCTGCTCGGAATTGTTGAAGATCTAACCCTGTTTCTTGAGGAGCAGAAATAAATTTGGAAAGGAAATAACCTTCATCGTCTAATTCATGTATAATGGTAGAGCGGAGTCTTAAAAGATATTCCATCGTAAGAGCATTATGGAGGCCAATTTTACTGACGAGGAATTTATTACATGAAATGGTTTGGGGTGAAATTACTTGCGCAAAAAGTGACATATATTATAGCCTGTACGCGTGACCCCACTTTCGTCATGGGTGGCGGGGGACTGTGGGTCACATTTATGTGTTGTATCTACCGCGATAGGGCGGTTGGCGTTGATTTATGGGGATGGCTCTCCTTTTTCAACGCCTTTTCTTTTTCAATAAATTATCATTAGGTTGGCAGAGAAATTTTATCGATGCAATCTTTTTTGCTTGCGCTATTTATGCTAGTTGTGTTATGTTGAAGATATCAAGCAACGATAGGCGTTGTTTAAGCACAATGGAGTGTGTCATGACATTAGAGCGATTAAAACTCGTAATTGAGTCGTTTCGTAAAGTTTATTCTCTATTAAGAGATGAATCTACAGCAGAGCATGCAAAAATATATTTCGGGGCAAAAGCAGAAGATATGAAATTTATTTTGGATATATTACAAGCGGAGGCTTCACTTAATGAATAACGAAGATGCAAAAAACATAAAACTTTTAAGAGTGTGGATGGATAAGGGAATAGTAGGAAAGTTTAAAGAACGCTGCTATCGAAATAATCGATCTATGACTGAAGTTTTAATTGAGTTTATGCAGCTATACTGTAAATAAGTATTTATTAAAGGAGAGCCATATGTTATACAATAATTACGATGATAATGAAGATATACCGGATTTTATGATTGAACAACTAATGTTGTCTTTTGAAGACAAATATAGAGCACACAAGGGATGCCTTAAATGGGCAGAGTATTGGTGCCAACGTTATTTAGAAAATGAGCTTGAGGCTTTGGAGCTGATGGATGCTATGGGTATCTATCGCGAAGAAGTGTTGGGCTGGGTCATTGAATTTGGATACAAATTACAAACATCGCACCAAGCAAGAGCAGAGTTGCTTAAGCTTTTACAAGAACAAAGAGAACAAAATTTAGTTGATTCATTTGGAAATTAAACAAAAAGAGAGAGCCTAATTATGAATTTTTTACCCGCAGATTATGAAGCACCAAAAACATCAAGCAATGGATATCTAAAGTTGCAAGAGGGAGAGAATAGAATCCGTATTCTCTCAGCTCCGATATTGGGATGGGAAGACTGGTTAGATAAGAAGCCAATACGTTATAGAATGGAAAATAAACCTAAAAACTCGATTGATCCTAAGAAGCCGTTTAAGCATTTTTGGGCATTTATTGTGTTTAATTATGTGACTGAGCAAATCCAAATTATGCAAATTACGCAAGCTACTATCCGTAGGAGTTTGGAAGGATTGTGCAAAGACGCTGATTGGGGTGCACCTTACGGCTATGACATTAAGATTACTAAGTCCGGGGAAGGTGTTGATACTGAGTATACCATCAATCCAGTACCACATAAATCAATCGATCCCTATATCTTGAAATGTTTCGCCGAACGGCCTATCAATTTGAACGCATTATATAGCAGTGAAGACCCATTTGCTGGCGGTTATGAAAGTTACACAAGATTGGGTACTGAGCCAATAGAAGTTGACGCTGAGATAGAAGAGATGCTACAAAATTTTGAAAAATGCGATTCAAAATACAAGCATGAGCTGATGCTAAGCTTAGAGGGATTACCCCAACCGGTTTATAATCTCAGAGATATTCCAAAAGATTTAAGAGGTAGAATTAAGGCGGCTATAGCAAAAAATATGCGAAAAGAGGTAGCGGTTTGATGGATGCCAGTCAACAATTGGTAAAAGAATACGCCGATAAGTATATGGAATATATCGAAATGGCCGGAGAGAAATCTCCTGCTTTCCTACTTGATGTGATGGCTCGCAAGATTATCGAGCTAGAAAAAGAAATCAACTATTATAAATGCAGGTTAAATTATGTTAGATCAACGCACGGACGCTTGGACTGAATTAAGAAAAACAATGATTGGGGCAAGTGACACGCCGATTATCATGGGAGTATCGCCTTGGAAGACTGGCTACCAACTTTGGTTGGAGAAGATGGGTTTAGAAAAGGATATAACGAATTACGCGATGGAGCGCGGTATTCGTCGGGAGCCTGAATGCTTAGAGGCATTCAACAAAGCTACAGGTCTTCAAATGCAGCCCGAAGTAGTTTTTTCTGATGAATATGACTTTATGATGGCGAGCCTGGATGGTATTAGCCCTTGCAGGAAGTATATCGTTGAGATTAAAAATATCGGTGAAGATGATCATGCGCTAGCTTTGGATGGTCATGTACCTCCTAGGTATTATCCTCAATTGCAAAAGCAGATGTTAGTTACTAAGCTGGATATGGTTTATTACTATAGCTGCTGTGGGGATAAGAGAGTTATTTTAGAGGTGCATCGCGATCAGGATTACATGGATAAAATCATATGTGAAGAGAAAAAATTCTATAGTCATATGATCGATTTTATTGCTCCTCCTCTTGAGGAAAGGGATTACGTTCTAGTCACGAATGGAGCTTGGTTAGAATGTGCTAGGGAATACCAAAGAATAAGTCAGGAAGTAAAACGCCTGTCTATCGAGGAAGAGAAGTATAAAAATATGCTCATTGCGATGAGTGGAAATAAAAACAGCAAAGGCGCTGGGTTAAAATTGTCTAGGATTAGCCGTAAAGGGGTTATTGATTATACGCAGATTCCAGAAATTAAAAATATGGATTTAGAAGCTTATCGTAAACCAGCAAGCTTTTACTGGACTGTTAAAGTTGAAAAGACAGTTGACCGTAATTACAATTAAGTATAAGCTAGTCAATTCTCGATAGGGGGGAAGATGGTTCAACTTGATTTATTTCGTAGAACTTCAGATTTAGATATTTTAAAATCTGAAATAATTAATTTAAAAGAAACTCAAGATAATACAAGGCGCGGCATGTTTGCGCGCCATAATACTTTATTTTCAATGATTCAGAATCTCGAACGAGAGATTGAGGAGTTGAAAAATGGAAGATGAAAAAGAAACGGAGTTTATTCACGACATTATCGAAGATGAGGCTTGGAATAAATTCTTGAATGAAGACATTGAAAATCGTTTCGTTGATGTAATATTTACAATGGATGATCAAAGCCAACAAGTCTTCTCATGTCATATGGATACGTTTAAAGGAAGGCTAGATTATTTGATTGATTGCGTATGTACGCACAACCGTCAAAATTTTAGGAAAATTGAGATTGTGCGTATTCGAAAAAATAGAAAAGCTTGGGGGGAAATATGAAAAAGGTAATTTTATTTGTTAGTTTATTTTTTAATTTATCGGCTGCACACCTGACTGAAGGTGATTGCATTATTATCGTTGAGGAAATGAGTTATCATGATCACGAGTATCTCTATTTCAATCGACAATGCGTTATTCATGATCCAGACTGCTGGTGTCATATTCCTTTACCACCTTCTGAATATGAAGAAGGAAACCATAGCTTTCTGGATTAACCCACTCTAGTGGCTCTCAACGATCCGCCACAAGTTGCAGTTCCTCCAGTGAATGAAACTCGCCCCACCAGATAATAAGTTGTGGTTGCTGTTACCATCACGCGAATTCCTGCAATTGTATGAGTAACATTAGCGGCTGCGTTTGGCATCGTAGGGCCATCTGTGGTATCATTACCAATTCCACCACCTCCAAGAGCATTATTGGTTGCTGAAATTGAAGTCTGGAATCTTGTTCCTGTTAATGTCCCACTCACCGAACACAGAGAAGAGATATCCCAAACGCCAGCTGACAAAGCTATGCTAGTTACAGTTTTAGCGGTATTATTTACCATCGAAACGCTAGCGAGTGCTGCACTGTTGGAAATAATTTCTCCAAGAAATCCAGCACTTGGATTCTGCGTCAGTCCACCTGGCAAAGTACCACCAATTTGTGTTGCGACTGAAATTTTTTTGCTGGTATTTGAAAAAGTCACACCCGCATGATAAATTGTACCCGTACCAGATATTGCAGAAGCATTTGTCGAAGAAACATCAGAATTATAAAGGAGTAGGGCTCCGTTATTTATTACAATCCCTGTAGCTGAACCAGAGCTAAATATACTATGGTTGCAACCATGATTACCACTACTACCACCTAATAAAGCAGTTTGGTTTACTCCACCTCCGGCAGGTGTAAAAGTGCAGGCAATACTGCTGAAAGAAGCGACTGAAGAAGTTGTGATTCCAAATGCAAAAACAGAATGTTCGGCTTCAAAAATACCTGAAGAAATTGTGGAATTTGTGCTGGATCCTCCCGTATTTCCGAAATTGCAATTATAAGGTGAAATTTGACCTGCTCCAGCATAATTGAATAAAGTAACCCCTGTAGTAGTAAGATCTCCCCTACAATTTTTCATTTCTACAAGCGAACTGGAAGAAGAAGTTGTAACTGAAATACCAGTGGCGTCAGAACACTCTAACCAACAATCATCAAGATAAACTTTAGTAGCATTTGATCCGCTTACTTGAAGAAAGGCATCGCCGTTCGTTTTTAATCGAACACCTGAAATTGTAGTATTTCCTGCAAATGTTGCTGTAAGTTTACCTTTGATAGTAACATTAGGAGTAAACCCAGCTCCTACATAGCTACAAATATTTACGCGCTCACGCAAAGCCATGCTAGCGCCGACATCAAAAACCCCATCCCTAAGCCATACCGTGTCGCCCGGCGAAGCTGCTGCATAAGCAGTTGGTAGATCGTCGTAGTTTGCACCCTCCGCAATCGTTTGTCCCACGATGATTTTTGCTACACTATATCTATTGGTCGATACGTTTACTACCATAAAATTCCTATGCTAAAATCCAAATTCCGACCCATGACGTTGCCCACCATTTATTTGTGGATGCTTGGTATCGAAGACCTAATACGTCCCCCGTAGCTGTCCCGGTAATTGTTCCTGCTGTTGAGGTTACAGTATTACCTAGTTGAGCCACTTGCGTCGCTGCAAGTTGAATAGTTAAAATGCCATCAGTTGCGACGAATTCGAGAAGATCCCCATCTGCTAATCCAGCAGTTGCGGGGGTCGTTAAAGTGATAGTATTGGTTGCAAAGCTGCCCGAATTTAACGTAACCGTGGTTGAGCTTCCTTGATTGCTATAAGGAGGGCTCTTGATTGTCAAAGTTGAGCCGCTTCCTGATGTTTTACTGCCTGATCTACCTAAGATATTCCAATTATTCGCTGTGGGGCTGAGAGCGCCTCCGCTGTCACCTGTGATAAGTTCACCCGGTTGGGTTGCTAGTGACACATGGCCAGCTACAACGGTAAAATCGCCAGTTTGGAAGGAGGCTATTCCTTTATTTACATTCGACGCGTCTTCACCTGAAATAGTGATTGTGGAACCTGCACCGGACGTGTCAATCCCTTCCCCGCCTAAAATATTGATATTATTTAAGGCTGGGACAGCAGAGCCTACGTCGGCAGTAAAATTAATTGGCACTGTCGCATCGAGAGTGACAAATCCATTCGCATCTATATTAAAATTAGCGCTATCGAAATGGGCGACTCCATTTAATGTGCTATCTGAAGCAGCGGCGACGTTCGAGCGCTGAATCTGTACAGTGTAAGTATTGGCAGCTAATGAGATCGTTCGTATTACATTAGCGCCGATTGTGCCAGATGCGATTTGACCGCCTGTTACGGTAATTACACCTGAAACGTTTGGGACAACGGGGTCAGTGCCGGGCGCGGTATTGGCATCAACGTTGATTGATTGGACAAATAATCCGCCGGAACCAGCTAATGAGACAAAGCCGTTGGCGTCGACGGCAAAATCACCAGAATCGAAGCTTGCGAGGCCGGCATTCGTTAATGAGGATGCAGCTTGAGCCGAGGCAACTTGCACTTGATAAGATAGAGTATTTGCAACTGAGCCATCTGATTCAATTGGTATGGCATGAGCCGCAACGGCTTCGCCGGTGAATGTGACTTGTCCAGAGCCATCTTGCATGACTGGCCCAGCGACATCGGTAATTAAAGATGAAATACCGGCTGAACCACCTAGCAAAGAAACGAACCCATTTGTCACCGTAAAATTTGCACTATCGAAGTGAGCAACACCGTTTAATGTGGTATCTTGTGCAGCTGATGCACCTGATTGTTGGATTTGGTAAATCACTTCGGAGGGCATATTTGTAAATGTTCTTAAAACATTTGCGCCAACTACCCCAGAAGCTACTTGAGCGCCTGTAAATGTGATATTATCGCTGCCGTTTGGGACAACTGGGTCGACGCCAGGCGCTTGAGCGACATCTACATTAATATTTGTAGCGCTTCCGCCTCCACCTGATACTGTGAAGCGTTCTAAATATCCGTGATCGGGATTGACAGTCCAAGGCATTTAACCCTCACACATATGTATAGGAGGCTCTATCATTCCAAACGAATTCATAATCCGTGGAAGCAGCGCCTTCTGCGTTTTGAGGCCATTGTTTAGCTGTTAAGGATTGATTTGCATCCCAAGTGTGAAAGGCGATTTGCCATTTATCATCTGATTCGGCAACTCCGGGCTTGGCTCTACCGATATAAATTGGATTACCATTAACATCATTTTCACAACGTATCTCCATTTCGGATTTATAAGTTATGTAAGTGCGTCTGTCACGATCTCCATAAGAAAAAGGGCGATTTTGTCCAGTCATAGAATATTTTCCTTGATAACAATAGGGTTAGTGATAGGATTGAACTTAAATACCACGTTTTACCTCGGTGTGGTTAATATATTAAAATATTCGATATAATCAATAGATGTAGAAACACTCGTTGTACCTGCGGTTTTTTCAATCATCCCAACCATTGCTATTCCGTTAGTTCCTAAATTTGTTGATATTGTTCCAACGGAAGAACCATTTATAAAAAATTCAGCAGAAGAAGTGCCAGTAACAACAAATTTTAGTTTAGTCCATCCTGTTGTTACAGCTGTGGAAGTTGTCACATAAGTTTGTGAATTTCCTGTGGCTGTACCTATAATCCAATTGGCAGAAGTAGATCGGTCGTAACGAAATAAAACCCCATCATCAAATCCAGTATAAATATATTGGCTTGCAATTCCATAAATAGAAAAAAAATCATCTGTTACATTAGCTAGAGTAGGAATATAAACAACTTGAGTATATGTAATTTTACCCCCTCCTAATGAAATTGTTTTATTTTTCGAATTTGTATCTAAAGTTCCAAACAGAACAGAAACTTTTCCATTAGAATTTGTTCCAGTATTTAAATTAATTACACCTGGGTGAGCAGAATCGATATTTAAATTGTCGATACCTCCACCATTTTGTGTGGAAACACTTGCGTCATCAAAAAAATCCATGGAGAAATAAGAAACATTTGTAGGGCTGGATTGAATAGGAATACCATTAGCAGTTTGAACATATGATCCTTCTTCGCCGATAGATAATTTTGCTAATGTATTAGATCCAGAAGCGTAAAGCATATCGCCAGTGGTATAGCTAGAAAGGCCTGTACCGCCATCATTTGCGGCAAGAGGTGTAGTTAAATCGATAGAATTAGCTGTGATATCACCGGCATCGGAGATGATTACAGTACTGTTTTGTATTAAGGTTCCAGTTGCACCATCCCAACGAACCACAGCGTTATCTGTGGAACTTCCTGGGCCTGAAACATCACCCCCACCACCTCCACTAGTATCATAAAAGTCAAAATTATTAGTAAAAGGATTGAATGTGTACGGCATTGATCTCCGTTATGAAAAAAGTGTTGCTCTGTCATCCCAGGCATAATTAAAAAGAGCGCCTTCATCTGGAAGTTGCGAGCGAGTTAAATTCGCTCCTGAGAAAGTATTTTTAATGATGAACCAGGTTTCTTTTGCTGTAGAAGCATTCGCCTCTTTATTCCAACCAACATAAATAGGATTAGAACCGTCATATTCAATTCTCTTTTCCCACAACATCGCGATGTCGAGTTGTGGGATTGCTACACTGGCATCGCCTAATCTTTGTGCAGTCATGAATACCTTACAGAGGTTTAACGATCATATAAGCAACTGTCGAAGTGTCTGCGGTTTGAGTAGAGGCAGGGGTGCCTAGAATCAAACTTGTGATAGTAAAGCTTGCGCCGTTGCTGATTGTGTAACTTAAAATACCGAAAGTGGTGCTACCATTAGCTGCGATTCGTGAAAGAAAAATCAAATCACCAGTAGCAATATTAGTATTGCTAATCGTTGCAGCTCCGCTTGACAAAGTAGCAGTCCCTATCATGTCTGTAGCAGCACCACCTTTCACTTGTAGACCCTTACCCGTGGTCGCAATTGCAAGATGAGTGCCGCTTACATTCACTTTACCAGTGCCGCCTGTCAGGGTGATACCACCCGCTGAATCAGATGCGGTCACTTGAACGGCAGTAGCGGCCGCTTGAGAAGACGCAATATTGGTTTGTAAAGCTGAATCCATGTCGATTCCACCGGCTGGCGCTTCTAAATTGATGGCATCTGCGGATGCTAACCCTGTCGCTCGGAGGGTAATACCACCAACATCAGACAATACGTTTACAGAAGCGACGCCTGTACCTTGGTCGGCATGAATTCTGATAGCTTCAGAAGTACCAGCATTTGCACGAATGTAGATAGCGTCTGAAACGTTTTCTGTAGATGTAATATTTACTGAAGAACCAGTCGCGACGATATCGATATCCTCACCGGCTGATGCGCCAGCCGCTAAAATATCGATACCACCGACTGAAGCGGTAATAACGATAGCACTTGCTGCGTTTTGAGAAGATGCGATGTTGATTTGTTCGGCAGCATCTAGATCAAAACCCCCTGTGGAATCAATATTGATTGCATCAGCAGCAGCTTCGCCTGCTGTTAAATGGATAGAACCGGCTGTATTTGTAAGTACGATATCTTCCGCAGCAGCACCGGCGGCAATCATTTCGATACCACCAGCAGAGGCGTTGATAGAAACGGCTGTAGCACTGTTTTGTGAAGAAGTAAGATTTAACTGTAGAGCAACATCTGCATCTAAACCACCAGCTGCGGAAAGCAGGCGAATTGCATTAGCTGCGGCTTCCTCACCATTAATCACGACCTGACCGCCATCTGATGCTACAGTCATGTCGATACCAGCTCCGGTTGCCGACAGGTTTCCTGACACTGAAGATGATAAGGAAACTGTCCCACCTATTGCAGATAAACTGGTAAAAGCACCGGCGGCAGGAGTTGATCCACCAATAGCGCCGGGCTCGGCCATAATAGATGGAATATTTGAAGGAACTAAGGCTAAATTACCTGCCACTTTAGCTGCTGCTTCCGTATTCGTAGCAATCTCAATAATACCGGCCTGCGACGTACTAGCTGCCGGTGCACCGGCGATGGCTACGGCGGCTAATCCTAACGGTGTGACGGCTTTTGTGTTATTTAATCCTGCGACACATTCGGCAACTGTAGAAATTGCCATTTTACCAGCAATCTGGGTCGTAGCTTGTGGTGTACCTAAATATGAAAGTGGGCTTGACATAGGGTTGGCTCTCCTCTTAAAAAAATGACTTTGATAAATTAAATTGTGAATGTAAATTAAATTTCGCTTGGCTAAGGATTCAGTTGATGAAATGTTTAAATTGTGATAAAATAGTTAAGACTGAAAATTGGAAATATTGTGATAAGCAATGTCGCAATGAGAGTATTTCGAAACTTGCGCGTAAAAATTACCGCAAGACAAATATGATTTGTCGAAACTGTGGTAAAATTTACTTAGTTAAAAACTCTCAGAAAATGCGATCACATTATTGCTCTAGGATATGTCAAGGACAGACATTGAGTCGGTTACAAAAGCGGAAAATTGTTAACATGACAATCTATCGTATTGATAGTTATGCAAGGGAATTATGAAAACAGTTATAGGATATGATCACCTCCATACCATTCCGTCAAATGATTCGGCTTTAAAAGTTGTATATGCCACCGGAACGCATTACAATCCAAAAGTTAAATCAAACGCACATGGATATAGTACTGCTCAACCTCCTTTAAGGCCTCCTGAGAAATGGCCTAGAAAAGTCACTATAGACCCTCTCTTTGAAGATTTGACAGGATTTAAAGTGGGATATTTTACATGTATAGGGATGCTTATGTGTAACGACTTCAATAAATGGGTTGTCAGATGTTCATGCGGTAATTATGAGATTAGAAAGACTAAAACTTTAAAACGTATTGAAGATAAAGTTGATCAAAATCGCTGTCAATCATGTTTAGATTTAGAACAGCTAAGGCATAAAGACTATTGGCAAATTCACGGTCGATATCCGTGGCAGAAGCCAAAAAAGAAAAATAACAAGGAAGTTAAAAATGAATGAGTTTTTCAAGAAATACATTGAAACATTTACAATTTTAAGTGCTATTTTTTCTAGTTTTCTGTGGTTAAATAATAAATTTAATACTCTCGAAAAAGAATTGCTTATTGTAAAAAATGAAGTGGAAATCGTAAAAACAGTTCTCATTATTCAAAAAATCATGCCAGCGGAATTGGCAGTCAAATAATGACATGGAGGTCATATGGGTTTTATAATATTTTTGGGTTTTTGCGCTATTTTCGGATTTTTTTTTGGACTTATCGGCCCGGTATTTCTTGATTAACGCTAGATTTTGGGTCTTTTAATTCTACAGAATATCGTTTGTCTAATTTTTGCAAAGCGCGTTGAGTGGCTGGCCCATTTTCACGTAAAGCGTTAATCATCACATCTTCATAATAATGACGAAGAGCTGGATTCATGATGAAACGATAAATCATTTCCCCTGTTTTTGTAATTGCAGCCGCTGATCCTGCACCTGCTAAACCTTTTGCAGCCAATAAAGGATTAGAAGCGATTCCACCTCCAAAAAGGGCGGCAACGCCAGTTTGTAGGGGAACTGAACGCGCTTTATTCATGATAAAGTTTGATGCCTTGCGTGAATTAATCAGGGTTGAATAGGCTGATTGTGCATCTCTATGTAAATCTAAAGCCTCACGGCTTATGGGAGCTAGATAGTTTTCAGTAGATTCATTAAAAATATTGGAAATTTCTCCCCAATAGTTTCTTGCTTGACGCACCCCAGCTTTATCAATAGGCGCTGCCATAGCTGCGGCTCTGTTTCTATTGATATCTCTTCCCATTTGAAGCAATTCTTCCATCTCAATTGCACGTCCAGTTAAACGATTTATAAATTGATCCAGAGTATTACTAACCAAGGTTTTTTCAGGGGTTGGCCCGCCATAATTTAGAGTATTTTGAGAAAAACTCCTCAATCTTGCTTCTAAACCTGTAGGCGTGACCATTGTTCCCGTTGGAATTAAATTATCTCGTCGCTGATAAATATTATTGATAAAATTGTCAGGGGCACGCTCCCCAGTCAGTCTAGGAAGACCCATAGATAAAGCAAAAAGCAAGCCTTGTTTGGCTGCTTCTTGTCCAAAACCACCAGCACCTAATTTTTTAGCACCTTCTTTTCCGTACTCTGCTGCGGTAGCGGTTCCTAATTTCCTCAAAAGACTGACTGCATTACGAGCAGATGTGGGTAAACGAGAATAATTACTTGGGTTTTCTGGAGCAGTAATCATACCAGAAAAAGTTTTAAAAATTTCATCCGAAAATTCTTCACCTTGACCTTGAGGTGTTGTAAAACCTCCAGTTAGGTCTGCCGATCTTTTTTGAAGACTTTCTTGCGTAGGTAAATAATCTAATGCCTTATCAATGCCTTTTTGAACCAAATTAATCCCTGGCAAATTTAACTGAGAAGGGACTTTTTCCCGTAATTTTTTACCAAATTGATGCAAATCACCTGGTAGCCCTAAAATGGTCTCAACCATTCTAGATCCTGTTCTAGTAACATCCCTGACCGCTTCATTGTAACCATCTTCAGTTGTTTTGCCTTCATAAATTTGAGAAGCAATATTGAAAGGCGAATAAACAGATTCAAAATCATTGGTATATTCTTTTTTAGAGTCTGGGTTTTTTTCTACCTGAATCGGTTCGGCTATATCATAAAAGGTTTCGGAAGCTTCTCTAAAAGGGCTTAACGTCATAACCATCCTCACGTGCAAGTTTCATGCCTAATTCGACTCTTTTTTTAGCAAATTGTTCGGGAGATAGCTTATTTTTCTCATTTCTTAAATCAAATTCAGCTCGGTGTAGATAGTTTTTAGCTATAGATACGGTCACAGGTGTCCCTTTTTCAACTTTCTGCGTAGGGTATTCGGTAATATTAATAGCTCTTTCGATATTTTCTTTATATTTTTCAGCATTTTTTAGGCGAGATTCTCGTGTTCTATCCATCATTTGATAACGATAGTCTTTAGGCATTCGACCATTATTTTCTTCGATGATTTTTTGACTTATTAAAGCATTTTGTCTTTTCTGGTCATTCTCAATTAATTTGTTTTCGATAATAATTTTTTTACCATCGTCAGAGTTTATCAATTGAGGAATTGTTTTCATGTAAGACTCAATCTCAAAATTTTTGATAGCTCCGGGAAAAGCTTTTGAAACATCTAAAACGTTAGATTGGGTGACTTTTTCATATAGTTCAGCAGCAGGATTAGATAAAATTCCTAATGGAAATCCCAAATAATCCATTGTTTTAACCATAGCAGGAGTCGGAAGTTGGCCGCTATTTGCCAAACCCAATTGTTGGTTTAAACGAACATCCGAAGCTTCGGCCGCTTCATAGTCAGTAAAAATTTGTTTTTGATATTCAGCGTTTGCTTGCGCAGCAAGTTTATCACTTTCTGATTCATAACGTGGGGTTGCGATGTTTCCTAGACCACGAACTGCTTGAGGAGAAACGCCTTTAGGTCTAGTTTCTGGTAAAGAGATACCAAAATTTTCATAGACAGGTTTCAATAAATTATAATCAGCCTCAGCTTGAGCTTCATTGTTTGAATTTTTTAAAATTTGACCTAAAATAGATGAAACTGATTTGTTGTCACCTGTTTCCTGAACATATTTTGTTAAAGCACCGACTTTCATTTCGGGAGTAGCTTGTGGATCTTGAACGACAGCTAAAGCATTATCTAATAAAGGGCCAAAAGATTTTTTTCGATCCATTAATCTTTGTTCAGCAGCTAATTTCATTTTTTCTTGGCCTTGCATCAAACCAGCTTTTTGAAAGCCTTCACCTAATGTAGAACCAATCGCAGCTAAACCCCAAGGGTCTTGTTGACCCTGAAAAACGATAGCCATTATGCCACCTCAATTTCCGACAAACGTTTATCTAATTGTTGGACGCAATTAACTAGGATAGAGACTAAACCATAAAGGTCAACTGCTTTAATACCATCTAAATCGCTTTGAATTTCTGAAGGAATTTCCTCGGCGATTAAACCAATTCTGTCTGTTGGCGTTCCAGTGACCGGGATAGTATAATCATATTGTTTAACAGCAAGGCCCTGTAAAAGCTCAAGCCCTTTATCAAAATTCCTTATATTTTTCTTAATTTCACGTGATGATGCTGCCATACCAGCACCGGAAGCATATCCCGCAGCTGCTTGGCCAGCTCCTTTGACTACATCGTTAAACCAGCCACTTTGCGGGCCTTGTACGATCGGTTCGAATGATCGTTGACCTAGGAGTCCTAAAATCTGTGATAACGCGCCTAGGCTCGTCTGATTGGCCATCTGTTGATAATTAATACGCTGAGAACCTAAGACGTTGGCTAAATCTTCTGAACTTGATACAAGAGCTTGGTTTAAGGCAGATGATGTACCCGCGTTAGCATCTGTAAATCGTTGCTCAATACCTGGCAAAACCTGCTGATTATAAGTCTTCATAGTCGGATCGACGACGCCTTTTTGAAAATTCTCTTCGCTGAACCCTTGAAGAAGGGGGCCAAATGCCTTTTGAGCTTCTGGGCCAAGCCCTGTAATTAAGCTATTCAGGAATTGTGACTGCTCCGGTGTCATTGTTTGGGCTGTCCCCACTTGTTTCGCTTGTGTCCCCGTTGGATTTCCCATAACCTTGATACTCCATTAAAACATGTTTAGATCGTTTAAATCCGTATTTCTCGGAATGTTTGGGACATCTGGTTATCCAGTAAACTCTATCGAGTTTTGCCCCTTCTTTTATTTCTAAAGCCTTTTCTTCAAGTAATTTTACCGCTTTACCGCTTCCCCAAAATTCATTGTCTATTGAAAAAGAATTTATTATCAATGAGTTTGTCATGGGGTCTACAACCATCCAGGAGAAGCCTTTAATTTGAAAATCATCATTTGCTAATACAAAAAGAAGATTAAGAGGATTGACTACAGCCCCCCCATCTACCATTTGAACGCAATTTGTAGATAATACTTTGACAAATGATTCTAATGTGAAATTGCAGTCTTTAATTTGGGTGATATATTTAGGGGGTATTAATTTGGGATCAATAATGCGAAACCACTTCAAATTCATTGTTCATTCTCCTTACCGATATACTGAATATAACCGGCAAAACCGCCAGCGTTTGCAAGTGCAAAAGGTGCAGATGCAACGCCCGTGCCACATTTCATTATATTTCCGACAATCGTATTTTGTTTAGCTTCGAATGTCAGGTATGTAAAACCTGCACCAAAAGCATTGCTTGATAAAACTGATTTGCAAATTCCCTGCCAGGGCTCGCCAACACTCACAGCAGCTTGATAGGGTAATTGAATGGCCAAATCACCCGAACCTGTATGGGCTGACCAAGAAACATCAAACCATAGTTCGGTTATGATACCTGACCGGCGTAACCATCCATCTTGCAAGACGTATGTGGCCTCACCCTCAACTGACATTCCATAAACTTTAGGTTCCCATCTACGCAATGCACCATTGATATTTCCAGCCATATCACTATACATTTGAGTGAGGGTTTCAGTTAAATCTCGGAGATAAACTTCGAGACCATTCATGTCGCCGGTCTTTAAGAAATCTAGACGTAATGGAAAAATGATGTCTGTCGGAAGTGTCATTCAATCATCCTTCCACTTGTAGGTCTAAAAAAAGGTATAGTGCCATTAATTTTTAAAGGTTGATCGACAGCTGAATTTGTAATGCGGACAAAATGAAGATACCCTTTCCCCCCCGCATAGGCTCTTTTCCAGCATTTTTGATTGGAAAAAGCTCGTTCGGCAACTGTACCTCCTGAAATATATGCGGAATAATTAGAGCTATTTGTGCCGTCAAGGGTAAAGGTATTTTCTCCTGTCACTGTCACAATAAAGGGCACACCCATCAATCCTTCAGCGCCTATTAAATTATAAATGTAAATTTGTTTACCTGTTATAAGACCATGACTATACGCAACTATATCAACAGGATTAATGCCATTTAAAACAACATTGTCTATATCAGCAATGAATCCAAGTGGTGGAAGACAATCCATCATTTGAGTAGCATAAGGTTCGTCAATATCGCTCGAATAAAAATCGACTTGAAATTGAATAGACATGTCAGCATCTACATAAAAATCGAGATAACCAAGTTGTGCGGCCATTCCTTTTTCTTTATAAGGATTCCATCCTGCTGAGGTGACATCAAAGTCGATTGGTTGTCCCAAATCATCGCTATCAGTTTCTAATGTAAGAACACGACCAATTTGGTCACCGCCCAAAAATAAGTCGGATTTTGATTTAGAAAAATAGCTACCAATAGTATTTGTAATTTCCCCCATTGGAAGGTCTGGTAAAGTTCCATCTGCGAATTGGCCTAAGGTATAGTCAGTTTCAGTAAAGCCGTAACCAAGACAGCTCATATTAATCCCATCAATAGGATCGATGTCGGTAGAGTAAACGGTATATTTTGACCACGCCCCCTCTTCTTCGGTGCGTATTAAAGCAAAATTAGAAGTAGTAGGCAATACTGCTGGATTTACATTTGTATTTGCCGAAGGATAAAGTGTCCACGATCTTTTTTGTGCATAATTTCTATCAGAATAACATTGGCTGAATAATGTTTGGCTGATTTCATCAGTAACAAAATTCTGAATCTTGTCATCGATTCTTTTCACTTCCACGCGGTCACATCCTGTAATACCCCGTTGTCCATAAGCTATCGCGAAGCGATCATGGCCAATATTTCCATAAGGGGCATCACAGGCGCGGTATGAGTTAATTTTAGTCCAACGAAATGGCAATGCTGGGTCTGCTGTAGGCTCGATTGACCAAACCGAATCAGTAAAATAAACGATGATTACATCTTGAATCTGGGTAGCTGAAACTATTGTTTCAGATGTGGGACAGTCAACAAATCCGCCGTTTCCCGGTATAATTTCGTTCCATGTTGTTTCAGTTGAAGTAGGGTCATCAGGAAAAGCTGGATTGTTCGCTCGACTCCATCGAAGTCTTTGTCGATAATTTACACTGGAAACGCTTGTAGGTGGTGTACCAGTGGGATATGTTGAACTTTCGATTGTATTTAACAACAAGAGTCTTTGCCGCATAGTGAATATAAATTGAGCCGCTACCACAAAATTTTCATTAGGAAGTGTGAAGGTATTCGGAGCGAAAATTGTGGTAGTCGGCGTAACTCCTGTATATTGCCTCATTGGATAAACGGTCGTATTGATATCACCATTAAAATTTGTGAAATAAAATGTTATCGTCCCAAAAGAACCAGTGCGACCAAATGCAGAGCTACTGACAAAATGCTTATCATCGCTGTTCCAAATATCGTCTGTGTCTATTGGAGAATAAGCATTAATGGAGGTGTCATAAAAAGCAGCTCTCTTAGTGTTAAAGATGATTTGAGCTTTTCGATTAGCGTTATTCAGGAATGTTTTGATTCCCATGATGGGAAGAGCAGGAACGATAAAAAATACCCCTCCACCTGCATAAGCACCCCAAAGAGTTGCGTCAACGACTTGACCATAGATGTCATATACTTGAAAGGTGTTTCCTGTAATGTTTTGAACTTGATATGTTGTGTTATTGATTTGAGTCATGCCTGTGGCAGTTCGAATGATAAATCTATCTCCATTATTCAATCCAACAACAGTATTTAATTCGACGACAGCAACCCCAGCAACATTTGTGATGCCGACAATCGTGTAAGTCGGTGAATTTACAAACCATCCAAATGTTTGCATTCCATTTCTTTTACATAAAACACCATGTTGGATATATCCATTCACAATATCTTGAAAAGCGTCTTTTGGTAGAATCCATGGCTGAACATCGGTGTCCAGACCGCTTTCAAAAGCAAAAATTGGGAAAGGTTCGTAACTCACGCAACACCACCCATAATTGCGATGTGAAATGCCAAATCATCATGGCTGCCGCTTCTATCTCTTATATCGATTGGAATTGTAACAACACCACCTACAAATGTAGGAACCCCAGTTAAATTTATCCCTTGAGGGTTATTTGAAGCAGAAAATACCGTTAGCATGACTCCAACATTTGCATTAGAGAAAATATTATTTGTATCGATCGTATAAACACCAGTGGACGATCGGGTTCTACCCGCAATATTTTTTCCGTAAGAAGGAGCGATTGGCCCAGGAGAGTTACTAGCTGGAAAAACACCCCAAGCAGTGATAAAGCTATCTTGGTTATTGCTAAAAGTACTATTAAATGAAATCTGAGAGGCCAAAATATTTGTCGTAGATGAACCAAGATTTCCGCCAGATGTCATTTGAATAACATGAGCAGGGTTATCGTTATCTTCGAAAAATAATTCAATTAAAGAAGTTCCAGGATCTTTTCCAAATAGCCAAGAAAAATTGTCATTCCTTGCTGGATTAGAAGCATCGGTTAATCGCAAGTTTACAAAAGGAACCTCACCGTTTTGAATCCCGTTTTGGTTATTAGTAATAACGGTTGCCAATTGAGAAATCTTAGTTGCTGTTGTCGGTTCGTCTTTAAGCCATACCATATTTACCTACCACATTGGTCTTGAACGTTGATTTGAAAGGTTTTCTACTGTTCGGGTGAGAATGTAGCTCACCTGTTCTTTATAGAGATTTGTCAATTCGGCATATCTTTCCGTCTCTCCAAAATCTATACAGATATTCCTAGCCGCACCATAGGCAATACAAGGCCCCCATTCTTGCAAGTTAGGGAAATCTGTAGCCAAAACGAGGGGATCTGGAACTTTATAAGCTTTAATTTGACATGTATAAACAGTGTCAGGGACAGGGTAAAAAAAGAATTGTGAATCGTAATATAAAACAGCCGTCGGAGCGCCAGGTTGATATTGTATGAATGACGTGTAAATATTCTGACCGTTTGCAGGAGGAGACTGAAATGTTATTGAGATATTCCCCGACTGGTATCCCACACTTCCGCCGACAATCGAAGTATTTGTCGTTAAAAGTAAATTCCCCGTGGAACTATTAACAGGGGAATCAGTATATGTTTCAACATTATCTGTTACGACAACGCTCCCTGGTAAAATGAAGGGAAATTGAACTGTCGTGGTAAAAAGAGTGGTAGTTCCATCGCCGGTCCATGGAATTTGCATTTGCACATTCACAGGATTTTCATTTTTATAGACTGTCGGGTCTTGATACCAATACATTGGGCGCTGATTCAGATAAAGGAAAGGTTCAACATTGGTGTAGGTTTCATTTGGAAAAGGATAAGATTGAACCAATGGTTCTGTCAAAAATTCATAAAAAGTATGCTGCCTATCGAGTTTTACCTCAGCAGGAAATTCATACTGATAATAATTATTGATGTATTCATCAAGCTTGGTTGTAGATAGCTCATTAGAGCTTAATCTAGCCGAAACTTGCCTTACTTTCCTTCGAATATCTGATAGCGCCCAGGGCATAAAGCCTCGTAATGTAAAGCGGTTTTACAATTGATTAAGCAAAAACTTGTCGGCATTGAAAGCGCGGTTTCATTCCTGTGAGTTTTTTAGTCATGCCACCTAATCCATCTGGTTGCCATTTCCAAATAGGTGTTTGGCGTGATTCAAGATGTTTGATGACTTTTCTAGGTAATTTATATTTTCCGCCATGCAAGAGGGTGTAGACCTTAAAATTCTTAGTTCCACCGTACGGAAACTTATTAATCATTCCTGGCTCTTCGATATTATAAAATTCGATGTCGACCTCTTCATCAAGCCATTGTTTTTCCCGTTCAGTGACCGGAACTGTATTTTCAACCGTTTTAGAAAAATCATTTCTTTTTGACATAAAACCTCATTTAAGGGGGCTTAGCGCCCCCTTTTTGTTAAGTTACCGAATTATCGCCTTTAAAATTAGCAACCATGACGTCGCTATTTCCACCGACAACACCAGTACCCAGTTGAATACCTTGCACAGCATAGTTTTGAGTAGGAATCGGGTTGCCCTGCGCGTCGCTTACACGGCTCACATAGCCACCAGAAACATAAACGGAATATGTAGGTGCTGAAGTATTTTGAACTAGGGTAAGAGCTGTTGAAGAAACTGATGCAAGTGTGAACGTTCCATTTAAAGATGTTCCAGATTCATCGTCAGCAACAGCAGAAACCATAACGGTATCACCAGCAGCAAAATCAAAAAGGGCCAGATATGATGCTGCAATAACGCCAGGGCTTGCATTTGTAAATCCAGTAATAGGCGCTCCAAATAACCCTGGAAGGGAAACTGGAGTAAAACCGTTAGATGTAGTGATAGTACCCGCATCTACATCTAGGTAATAGCCATCTGGCATAGAGGAATTCCAATAAAAGGAACCCCCGTCAGTTACGTTGATTGTCGTAGCTTCAGAAACTTGGAAACCAACGTTTTCAATTCTAACTACGGCTGAAGCTGGATTTGTCCAACCGGTCGTTTTTGCTTGTGTCATACGTCCTCCTTATGAATGTGTTGCTTCAAGATTTAACATGAAGGCGTCATTCAATATCCGTGCGACGAACGGATGCTGCCAGCCGACCGTGCCTCTCTGATGCAAAGGATCGGCGGAGCCTGCTGAACCCAAAGGCTCGATGTAGAAGTCACCGCTTTCGCTACCCAAGTGAACGACAGCATATGCTTCTTTACCAACGATAAAATTATTGTAAACAGGAATAGCAGCAGATGAAACGCTTCCTACACTAGTGTAGAGCCATCTCACGTTACCAGTTGCCCCCCATTCCGCCTCCAAAACTGTCTGTTGAGCCGGATATGAACTTGTCGGTTGGAAGTTGGCGACTTGTTCTAAGTCGTCAAGCAAATCCGTGTCCATGTAGCCCCAAAAAGCCGGACGAATTGGAGCGGTTCCAAAAAGATTTGCCCCTGTAACCACTTGTGAGATCATTTCTGCGTCGTTACCAAGTAGCGTTTTTACCGCAATATCGATATCGAGCTTATTTATCTCGGTCGGGGTTTGGTTGTTATTTCCGTTTTGACATTGAAGCACACTCGATGTGCTAGCGAGCACATCACGCGTTACCTCGTCCATGGTTTGGCCTAAATTCTGTGCTAATAGCCTTGCAGACTCATTGAGAACGCGATCTTCCACGGTTAACTCGACCTGATTTGTAATCATTACGTAGTTACCATAGAAATCAACACGCGCTTTAATGTCAGTAGCACTCAAAGGGGCGCCTGGAGGGGTTACTCCATCGACCAAAGGCACTGGCACTGTAGCTAAACGATTATAGCGACGAAATACAATTGTATCCCCCATTTTACGTGGCAACATACGTTTTTGCGCAAACTTTGTGTGAATGAGCGTAGGATATGCTGTCATCAGCAAAAGGCGATCATAATAATCGCGAACTGCTGGGGGAAGAACTGCACCGGTGGTTATTGTCATAAGTTCCTCTTATTGGTTAGACATAACCCATATTCTTATTTGCCAACTCTGCAAAATCTTTGTCGGACATCTGCTTATAAGACATTCCAGCGGTACCCGTGACTCCTTGTCCAACAGCAGCTAAATTTCCAGGCTTTTGCAAATTCTGGATTGCTTGTTGGGCCTGTGGACTGCGTGCTTGGGCGCTTTTGTCTTGTAGATATGCGTCAGAGCGTTTTGCTATGTAATACGCCGCCCTATATGGGTTTGGCGCATTCATAATGACATCTTTCAAATCTGGGTCGTTTTTTAAAACTTCGGGTATATATTTTCTAACCACTTCATTGTAATCTGGATAATTCTGCGACATTTTCAGCTCTTCAACAGCCATGTTTTGCTGTTTAGAAAAATTCTGGATAAATTTCTTAGCTTCACCGACAGTGAGAACATCATTGTCAGATAGGTTTTGAAACTCTTCCTGAGGTTTAACTTGAGCTTGATTAGCCTGTAAAAGGCTAACGTGGTCTTGCAAAAGTTTCAGATTTTCCTGAAGTTGTTGGCGCTCTCGCCGTTCGGCTTGCAAAGCTGAAACGGGAACAAGTTGTTCCTGTTGGCTTTGTGGCACAGGCTGAGGGACGCTAAGGTCAGGCTGAACGGCGGCTTCAGCTATTACGCCCTGTTCTAATTGATCCATTCGATCCTTTCGCACATATCGTAAGCGGCACGTTTAATTGTACACATAGGATTGGGGGATGGCTGTTTCATATTCGACGCAGCCATCTTGCTCTAATCCTAGAAGACCATATCCAAAGGGTCTATCAGGCATGTTTACTGCCCACTTAATCACTCCAGATTGGTTGTTTACTTCACCAATAATCATTCCAACTTGGTTTGAAGGTTTGGTGAAATAAGGCTTAATCACTTTAATTAGTGTTGGTTTCCCTTCAACGCAAACACCTTTCATCGGTTTTGCAAAAATAACTATCCAATAGAGATCTTTTCTGGCTTTGTTGGCATCCAAGATTCTCTCGATAGATCG
>ERZ869921.261-NODE-261-length-35879-cov-6.054377_pt1 | contig 35879 bp, 43 predicted proteins | sample MGYA00579310_ERZ869921 | MGnify/ENA primary metagenome ERZ869921 (study PRJEB32216, sample SAMN09231816) | wastewater metagenome | place: USA: Maryland | collected 2016-06-21 | study: EMG produced TPA metagenomics assembly of the PRJNA472060 data set (Reclaimed... | reverse complement strand
AATGAAATATCAGATTCACGGCTCGCTCGGATTTCTGAATGGCTCTATCTGGTTTCTGATAGGGTATGCCACCAGCTGACAAAGCCCCTTCTTTCTCGGAATATCAATTTTCTTTGTCATTCTCGGTCTCGCTCAATGAATCGCGTGTGCTGGCAGACTTGGCAAATGATACTTCTTCGGCGACCAAGATATTTTTTGACGCAAATAATATGTTCAAAACTCCAAACCAACCAATCACACTGAAACAAGCTGACAAACTCAAGCTGTTTCAAATGAGCTTCCGCACTCTCTATCGTCGATGTGACAATGGAGAAATCGAAACGGTGATGATCAACGGTGTCCGTCATATCACACCCAAAGCGGTCGACGATTACCAGAGAAGCAAACAAGGCGGCGTGACAATCTTTGCCGTCCTGGACGACATAGACAGTTTCGCCGACAATACCATTCAATCAGACCAAACCAAGAAGCGAATCAAGTATTTCTTGAACAGCTTCAGAAAATATATTTCCCAATAATCCTTTTATGAACACCCCCACACCAAAACAAATTGTTCTTCTCTGTGCTTTGATTCTGGCAATCATCTATGTCGCTGCAAATATTGCAGCAAACACTGCCAAACCAATTGCAAACACAGAACCCACTTGCTGGGTCGAATCCTACCCAGTCAAAAAACTCTTGCGACAGGTCTCTTGGAGAGACAAGACATTCATTGAGAATGCCAATGTTCACAACGCCCTCGAAATCTCTGAAGGCGATATGGATTTCGTCTTGACCGTAGAAGCTGAATCACAGTTTGACCCAGAAGCGGTCGGTGATCACTGACACGGTCACGGCTTCTGTCAGTGGAATAGACAATGGCACGCAGAGACCCTGGACAATCCAAACTTCAAAGACCCAATCTGGCAAATGGAAAAATGCTTCGAATACTACACAGAAGTTTTGAACAACGGAACAATTCATTCTCGCCTCTATTGATATCCAGTTCGCCACCTTGTCAAAGACAGATTCAAAACAGAAACAGAATGGAAACTTCGTCGCGTCTGCAAATAATATTTATTATCTTTCCCTACTATGAAAAAATCAACTGCCCCACAACTCAAACGGTATGACATAAAAGCACTTCAACACGCTATCAGTTTCCCACTCGCAAAGACTCTTGAATCAATTTGATTGAAGTTCTCTGTGTGAGGTTTGAAAATGGACGAAGACGGTATCTGGTCGATTGATTTGAAGTTTGAAGATGTTTTTGAAACCTTTTTGACTTCATATAATATGGTCATTGTCAGGAACTTCAGGAACTATGAAAAAACACTCCAATCGTATCTTGAGAAACTTGATGACAAACAACTGACGCTTGACGATTTCCATTCTCAAAAAGGAATCAATATCTTCGAGAAAATGAATGAGACAATCCAGGATTGGAATTCTTTGAACTTCTGCCAAAATATCACTGGGACTCTGAAGAAGTATGAATTCAAAACCAAAGCCCGTGAAATGACATTCTTCATTCGGGCTGTTGATGTCAATTTCTTCAAGGACGAATTCAACTTCGGTTCTGAATATCTGATGTTCCTGGAACCTACAACACCAACCTTCTCTGAAGAGAAGAAACAAACCATTGCTGTTCCGAAGGTGATCTATGACACGCTAGACTTCCACTGGGAGAAACTGAATCAAGATGTATTTCTAATCTAATTTTATGCCAACAGTAATTATGCCGCCACCTGTTATTCTTCAGAACAACAAACAATGTATTATTTCAGAATGAAAAACATATTGTGAAGAAAAGGATATTTCGGAAAAGGAACTTTGATGATTATTTTTTATCTTGGCGTTTATTGTTATCTATTCAGCTGCTTTGTTCAAGGTTGCGGATTGGAATTGATATGTTGCCTTTTGGTGAATGATTGTCTTTCCACTCGTCGCTCTCTGATTTATTTGTTTTTTATAAAAATATGAACCACCGAATCAAAGATGTCTATTGGTTGAACTGTGCCAAGTGAATGCTCGTCGGTTGTGTCCTGGTCGAGACCTTGCCCGAAGTCTACAAATGCTATTTGTGACCCGTCAAGGAATTGCCACCGTGACAAGAGAGAGATGAAGAAGAAGACAAGAATTTCATCTATGCTTTCGGTGCCAAAGTTATGCCGCATATTGCGAAGGCATTCTTCCCACACGCTGCCAATTTTACTTTTTACGAAGAATAGTATGATGAAATTTGAATTCAAACCGATCTCGGTGAATGCTGCCTATACTGGCAAGAGACACAGCACGAGAGAGAAGAAGATTTTTATGAATCAAATGGCAAGGGCTTTGAGATATGTCGAAATAGATTGCCCGCCACCATACAAGATGACCTGGATATTCCATATTTCCGCAGCGTCTGATCTCGACAACTGTTTGAAGATTGCACAAGATTGCTTGTTCGAACATTTCAAAACAACGAACAAGAAGATCAATGACAAACAGGTTCACAAGATAGAGGCGGAGAAAGTTATTTGCAAAAAGGGGGAAGAACGCTTCTTCGTGGAGATTGACACTTTTATTTGATAATATTTTTTATGGTCACTCTATTCGAAATACTTCTGTTCGGAATGAAAATCGTTCTATATGGTTTTTCTTTCGCATTCTGAATCGCTCTGTGAATTTTTATTTGTGTGACATTCATTGACTGGGGGTTCAAGCTCTATTTCTATTTTTTCAAATAGTATGAATACAGAATTGATGTTCTCTTCCAAGTCGAATGAGTGGTCAACACCACAATCATATTTTGATTCTGTGAGACTTGAGTTTTGAGAATTCGACCTTGACCCAGCTGCCGATGAAACAAACCACAAGGCGGCTCGATTCTTCACGATTGCCGACGATTGATTGTCTCAATCCTGGTTCTGAAAAGTCTGGTGCAACCCCCCATACGGGAGAGACTTGAGAAAGTGGGTGAAGAAATGTTTTGATGAATCGCGTGGGGGGGGGGGCGTGCATATTGATATGCCTACTCATTCCAGCCAGGACAGATACCAGCTACTTTCACGATTTCATATACAACAAACCAGGCGTCGAGATTCGCTTTATTCGTGGGCGTCTCAAGTTTGGCGATTCAAAGAACGCGGCACCGTTTCCTTCTATGCTTGTAATTTTCAAATAATCTATGTATAATTTCGAACTCTCTTCACTTCAAATGATTGACCCAGACGACATTGTCGTCAAGGAATTTTCGTCATACCGAATCACCAGAAACAAATTCTGGAACTTTTCCACAGCAAAGGAAATCAAAATCTTCTTCGTGGAAGAACCAGTCACACGCCGTGTGTGGTGGTCTCTCTTCCTTCTCAAAAAGACCTACTGGGAACGCGTAGAATCTCGCCTATACCATTGACCTGTTCAATTTGAGAACTTCACCCAGGCACAGGCATTCGCAATGGTTCACGACAGGGGCTGGTTTGAACTTCGTTTCCAATGATAATCTATGAAATACACACCAACAGAAGAGTTCCTGACCCTCGTGGGGTTTGAGAAGCAACAATGGAAGGATCACCGCTGGAAGAAGGATATCGGAAGTCGTTCTTTCTACTATATCCCAGTCTACAATTCATTTCGCTTCTGCTCGTGCTATTTTTACCCGAAGAGCGAAGAGGCGTTCGAAACAATACTTCAATCACTCGAACCATAATATGAATTGAACTGAATGGAAATCTTTGAAAGCTGGAGACATAATATTCTCTCCAGTCTGAAAGCCGAGAACGGTGGTCAGATTTTCCAAACAATCGAACTGTGCCGTCCTGGAGAATTGAACAGTCTATTGTCTGGGTGACAAATACTTGTTTTCAAAAGACCGTGATGTCTCTAAACTATTTATTTTCTATCCTTCTTTTATGAAAGATAAAGACAAAGGTGTTGCCACCGTATTGGCATTCTTCCTGGGTTGACTAGGAATTCACAGGTTCTATTTGTGACGACCAGCTTCTGGTCTCTTGATGTTGCTCTTCGCGTGGACATTCATTCCAGCGATCATTGCATTCGTCCAGGCGATAATGCTTCTCTCGATGTCGGAGAAGAATTTTGCCCGTGAATATAATCTTCCTAAAAATTATCGCCGATAATATGGGAAAGAAACTTGAACTTCCAAAGTGGCGTGTGTGAATGTCGGTCTATTGGATTGCCAAAGAAGAGAATATGGATCTCTGGGAAGGGCATATCCGCTCCGTAGACGAAGAAGCACAGACAGCCACAGTCGTCGGCGTTTGCCAACGAATAGACGCAGACAAACAGCCAGTGGACAAAGTCGTCTCTCTCGATAGACTCCGAGAGATTCGCAAATAATCTTTTTATCTCTTTTACAAATCTTTTTTATGAAAATGCAAATCAAACTTTCGAACGCGGGAATGCAATATCTTTATTCCATTGTCACAATGATCACACTCAACACCCGTGCAGCGGTGAAGAATGTCTCAAATATCCTGGACATTATCAGACCAATTGTCTCAAGCTATGAAGGACAGAGGGAAGAAGGAACGCCAGTGATCACAGGAAAGATTCAGATTCTCAAAGACAAAATTCAAATGCACGAAGCGAAAATGCGTGCCGCTCGAATCATTGCTGCGGGTGAGAAAATGACAGAAGGAAGCGTCAAGCCCTATGATTCAGACGAAGAAGGCAATGAGGTTCAATTATCAATCAACGAAATGGAGAAAGAAATTGAACAACTCAAGGAAAAGAGAACAGCACTTGGCAAGATTCAAGTGTCGGCAGAATTCAACGAAGAACAGTTCAATTCACTCAATACTGGTCTCGACGCTGTGCTTGCCACCTATGTCGACCCAAAGACAGGACAACCACTTTCTGGAGAACCAGACGCCGTTGCTCTGAATGAAGTCATTGCAGCAATTGAGAACGCAGAGAAGATATAAATATTTGCCACCGCAAAAAAAACACCTATGCTTTCAACGGTGTTTTCTAGTGGGGGACACCACAGGCAAATCGCTCCATACGGTTTGCCTGTTTTTGTGCCTAGTTGCAAACAATTGCAATCTCAATACTATTGAACCATAGCAAACAATATTTCTTCACACGCCCCCACTATGGCTTCAAAGAAAAAAACACCACCAAAGCCCGTCAAAAAGACGATATCGGGCAAGATACAAAAAGAGAAGACACCAACGCAAACACCCGTTGGGGTTTCTGCTCCAGAAACTATTCAGAAACCCAGCAAGGAAAAAGAATGAACCTTGCAAACACAAAATACAAAAAGTCAAACACCTCAACCGCAACCAACCCAGAAGGAAATCGAAGAAATGCTGGCTTGGTATGTCGTCCAGGATATGACAGAAGGTGCAAGGAATATGAAGAAATTTGAAAAGATTGAAATGAAAAGAATCGCTTTTGCTGCTTTTATTTCTGCTCCAGAGTGTAGTGATCTCACCCAGGTTCAATTTTGTGCCAAGTTCAAAATCAATGAAGCAACCGCGTGGCGTTGGCGTCACTCTGACGATGTCGAACAGCTTCGAAAGTATTTCTTGAAGTATTCAATGCAAAGACACACCCCAAAGGTATTGAAGCAACTCAAGAAGGCAGCGACCACAGACGATGATGAAGGTAAAATCCAACTCGGTGCGGTCAAAACATTCCTTGCCTATGCCGAAGACTTCAATGAGAAGATTGATATGGATATAATGCAGAAATCCACACTGACTGTGAACTTTGCGAATGTTCCGTCTTCACAGTTCTTGAGACCAGTGGAACAGAAAGGGGCAGACAAAAAGAAACTTCAAAAAATCAATAAGAAAAAATAATGGAAGCAAACGCACTCTATCCATTGCAAGAAAAACAACTGGAGTTTGCCAATGCCTTCGCAAAATACCGTCTCTATGGTGGTGCGAAAGGTGGGTGAAAATCCTATGCTATGCGTGCGGAAAGTGTGCGTCAGTGTCTCTCCTATGCTGGGCTTCGTTGACTCGTCTTGCGTCGAACTCTTCCCGAAGTGGAAGAGAATATGATTACGCCGATGAGAAACGAACTTCCTCAAGCACTGTATAGATACAATGACCAGAAACACTTGATGACTTTTGCCAACGGTTCCACGATCCGTTTTTCATATTGTGCGAACCTTCAAGATGTTTTGAACTTCCAGGGTATCGAATACGATTTCATCTGTATCGAAGAATTGACCCACTGGACGGAAGAAGAATGGCGAACACTGATGACTTCACTTCGAACAACGAAGCCAGGCGTCATTCCAAACTTCTTCTGATCAACCAATCCTGGTGGCAAGGGTCACGCGTGGGTTCGTCGAATTTTCGTGAACCGAGACTTCCAGAAAGAGAAGAATGAAAAAGCCGAAGAATATGCCTTCATTCCCGCTCTTGTCTGGGACAACAAAATTCTCCTGGAGACACAGCCAGACTATATCCAATCACTCTTGTCACTCCCAGAGAAGAAGCGTCGTGCCTATCTCGAAGGTGACTGGAATGTCTTTGACGGTCAGTATTTCACAGAATTCCGCGATTCACTCCATATCATACCGCCGATGATACCGAAAGAGGCGAAACGCTATCTGGTTTGTCTCGATTATTGATATGCCAACCCGTCTGCCGTCTATTGGCTCGCCCAGGACACACAATGACGCGTGACTTGCTACCGTGAACTATACTGACCGTGAATGTCATACAAAGAACTCGCAATCAAGATTCTCGCAATGACCACACCGCAAGAGAATATCAGTATTGTCATAGTCGACCCAGCTATCGTCGGGAAGAGGAATGACCAGACAGGGGTGACAGGAAAAGAGGAACTGGAGAAGTGGGGATTGCGAATCGAAGGTGGTGACAACAGCCGTGTCGAAGGGTGGTTGACCGTCAGAAAATATCTCCAGCCGTTCGAAGACCCGAACACGAAGGAAGTGACTTCGATGATGAAGATCACTTCGAATTGTTCGAACCTTATTCGCACTTTACCAGAGCAACAGCACGACAAGACAAATGTGGAAGATATGGATTCCAAACTGGAAGACCACGCGTGCGACGCATTGAGATATTGACTTGTCAAGCTCGGACAACCTGTTGCAAACTTCGATTCCGTTCGTAATATGAACGAAGCATTTATGAAGTCGGCAAATAAAGCAATCGAAGCGTCTTCAAATTTCTCGAAAAAACCCAGTGAGAGGACGAAGAGCGACGGGAAAAGTTTTCTTTCAAAACAATTTTAGTTCATCATTTTTTCCATTATGGTCAAGAAGAAGACGGCGAAGAGAGAAGCAAAGGTGACACAAATGTCACCAACTTCCGCTTCTCTCAAAGAGAGCCACGCACAGGACGCGGACACGGGGAAATCGTCACTTCGAATGAATCGCGAATTGGGTGGTTCTGGAACCAATCTGATTCAAGGTATCATTTCGGAAGACTACAATCAAGAATTGTCTGGTCTCTCTGGAATGCAGAAGTTCGATCTGATGAGACGAACCGACGCACAAATCAACGCTGTCCTTCTCGCTCTCGAACTCCCTATTCGTGCAACGAACTGGTCTGTCAAACCGCCAGAAGATGAAGACGGTGAAATCGACGAACAAGCGTGGGAAATCACAGACTTCGTTGAAGATAATCTGTTCAACAAACTCGACCGCACCTGGGACAATCTCTTGAAGGAAATATGCACAATGTTTCCTTTTGGTTTCTCTCTCTTCGAAAAGGTTTGGGGAACTGATGATGAAGGCAATATCATTCTCAAGAAAATCGCGTATAGGAAACAGACAACAATCAGCAAGTGGGAGACGCAAGAAGGTTTACCAGGTGTCGAACAAATCTCGCCAAACCCAATCGTGGGCGGTGAGAATGACGGCATTCAGAATGTCAGTATTCCAGCCACAAAGCTCGTCTTGTTCACGAACCAGAAAGAGTGAGACAACTATGAAGGAATATCTGTTCTTCGCTCGTGCTATAAGCATTGGTTTTTCAAGGATAATCTCTATCGTTTCGACGGTGTCAGACACGAACGACAATCAATCGGAATACCGATGATCTATCTTGGAAAGGGGGCAACAGACCAAGACAAAGACGCTGCCCTGGAGATTGTGAAGAACATTCGTGGAAGCGAACAGACAGGCGTGGTTGTTCCGTGACCAAGAACGGAAGGGTGGGAATTCGGATTCGCAGACCTTCACGCAAGCGACAGCACCAATCTTTTTGAATCTATCAAACACCACAACCGAGAAATCGCAAAGAGCATTCTCGCACAGTTCCTAGAACTCGGTGACACAGCCAGCGGAAGCCGTGCTTTGTCAGAAGACCAATCTGACCTTTTCTTGCTCTGTCTCACCGCAGCTGCTCGGAATATCGCAGACATATTCAATCGGTTTGTCATTCCAGAGCTGGTTGACTATAACTATGACGGCGTCAAGCAATACCCAACACTGGAGTTCGACAAGATAGGTTCGGCAGACCTGGAGAAGTTTTCGAATATCATTTCAACCCTCGTGTGATCAGAAGTGATTCACGCAGACGAAAATATCGAAGACCACCTTCGCGATATGCTTTCTCTCCCACCTCGTGAGAAGGGAGTGACGGACGGAACAGCTCTTGACCCTACTGGTGAAGTTTTGCCAACTGACAATGAAATTGACCCGAACGCAGACCCTCTTGATGATCTTCAAAGCCAACTGGACACACTCCAGGCAAGCGAAGATTTTGACGAAGAGGATTTCGACCTTCTCTTCGATGAGATGACGGACGCAATGGAATTTGCCCTGGACGAAGAACCAATGGAATTCGTTGCCAAAGGCGGACACCTCACAGCCGCACACAAGAAGGCGATTTCAGAAGCACTCTTGAAAGCTGGTGGTGGTCAACTCCAACAGTGAAGAAAGAATCTGACAAAGAAAATCGCAGACACGACAGACACAATCACCAAAGAGAACACAGACTTCAAGGCACGAACGGACGGTCTCCGTTCTTCTATCGAATGACTCAAGACAGCGAAGGCAGCGATTCCCGCTGGAAAAGCTGGAACGGCACAGAGGAAGAAGTTGCTTGCCGATATCAAAGGAATCAGCACACAGATTGCACAAATGAGAGCCGAAAGGAATCAGAAGACCGAACCACTCAAGACCATTCGAACCAATGCGGTTCAAACTCGTCGTCAAGTTCTCGCTGTTATCAAGGAAAGAAAGACAGCCATTGTGGAGAAAACAAAACAGATTCGGGCTTCTCTCCAAGCTGGTCGCCTCTCTCTCCAGTCAGCTATCGAACCAATGAAACAACAGGTCGCGGACAACTGAAAACAAATCCAGGAACTCCGTTCGAAAATCAAGGGGCTTGAGAAGAATGACCCAAAGCGTGACGCGATGAAGGCAATGATTGATTGACTCACTCAAGAGAACACACAGAACCGAACCACACAAGCCAATCTTCGAAAAGACTTTTCAAATACCACGAAGGGCAAGTCCGCGGAAATCGCCGCAACTCGTGCCGCGTCTGGTCTCTATTCAGAAGAACATATTCACGATGAACATTGTCACCACGAAAAGGTCTGAAAGGATATGGTTTTCGATGATGAATATTTGAATCTGTCCGCCAGGTTCAACAATAAATTTATTACACAGCTTCAGAATGAATGTGTTGACGGAAATCACTTCGCCGACATAAAAAAAAAAGGATTCAAAATAAATAAATTTGAAGACAAAGCGGCTCGACCTCTCACCTTCGCAGAACGCAAGGTGAATTTCGATTCTCTCGGCGGGGCAATGGAATCATTCAGCAAGATATTGAATGAGAAAATCACCGAGATCACAGACAAACAGAAGATCGATCTTCTCGCCCAGGTGAAGAAGGCGGTCGAGAGCAACGATATCAATGCCGTCAGCACTATATCGGCGAAGTATGCTGGAGAACTCGCCCAAGCACTCACAAACATTCAAAAGGAACTGTTCGAGATAGGGAAGAAGACTGCCGCGACAGAAATGGGTGTTCAAGTCCCACCAACAGCCCGCGAAGTCTCTGGGGCAATCCGTGTCCAGAATGACGCGGTGGTCGCTGGTATGATTGGACGAATGGAGTTGGCAGCGAAGACAGCTATCACGGAAGGTATTGCGAAGAAGGGTGGTTCTATAATCAACACAGGCACGACAGAAACGGTCGCAGCTGCTTCAGAGAATCTGGACAAGGTGTTCACCTCTTCGAAGGCAACTTTGAACACGCTGGGGATTACTGGTGCGGTCAATCTCGGTCGCTCTTCTATCTTTGAGAGATACCCAGAGAAAATCTATGGCTTCCAATATTCCGCTATCCTGGACGACAGGACAACACAGATTTGCCGAAGTCTCGACGGTCTCATTGTTCCCGCGTGAAGCCCCGACTTCTACAATTACGCTCCGCCTCGTCACTATAATTGCCGTTCAATCTGGGTTGAAATACTCCAGGAAGAAACCTTCAAACCGAAGTTCACGGGTGTTCCTTCTGGCATTCCAGCCAATGTCACGCTGGACACCTTCAAAGACCTCAAAGCCCCAATCATTTTGAAGAACAGCCCCGCAATCAAAATTATCCAGGAAGAGATCGACGACAGGAAATTGAAACTGAAAACACTGCAAGAGAGTGGAAAATTTCCCAACAGACAGAAACAGCACGAAGCCCGAATCAAGGAACTCGAAAATTCTCTGGACACCGCAACAGAATCGACATTCGAAGAGTATGTCCGCGACATTCTCCGCTCGGATTGAATCAGTTTCTCCACGGACGAAGCGTAGTTTCTGCATTCAGAAACCCCAGTTTCTGCGTCAGTAAAAACACAGGAAAAAAAATACGGTAAAAATCACCCTACTTTCGACGCATTTTCACCCTACTTTCACCCTACTTCTTCCCTATTTTATTGACACTATGAAAAAAAACATTCTGATTGGTTGCGTTCTCAATGCGGTTTGTTGAGTTTCTGAAGTGTTTCTGCTATCAGAAACCATTCAGAAACTCTCATAGTATAGTATAGATATAGTAAATATTATTATTATAGAGAGGCGGGATTTTCTAAACGGAAAAAATGACAGCAATTCTTTCAATCACCCTGGACAAAACAAATTCCGTTGAAGTTCGCTTCAAGGGTGAAGAATATTTGGAACTGCCAATGCTGGGAACTCTGAAGATCGCCGAACAATATCTTTTGAGCCGTCTGAATAAGAGAATGGCAAAAACAGAAGACGAGACTTGCAAAACAAAAAACGGAATCTATAATTGAAATCAAGAAAAGGTCGTGCCGAAACAAGAAGCTCTCTGATTTTATCTTGACCTACGGCAGACAATTGAAGACAGACTGCAAGCGATTGCAACCGCAGACGACACGGCACAGTTCCAGGTTGACGAATCTCTATCTCATAAAATCTAGGTATGACAAAGAAGACAAAATCACAACTGGCGGTGATCTCACAGCTTTTCGCCGAACAGACAAAAATGGAAAAGAAGACAGCGGAACGGATATTGAAAATCATCTATGACAAGGGAATGGACGCGAAACAATTTGACCGCGTTCTTTGGCGTATGCGTTCACTGGTTATGAACACGAAAGTTCAAGAGCTTGTCAATACAATGCCAAACACCGAGATTGAAAACCTGGTTGATGAAATCGTCACACAAGACCAGGCACGCTCACAGGAAGTGTGTTGTTCTGAAACAGATGAAATCCACTTCAGAGCATTCTTCGCAGACCTTCCACACGCAGAAAAGGGCAAAGAATTCAAGTCTGGCGATGTGGTTGATATCCAGATTATGCGAACAGGAAAATGGAATCACCCAATGTATGGACGAATCGACATAGGTGCTTCGACACTCTCGGAAGTCAAACAGCACTTCGACAAAAACACACGAAAAATCAAACTCGCGGTTGATGAAAACCACGAACAGAATCACAAAGCCCTCGGTTGGTTCAAAGAACTCTATACCAAAGGCAAAGATTCATTGTTTGCAAAAATTGAACTCACCAAGAAAGGTGCCGAACTGCTCACGGAATGAGCGTACAAATATTTCTCTCCAGAAATAATGTTCCAAAAAAAAGACGAAGAAACGGGGTCTGTGGTTCGAAACTTGTTGATTGGTGGTGCGTTCACCAATCGTCCATTCTTCAAAGCAATGTCGCCATTGCTTGCGTCAGAAGATGTGGGCGATGTCGCAGCCAACCGTCACCAACAGGGAACACCAGGAAACGAATCGTCTGTTCTACTTTTTAATTCTAGCAATCCAATGCTTAAATTACTCGAAAAATTGACACAATTGGGTTCTCGCAAGTCTATCACAAAGGACGAACGCGATGACCTTCAGGCGTGTTTCAATGAAACTTCTCAAGACGATCTGTCTGAAGAAATCAAAACTGCTTTCAACGAAACTGTTGCCCTCTTTAATGAAGACGACGGTGGAGAAGGCGAAGACAAGGGGGGAGACGACAAAGGTGCTGACGGGGCTGGCGATGACGCTGGTGCTGAAGGCGAAGGTGACGGGGCTGGTGAATGAGAATGAGACGGTGCCGACGCTTGAGAAGGCGAAGGTGACGGTTCTGACTCTGACGCTGGTGCCGACGCTGGTGTGGCTGCTTCTGAAAAAGGAAAAAAGCCAGCTGGGTTCGTCGACAAAGATGTCACAATCAAAATGTCAGAACTCGACGGCTACAAAAAAGCTGCCGCAGACGCTGCAAAGATTGTCCGCGACGCACGAAAGAACCAGACCGAAGCGAAAGCAAACGGAATGGTCTTTTCTGAAACCAACAAAAAGGGTGTCGTTCTCAAAAAGAATGTCCAAGAGATTGTTGATTTCGCGATGACATTGAGTGAGAAAGGTGCTGCCAAGTTCTTCTCTATCATTGAAAAAATGAAAACAGTTGACGCTGGTGAAGCTGGTCACGGTGGCAATGCCACTGCAACTGGTGAAGCTGCCAAATTCTCCGAAAAGGACGAAGAGAAAATTTTATACTTTATGGAAAAGCTCGGACAGTCTCGCGAAGAGGCGGTCGAGTCATTCAAAGAGTTTCAGAAATCAGAATCTTCAAAATAATTTATTTTCTAGCCATATCATACTATGACCGCTGCTTCACAAAGTGTTGATAATGCTCGCAAAGAAGGCGTATTGGTTTCACAACCAGTTGTCGCTGCGACAAAAATCTTCAAAGGAATTCCCGTCTTTCTCAAGGCGGTTGCAAAAACTGCATTCTCGCCAGACGGATCAGTGAACACGCTCGCCGCTGGCGACATTTTCGCTGGTATCGCTTCAGACCTCGCCGACAATACTGACGGTGCGGCTTCTGCTATCGTTGTGCCACTCTATACACACGGTCTTTTCAAACTCACTTTCAGCGATTCTCTCGTTCAAGGTGATGTCGGAAAGAAAGTGTTTGTCAATAACACGACAGACGATTCAGTTGTCACGATAACTTCTGACGCTGGAAATGTCGAATGTGTGATTGGTAAAATCGTACAGGTCGAATCAGCTTCTGTCGCCTATGTCAAAATTGACGACGCTATCAACAATATTGCTGATAGTATTGCTGGAGACGCTGCCGACCTCTTCACAGTGGTCAGTGTCACAGTTCTTGCGGGTGCCGCTACTGGAACAGCTACTGTTCCAGCTGGTTCAACACCTATCGCGGCTGTTCCTACTTCAAACCAGGATCAGTTTATCGACAGCGTTGCTGTTGCGACTACGGTTTGTACTGTCACTCTTGCTGCGAATGCTACGGCAGACAATGTCTTCCGTGTGACTCTTCTCAAAGCTTAATTCTTTCTACTTCAATAACACAATTCTCCTATGCTTAATAAAGGCGATATTCCACGACTTCTGACTTCTGGGCTACGCACAGAATTTATGAAGGGCGTCAAGACTGTCAAAACAGTCTATGACCAACTCACCACAGAAATTCCTTCGACAAAGTCTGAAGAAATCTATGATTGGCTTGGGTCAACTCCTCGTCTCCGTGAATGGAAAGATGAGCGACAGGCAAAAGCAATCCTTGAACACGGGTTCACTCTCAAGAACAAGGATTATGAAGCGACAATCTCCGTCAACAAGAATGCTCTCGATGACGACCAATATGGTCAAATCAAGATTCGTGTGAACGGAATGGGCGTTTCTGCTAAAAAGGGATATGACGAATTTTTCGTCACAGCTCTCGAAGCTGGAACAACTACGCTTGGATATGACGGACAGTATTTCTTCGATACTGACCACAGCGAAGGTGCTTCTGGCACACAAGCAAACTATGCGACTTCAACAGCTCTGTCTGTTGCAAACGCAAAAGTTGTCATTTCTGCAATGATGATGTTCAAAGATGATGTCGGCGGTCTCGTCGGTATCAACCCAACTCATATTATGGTTCCTCCAGCTCTCGAATGGACTGCAAGAGAAATCTTCGATCCAAAAGGAACTGGTGACACAAATGCAAACACTTCCCTCAAAGGTCGTCTTGAAATCATTGTGAATCCATATTTGACACTCACCACAACTTGGTATGTGTTCGATTTGAGCTGACCAGTCAAACCACTCATTTTCCAGAATCGAAAGGCACTCACTTTCGACACTGAAGACGGTGCTGAATTTGACCGCAAAGAAATCAAATACGGTATTGACGCACGCTTCGCGTTCGGCTATGCTGATTGGAGATATGCATATCGTGCAATCGCCTAGTTTCTTTCTGGCTTCCTTGAACTCACGACTTCGGTCGTGGGTTCTCTGGAATCTTGAATAATGGTTCCACTTATTTCTTCTTTCTTCCCACTATGTCGAAACTCCACACAATCGTTGTTCACCTCTTTCCGAACCACCCGAACGGACGAATGAACCGTGCTTGATTTCAGTTTTCTCTTGATCCTCGTTCTTGCGAAGTGACAGACGAACAGCTTGCCATTATCCAGGGCGACAAATATTTGAAAATCGTCGAACCGGGGAAACGGGCGTATGAATTGGGCATTGAGAATCCAGCCCCTCGAATCGGCGAAGAAGTTTCTGAAGTAAAGAACAAAGTTTCTGACGACAGAAACACACCACAAAAGACACCAGTGGTTCCAAAGAATCAAGAACCAGTGGTTCCCAAAAAAGCACCAGCCGACAAGAAGCCCGAAAAATACAACAAAGCGGAACTAGTCTTCGCTTTGCAAGAGTGTGGGTTGGTCGCTGGCGTAGACTTCCAGATTGACAACGCAAACAAACTTCTCCTTGATCTCCTCACCTTATCAAAGGAAAAACCAAAAGACTAATTTTATGCTTCTATGAGGAATCTTCCAATTCAGGTCATCTATATACTCATTGCGTTGATCTGATGAATTGCAAAAAACCTTCACGAATATCAAATGACCTGAAAATTTCATATAGGATTCTTCGTTGCGTGAATGTTCATATCAATGTTCACGGGCTATGTCTTCGCTACATTCGGCGGGGTCATAGGCGTCTCGGAAGAAGTCAGAACACTCTTCGCCGCTCTCGGTGGCTATATGGGAACACGGACAATGGAATTCGTGGAAGAATATTTCAAAATGCGTTATGTAAAAAATCCCCCACAGGATACAAAAATTCCATAACACTATGAACATTTTACTGCTCTTGATCGCTCAATACATAACGGTCGCCTGGTCGCTTCATTTCAACACCAGCTATCGTCTCCGCGGTTTCGTTGTGGTCAATATGCTCTTGGTTCTCTTTCTGTGATCCAAGATGATCAGTATTGGTGGCGTGACCAGTTCAATCGGTTCCCTTTTTTATTCAACAATTTTTCTCATTCAGACACTCATATTCTACAAAGAAGGAAAAAACTTCTTTCTCCGTGGTCTGAATATGTCTCTTTTCAATTTTGCGGCGGTCTGTTGCGTTCTTTTCTTCGTTGTGAGTGTTCCCACCCTTCCAGGGAATGAAAGCTATGCCAACGCGGTGAATTTGATTGCCAATGAAGCAATCGGAATCGCCGTCGGTGCGTTTCTCTCATTTTATGTGGCACAGTTCTTTCTTCTTCACCTCCTGGAGATATGCCGTGACCTCTCGTTTGGGAAACATACTTCCTATATTGTCAGTGTGGCAATCTGTTCAATGGTCGAATCACTCATATTCTCGGTCATACTCTTTGGAGTGTGCGGGGATTGGTTTGCGATTCTCTGGTGAAGCTGGATTCTCAAAATGCTTTTCACGCTTGCATATATCCCAATTATTTCAATAGCGGAAAGAACTTATTTCAAAAAATCAAATCAAGAATAATATGGAAACAGAATACCCCCAAAACCTCCCAGAAAATAGACTTCAGATGATTCTGATTGAGAAAATGGCGAAGAAAAATGGGCTTGATGTCGAAGTGGTTGCCAAACATTGGGTCGAACAATTTTCTCCACTATTCCGAGAGCTTTGGGAATCTGGAGTTCAAGACCTCGAAGATATTGAAGCCCGTCTCTATACCAAAGACCCTCTTGGCTCGAACTGGTCTGAAAGTGTCGCCGCAATACTTATTTGAACTCCTGACCCTCGAATATAAATATGGTTTGAAATAATCCCGTCATTCCCAACAATATCATTCTTTCCTATGCCTATGTTTGGACAACGGGGCAGACGGTTCGTCGTGATAATCTCGTCACCACTACGGCAGACGGTTGGGTTGTCGAGAATACCACCGCCGCGACAACGGGTGTGCCTGTCCAGGTCTCGCCCGCGTTCACGCGTGTTGGCACAGCCAGAAAAACCAACGCCACTGCCGCGTCTCATATTGTCAAGATTCGAGACTATCTGTTGCCCGTATCTGGGGCAGCTGCCGTCACTGGTATCTGGAAGGTTCAAGCGTCTATCAATGGGGCTGCATTCTCTGACCTCTTCACGGTCGACACTTCTGGAAACCTGGTGGCAACAGGTGGCGGAACATTCAACGGGGTTGCTGTCATATCAAAATCCGCAAGCAATTCACAGCCCAGCACACTCGATCACTTGACCCTTCATAACCCAGCGGGTTCATACAGTCATATTGCTTTCAAATTCGGAAGCACAATCAAATCTGGAATCACTGGTTCGTCTGACGGCTCTATTATTGCCAGAATGACAGGATCGAGTGGGTTTATGTTTGAGTTCGGTGGTTGAATCACAGGAACCAGTCTTGTCACCCAGATATATTCCGCGTGAATATATTCTTCTGGCGTAGGGACATTCGGCGGCAAAGTGTCGGCTGGTGTGGCTTCTATTGGTCACAGCACCTTCACCAACGCTGGTTCTTTTGGTTGGAAAGGACGATATGTTTCTGCAAACTATACTTTGGGTGAATATGATTTTGTTCTTCTCGTTGACGCCAGCCAAGCGGAAGCGTGTGTTTGAACTCCGTCTGCCGCTTGCTGAAGTTATGGAGATTCTGGGACTTGCTGATCACACGCGACGGCGGGTTGTTCGTGGACGACATACTATTGTTCCGACTACAATGGAAATCAATGAACCTGTGAATGACAAGCGGGTTGTACTTGGGAAACTTCCAGTTGTGGTGGGTTCGGTGATCAATCAACTTGTGAATCATATGGCGGGTGTTCTTGGGCGAATAATCCTCAATCTTGTACTGGATTTTGAGACCAATCAACTTGCCAATCATATATGGGTTGTACTTGGAATATGGAATCAACCGCAGACTGTTCGGCTTTCAATGGTGATGAATCCACTTGCTGATCAACCTCTGGTTGTTCTCAAAACTATTCGGCTTGTTCCTGGAATGGTTCGAGTTGTGACGGTGGTGGTTCTTGCTCTGGCTATATGGACGAATGAAGTTGCAACGCTGGAATGTATTTTTCCAGCTGTTCTGGAACCTATGTGGTAAGCCCTGCGAACTGTTCTGGCTCTTATGATTCCTATTCGTGTTCTGGCTCCTATGCCACGGGGAATTGTACTGGTTCCTGGTGAGTGTGTGGCGGGACGGCAAGTTGCACGGGGTTTGGCACAGAATGAGCGTGTGAAGCTGAAACTGGTTGCAATTGGTCTGAAGTGGTTCGAATTGCCCTTCCAGCTATTGACACAGTATTCGACGGCAACAAGATTGGTCGACCCTATTATGTTCAAAAGATTGATTCTTCCGCTGGCGTGGTGGTCGTTGATCCAGACGGGTCTGAAACCATTGAAGGGGCTTCTGATATGAGTATATCGACGCAATACGCTTCTGGTCTCTTTTATCCATTCAGAGAGAACTGACAATGCAGCGATTATCTTTCGTCTGGTGCTTGTACTCCTACGGGTTGCAGCTGGATATACTATGAATGTTCTGGATTCTCCACTGCTGAAGATTGTGCCACACAGTGAACTTGTACCTGGGACGGAATGAGTTGTTCGGGTCAATATGGTTGATATTGTTCTGGAACCTATATAATTTCAAAGATGTGGCACAAAATTGCCGTTCGTTAATTTTCTAACCAACCCACTATGATTCAGGAAGTCAATGAAAAGAATTTTCAAGAGATGATTGAGAAATCCACTGACAAAATGGTCGTGATGTTCTATCGTGAATCTGGCTGTCCGAATTGTGATAGAACCAAGCCAGTGTTCGAAGAGTTCGCGAAGAAGAATCCGACAATCAAATGTTTCAAATACAAGTGTGAAGGAAACAAGCCAGATTCAGTGACAGCAAACTATCAATTCAGAATGTTCCCTGGGATTTTCTCTTTTGACAGATGACAATGTGTTCGTGGTTTCTCTGGAGAAGTGAATATGGAAAGACTCAATCAAATATTCATTGGCTTGAAGGATTTGAAAGCCCAGATATACGATGAAATGAATGTCTATGCTATCACGGAAAAAAGAATCCAGGTTCTCAATGATGAAATTCGATTATTTATTTTGCCACAGAATGCGTCGGTTCCTTCGCCTCTCATTCCTTCAGACAATTTCGAACTTCCAGACCCAGCACCAGGATCAGAGACCCCACCAGAGCTTTGTGAAGGTTGTCAATAATTTGTTCAAAATATGTCAAAAACAATTGAAGTCATAACCCGAATCACCATTCCAGATTGAAAGGAATGGATTGCCAACAAAGCCGAAGAGAAACTTGGTTGGTTTGATGAAATGGATATGGAGAACCAATACCCAGAAGACAAGGACAAAACCCAATTCAGAAAGAATCTCGCCGATACTCTCTCAAACCAGGTTGTCACAGCGGTCGAAAACTCTATTCTCGAATATTATGGTCAATCCGCCTATGCTGAAGCACAGGCGACAATCCAATCAATCGAAGTGGAAAAATCATTCTCTATTTCCTAGTTCTTCACAATGTTCCAATGTTTCGTCTATGTCGCACCAGCTGGAACGCCAGCAACAGGTCTCACCGTGGCTGTCACTGTGATAGACCTTTCCGACGGTTCGACGGCGGCTTCTGGAAACTGCACAGAGATTGGGAACTGAATATATAAATTTGATCACAGCGGATATGATAGGACGAAAGACTATGCCTATTTTGCCAATGCTGGCACAGACTCGGTCATTGGTCGCTATCAATACGCCTTCAACTCTTCATTCCGCACGGATATTCTCGCGACGCTGGACACGGACAGCGTGCGTCTTGGTGCTATCAAAACGGCTGTCGACACTATCAACACGAATCTTTCTGCGGGTCGTCTCGCGAAGATTGACGACATACTGACAAACACACTCGCTGCCAATGGTCTCACTCTCACAGCTTGAGAAAGAACGGCGGTTGCAAACGCTGTCCAGTCTGGTATACTGGACGAAGATGACAGCCAGGCAATAATCCAAGCCATTGCCGACAAGATTGCTGCCACAGACCTTCAGATTGGAGATATCACCGTCCAGGGTATCGCAACGGCGGTGTGGGAAGAAACAGTCAGAACGCTCACTGTTGCAACGGGAATGACGACAGAACAGGAAAACACCCTGGAAGAAGTCAAAACCACAGGTGAAGCAAATGCAGCGAAACTGGCACTATTGGAGAGAATGCAACGGGCAACACTCCGCATAGACGGTTCACAGATAATCCTGGAAGATGAAGTGTGAGAAATCCAGGTTTGGGATTGCAAGAATGATGAATGATTGCCGACCAGCACAAATATATATTCTCGAATCAAAATAGTTTCATAACCTTTTCTATATGTCTCTCTGATCATTTTGACTCTGACAAGCAAATAATCCAGTCTATGTCTCCACTTCCCGCGTGCGTGCGGAAGCTGGTTTGACAGGCAATTCAAACATAACAGACACCACCATTGATGTCTATATAGAACAGGCACACTCAATCGTTCAAGGAATGGTTTCTTCGGTCTATGAAATAACCAATCTCACCCAGGCAAACGCGGACTTCATAGATAGTCACGCGGAATGATATCTGGCACGAGCGGAAGAATTGATTGCGGCTGGATATATCCTTTTGAAAGAATTCGGAACAAACGATTTCGACGAGACCAAGAAAGAAGGAACCAAGAAAGTTCGCGAAGGTGAAGCCCTTTTGACGAAACTTTCTGACGACGAGAAGCCCGTGAATCTCTTAGATATCAATTGAAACAAATTTGCCACAGTGGCAAAGAAGCGAAGTGGCGTGATGGTTGCGGGCGGTGCGACAACAGGTGAGAATATTTTTTCAATCTGAATGAAACTCTAGTATGGTTCTTATAAAATTCGAAGTCAACTGACAAATTGAACTCGCCAGAAATATGCGTGTTCTTGTGACTCAGTTGCCGAAAATGAAAGAATTTTTGCAAGACGCCTGTGAGATTGTCGGCGAACGGTCAGACGCTATTTTTCAAAAACAAGGTTCGAATGTCGAGAAAGCCCCACGGTGGGCGGCTCTCGCTCCGTCTACGGTCAAGGCACGACAGCGGGGCTGGTGATACTATAAGAACACACCAAGCAATCCTGGAATCCTTCGCTGGACTGGAAAAATGCAACAGAGCAAAATGATCAAGACGAGCGACACAATGTGAACGCTCTGGTTCAAAGACCCAAAAGCAATCTATCACCAGACTGGTTCGTCAAAACTCCCACAGCGTGTTCTTATTGACCTAGACAATCCAACAAATACAAAAATCGTCAAGAGTCTCCAGGGCAAGATTCAGAGAGATATCGGAATATTCAATCAACAAGTCTAGTTCGATTGTTGAATATTTTTTTTCTGATATATACTGTTTTCAAGCAATAACTTTCAACACTGTTCGTCTTCCTCCTTTGCTTATTTACTTATTTATAGGAACGAATGAAAAATGTTATATTGGCGATTCAATCGCTTCTCAAATCTGCAATAGAGCAAAACAATTCACCCCTTGAATGAATCAAGCGGGTATATTTTGGCGATCCAGTGTTGATTCCCCTTTCGTCACTCCCAGCTCTCACCGTCCAACCTATCACTTCAGAATATTTGATGAGATGATCGAGATATGACCAGAAGAAACACACGGTCGAAATCCGCCTGGTCTACAATATGAAATCATACTTCGGGTCTGAAGCTGGCTCTGAAGTGGCAATCTCTGGCGGTATATGGGCGAACAGTGCAATCACTTTCACTTCTGCCGCTCACGGTCTGATTGCGGGTGATGAGATAGAAGTGAAGAACTCTTCACCACAGACATTCAATTGAACCTACGAAATCGTTTCTGCCACGGTGAACGCCTTTGTTGTTGCAAAGGTGAGCAACCCAGGAACCTATGTATGAAGTGCGGTCTTCCAAAAGATGACCGTCGAAAAAGTCTTCAATATCGAAGACGCAATCCATAAAATTGAAGAAGCTGACTATGACCACGAGACGGCGGAATTCTCCGTCTGTGGCGTTATTCAGAATAACCCCGAACTGCCGTTTGTTGACCCAGACGGAAACCCTCGCAAAGCGTCACAGCTTGCACAGGTGCGTTCGGTGAACTATTCCTTCAGTGATGTTCGTGGATTTCCGACCTTTGAGGTGACAACCACCGTTGAAGTGACGGCAATCGGTGACAGATAGTTTCTATTTCCTATTTTTTCCTTATGGTAAAAATCAAGAACACAAGTTCGGAACCAGTCGCATTCACGGGTCTTCCTGTGATCAAACCTGGTGAGACCATTGATGTTTCACAATCAGACGCAGAATATCTCTGCCAGAACGAATCAATGAAAATGGTTGAAGAACCAAAAACTTCAAAAAGAGACAAGCCAGGTTCTTTCAAAGGAACTGAAGCTGAATAATATTTCCTATCCTTTTTCCTTATGGCTTCAACTCGCCTCGGCTATCTTGCCGTTAAAAAAGAGACAACACTTGCCACAGCTGTCAAACCGTCACACTTCCTTCGATTCAAAGAAGGTGATGTGATGTTGAAACAAGAAATCATTGCGAATGATCCGATTCAAAACAATCGTTGGTCTGCATTGAATGCCGTGCCAGGTAAAATCACCGCAGAAGGTTCATACAAGTTCGATCTCGATTTCAATGAAGCTGTTCATTGGCTCGCGGCTGGTATGGGGACTCTTTCTTCTGCCGATGTATCAAGTGGCACAGACGCTTCTGTCTTCACCCATACAATCACGGTCGCAAATACTCTCTACGGTCTTTCCATAGAGCAAGGAAAGGGCAATCTGACGGACACCACCAACAACCGACAGAATTATTCTGTCGATCGTGCGTTCGGTGCTATGGTCAACGATTTCAAAATCGCTGGCTCTGACGGTATCATTTCTCTCGATGTCGGTATCAAGGCACACGGAATTCTCCAGAAGAGAACTCTGATTGCTGACGCTGCTGGCGGTTCGAGTGTTGTGATCTCTCTCGATTCTTCTGAAGGTTTCGTCGCTGCTGATAATATCAACACCTATGATGAGACACCACAGAACGAAATCGACGCGATTGCTTCACTGTCTCTCGCGAATGCGACAATCACTATCGCGACGCTCACGGCTTCATTCACTGTTGCCAACAAGGCAAAAGTCGAACTGCAACCACAGACGCCTTCCTATGCTGTTGCTGCGAAGGTTGCTTCATTCTTCCACGCGAAGTTCCAATTCTCGACAGACTTGACCGCTGCCGCTTCGGCTACGGAAGAGAATTGTGAAGACTGGGAGTTCTCCTATATGAATGATCTCGAAGAAAGATATGGTTCACTTCGTGCTTCACCTTCTGTGATTGCTCCGAAAGCGGCTTCTGCAAAATTCCAGTTCACACGATACTTCGAGACGGTTGCCCTTCGTGACCAATATCTGAATCAAACTCGTCGTGCTGGTATAATCACAATCACCAACAATGAAATCGTCTCTGCCACAGATACTGGAGACCTTCCATATAAGTTCGTGGTTGAGATGTCTGACTGCCGATTCACAAGTCACGAAATGCCAACTGGTACCAATGAACTCTACGCTATCTCTGTTGAAGCGGAACTGTTCTATGATACTACTGACGGTCGTGCTTTGAGAATGCTCGTGACAAACGCTTCCGCTGGGACTGTTTACACTGCATAATCGAAACGGCTTGGGGAGTGCCGCAAACTCCCTACTTTATTTTTTCACTTTTCCCCACTATGGCACAGAAAAACGCAACAGTTGAATTCAATATGGACAGCCGACCAACTCGGACTGTCACACTCCCTTCTTTCCCAGGAAGCGAAGTCGTGGTCTTTACTTCTCTTATGGTCTCCGAACAGAGAGAGATTGAAAAGAAATATCAACTGACGGACGGAACACTGGACAAAGACCGTTCTGCCGAACTCGGTTTCGAAATGGTCGCGAAGACAATCAAGTCGTGGAACTTCGTTGTCAACAAACAACCAATGGAAGTGACCGCAGAAATTCTCGGACAATTTCCGATGATTGACTTCATCATTCTCCAGGAAGCGGTGACAGGCAAGAAGCTGACACACAAGAATTCTGACGGAAGTTTGGCGATTGGTGCTGGTGACGATACCGACGCTAAAAAAAAATAATAGCGAAGGATAGGGTTTTCAACCTTCTCGTCCAGGGCAAACCGTTCGAAGCAAAAACACAATATGAAAAAGAACTCGTCCTTCGATTCTTTGATCTGAAGCTCTGCCGCGAATACGGCTGGACGGAAGAAGACATATTGGCACGCACGACACAATCGTTCTATGATGACGCCGTATTGGTACTCCAGAAAGAAGCATTCTTCCGCAATAAGAAACCAGAAAAAAACCCCCCACGATAATCAATCTATATGGCTCAAAAGGTCGAATTCGTCGTCTCGGTTGTAGACCAAGCGTCCGCAGCTCTCAAGAATATTGAGGAAGGCGTGAAGGGTATTGGAGAGAACGGCAAATATAGCAAAGCCGAATTGGCTGCCGCTGGTACTGCCATTATTGGCACACTCACCGCGATTGGTGTTTCCGCTGTGAACGCCTTCGCGGATTTTGAAAAACAAATGTCGTCTGCAAAAGCCGTCCTGTGACTTTTTTGACAGGACGAACAGACAAAGAAAACCTTTGAGGATTTGACGAAGCTCGCAATGGATTTGTGAGCGACCACGAAATTCACCGCACAGGAAGCCGCAGAAGGAATCACAATATTCGGTCAAGCGGGATTCGACGCTGCACAGATATTTCAAGCCCTTCCCGCTGCTCTCGATCTCGCAGCTGCACAGAATATCTCTGTCGCACAGTCTGCCGATATCGCTTCGAGTGTTCTTCGCCAATATGGCAAAGATGTTTCAGAGACTAGCAAGGTTATGGACATATTGTCTTCCGCTTCTATCAAGTCGAATGCAACGATTCTCGATCTGTCAGAATCATTCAATTATTTCTGACCAACCGCGAAAGTGTTGGGGATTACTCTTGAAGAGAGTGCCGCAGCGATTGGAATTCTCGCGAATGCTGGTCTGAAGGGTTCGGTTGCAACGCGTGCTTTGGGAACTGCTTTGACACGATTGGCAGACCCAACGGAAAAAATGGCGTGAGGTATGAAAGACGCTGGACTTCAAGCGTTTGACGCACAGGGAAAGTTTGTTGGCTTGGCAAGCATTATTGACCAGCTCCAAAAAGGAACAGCGAAGATGACACAGGAACAGAAGGCGGCGACCATTGCCGCGATATTCGGTGCGGACGCATACGCAGAAATCAATATTCTCTTGGAATCTGGGGCAGACGGTCTGAAGAACTTCACGAAAGAGCTGGAGAAATCAACAGGGACAACGAAGACAATGGCGGCGATACTTATGGACAATCTGCGTGGTTCGTTTGAACTCTTGAGCGGTGCGGTTGATAGTCTCAAAATCAAACTGTGAAAAACACTCGAACCAGCTATCAGATTCACCGCAGACGCTCTCACAATGCTCGCCAATGGTGTTGGTGCGGTCTTTGACTGGTTCAATAAGCTCCCAGCCCCTGTCCGCAATATCACAATGATTCTGGTGGCTGTCTCGGTTCTTGCCGTGGCTGCCGTCTCTGCGTTTGCTATTCTCTCGGTCTCTCTGGCTGGTGTTGGTGCTGCCTTCGTGGCTATCGGAACCGCTGCCCTTCCTTTTATCGGTTGGGCTGCCGCGATAGGTGTGGCGGCATATGCTCTCTATGAAGCATTTCAAAACAACTTCCTCGGCATTCGAGACTTGACCATTGCTGCCTGGTGAGCAATCAAAGCCGTCATTGAAGCATTCGTTCCTATATTCAAAGGGGTGTGGGATATGCTCGCGGGATATTTTCAGATGACCTTCTGAAGCATTATTGGAATATTCAAGGCATTCTTCCAACTTCTTACGGGAGACACGGAAGCTGCGTGGGAAACTATCAGACAGGTTCAAGTGAACGCGTGGGAATGAATGATTCGTTTCTTCTCTGGTCTCGGTGCGGTGATTGGTTGAATATTTTCTATGCTTTGGGAAGGAATCAAGCTCGGTGCGGAACTCGCCTGGTCTGGGATTCTGTATGTCTTGGAACTCGCCGTCCAGGCATTGACGCTCGTGATCACTGGCTGGATTACGATTATCACAACGACATTCAAGGCGTTCTGGCAATTGCTCACGGGTGATTGGCGTGGTGCTTTGGCAACGATATCAACACTCTGGTCTGGTGCCTGGGAAGCAATCAAGAAGATTGGAACAGCTATTCTCACAGAAATTGGAATCTTCATAATCGGCAAAGTCGTCGACATAGTCAACTGGTTCACCAATGACGGTCAACGATCATTCACGGAAGGATTCCACGCGATGATTTGAGGAATTGCCAATGTGGCAAAGACTGTTTTCAATGGTGTCATAGGGACAATCGAATCGTTTATCAACTGGACAATCAATGCTTTGAATGATTTGATTCGTGCGTCAAACCGCGTCAACAAGCTCTTCCAGATTCCAACTGTCGACACAGTCAAACTCCCTCGGTTTGCTCACGGCGGTATGGTCGAAGGATTCGCGGGAAATGGTGTTGTTCAATGACCAAACTGAATCGACAAAGTTCCAGCAATGCTCTCGGCTGGTGAAGTCGTCTTGAATGCCGCACAGCAAGGCAATGTCGCGAACCAGCTCAAGTGAGGTGGCGGAACGACAATCATTGTCCAGGTTGAAGGAAACAACTTCTATGGTGATGATGATGAATATTTCCAGAAGGTCGGCGACAAGATACTTGGTGTCTTCAAACAACACACAGGGTTGAATTCTTTCTAGTCTATAACGAACGACAAAATGCTTCTGGTCTACTCAAACACAACCGATGTCACAGAGAGTGTTCAAAGGAATACGATTCGTATTCAGGAACAGTTGAACAACCGTGCCAACACCTGTTCCTTCGTTATCGACGAAACAGAGATTTGAGAAGGTTCGATCATACAGGTCTTCGAAGGATTCAAACTGACAGCCCAGGCGAATTCGTGACAAGCCGACCTGGTCGTCAATGATACCTTCGAGACCACGACAAAATTCAGAGCGGGCGACGAATTGATTCTGGATATCGAAGGGGCTGGACAGGTGAGAAAAATAATCCTCTCAATCAATCACACGACCAAGACAATCACACTCACCACCAATCTTCCAGCGAACCTGGCACAGTGGACAAAGTGCGGACGCCTGGTCTTCTCTGGCGTGACGATGAAAAATCCAGACGAAGAAATATGATACACAGGGACTTTCTCCTATAAAGTGAACGCGACAGACTGGACGAAGATATTTGACGCGAAGAACATTGCCGACACCTATGAAAACAAATATGCCCGCGAAATGATGTGACGCGTGATCTATGACTATTGTGCCACGGACGCACAGACGAACCTTTCATTGTTCGAAGCTGCCTGGACACAGTCTGGCGTCGGTTTGGCAATGGCAAACGAAGCCGATGACAGGATTCAATGAAGCTATGCACAAAAGACAGGGACTTCTGGAAGTGGGACGGCGAAGTGGACGACGACAATCACGCCCGTCGATATTTCAACAATGGATCACTTCCGTCTGTGGTTCAAGATAAAAACAGCATACGGGGCAAGTGTCACTTCTATCAAATACCGCGTGGGGAATGATTCTTCAAACTACTATGAAGGTTCCAGTGATTGGTTCGGGACAGCGAACGAAAACTGTTGGAATTATATTGCCTTTCGATTCGACCGTGCGACCGTGGTTGGTTCGCCAAACCTGGCAACGGTTGATTGGTTGGAAATAGAGGTGATTTGCAATGCGACAATCCCGACAGGCAATCTGATATTCGACCACGCTTTCGCCAGCAAGGGTGGGTTCACTCTCCAGAATGTCATTCGTGGCGACCGTCTCTTCGTTGATGTCCGCGTTCCATACAAAAAACCAACTGTCTTCTTTGAACAGCTCGCGAAGCTCCAGAACTTCTTTTGGTTCGTGGATTATGAACGCGATATCCATATGTTCAAAATGAACAATACGGAAGCACCGTTCGAAATCACTGACAGCTCACAGAACTATTCGAACCTATCAATCACAGCCGATATTTCACAGCTGAAGAATCGGCAGACTGTCCGCGGTGGTGAAGCGGTTGACGCTTTCACCTATACGCAGATTGAGGTCTGTGACGGAAAACAAGAATCGTGGGGGCTGGACTACAAACCAAAAGCCCTGGAAGTGTGGGTCGATACCACGGGGACTGGTTCTTCGTATGTCCAGGCAAGTCTGGGGATCGAGAACTTGGACGACCCAGCGTTGTTCGATTATGTCTATAACTTCCAGGAAAAGGTCGTGCGTCGTGCGTCGGCGTCAATATTGCCCGTTGGTACGCTTTTCAAACGAATCTATTATCCATACAAGCCAATCCGTGTGCGTGTGGAAGACAACGCTTCTATTCTCGCAATAAAGGCTATGCTCTGAGGCGATGGAATCATTGACGGTCCCGTCATTTCTGATGCTTCCATCAAAGACTGGAATGAAGCCAGGCTTCGAGCCAGGGCAGAAGTCGAAACATATGCCAACGCCATTCTCTCGGCAGACTTCACGACCGAGATTGACGGTCTCACAGCTGGACAGATTATTCATATCACTGATTCAAGCCGTGGCATAGATGATGATTTTTTGATTCAGAAGGTATGAAAGGCGTCAAAGGAAAATGAACGCTGGCGGTATACCATTTCGGCTGGCTCCACGATGTTCGGTCTCATAGAGTTTTTTCAAATGCTTCTCAAGAAGACCGATGATCTCAATGTCGATGTGAACGAACAGGTTGATATCGTGAAGAACATTGATGAAACGCTGGAAATAGAAGATGTCTACACTTTCACCCAGAAAACCGATGTCTTCTATGCTCACTCCAGAACGGGTGAGTATTCCCACACACTCACTTTCACCGAAGGCGGGACGGCAAACGACGCCTATTGTGGTTTTTCACAAGTTTCATAATATATTTCTATGCAAATTCACGCCGCTTCAACAATCAAACCGAACTATAAATTCACGAAGGCAACGCCAGAAACCCTGGCAAAGATATTGTGTGAGGTCTTCTATCTCAAAGAGACAAAACACAATGTCGAAACATTCATTGCCAGACTGGCAAACCCGAAGGACAGAATGTGTGCTTTTCTCACAAAAGTTCTCCGAACCTATGAAGGACAATTGCTTTTTGCTCTTGGAATACACGAAACGCACAATATAATTCCACAGGTGCTTCGATACCAGCTGGCGACCCTACTCACAGGAACAGCCGTGGCAAGCACCTTCAATGCGAACTATATTGCTCTCTGAAGCGGTTCTGGTACTCCAGCCGCTACCGATACCACTCTGGTAACAGAAGAGCTGCGTGGGACATTCACGAACCGATATAGAGTTGATGAGATTGCCTATCTCGATAAATTCTTCACCACGACCGAAGTGGCTGGCAATACCTATCTCGAAGCGTGAGTATTCTGTGACGGCACAGGAACGCCAGACAGCGGATATCTCCTATCTCGAACCGAGATGAATGAATCTATCTCTGCGAATGAGACACTGACAATCAATGTCGCAATCACTATCAGTTCGGCGACCTAGTTGCTTTTTATAGTCTAAAAACTACAATCTTTTTATGCCAAGACTCAATTCAACAACCTGGTCGGTCGGAAACGCTATAACAGCGACCAGAATGAATCAAATCAATTCAGACCTGGACGATCTCTATTCAACAGGTTCCGACCGATTGAAAGTCTTTGATTCTGGTGGTCTCGATGTCGATATCGGTGCGGGGACATTCCGTGTCGGAAGCACCGAATGAAACTATGCTGGCGGAACTGTCGCGATGACAAACAATGCGACAAACTATGTCCAGATTGATTCTTCTGGGGCAATACAGGTTTCAACCAGTGCGTGGAATTCAAACTATACACGCCTTGCAATCGTCATCACTTCTGGTGGTGATATCACTTCGATCACTCTTTGGAGAAATGACGCGATTGGTGGTGTTATGGGTGCCAGCGGATTCAAGAATATTTCTGCCACGACCTACACAAAGGGTCTTCTGACGGCTTTCACGGCGGATTCGACAAACTACACTTTGACATATAATAAAAACAGACAAATCAAAACAATCACAAATGGTTCGAACACTTGGACAATGACCTATAATGCACAGGGCAATCTGACAGCAACAGTTGAATCATAATTATTTTTTTATCTCAAATATATGCTTGTAGTCAACACCAGTCAACCAAAGAGACTCTATACTGTCGCCGAAACAGTTACTGCGGAATGACAATATGCGTCTATAAATACAAATGCCGATGACAGTTCAAAGGGGCATTGGTTCGACAAGACGAATAAATATGTCTATATTATGTATGCATTGACCGCAGCACCATATTATGCAATTGACCGCTATACATACGACACCAGTGGTTTTCTCTCAAACAAAACACCAATCACACTTTCAGGATTTTGAACATTCTCTTCAGCACCGACACTGATTCCAATGCAATGATCACACAGTGCGAATTTTTATCTTGCTTGTAATTGAGCGGGTTGAAGTGCTTCTTTTGCGACACTTCAAATATATCCTGTCACGATTTCAGGAACAACCGCGACACTTTCCGCGACACTTTCAATTCCTGTGATTGCGTCTTATTCAATCAACAGGATATTCGCGTTCGGTGCTGTTGTGTATGTTTTTTATAGAAACACTTCAACAAATATCATAGATACAGGAAGAAAATATTCGTGAAGCTGGTCTTCTCTCGCGGGTGCTGCGTTGCCTTCAAGCGTTGTTGCAACGGTTGCAGATTCAACAACAGCATTTCAAGAAAACTATGGTTGAGCGTCAAACACACAAAAGGTTCCAGCATTGTGAGGTTGAAGTTCTTACAATCATTTTTTCAACAATTTTGAAGATGGTGTTTGACAATATACCTGTCTCTCTTTCAATGCTTCAACTGATACTTGGAGTCAGGCATCATATATTTTCAATAGAGTTTTTGCTGAGTTGAATTGAAAAATCATTCTTCACCTTACAGGGAACGCAAGAACTGTGATTCTTGACACGGCACTGGCATTGAACTGAAGTTTCACCTGACATTCCTTTTGAGGATTATCAAGTTCAAGAATGAACTGACCAATTATTGACCTTGCAAATGGTCTTTGGATTTTCAGATTCAACAACTGAAATTTTGCAACATTTTGATACTATTCTGGTGCTGCAAAGAGAATAGGGAAAGTTGCTTGTTCAACGCTTACAGGTTGTGGTATTATTTACAGTATTGACGGTTGAAACTGGAAAAACTGGATTCCGACTTCGATCACTGATGTATTTGATCTCGACTACTATTGAGAAACTTCTTTGAATTTCTTTGTCACGAAAACAACTGGTTTACTATATGTCGAAGTGACAGACTAAAATATTTTTTATCCTTCAAATATGAAGCTCTATATCAAGACAAATGATGAATGATTCATCACTGAAAGCTCTCTGGTCGCCTATGACAAAAAGGAAAAAGCGTCTGTGATCACTGTGAATCAAAAACAATATGATTCGATTTGTGAACAATATGACACGAAGGTCGTTGACGGCGATATAGTTTCACAGACAAAATGAGATAATGCAACCAAGCTGGAAGAAGAAGAAACAGCCGCAGAAGCTAAAAGACAGGCACAGAAAATCGCAGAATCAAAGCCCACTGAATAGGGCATTTCATTTTTTATCCCTCTTTTTATGAGTGATACCACAGAACAGTTGCCCCCGAATGCTGCCGTCGACAATCCAAGTGACCGAGATTTCCAATATTCGGAAATTTCTTTCGGTGCTGCACCAGTACGCGTCAAGTTTCCTCGTGACCGTCTCGTCATTCAGAACCAGGGTGCCGATCCTCTGATGTATATGTCTTGCACACGCCAGGGAATTTGTCATATAAATAATGCACAAAATATCCTGGAAGCTGACACACAGAATCGAACGGCTATCTTCACAGACCCTCGTGTTCTCTGGGAAGAAAGAATCGAGACACGACCGAGCGTGAAAGCCCTCGGCGATTCTCTTCAAGCCGCAATGGATCAAATGCTGGCAAAGAAATTGATTGCTGGATATGCGAAGGTCAACACGGTCGAAGAAATGATCGACGCTATTGACCGCGGTGCTTTCATCTATACAGGTTCGAAGGAAGGTGATTGGCGGTATGTCCGAGAGACGAAGAAATATAGAAGAAGACTTGATGACGGCTTTGCTGGTCACGCCTTCGCTGGTGCCGTTGATTATGACCTACAAGCACGGGAGTTCATTGCAATCAATTCCTACTGACCAAACAACGGATATTTCACAATCTCTTTTGATTTGATTGGCGAACTATACAGCAAATATGCAATCGCAGACGCTCGCGACGAACTCGCGGTTCAAGCGTTCCTGGCTCTCAAGAAAAAGAAACAATTGGAATTGACCGCCCATTCTCCATATTCAGAACTCTTGATTCAGCTTCGAGAAAGCACAGGAAAATTGCCACTCTTCTCGAACTATTCAGACGCAGAAGGTATCACAAAGGAAATCGCAGAAATCGGTATTCTCCGAAACCTTCTCAATAGTAAATAATTTTATTCTCTCACCTTTTTTCTATGGACACACTCATTCCCGTCATTGCTGGTGCTTTGGTCACTCTACTCATTCAACTTTCGAAGAAGTGGGGAATCTCAAACAGATTCCTTCTTGCTGTCTTTGTGATCGTCGCAGCTCTGATATATTCTTCATATCAATATTTTGTTGATGAAGTCACGAAGGCACAGGTCACACAGTTCGCAACTTCGACGCTCGGTTCTGCCGTGATCTTCTATGAATATTTTGTAAAGATCATACAGCAACAGTCAAAGTCAGTGACAGAAGTGAACAAAGTGGGCTAGTTTGTATAGTGGGCGACACCCAATGTGAACAAACTTTCAAAAAGAATCCCCGTTTGGGGATTCTTTTGTTGTCCAGTGGTTGCCAGTGGGTTGCAAGGTGGTTGTCTGACCGTTGCATACCGTGCCGCAGCGGTTTTTCTACTCTTCGCCAATTCTGTGAAGTGGGAACCGTGGGGAAGGGGACAGGAAGGATTTGACGCGTTCCATTATAGTATTTCCAGTTGGCTCGCTGGTGAATGAACCTGGTCGAACTTCTCGGAACGCCTTGTTGATGTCGGCAGACCGTTCGGCTCCCTGGAGAATAGCGGCGATGTCAGAACGGCTATATTCTGGATTGAGGACACGGGCATTGTTTTCGCCACGGGCAAGAATGCCGAGTGATTCCAATTTCTGTGCAAGGTCGGTGAATCGGTTTCGTGGGATTCAAAACTTCTTTTCTATGTCGTCACGCTTGAAGCTCTGGAATTCAAAGAGATGATCGAGAATTTCAACGATTGGGATTCCTTCAAGGGTTTCACCCGTTGGAGTTGCTTTCGCGTGTCTGGCGACCAATATTTGGACGATATGATATATCTTGCGAAGGTTGAAAAGGATTCCGAATGAAAGAACCGTCTTTGCGAAGGCATAGTTCTGCCATTCATTGATTGCTCTCGCGATCTGTTGTGCGTGGTCTGGGTGAATCGCTGCATAGGCAGCACAGCCAGAGAGAACGCCGAGACCGAGATTGATTGTCATTTCAAGCAATGAAACGCTTTCTATGCTGTCGAGTATCTTTGACCAGATAATCGAACGAATGGTGCGGTGTCCAGGATATGTTTGATTGAATGTTTCCATAGTGGGGTTTGATAGATAGGAACTAAAATTTCAGACGAAGGTTGCCGTTGATTTGAATATTGGCGACCTTCACCGAAGAGAAAAGAGAATGTCCGAACGGGCGTTTCTCTTGAATACTGTTTCGCTGTTCTGTCTGTATACGGTCAACAGATTTGAAATATTCTGGTTTGAATATGACTTCTGTTGTCGTGCTGAAGAATCCGTCCTGGCGTTTGATGACCTGGTATTTGCGGAAGGATATTTCCCGCGACGGGTTCTGGTTGACGAGTTGGATTTCATTGTGCATAGTTTCTGGGATAAAAAATAGAGTTTCTGAATGGTTTCTGATGTCAGAAACGCTAGGGGGGTTTTGAAGTCATAGTTTTTTGGGTTATTGAAATAACACCCACAGTGTGCCACACTTTTTTCGGCTTGTCAACAATTTTGCAACTGTTTGCAACTGTTTGCACAAAGCCCATACAGAAGCCAAAGTCTGAATTGTATATATGCAAAGACTTGCAACGCCGTGCAAAGACTTGCAAAAAATATTTGCAAAGTCTCTGGTTTTGAATATTGTTCTTTCGTGCCTATCTTTTAACCCCCACTATTTATGATTCAGCACACCTTCAAAAAATCTCGCTTGCAAGAGCGGAAAATGACACAGAGACTTTTGGTCTTTCGGAAGCTCTCCGACAAAATCTGTCTAGGTCTCTTGATCATAATGCTGGCGTTCCTAGCAATAGGAGACCAATTCCGTGACGCCTATGCAATGTATTTCGTGGCTATTCTCGCCCCAATGGCGGTCGTGAATATATTCGCAAGTGTCGTCACGCGTGACTTTGAATAATATTTATTTTTTCACCCTTTCTATTTATGAAACCAGAAAAATGCTTCATCATCTTTGGTGAATGACACAACAATCTTCTCGCCGCTATCACAGCCGAGAACGCCGAACAGGCATTGGTTCGATACTACAAACACGAACCGAGAAAAGAGAAGTTCGAGTTGTTCAAGGAAACACACGAAGCGAAGACAACAATCATCTTCCCAGTGTGAACCAACAGTTTCGATTCTGCCTTCGTCAAATCAAGTTGGTTGAACCGAATTGTTCCAGAGCTAGGCGAACCAGTTGACGAACCGACCGAATAATATTTCCAACCCCACCCCCACTATGCAAATCGTAAAATTCAAGCCCCAGGATCACTTCATAAAAGCTCTCATTTTTGGAAAGCCAGGTTCGGGCAAGACGACATTCGCGTCGACAGCACCGAAACCGATATTCCTTTCCGCAGAAGCTGGTCTTCTCTCTATCGCAGACAAGGCACCAGACGCAATCATTGTCAAATCATTGCAAGACCTTCAAGACGCTCACCACTATTTGAAGACAGTCAAACACGATTATCAAACTGTCATTATTGATTCGATCACCGAGATCAACGAAATAATCAAGGCAGAAATCGAGAGGAAGAACAACCGTGCCATTCGTCGTGATGATTGGGGTGAGGTCTCCACAAAAATCAAGAGAGTCATTCGTGACTTTCGTGACCTTCCTATGCATTGTATTTTTCTCGCTCAAGAGAATGTCGAGAAGGACGAAGACACCGTGATCAGAATATATCCGTCACTGAATGGAAAGTCTGCCACAGAAATCGCCGCTGCCTGTGATGTCGTCGGCTATCTGGAAATTGACAAGACACTGGGTGAACGATATATGGTTGTCAAAGAACACGCTGTTCTCGCGACAAAAAACCGCCTTGCCGCTCTCAAAACTGACAATCCCAGCTTGGACTTCTCCGAGTGGGTGAAGATGATGTGAACGATGTGTGTTGGCGAACAGTGTGTCGTTGCCAAGCACGAAGCACCACCAGAGGAAGACAAATACGCACCACCAGGATTCAAGGGTGCTGTCGTCCCAAAGGGTATCGGCGATAAACGCGTCGACCCAGAGACCGTCAAACTCATTGCCGATGTGTGGTCTCGCTTTATGAAAACCGCTATTGAGACACGCGGTGAAGAGAAGGACGAAAAGGGTCTTCAGAAGTATCGACCAGATATTTCAGAGGATATGAAGAAGGCAACAATCAAAAAACTCTATGTCGTGAATGATGAAACAGGTTTGACCGAGAAACAGGCACTTGATTTCATTCAGAGGATAGAAATGAAGATAGAAGAATTCAAACCGAAGGACACGCCACCAGCTGGCGAACCAATAGCCACAGCCGTTGATCCTGGACACCCAGATTGATCACAGGCGTCAGAAGCGGTCGTCGAGAAAGTCGGTGACGATATCAAAGTCACAGAGACCAAACCAACCAAAGGAAAAAAGAAGAAGTCAGAACCAGTTGAAGAGACACCGCAAGAGGTGGCAAAAAATATCTTCCAGAAGGAAGACACCGAGATCGGAAGAGCGTCGTGTA
>ERZ869921.260-NODE-260-length-35899-cov-33.649872_pt1 | contig 35899 bp, 46 predicted proteins | sample MGYA00579310_ERZ869921 | MGnify/ENA primary metagenome ERZ869921 (study PRJEB32216, sample SAMN09231816) | wastewater metagenome | place: USA: Maryland | collected 2016-06-21 | study: EMG produced TPA metagenomics assembly of the PRJNA472060 data set (Reclaimed... | reverse complement strand
TCATGACCGACAAGCAAGTGTTCAACGAAGTGCAAGCAGCCCTGCTGAACAGCGAGGTGCCGCCGAAGCAGGCGCTCTACGAAGCGCTCCTCGCTGTGTTCCAGTTCGCGTTCACGGAGTGTGAGATGCACATGAAGGACATGTGCACGTTCTTCAACAAGGCGGAGAAGGACGGTGCGGAGGGTGGGCTGTGGGATGCTGCGAGTGTCTGGCAGGTGCCCCCGGCGCCGAAGAAGAGGAAGTAAGGAGGATCAGATGGGAGCAGACATGAGAGGGTTCGGGGAGTGGGTGGTCAACGAAGCCATCCGCGAACATCGAGAGCTACTGAAGATTCGGGTGGAAAAACTCGAGGCCTTCATCCAGGACCTCGTTCAGCGCAACGAGCTATCAGCAACGCCTGCATGCGCTGCAGAAGAGTTGTTGAAAGAAAAGACCCCAACGTTTCAAGACCTCTACAACAAGTGGAACCGATGAAAACCTACCTAGGCGACGGCTGCTACGCGGAGTTCGACGGCCACCAGATCCGGCTCACGACCGAGAACGGTATCCGCACGACGAACGAGATCTTCCTCGACGTCGACACCTTGGACATGTTCCTGCAGTTCGTGCAGGCGGCCTGTGAGAAGAGGAGGACGGGGTGAGTGACATCGAAGAGCTGTACGACCTGGCCGTGACGTGTCGGGACCGCGGAACGGTGTTGCTTCAACCCGAACAGGCAGAGGCCATACTCAGGGTCCTTCTCATGCGTGCAGAGATCTCCACTCGCGTTCAGGAGCTCTCGCCATTCTCCGGCAGGGTTGAGTACCCGTTAGCCCGCTTCGGGATCCCCGAGCACCGCCCGAACGAAGCGACCGTGAGCAACGAAGGCCGCCCTATCACCATGGCAGACCTGGAGAAAGCTACCGAGCTCGCTAAAGCGGCGCCCGTTCCGTTCTTTCGACAGGACCAGCACGAGTACGAGCGCAAGAGCCCGCGCTCGACCGTCAACGACCTGGCGGAGCAGTGGGTGAACGGCGAAGAGGAGGCGCGCTCGCGACTCCGGAACATGCTCGTGACCAACGCACGCTTCGACGCAAGGGACCGGAGCGCGCTCGCGTACTTGCTCGTGAAGGAGAAGCTGTGAGCGACACAATTATCGACCGTGTATGTCAAGAGCGAGACGAAGCACACGCGCTCGTGCTCGCCCTGATGGCGATCCTCAAGAAGCTGGAAGAGGACGGGCTCATCACGCTCGACCCCGACCAGGCCGAGAAGTGCTGCGGCATCTTTCGCGACGAGAACGGACGCTGTTCCTACCGCCCAGGGCACCCGGTCTTCGTGAGGCTGCCTGAATGACCGACGACTACAAGCAAAGCGCCATCCGTCGTCGTGACGAGCGCCACACCAAGCTCGAAGAGACGACGCCAGGCCCGGCACGCCACAAGGACAAGAAGCGCTGGTGCAAGGGCAAGGTCGGGCGCGAGCACGTGGGCGTGTGCATGAAGTACGACGTCGTGAAGAAGGCGAGCAAGTACACCGCCAATTGGCGGGTGCTCGTCTGCACTGGCTGCGGGCGCGAGCTCGACATCTGGTACGGCGGCAAGAAGAGTGAAAGGCCGGAGTGGGTGAAGTGAACTACCGCTCAGCCCCCGCCTACAAGGTCTATCACGTGGGCGTGTTCGTCAAAGGCCCGCTTGGACCTGCCTGGGTAGGCCGCCTCGTTGAAGCCATCCACGAGGAACACGCCGCAGATATCTTCCGAGAAGAGATCTCGGAGGACGGCTTCGAGCTACTCAGTGACCTGCAAATGTACCTTCACCCTTGACCAAACGACAATCTCGATGAAACCTGAGAACATGTGGAAGCTCTGCCTCTCGGCCCTCGCCCTCGCGAACCTCGCTGCGTGCGTGACTGTTGAACAGGTCGTGCCCCCGAGCTCTGCTACGTCGCCGGCAACGGAAGAAGACGCGGGCGAGGTCTCTGGCGACTCAGGCATCCCTCTTGTCGAGGTTGAACAGCCTGACGCCGCACCGTTTCCGCGCTCGGACGCAAGCTTCGTCGACGCCGGTAAGAAGCCAACGTGCCAGGGCGCGGGCACGCCTGACCTGACGAGCGACCAATGCTTTGAAGGCGTCAACCCCTCAGACGGTGGGGCGTTGAACAGCGCCACCTACTGCCCGCTCAACTGTGGAGGCGGGACGATCTACTTCTGTGTAGGCAGCCCAAACACGCAACCGCTAGGCGCAAGCTGCTACGTACCGCCCTACGTGCAAACTGACGTTCCACCGTATGTGTGTTGCCTATGAACCAGCAAGCGCGCGCCGTCCTCGCACTCGTTCTGTTCTGCGCCGCTGTTTATTACGCGGACGATTTCGCGAACGCGTTCGGCTTACGCGCCCTACCGTTCGGGGCACTAGGAGTCCTACTCGTCTGCCTGGCTGTAGCTAGACCTCAGCCCGCCAAATAGAAAAAGCCCTCGACGCCTGAACGGCATCGAGGGCTTTATTCATTTCAGTTTCCGTTTTCGGAAACTCAGCTCAATAATCAGAGCTCGAACTCGACCTTGCCGAGTAGCAAGTCCAAGGTCTCCGCTCTCATGACGTTGCGGTCTAGAGGGGCTACAGGAACACCAGGCACGCGAACGGGCGAACCGTCAGCGGAGAACTGCCAGATGGTCCAATCTTTCCACGGCGCCGGCACGATGGGCTTCGACCCCACAGGCGGCAATCCTTCACTCAAGTGGGTGTAATTGGCGATCCAGAGCGGGTATTTCGACCACTCTAGTGACTTCCCAGCGTCACCCAATGACTTCCAAAAGTGCGGGTACGTGTACACGATGGGCGTACGGCCGAAGAGCCTCTCGAGCTCTGCTAGGCACCGCAAGCCCCACTCCGCGATGAACGGAGCGTCGATGTTCCAGTGCTTCCACTTGTCGAGGATCTTGCTGGTACCCTTCTCACGCTCGTACTGAGGTGGCCACTCAAGGTCGAGCACGGGCGGCATATCAGTAGAGTGATCGCAGTCTGCGTATAGCCTACGAGCCTGCTCCTCGGGCGAGCGCCCTGGCTTCTTCACGTCCTCGCGGAGTGGGTAGCCGAAGAGGTACGGCGCGTAGGGAATGCCGGCGTCACGGCAGCCCAGGACGTTGACCCTGAACTTGCCGTCAACGCCGTCGTTGCCCTGCGTGCACTTCAAGAACGCGAACTTGACCCCGGCATCGCGGACTTGGTGCCAGTCGATGTTGCCGTATCCGGACCAAACGTCGATGCCGAGGATAAGGTCGCTCACTTGAGACCGAGCTCTTCCTTGAACGCAGCGTCCGAGGCCTCGACCTTCGCCCTGCGAATGGCAGCCCGGATTGCGTCCTTCGGCGTGCCCTTCGCGAGCGCGTCAACGATGTCGTCGAGAAGGTCAGCGTGCTCAAACAAGAACTCGCCGACCGTTGCAAGCATGCCCATCATCGGAGCCCTGCGTCTTTCGTGCAGGTGACGTACGTTGCGTACGCGGTCTCTTTCGAGCCCCCGTCGAGCGTCGCGCGACCTTCATTGCGACAGCGCGTGAGCGCGACGTCATCACTCGGGTTGTTGATGTCATCCCAGGTCTGAAGCGCAGAGCCGCAAGCCCCTGCCGTGCAACAGAACAGGAACGACGCCGCCCAACCGAATGTGAGTTGCTTGAGCCCTGCGAACATTACTTACCCTCGTCGTTAGAGGCGTCGGGCTTCTCAGGGCCCTGCAGGGGACTAGAGCAGAGCCAACCAATCAAGGTCGTGGCCATGCCCGTGATGACCGTCGCAGCGCCAGGTGCCAGCGTGTACGCGGCAATGACGCCCGCAAACAACACCACGATGAGTGCAATCTGCGGGTACGTAGGACTGAACTTCATCTCAATGTTCCTCAGGTGTTGACCGGCTCAACGTCGAAGACGCCCGGCTTTGCGCTCTTGCCAGTCGGACCGGGCGAGCGAATCGTGAAGAGCCACACGCCTGGCTCAGTGCAAGAGATTGCGGCGCGGTACTGACCCACTGCACGCTTCGTGAGCAGGTCGTCGACGCCGTAAACATAAACTGTCGGTTCAGTTTCAGACGGGGCCTGAACCGAGATTTCCAAAGCAGTAGGGTCCACGAGCGCGTTCGAGTGTCCGTTACGGAACTCGAAGTCGATGTCGTTCGTGTCGCCGACGTAAAGCGTCGTCATGAGTTGCTCAATGGTGATTACCGTCGCCGCCTGCTGGGTCTCAGCGATGGAAGCAACAGCAGATTGAGTGAATTGGATTGCGACTTCGGACGTCTGCGCAGTCGTCTCGATGACGGTCGCCGGTCCGCAAGACCAAGTGATCGTCGCGAAGCTAACGGCCGAGCCGTCCTGCAGCGTGCCGTTGAGCGTGATCGAAACAGGGACAGCGCCTTGCAGCGCGCCCATGCCCGTGAGCTCACCGGCGAAGGTCAGCGCAACAGGGACAGAGCCCTCGAGCGAGACACCGACGTTCTCAAGGTCGCCGTCGAAGAGGACGGAGATCGGGACTGTGCCCGAGAGCGCCCCTTGGCCAGTCAGAGTCCCGCTCGGAGTGAGCGAGATGGTGGTACTGCCAGTGAGGGGTGCAGTCCCTGTAAGAAGCCCAGAGGGCGTTACAGAGATAGGAACAGCACCTGCAAGAGCACCAGCACCCGTCAACGCTCCGGTGAACGAGAGACCGATCGGAAGCAGGCCCGTGAGAGCGCCGCTGCCAAGAGAGGTCAGCGTGCCTGCGAGCGTCAGTGCAACCGACGTCGAACCGGTAAGCGCGCCCGTGCCGGTCAGAATCCCGCTCGGGTTGACCGCGAGGGAGACAGAGCCGGTGAGGGAGCCGTTGCCGGTGAGCGTACCGACAGGGCTGAGACTAAGCGACGTAGCGCCCGTCAGTGCGCCAGCGCCCGTCAGTGCGCCAGTCGGGTTCACCGAGAGGCTTGTCGAGCCCGTGAGAGCCCCAGACCCCGTCAGCGTGCCCGCAGGCGTGAGGCTTAGTGAGACAGAGCCGCTCGCAAGAGCGAGCCCACTGAGCGCGCCCGCAGGCGTGATGCTGAGCGACGTAGCACCGGTGAGCGGCGCAAAGCCGGTAAGCGTGCCGGCCGGGGTAACCGAAGCCGTCGTGGAGCCGGCAAGGGCGCCCGTGCCGGTGAGCGTTCCGGAGAACGTAATGCTCGCCGTCGTCGAGCCGACTAGCCCCGCAGGGGGCGGACCGTTCCACCAGTCTTGCTGCGCCTGATAGAGCGCTGCTCTCTCAGTCGACCCCCACGTCGTTCCGTGGCCGATGCCGTACCCGCCGAGGTGGCCTACGTACCCAAGGCTCGTGTCCGCGCGAGCGCAGAGGAACTTCGTGCCGAGGATGCCGGTGCGTGTCGAGGCATCGTTCGTTCCGGTGTCCGTTTGCGCGACGCCGTTGATCGTCATCGTCGACACGCCGGTCGTCGCGTTGTGTTCGACCGTGACGAAGTACGGTGTCGCTCCAGCCAATGCCGCGTTCGAGTTCGAGTCGAGGCGGTAGAGGATGCCTGGGCCAGTGAAGTTTAGAATCCAGTATTGGCTGGCGGCATCGTGAGCAATGGGTCGCTGCTCCGACACGTTGTCCGGCGTCGCAGGCCGATACAGCACAATGTGCTCGACGACCGTGACGCCGGACCATGCTGGCACCGAGCCGGACGGAATGATTCCGCCCGTACCGAAGTCGCCAAGCATGTCGTTGCCATCACACGACAACATCGTCTTGCCGGACGGGGCGAGCGACGTGTCCGCGGTGGGGCGATTACCTGCGGTGGGCTGGTTGAAGGCCGAGCCCACGCCCATTGTGTCGACGTAGGTTCCGGCGCTGTACGCTTCGTAGTGGACGATCTGCCCACCGCCCGCGTTCGTAAACACCACCTCGGTCGGGCCGGGCGGGTTGTACGTGAAGCCGTCAACGAGCGTGCCACTAAGCGTGTCCGCGTTCGTGACAACGACGTCTTCATCCCCGACACTTCCAGTCGGAGTAACACACGTAATCGAGGTCTGGCTAACGACGACAACGGAAGTGGCAGAGTTGCCGCCGACCGTGACCGTGGCGCCGTTGTAGAAGTTCGTCCCGGTGATAGTGATCGCCGCGGGTACGGTCGCGCTGCCGTTGTCAGGCGAGACCGACGTGACGGTCGGTGCCTCCCATGTGAGGTTCGCTGAGAACTCAATCCACGGCGCGACGTTTGACGTCGTCGTGTTGTCGTTGAGCGTGGCGTCAGAGGCGTTCTCGCCCCACTTCGTGCTCGCCTCGGGCGATGCGTTCGCGCCGTTGGGCATGAAGCCCATCTCGACGACGAGCCGATCCCCGGCTGCGCACGAGTAGCTAGAGAGCGTCGCACCGCTCGCGAACGTGCACGAGCGGTGGGTGGTGTTGCTAACGAACTCAGTCGTGGCCGCGCCCGTCTGCACGCCATTCGTGAGCAGGGTCGCGACGACTGAGCCGCTCGAGTCGATGACTCGGATGCCGAGGATTGGCCGGTCTACGTTATCCGCGGTGTTGTACTCGCGGACCATCGCCATCGCCGACACGGTGCCGGAGATGGATTGAGCCGCGAGCGGCGGCGAGATGTACTGACGGTCGAGCGCGCGCTGCCCCGCCGTCGCCGTCCACGCGCCGATCTGAGTGCCGATTGTAATGGCACTTGGCGACGCGTACTTGGCGCGCGTGAGCTGATAGCGACCCGCCTCGGAGGTATAGTGCCACGCTGCGTCGTAGCTCGGGGTGAGCCCCGCGAAAGCAGTCAGCGTGAAATAGAGGCGAGTCGCCATTTAGGCCTCTAGCTCAAGCTGCAACAGCGGTGAGAGCCCCGATGGCGAAGTTCGGCGTGATGCCGTTGGTCACAGCCAGCGAACACGTACCCACGCCGATAATCTCGCCCGTGCTCGAGGACGCGCGACCGATAGCAAAGTGCGTGATCGTAGAGCCCGTGACTCCGCAGGCAGGGAACGTGACGGCTGCTGCGTTCGACACGGTGTCACCTGTCACGGTGAACCCGCCTGCCGAACGCACAACGGCAACGCGCGCGTAGTTCGTGTAGGCCGACTCGCTCGAGGTCTGGTTGCCCGAGTCGGTCGGGTCCGCCGTGTGAAGCGAGATGTAGAGGTTGCCGGCAGTGGACGAACCGACCAGACCCGTGGCGTCGCCGATGTTGGCCCACGTGACGTTCTGAAAAATGAGCTTGAGCAGATTGGTCTCTGCGCTGTCTGACAAACCAGGCATAGGTATTCCTTCGCGCCGAAGGCGCGTTCAATTGTTTTGAGTTTTGAGCTGTCGCTAGGCGACTTCGCCGTAGTCTTTGAACACCGGCACAGGGCCCACACAGGTCCACTCGCAGGTGTTGTCGGCCACGTACGTTCCAACGTCAGAGCCCTGCTCAGTCCAAGTCACGCCGCCGTCAACGACAGTGCCACCACCGCTCGTGGGCCAAGTCGGCTCGCTACCGCCGACGTACGCGTATCCATTCGCGTCTGCGCCAGCTACGGCCGTGACTCTGTAGTAGTGACCATTCCGCGTTGACGGCGCACCGTAGTCGCCAATCTTCCGCGTTACTCCGGTGCGCCAGGAGTACGGTGCAATACCGCCAGACCCGAGATAACTCGTTGGCCACGTCGGCTCTGTGGTCGCGTGCGTGGCGCCACGCTTGGTGACCACGTACGTGTACCCGTTGGGTGTAGTCGGGTGCACTGCCATCGACGGCCTTCCGTCGTAATAGTAGTCGTACGGGATCATGTCGTCGGCCGTGGTGGCCCATGCTCTAGGAGCGGTCCAACCTTCGGTGACAACCTTCTCCCCGATGAAGGTCCCGGTGGTCCCGGTAACCCGGCCCTCGAAGCGATCACCCGGCTTCAGGTGCCCGCCGACGCCTTGCGTGACGCGAATGAATGGGTCGATCTTGCTGTCGCTCGCGACGCCGAGGTAGTACGGATTGTTGTAGTCTCCACGGAACTCGCCGCGGAACACGCGGAAGTGACCGTTGCCCTCGGGAGCCTTGCTGCCCGACAGGCCGATGATTCGGCGAGTCATCGCGCCGTGAATGCCAGTGACCCACCAACCGGGCGGATCGGCCATCGACTCGGTAGCCTTCCAGTACGCGTCCGTGATGCCGTCGTCCGACTCGTAGCGCTCGGCGAGCATGGTGCCGCTTTGGTCGTCGTTCGACTCGCGAGCGAGGAAAGCGCGGCGAACCGGGCTGCCTGCGGGCTTGTCGAGTGAGAGAATCGGCGCCTTGGCGTGGAGCGGATCCTTTACGGCAACGTTGCGGAATACCCCGCCGTCGTTGCGGTGATAGCCAACGTGCGTCGAGTCCGACGCGAAGCCAGACCCGTGGTCGCCGCCTAGAACGAGACCCTTTACCTTTGAAGGCAGTGCCCCTCCTTCGGAGTAGCAACCGATCCAAGTCGAGTACCCGTCACCGTTCACATCGGGCGTGTAAAACGGTCGACCCGTTCCCACGGCAACCTGGTTGCCGATGTAGACGTTTCCGAGAAAGGAGGCGTCAACGATGCCGTGACCCCCGGTGCCGGACTGGCCGTAGCCTGGCGCTTCGATATCGCATGCGGACACGGTGCACGCGTTGCCGTCACCTTGGCCCGCCTCGATTCCGACGCCGGTAATCGACGTGCGGCAGCGTTCGATAATCGTCCCGTTGACGTTGGACAGTGCAAAATATCCGTCGCCATGAGCGCAGATACCTGCATTGGTGACCGAGTATACGAAGACATCGGAGACCTGCGCGCGACGATAGAGCAGAATGCCAGCGTGGATTTTCGTCTGCCACGTCACGCCACCATCGACGACGGTGTTGTATTGCGGCGGGGTGAGATCGCTGGTGCCGGGCCCCTGCTCCGAGTTGAGGAGCCGATTGCTCCACGTCGGTTCCGTCGCGCCGCAGATACCAGTCGTGACCGCAACAGCCTCTTGATAGTAGCGATTGTCGTCCACGCGACGACGCTTCGTCCCGACCGTGATGCCAGCCTCGTTGGCCGTCCAAACCGAGATAGCGGAAACCGTCGACTCGATGAAGAGGTCTCGGATAGCTGAGTGCTGACCGTCGCCGTCCGTCTCTGGCGTCGTGATCGTCGAGTGGACGATGATGGCCGTGACGAGCACGTCTGCCTTGATCTTGGCGACCGGCCAATGCCCGCGCACAGTTCCTTTCAGAACGACGCCGCGCGTGACGTGAATCGAACTCGCAATCCGGTAAACGCCAGGGGGAAAGAGGACGGTGCCGCCGTACGGGGCTTCTGAGCCCGACGCCTGAATCGCTGCGTTGATTGCAGGAGCATCGTCAGTGACGCCGTCACCCGTAGCGCCGTATCGTTTGACGTCAACAGTGCCCGGAGGTACCGGTTTGCCGGCGCGGTACTTACCGTCGTTCTCGTCGTACAACCAGAGCTCGCCGTTAGCGGGCGTGTCTGCGGTCTCAAGCGGTGTTCCGTTGAAACCTTCGACGCGGTCGATGACGCCAGCGTGCTTCTCGATGTCGCCCGCGACTGCTACAGACCCGCCGCCACTGCGGATGATGTTGTTGATAGGAACAATCCACCCGAAGTCGCCGCCCTCTGTCGTCTCGTTCGCCGAGATGACGCGGTCGCCGTTCTCCGTTCGCGTGTAGACGCCGAACGTCGTCGTGTAACTTCGATTGACTCGGCCTTGCGAGACTCCGTTGTTGACGACAGATTGGAAGATGTACGTGTGCCCGTCTTCGGGGGCCTCGAACGTGACCGTGCGCAGGGTCTCGTTGCGGGTTAGTGATGCGTTGACAGCGTCTACGTCTGCCTCGTCGTCTGTGTAGACACACGAGAGCGACCACGTGTCTGCTGACGTATCGATCAGATGAATTGTGACGGTTTCGCCAGGCGTAACATCGACACCGTCGTCGGTCGATACGTAAGCCCCTGCGCCGTCTTTGACTTCGCAAAGAGGACTCGGCATTAGTTGTTTCTCACTTCACCCAAAACAGAGTGATTTGACCTGAACCACCTGCACCGCCCGCGCCCCCGTCACCCGTCAGCGAGCTAGAACCGCCGGCCGAACCGCCGCCGCCGCCGCCTGCACCGGTGTTCGCGCTCGCTGCGCTGCCGTCTGACCCGTTGGTTGCTGAACCTGCATCGTTCGCGTTGCCACCTGCACCGCCTGCAGCGCCAACACCGTACGGGCCCGCGCCGCCGCCGCCGCCGCCCGAACCGCCGTAGTAGTCGCCGTCGTTCGTGCCAACTGAACCGCCTGCGCCGCCCGCGTACCCTTGCGGGGACGCACCGCCTGTCCTGCCAGTCACGCGACGACTAACGCCCCAGCCTCCAGCTTGCGGCGTTGGGCTGCGACTGCCGGTGTCGAAGGACTCGAAGGACTCGAACGTTCTCCAGAAGTATGCGGTCGGTCCGCGCACCGGAGAACCGCCGTCTGAGATCTTGTATACAGGAGAGTTAGCGCCGTCTTCTGTCGCGAGTGCAACATCCGAAATGGCGTACTCGTTGACGGATGTACCTCGCGCGCCGCCGCCTGCCGCTCGCAGAGTGGCAATGGTGACAGAGCCTGTCACGCGTACAATCGTGGAGTCCGTGCCGTTGCTGCCGGCGCTTGCGCCGCTACCGCCCGTGCCGCCTAGACCGCCTGCACCGGGGTTGAGATTCAAGGTCTCGCCTGGAGTAGTGCTCACGCTCCCACGAGTGAGAAGAGCACCGCCGCCACCGCCGCCCGGCGAATCCGAGCGGAAGGCACCTGCCGCGATATACGCACCGCCGCCACCGCCACCGCCGCCGCAGCCTGCGTAGTGAAGCAACGTCACGCCGCGCGGAACGACGAAGCTACCACTCGACGTGAACGTCTGAGCGCGACTTCGCGAACCTTGGCCGCCTCGGAAGAGTCGCCAACCGCTGACGTAGATGAAGCTAGCCCACTGACCATCAGCGCTGTCGCCATTGCCGATGGCAAACATGGTCGCGGCGCTCTGGTCCTTGACGAGGATCTCATATGAGGCGTTGAAGCTCGACTCGCAGAAGACAGTGACGACGTCACCCGTCTGAGCCCCCGTCGCAGAAAGCGTGTACGTGCGCGAGGCCGTGACCGCGCTCGTCACACGGATCGAAGCGTTCGGGTCGTCGATTAGGTAGGTCGTGTTCGCGTCCACGCCCGTTGCAATGGTCTGGATGATGCGCCCCGCACCTGAGCACGTAATCACGGACGCGAGCGTGTCCGTCTCGCCAGCGCGCTTATCAAGCGCGTAGGTTGCGTTCGTGTCGATGGCGTCCATCTCGTCGCTGGTGAGCTTGTCGCCCAGAGCGAAGTCTGGTTTGACTCTAGTGATTGTCATGTAGTCTCAGACGTCAAAGACGTTGTTGTCTAGATTGTGCTCGTCGTCCAAATAGAAGCCGCCCGCAGACGGCCCTCCATCGACATCGATAGGCGTGCTCAACGGAGCGCGATACCAATCGAACGTGCAAAACGAATTGAGAATGGGGTCGAGGTGTAGTGCCACCTTCCCCGCTGCCTCGTAAAACTGAGCTTCAGTTGCGCCGGCAGGCTTCTGGATGCGCACAAGGATATGCGCGACGGTCGAGCGCCACGGGTACCCGGGCGTGACTACGCCCCACGGATACGGTGGGTCTGCGTCAGGCACCGAGATAGTGGCGTTGTCGAGTGAGATGTACTCGACGTCCACGAAGTACTCACCGAGCACTTCAGCGAGCTCCGTCGTCAGGCGTGCATGGTTCGTGATCTCCCCGAACCGGGCCCATCTGTCTTCAAGGACTGCTCGTCGAGCTCGTCCGGAGACCCCCGGCGCAGGCCGAATCTTGAAGATTCGTTCCCAGCGCGGAAGCATGTCAGTTGTTCGTTTCGGGTCTAGCTGATTGCCGAGGCGAGCGTTGACTTCCCAGCCGTCGAAGACGAGAGCCCGAGCCCATGCTTCATGCTCAATCGACACGATCGACGTGCCGTCTTCAGTGTCGAAGTGCGAGCGTTGAGAGTTGAGGGATTCGTGGACGACTTGGAGAAGGGGCTTGCCGTTATACCTGCCGCCACCGAACCTGCGTGGATACGGTGCGTACTTGCCGTGAGACATGGCTCACCACACAACGACGGTGATGGTTGAGCCTGCGATGTCGTCCGCCGTGCCGTCAGCAAGGAACCCACGAATCGTGACGACGTTAGCGCTCGTGACTTCAGCAATAGCGTGCTTCAACACACCGGAAACCGCCGTCGCCTGCGCAAAGGCCGCGCGAAGGTTCACCGTGTGCTCGACACCACCGCCGAGCGCAGCGATCTCAGATGTCAGCTCGTCGTCAACCTCCGCAGGCCACGTGGCAGTCCAGATGCCTTCACCCGTTCGAGCGATAGCAGGTTTGACACCGACCGTACTTCCCCACATCGCGTCGTGGACGTTCGATGCAGGGTCCGTAGGCGCCGCGCCGTTAGCTGTGACGAAACGAACCAGCGCTCGAGGCGCGGTGTGCGTCATCATCGCGACGTCGCACACGTACTGATTGCGATCGACCGCGTCCTCGTCCGTGGTCGGGTCTGTTACCGGGGCGTAGTTTGCCTTCGGTCCCCCGTAATCATCGAGGGAACTAATACCAGGACAACCCATTCAAAGCCTCAAGAAGGAATGCGATAGAAAGCAATGTGCCGAGGCACGAAGATGAGCGGCGGGTGCTCGGTGAGTGCTGGCATCTCTGGAACGACCGTCCCAGCAGAGCCCGTCAGCCCGTAGCCGCCATCCGACCGATAGAAGAACTGCGCTGCAGCTACGTCGTCACTCGAGTTGCTCACTGCCTGGAGCAGGTGCGGGCCCAGCGAGTACGGCCAGGAGGTTGACGGCGGCGGGTGCCTAAAGCCTCGGATGAGAGCGGAGACGTTGTCCGTCTTCTCTCCAGGGCCCATCAACGCAAACTGCGCAAGCAATGCGTCGACATACGTTTGAGCATTCTCACACTCGGGCATGATGAAGCAGTCCGTCGTAATACCGACGAACGGCCTGTCTAGAGTGATGACGTACGCGCCACTCGTGCCGCTAACATCGACGACGACGGCCTTGTAGAGCTTCCACTCATACGGTGACAGCCACATGATGTGCGTCACGTTAGGCGAAGGCGGTAGGGCCGCGTTGACCGTGAATACGGTCGTGGATGTCACGGCAGTGACCTTGCACGAGAACGCACTCACCGCATCAGGTCGAGGCCACGGCGTTCCGTCAATCCAGCCGCCGCCTGGTCCTGGAGGATTCGCAGTCGGGGCTTCAGGCAACGAAAGCCCGATCGACACATCAGCCGGCTCATCGGCGACTGTAGTGACGTTGAGGTGCCCGTACTTCGCAAGCTTCCCAGTCGTGTAAGGAACAATGGTCCCGTCAAGAATAGGGCTCGCAACCTCTCGGCTCTTGTTGGTTGCAGTGGGGGCTGCAGCGACAGCTACGTCACACGTCGAAGGGCCCTGCACTGCAGAATACACGAATGCTTTCTGAACGCTGTTCGTGCTCTCTTCAGCCGTTTCGGCTACCTGCTCCCAGTCGCCAGAGCCTGGCGGCACTTGGAGCTTCGCGTAGATGCGCTGACGGAGTGCTTCGCTATCCTCGGCGTCGGCGCCGTTGACGAAACCGCCGACGTCGACCGTCACCTTGTCTGAGCAGTACGGCGGGGCGCTAGCCCATCGCAGGACCTCGCCCTCTTCGCGGTTCGTGCTCTCGCCCCCTGAAATCGCAGCTACCGGGACGGCTTCGCCGTTGTCATAGTTACCGCCGACCGTGACCTTGTAGCGCTGTCCAATCTCGTCGGTCAGCTCTGTGTCGACGGCGATTGGACTCGTCGCGCTGGCTTCGATGATGACGAAACCGACACTGCCCGTTGCGGGCTGCGGCTCGATCTTCAAGACCTTCGCGAATCTGCTGAGGTCCTGATCGCCGTTCGGGTTCTCCTCATCGTTCGTCGCGGTGTCCGGCATCTGTGCATCGCACTTGATGACAGCGTTCGCACCGATGGCAGTCAGCTCGTTCGCGAGCGACACAGCCACATCGTAGAAGTCACTGCCAGGGCCCACGTTGGGCTCCGCGACGCCTTGCTGATAGAGTCCGTTTTTGATTGTGCGAAGGATTGAGTTACGAATCGTAACGTGGTCCCGCGAAGAGAATTGATTGATAATCGCCACGAGCTAGACCTCGGTTCCGAACTCTTTGCGGGTCGTTCGGTCCCGCCAGTTGAAGAGAACCGTGGCCTGACCTTGTTTCAAACCGTCCGCGGAGTTCATCCGAACGGTGACGCCAACGATTTCGATGATGCCTTGATTGACAAGGACGGACATGGCACCCGTGAGCGCCTTCAACATCTCGTTTTTGAATCCGCCGTCGAGACGATCAATCTCTGCGAGACGGGGCCCTGCCTTCATTACGGCGAGCTGCACCATCTGTTGGACATTGCTCATCCCAACGAGGCGACCGTCCGCGTTCATCACATAGTCGCGCGTGATCGGATCGATCCTTCGACTACCGTGGCTGCCGCCGATCTTCTCGTCAGGTAGGACTACGTTCGTGCCGAGGCCTTGCTGTGACGGCTCACCGAACCCGCCAGGCGTAGCGCCCGCGGGCTGAAGACCGATTCCGCGCATTGGGTTACTCCAAAGGGCAACCCGCCTCTAGCGAGTTGAGATAGTCGTTCAGCTTCTTCACGTACACGTTCAGCTGTTCGACGAGCGGAACGGGAAAGAGCAACGGGGGGATGTGGATAGGAGGCAGTGGGATTGGAGGAATCGGGATCTTGCAGCAGAGGCCAAGCGCAAAGTCCGGAATCTCAATGTCAAACGGAGGCGTAAGACTGATAGGAGAAGGCAGCTCCGGAATCGTCGGAACTGGAGCTTTGATGCAGGCCATGAGACCTCAAGAGGACGAAGTGCTCGCCGGGATTGTGAGAACCGCTGTAGCGGTTGCACTCACCGTCGAACTGATATTGGACGAGAGCGTCGTAATTGGCGCCGCGGAGGATGTGCCTGCTCCAGATGCGCTCGAAACGTCCGTGCGAAGAAGAGCGAGCGCTGAAACCAAACTCGCAATCTGAGCCTGCAACGACGTGATCTGTGCAGCCGTTGCCGTTGCATCCGCCAGCGGGCGGTAGGTGCCAGGGACGCCGGAGCCGAAGGACGTATTGCTTGCCGTGCCAGTGATCGTGGCTGCCTGCATGCGCACGTAGCTGCCGAACTGATCAAAAGGCGGCGGTAGCCCGTAGATGCCGCCGAGAGCGAACTGAGCGCCCGAACGATGGTTGATACGGAAGCCGTTGGCGTCGAACTTGATCGTGCCCCAAGGGGCAACGAACTCGAACGCGTCCTTCGCCACACGGAAGTAGACAGCCTGACCTTCGGCCGTGTTGTCGTCCGTCGTGTAGAGCGCTTGACTGCCATCCTTCTTCAGGATGTGTCGAGCCTGCGCTTCTCCTTCTTCGCCGCCTGCGTAAACACACACCTCGCCGAAGTCGAGGTTCGCGTACATGGGCAGCGTGCGCTGGTCGCTCGAAGCGATGCAGACGTCACGTCCGCTCGTCTTGAGGATGACGCCCTGGCAGGCTTGCTTGCCTGCGAGCGGCTTGCTCGGACGAGAGGCGAAGCCTGAGTGCTGCCACCACTCAACTCCGTCGCTGTCCGTCGAGTTTCGCGTGACGTCGCCCGTCTGCGCGAGGATTCGATTCGTCGTGTCGTTGACTGACGTAGTGAGGATGTCGAGCCCGACGTGAACGAGCCCGCTGAGGGATTTAGCCATTAGGTGTCACGAGGGGTTAGTCGGCCGTCATCACCCCAAATCCCGTTCTTCGCCGGGGCCTTGTTGCTGTTCGGTTCGGGCTTCTTCTCTGCGGTCATGATCGAGTACAACCTCACGAGCTCTAGCTTCGTGGTCGTTCCGCCTTGGCGACTCTTCTCGAACGTGCGCCCGAGCACGTACATGCGCTCGTTGACGCCTGCGACTTCGTCACTGACCTGAACAACGGTGTCCACGTCCCAGGGAGTGAACACGCCGTCAATCGTTTGGCCGTGACCTTCGACCGTGTAGTGGCAGACGAGAGACTTGCGAATGAGCTCGCTCATCGTTCGCTTCAGGAAGAAGTTGAGCTGGTCTTGGGTCTTGCTCTCTTCGTCGTGAATGAACATCGGACGAATCGGAAAGACCGGCGCCCGCTGCTTGTACGGCTGCGTAACGAAGATGACCTGCTCTGCGTCGGAGTACTCTTTGAGGATGTCGACGACGCCGTCGATGTTGAAGCCTTGCTCGTCGACCCCGAAGTACGGGTTCACGCAGTAGGCTTTGATTGCGCCAGCTCCGAACTCACCGCCGCCAGAAAAGCCGTCAACTATGATGACGCTGGGCTGATCCGTCGAATCGAACACGACATCGCCAGAGAGGATGTTCGTGTAGCCCCTGTTGTTGCGATAGAGGTTGTATCGAGGGTCTTGCTCGAAGTCTGGGTTCGTGACGATGATCTGGTCACCGTCTGAAGTCACTCGAACGAACAACCCATGTCGCTCCGCAACACGTGAGATGAAACGAAACAACCCTTCGTGGTTGTGCGGCTTCAGCTGATAGATCTTGAATGACTTGAGTTCGCCGATCTTCGTCTTGCGCTTCGACGTCGGATTGCCTCTCAAGCCGCCCGTCTTCGCATCGCGGTCAACCGAAGGGTCCGTGATGTAATGCTCGTCGCCCGGCCAGCCGTAAGGGGCGAGGAGCGTCTTCAAGAACTCGAGCAGCGTCGTGCCGGTCTTGAACTGAATGCGGGGGTCGGCGATTGAGTCGACGACAGCGCCTAGTCTGTCTCGTCCGTGGAGCGAGTACGTCGCGCCCTTACCTCGGTCTGCACCGATCTCAATCCGATCAATGAAGCCTTCCGACAACGGAAAGTCTCCGACGTAGAGACGAACGCGCGCGCCGATGACGAGCGCATTACGCTGCTCTTCGGGGAGGTCTCCGTCGCTAATCGAAAGCGACCACCCGTCAGACGGTGTGAGAAAGTTGGAAGCAAACGAGTACGCCGTCCAACGAGTGAGATCGACGCGCTCGTCCATCAGCCGCAGACGAATCTGCTGCGTATCTGGAGCCTCCGGACTGTAGATTGACATAAGCTAAGCGGGGAGCGGATACCTCACGACCGACCCTCTGGGCACAATCGGACTCCGCATAAGATTCGGGTTCATTCGGATGACAAGAGCCACCGATGTGTTGTCAGGCAGCTCGGGGATAACGCCGCCGAGCGTCGTATCGACTGGCACCGTGTAGAGCCCGACACCGTTGGCGGCGAGCATCTTGTTCCGCATGGCGAAGGCAGATGCTTTGATCTGCTGAATGGACTCCGTTGCCGCCCACGTAAGCGCCTGCGATTGTGGAGCCTTCGGTGGACGCTGCGGATTGAGGAACTTGAGGTCCGTGCCGAACGGACGAAGCTGCGTGTATCGCGACCTCGGGTCTACGGCAGCTCGGTTGATAGCAACTTCGAGCCTGTGTGCCTGGTAGACGATTCGATTCACGAAGCCAGCGGAGCGGTACTGCAGCGTCGAAACCATGTCGACGGGGGCAGTGAGTGCACGCCCGAGACTTTCGAGGTCATACTCGAACGCGGGCAGTCTGTACTTGTCGAGAAGCTTTTTCAGCGACTCTCCGCTCTTCTCCAAGTCCCCGATAGAGAGCTCCATGTCCGAGTGCTCGGAAACTCTGATGCGATGAACGAACTCTTCATCCAGAGTCTCAACCCAGGACGCGTGAATCTCCGTGGAATCTTGCCTCTCGCCCGCGAGCTCGAACTCGAGACGCTCTGGCTTGCAGGCAATCTCACCGAGCTCTGGGTGCTGGACGTAGCCCGTCTCACGCTTCCCGAAATCGATGATGAACGCGCGGAGGGCGTTAGGGTACAGAGCCCCAGCCTCCCACTTCTCCTTCGCCCCTGGGAAGATTGAGTTGGCAATCGGAATGACTGCCGTGATGCGAACCGCTGCGATGCCCGTGTCCTCGACACGGGCACCGTTCACGCCCCAGTACTTGTGTTCAACAAGATCATGGGCGAGTGAGATTGCGATTCGGGTAACAGGATAGTGAACTCCCCTCCACGCGAAGGGGGGCAAATTCGCAAACTCACCAGCCATCTTCTTTACCTATCCAGCATCGAGTGCCAGCGACCTGCGCCGTTGGTGCCGGTGTTGCTCGCCGACCACGCCTTCATGCCTGTTGCGACGCCTTCGCGAATGCCTGCGGCTGCAGCTTCCTCAATGGCCTTCTTCAGGTCCTTTGAGTCAATTAGGCCTTCATCAGCCTTGGCCTGGTTGTACTTCTTCTCTGCAGTATCTGAGAACACACCAGCAATGCCGTTTCCGAGGTTGCTGAGTGCACCCCCGTCTGCCAATCTGCCGAGTGCGTCCTGCCGAGCCTGCATGGCTGCAGCAGGGGACATGCTGCGGGCTGGGTCTCGTTCACCTCGACCCCACGCACGAACTCTGGCCGCCATATTCTCGGCGTCCATTGTCCCATCCGCCCATGCTTTCTGGCCTCCCGCTAGCGAGTCTCCTAGCGCAGCAGCACCCGCTACCATTGCAGTAGCGCCAAGCCCTCGGGCAAGGCCCGGAGCCGCTCTGCCGAGGCCTCCCATCACGCCACCCGCTGCGCCTCCAGCCCCTCCTCCGCCACCAAGCGCGCCGGAGAAAAGGCCCCTGAGGATCGCAGGCAACCCTGCTGCAGCGAACGATTTGATGACCTCGAGCGCGATAAGCGCCCCCACCGGGTGTGCTGCAAGAGAACTGATGATCCCCTCATTCGCCGTTACGAAGTCCGACACAGTTTGCATGAGTTCTGTGAAGGCCGGAATCCCCACCTTCGCGGCATCGACGAGCGCTGGGATGAGCTGTTTCAACGGATCAATCATCTGAGCGAGGACTGGCAGAAGTTGCTCGCCTGCGGTGATCTTCAGCTTTCGGAGCGACTGTTCAACCTGCTCCTCAGCCATCACACGCTTGTATGCGGCGTTGACTTCGTCTTCAGTGACACCCGTAGTATATTTCTTGAACTCCTCACGAACCGCGTCGAGGCCTTTCTCTCCGCCTCCGTTTTTTCGATAGAGTGCAGCAACACCTGCGAGAGGGCGTTCACCTCGTTCGCCGAGCCCCATCTCCGAGAGTTTTGTGACATCCCCCTTCGTCTTTCGGAGCATGTCGAGGATGATGGTTTCAGGATCCTTAAGTGTTCCGTTTCCGTCCGAAACCTCAACCCCCAGCTTCCTCAGCTTGTCGGCCTTCTGACCTACAGCAGAAGCAAAACGCTCTGAACCCTTCGTAGCCTCGGACGCGGACGATGCGCCTCCGTATTGACGGGCCATCTGGGCCATGGCACCGAGCACGCCCTCATTCTTTTCAATGTTCCCGCCGAACTTAGATGCACTGGCCGTAATTCGAGCGCCGTACCTTGCGAAGTCTTCCGTCTCGACACCGCCGACGACACTCTGTTTCGTGAAAAGTCGGAGTTGGTTGTTCAGAGCCTCTTGCTTGATGCCCGGATTTGCAGAAAAAATCTCTGCTGCTAGACCTGTCGTAATTGACAAATCGGAACCGTTTGCTTTCGAGATTTTTGCGACGCTGTCAACGGCATTCATCGAACTCTCAAGATTGCCCGTTAGCTTCGCCATTCGGTCAATGCCTTGAAGCACGTCTGCAGGGTCTAGATTCCGTTCGATACCGATGCCTTTGGCTTTTGAGAGAACCTCGCTGGTGCTGTAAGCCCTTCCGTTCTTGCTGTTTGGCCCTGCACCTGACAGAATCGTTCTCGCCGAGATCCCAGCCGCTTGCTTGCGAAATCCCTGTTCTCCGGACACGGCATCAGCAAGCGAGAACCCCCCGAAAACATTCGCGGCTGTCGTCGAAAGGCCCATTGCAACGTTGCCTGCCCGTTGGAGACCGGCAACGACACCGCGCGTACCTGCACCGAGGACTGCTTCAGCAACACGACCTCGAGCTCGGTTGACGCGATTCGATTCATGCGTTCCTTGCCGAGCGTCTCGGAGCGATTGATCTTGCTCTTGGGCCCTCGCCTTGGCAATCGCCTTGTCCGCAGCTTTTGAGGCAGCAACTCTTTCTTTTGCAGCATCCTTGGCAGCTTTGACTTCATCCTTCGCCGCCCTCTCTGCCTCTTTGACGCCTTGCCTTAGAGCCTTACTATGCTCCCTATCAGCAAACTTGTACGCTGCAATCTTTTCTCTCGCAGCATCTCTAGTAGCTTTTGCTTCCTCTTTGGCAGCCTTTTCAGTCTCGCGGATGCCCTGCTTGATTGCTTTGCTGTGCTCTCGATCAGCAAACTTATATGCGGCAATCTTCTCGCGAGCTTCTTTTTGCGCTGAAGCAACGCGTGTACGACCGGCTTGCGCAGCCTCCCCTGTCTGTGCTTTCTCCGCGCGAATCGCTGCGTCTTGAACGGACTTGAAGGCCTGTTGAACCTGGGGAATCCCCTTAGCCAGAAACTCGATAACTACGGGGGCAATCGCCATGGTTCACTCACTCAGTGACATCGTCACTTTGATTGCTTGTCTCGCTCTCGCTGGACGGCGTCGAGGTGACTTCGTCTTGCACTGACCCAGGCGAGGATGTGGCCGTCCAGTAATCGAACAGCTGGCACGCCATAGAACGTACTAGGGTCATCTGCAGATCCAGCGAGAGCGAAACGAAAGGGTCTGCCGACCCTGACTCCGCAATCCGCCGAACCCACGCTTCGTACTCTTCGTCGCTCATCGTGGCCGTAATCGGCCCGAGCTCGCTCTGCACAACAAGGAACGAGTTGTAGAGCACACCAATCTCGTCTCCCGTCAGCTTGAGGCTCATCGCCTTCGGCGACGGGAACGCCGGCTTCTCTGTGTTGTTCGGGTCGCGACACGCGCGCCAGAGATGCTGAACGGCCAACTCGTTTGCAAACGAGTGGTTGTAGCCGAGGTTCAGCTCATCCTTCTTCTGCTCGTCCTTGAAGAGGGACTTGATGCGCTGCTCCGCAGCCGCGTTCGACTCGATGAGCTCTCCGTGCGTGAGCGGCCAGATGGCCACGTCCCCGATAGAGACATCGGTGCCCGGGAGGTTACGAGGGAGCGGTACGTTCCGCTTCGGACGCGGGACAGAGAGGAGGAGGTGCCAAAGATCACTCCCCTGCTCCTCTTCCTTCAGTGCTTCTTTCTGAGGTTCGACCTGCTTAGTGGGTCGAACGGGCGGCTGCGGTGCGCGCATAAACTAAATCACTCCCACTTCCCGAACACTCCGCGGACTGAGAAGTCGTATCCAGCGTCGCCGCTGGCAGAATGCTTGAAGCTATCTTCGACAATGAAGCCCTTGAACGTGAGCTGCTTCCCGTGGGAGAGCAGGCCCATTTCAATCACCTTCATCGTGGCCATAAAGTCACCAGCGTCGAACTCCATGCCAGCGGCAGGGACCATGTTGGAGACCTGGAGCTCCGTCATCGGAGCACCTGGGGTTTCGCCGGCATAACCCTTCGCCACCGTCTTCGCGGGGCTGGAGCCTGATTGGCGTTTGACGTCGACTGACGACTCTTCGCTCAAGAGCGAGGAGTTCGCCAACACGTAAATGACTGTGTAGAGTTGGGGTTCAGTGGCCGCCATTTGAGTCTTCCTCTTGTTGCGATTCGTCCGCAACGCACGCCAAGACCCTTCGGCATTCAGCCAGGTCAATTGGTGTAAAATCTGTAACGGTGCCCGAACCGACGTACATGATTGCGTGCTTCGCCGTGTGGTCTAGTCCGTGCGCGTGTCCGAACTCGTGAAGTGCCACCAGTTCAAACAAGCCGCCGTTCATGCCATCAATGATGCCGATTCGATCACCAGACTCGTAATAGACACCGAGCACGTCAGCCCCTTTGAGTCTGGTAGAGATCTCTTGCCAGGCCGGACCCTTGTACGGGATTCGATAAATCCAGTGCCGCTCTTGAATCTGGTTCGTGACCTGCGTGCAGAACTTCTCTGTCGCAATTTCGTTCCAGCGGGTGGCAGCTCGGGCCAGTGCACTTTGCTCCGCTGCGGTGAACGCGGGCGAAACATAGAACACTCGATCACAGCCTGGGTCGGCTGACGGGGGTTGTACGAGGCTCGCGCACGCCATCATAAAGACAGCGCACGCGAGCAACGCAATGAATCTCACGCAACCTGGTTGATCTGAATCAACCCCTGCTCGAAGTTCTCGACAGGCTCTGCGTCGATGCGCACGCCCATTCGAGCTCGATTGCTGACCTGTCGCTGAACGAGAAGGTTCGCCTTCATACGAACCGCACCCGCAGGGTCCCAATTACCGTTCGAGTCGTACGTGCTGATCACGCCGACGACGGCTCCCTTCATCCGATCAGGCGTCACGAACTCCGACCCGAGGGGCGGCGTACCGTTCGGCACGTCGTCACCGATCTTGGAACTACCGAAGCGCTCGTTGATGACCGCGCCGAGATCGTCAGCGAAGAAATCGCAGATAGTCCGCTTGTGAGCCGGACGGATGCGATAGTCCTGCTGCGCGCCGTTGAGCGAACGAGTCGTGACTCGGTTCACCAGACGCGTACGACCGCCCTTACGAGTGACCGCAATCGGCGAGAGGCCGTTGTTGAGCGCGCTCTTGATGTCCGCGGCAGTCGGGTGCGCCGACGCGTCACGCGGTGCAGGCACCAGCCAGAGGTCCTGGTCCGCAGCACGCGAGCCAAAGTTACAGTAGTTCGTGCGGGGCTTCGGCTTCGTCTCGAGGAGCGCGAAGAGGGCTGCAGCGTTCGCCGCGAGCTCTGCACACGTCCAATCGCTGTTCTTCTGCCAAACAAGCTCGCAGCGAGCCGCATTGCGGCCGATCGCGAGCGCGATGCCGTTCGCGAGCGTGCCGTTGAACGCAGCGAAGACGCCCTGACGAATGCCCGTCGTGGCTCCCGCTTGGAGGTTCACTTGCGTCACAAGTGCACCGAGCTGAGCACCGCTTGCTTCACTGGAGGCGGCGGAGACGATGTAAAAATAGCGATCTGCCAGGATGGTTGCGAGTGCTGCAGTGTTGTCATCTGACGTCGCACCGCTCGTAAGAGCCGTGTCCGTTGCACCACCCGTGAGGGTCGTGCCGATCGAACCAACAGTCGCGGCCTGGAAACGGATCTCGTTTCCGCGCGGCCCCTTCACCTTCGCGGTGATGGTGATCGTGTCAGTGCTCGAGTTGTACGCAGCAGTGACCGGCCAGTGGGTCTTCGTGTTGATGCTCGCCGCGACAGCTGCACCAATCGTGTCAACCGCGTCGCCGGTCGCGACTGAAGTGTCGACGAACTCATCGCCAACCCATACGCGAATCGCACCGTTGGCCGTAGCTGCAGTTGCGAGGACAATCGTGCCGCTCGCTGCGGTTCCAGCCGATGCCGTAACCGCGAGAGCTCGCACCGTGGTCACCTTGTTGACCTTGTTGACCTTGCGCCACATACGGTGGAGCTCCGAGCCCGGACCGAAGAGCGCAATGACGTCCGCTTCGGTCTGCATCGAGACTTCGGAATCCGGCCCATAGATGACCGTGTCCACAGTCGCAGAACCGTCCGTAGACTTGTTACCGAGCAGAAGAATCTCGTACTCGCTCGAGTCTCCACCTGACGAGCCTTGCGCGAAGTTTACTTCGATGATCGCAGGGTTCGGCGTCGGATCATTCGCAGCAATACCTGCAAGAACAATATCGCCAGCCATTATTCACTCCCGAACGAGGGATCAAACTTCACCGACTTGCGGGTGACAGAGGAGGCCCACTCCGCGGTTTCCTCGTCGGCCGCGTAGAGATCACCCTCTGCAATCGCGAAAGCAATCTCGCGACACTTCACGACTTCCTCGTCACTATCGACGGGAACCCAGCCCCACTGACCGGGGGAAACTTCTTTGAAATTACGACCAATCATCTTCCGAACGCCCCGCTCCATCGCGGCAAAGTCCGGACAAAGGGCCGTTCCACGTGCGCGCACGCGGGCCTTACTGTCTGACATATGAACTCCTCGCGCGGCGTGCGCGTCAGGTATTTTCTAAATTGAACTCGACGAAGGGCTCAAGGATCGTATTGTCCGAGTCCTGTCGAAGATTGATTTGAACTTCAGTACCGTCGAGATTGCTGTACGCGCTGGTAGCACCTAGATCGCTATCCGCGAGTTCCCACATCTCAATCGTCATGACGATGGCCGGGAAGAAGATGTCCGACGAGATCTGAAAAGCGCCCGTCGTGCTATCTTTCACTTCAACCTTCGCGACGCCTGCTCGACCCCAGACGAACTCGCCGGCAGTACCCGTAGGGGCAGACGGTATGTACGCAGGGTCCAGACCTTGAACGGTCTTTTGGTCAATGAGGCTGCCGACGAGATGCAGAATCGGAAGAATCCGCTCGGCCTCTGCCGGCTTCAGCGGAGGAAGGACGTAGGCTAGCTTCAGCCTGTGCGTCGCCATCCTTCGCTTCGTCAGAAACTTGTAGGACGTCGCCTCTCGATGCAGCGTCAGCATCGGGAACCGAAGGTGCTCCTCGGTCAGATACTGCTCGGGGTCGATGGGGATCGTCTCCGCCACCGCCGATGCAATCTGCGTTGCGCCGACTGCTGCAGCTTCTGCAACCAGTCGCGCCCCGAGATGTGTGTTGAGGATCTGAGCGTAGAACTCGAGCGCGTAGTAGATGGCCGGGTCTGCGTCTCTCAGCAGCGAGTTCGCTGTGCTCGACGTCAGTGGCAGGTCTGTGCCACCTGTATAAAACTCTTGATTCTCTGCCATGTGCTACCGCATCGCGGCGTTGATCTCGGGCTCAATGAACCGCAACGCAGCGGCCTCAGCGTCATTCCGAGCCGATTCCATGAACCGCCTCGGCTTGTTCCCAGGATGAAAGACGCGCTTTCTGAACTGCACGACGCCGCCTACTTCAAACCGTAGGAACTTCCGACGCCGCGCTTTGATCTCGTGAGGCTTCGCCCCTGCTTCAATCCACTGCGCGTAGGGTGCCGGGCGCCCTCCTGCTTTGACGAAGAACGCCCACTTGCTCTTCTCACCTCGCCGAATGCTTCCGCGAAGCTTTCCGGTTCGATCCTCGAAGCTCGTGGTCTCTCGTGCTTGGTTTGCTGCGTACGTGGCGAGCTTGCTGAGGCCCTGCGTGATTGCTGCCAGGACATCGGAGCCAACGCGCCTAACGTCGTTGATGGTGTTGAATGCGTCGACGTTGACACTCACGCTTTACGTCCAATCGATTCGATCGTCACGGTGTACCGAAACGCTCGCTCAACACTGTCCGTCACACGCTTGAAGAGAGCGCCTTCCGTTGGAAAGCCCGGACCTTTCACGACGAAGTGAATCTCGGTCGGCACTCCTGTTTGGTCTGGGTTCAGCTCCTCTGGAGTGACCGAGACTGTGTCCGGAGTCGACGACGACTGCGAGTGTTCTGGCGTAAAAGGCCCGACCTCGAACCGTTGCTCACTCATTACCGAGCCGATGATGACGTCCTTCGAGCTCACCGAACGGAACTTCGGTTTGCCGAGGTACGTGTCAGTTCTCGTCGGCGTCCCAAGACCCACGCGGGCTCCGGACCAAACGGTCTTTCGGAGCCACACCTGGTACCGTCGAACGCCGAAATCAACCGCGAGGTTGCGGAATTTCTGAATGACAGGCAGGAGAGAGTCTCGCAGCGTTGTCATCAGTACACCGAGATCTCGGAGCCGCCAGACGCAGACTTGGAGTTCAGCCGAGGGATGCCGAGACAACGAGCGAGCTCGTCACGCCAGTACTCTCGGAGCTGCAGCGTCTGTGACATGGGGTCGAGACCTTGCGCAGCGAGCGTGCTGCCACCGCCGAAGAACTCGATTTCGTCCATCTTCTTGAGGCCCAAACGAGATTGGAGAGACGCCATCGCGCTCTCCGCTCCGTTCATGCCTTGAGCAAGCTTCCGAAGCTCCAGAAGGATCTCTCGAATGATGCTCTCTCCGCCCTCCACGGTGACAGGAAAGGTTCCCGTGTGCGGCAAAGACAGTTGAACCGTGACCGACGAACCAACGCTCGACTGAATCGTCGCGCGCTCCTGTCTCGAGTCCACGTCAACAACGACGACCGACCCAGGCACGAAGCCTGCTCCGGCCGTAAGAACGAGAGAAACCGGCGTTGGCGTCGAGGCTGCTTCCACGGTTGTAGAAGACGTCGTCGAAGCACCGCTAAGCGTGTACGGCTGTATTACCTGCTCGAAGACAGCGTGAATTCCGATCATCGGCTCCGCGTTGATAGACAACAGCGGGTACCCAAGTTCGGCTTTTATCCTGGTAATTTCGCTAGTCAGAAGAGCCACGGTTCACCGACCTTTCGAGGTCAGGGACCCGCGCGGAAACAGTACGAAATCGTGTAGGTGTCAGAGGTCGTGCCTGCAGCACCGCCGTTGGTGAGAGCGAAACGAGCCTTACGCCAACCGTAGGCCGACTCAGGCGCGGGGAATGCCCTGGTCACCGCAGCGTCCGCACCGCCAGTACCCGTGGCCAGCACAACACCCGCAGCATTCTGCGAGCCGTTGGCAACATCAACCCAGGTTGAACCGTCGTTGGAGACCTGCCACTTACCCGTGAAGGTCAGCGACGTAGTCTCGGCATCGACCGTCACAAGCGCAGAGAGGTTTCGCACCTTCTGACGAGCGTTGTCGCCCATGTCAACGGCACTACCGCCGACCGTGGTGGCCGTCAGGCCGTCAAAAGTACCGCTCGCAGAGAGCGCAGCATATCGAAGAGGCATCTGTATTCTTTCTTATTTGGGACTTCCAAAGTCAGACACTGGGGCGCGCACCAAGCACGCCCCAGCGCGGCCTAATCAGGCCGAACGCACGGAACGGAAGAAGCGCGAGTCCGCGATGCCGAACGCGAGGTCCGCAATCCAGACTGCCTTCGCCGTCTCGCCGTAGTTGTCATCCGTCGAGCTCGCAACCCGAGGAGCGCGACCCATGCCGCCCATGAAACCGCCCGGCGCGAGGGCAATGCCCTTGTGCACCGCGACCGACGAACCGTTCGCCGTCTTGCTCAGCGACTCGCTGACGAAGACGTGGAACCCGCCGACCGTCGACTTGTAGCTGGTGAAGAGGATGTTGAACTCGGGGTGCTCGTGCGAGTTCGCCGCGTACTCCGGATCGTGCTTCAGCTGCTTCCACTGCTTGGCAGTGCAAACGAACACACGCTTGCCATCCGCAAGCTTGGGGAGGCTGGCCTCGTCCATGAGCTGCTCGGTGCGCGACAGCTGCTCGACCGTGAGCGGGAACGAGCCGTCCGTGGTCGCGTCGTTGTCGGCCGACATACCCTCGGGGTAGATCGACGTTCCGCCGTTACCGAGCGACACGTGCACGCCATCGAGGAACTTGTGGAAGTCCCGCGAGAGGTGCGAACCGACCATGCTCGACGCCGAGACCAAGCCCATGTTCGCGTCGAACGACTCAATCGCGTACGGCGCGACTCGGCTGTTCGCCTGGTCGTACGGACCCGCGTAGCGCTCCAGCACGAGGTGCGTCTGCTCGGACCCGATCGTGATCGGAGTCGTCGAGATCGTCTGCCCCGTAGCAACCTTCCGCGAATCCGCGGTGTAGGTCGTGTCCGAGAACGCTGGGCGGTTCACTCGAACCGTGCTGCCAGAGGTCTTGCCGAAGTCGATCCCGAGCGCGAAGAGGGACCCTGGGAGCTCGCTCGCGAGCCGCAGAGTGTCCTTGTTCGCCGAAGGGTACGCCGAGCCTGCGCTTGGCGGCTGGCGACCGTCGAGGCCGATGTTCGACGGGATCGGCAGAGAGGCGCCGATAGCCGAAAGGAAGAGAGACGCGAACACGTACTGCGGCTCAGGCTGCGCGAGCAGCTTGGCCGAAGTGACGTCCACGAAGTTCTCGGGAAGCGAAATGCGAGAAATACTCATTTATAAATCACCCTGTGGTGTTCCCACGGGCAATTGACCCGCGGCTGTTATTTGGTTTTGAAGACGCCATTCTCGAGTGCATAACGAGACGCCACGATTGGGTTCGTCTTCAGGAGGTCTTCGTAAATGGCCTTTGCGTCGGGCGGCGTTGAGGTGTTTCCGTCCTTCGGCGCTGCAGGAGGTGGCGCCGTATCTTTCGGCGTCTTCTCAGTTGCAGTTGCGGCAGCTGCCGCAGCGCCAGCCCAGGTGGGCCGAAGCGCTTCAATCGTTTTCAGTTGCTTCGCAGGGTCTTCGCCAGCGAGTGCCGCAACGGCATTGCGCTGATCCTCGGTCAGCGCACTCAGCTGAGACTTTGCGTACGAGCCCAGAGCCTCCGTCAGAGCCTGCTTTTCAGCGCGCTCCGTCTTCAGTGTGCTTTCAAGCTCGCCGCGCTTATGCGCGTCGGACTTCTGAGCTTCTGCAGCGGCCTTGGCCGTGTCGACTGCCTTCTTGGCGTCGTCGAACGAGTCAATGCCGAGATCCTTCAGAACCTTTGCGCGCTCTCGCTCAAGGCGAGGAGCAAGCCAAGTAGGCTCATCTCCAGGCGCAGCCCCCGTCTTTGCAGCCGGTGCGGCAGCGGGTGATTGCGGATTCGGAGGATCAATGACAACACTCGTCCCTTCGACCACGACGGTCGTATCGTTCGCACTCATTAGGTCTTTCCTCTCGCCCTTTGACCGTAGGCGTCACGTAATTGGATTGACCGCTTGAGCGGTCTCTATGTACTGAGTTCTAAGACTCAGGCTTCGTCGACAATGACAGCGATCTCGACACCCTTACTCGCCGTCGAAGACGTGAGTTCGGTTCCGTCAGCTGCAGAGAGCTGCCCCGTAAGCGCATCGCTCGACACCGCCGCAGCTTGAACTGCAGTGCCAGTGAAGTAGACATCCTGCATGTTCGTGTCTTTGCCCGGCGCAATCGGAAGCGCGCCTCGAAGCGTCACGGTCTTTCCGTTACGCGTGTGAGCAAGGATGGTCGCACCGACAGCAGAGACAGACGCAGTGTCCGCCGCGCCCGACGCCATCGCCTGAAAGTCGACAGTCAAAAGATAAACCTTACGACCTCCACCAGCCTTCGACCGAAGGAGCGTGACACCCGTAATAGTTCCAGCAGCAACAGCCATATTCTCTCCAAGCCGGCGTTACGCCGGTCGTTTGATCTCTCGAAGGTTCGACTTCTGCGGCTTGTTCTCCGCAGCAGCGATCAGGCGTTCGAGCTCGCCCTTTTCTTTTTCGAGGGCCTTGAGCTTCTTCAGCTCGGCCTTCACTTCACGCAATCTCGCTTTCGCGAGCGCGACAACATTCTTAGGCTTCAGTTCAGGGTGGTTCAGCGTTGAAGGTGTCTTCAACGCGAACGTTTGGGTGAACTGAGCGGCGGGTTTCTCTTCGAGTACAGCGCCGGGTTGCTCACCACCAGACCTCGGCATCGTGCCGGCAGGGATGAGCCCGTTCGCCGTCCACTGCATAGGACCTGACATCAGGCCATATCCACGTAAGGAGTGATCGTGACGGTGTTCAGTGCGCCGACCGACACGCCGGTACCGCTCACGAACACGACACGAACATCTCCGCCTGGCAGGACGTTCACAACGGTGTTTGCCGCGATAGTGACACCGGGTGCAGCGTCTGAACCGCCTCCGACTTCAGCGATTGAAACGCCTTCACCCGTGACGGTAACGGTGTACTTCTTTGCCGTCGCAGCTGCGAGCTGCGGGAAGTGAATCCAGTCCCGCCACGTGTCCGTTGCTACCTTTCGTTGAAGGTAGACGTCGAGAGTTCCGCCCGTTCCACCGAGCAGCGCTGCGTCGATGACGAAGAGACTGCCTCGCGTGAGGTTCGCCCCCTTGAAGGTGCCGCCTACAGCAGTCGTCGAGGCTGCCGCGGGTGACGTTGCCGCCACCACAAGTGAGGCTTCTTTTACTCTCATTGCTGCTTCCTCGGACGGCCGGGGCCGCGCTTTGCGGGTTCAGCAGGCGCGGCGCTTGGGGGCTCTGCATTCAACATCGCGTCGATAATGTCCGGTCGGTCTACAGCCTTCACGAGGGTTCCGGTTTCATCTTGAACGAGCGCAAACCGCTCCCACGTAGCCTCTCCGCAAGCGCTACACGTCGCCTGTTTCCAGTCCTGGCCGTCCAGGTGGCAAATCAAACACTTCTTCATTTCTTAGGTCCTGCTGGTGCGGGCTTCGCGGCAGCCGTAGCTTTGACGAGCGCCACTTCGTTGTCTTGCTGCTGCTTCATCGCCTCGTCCTGTTCGGCCTTCAGCTCGACCAGGTACGATTCAACGTCGCGAATGCCGAGGATGCTTCGCAGCTTCTCGACGAGGACCTTCGTAGTGGCAATGCCGTTCTCTTTCAGGAGAGCAGCCGCCTGAGCGAGCATGAATTCCTCTTCGCCGTTCGGTTTGAAGTAGTCACCCCAGACCAGATCGACCGAAGGAGCATGCCAAGACCACGACTTCGTATCCTTCACGACGGCCTTGATGGCCTCGAGCCCGTCAATCTTCAACCCGGTCTCAATAGCGATGCGAAGAAGCATCCCGAGTGCGGGGAGAATGAACTTGTCGCCGAAATCCGAGCGGTAGTAGTTCACGCGGTCGAGCTGCCTCGACTTCGCTGACTCGAGCGCTCGTCCGCTGAGACGACTCTCGTTCGGCAACGCCTCGAGATCGAGGAAGACGACGCCGAGGGACTCGGCAATCTTGCCTCGAAGGTCTCGCGCGTGGTTGTCGAGCGCGGTGAGCGCATCGCCAGGGAGTGTATGAAGCTGGACTTTGACGTCGGGGTTCTTGCCAGCGTATTGCCAGACCGTACCCGGGCTCTTCTTGCGAGCCTTCGTCTGGCCCGAGCTCTCAGAAACCCACCCGCCTGTAATCGCTTCGCCCGGTCGACCGTACGTTGACGCCGGCACTTCGGCCTTGCGCCCACCATTGCCTGTCGGGTTGTACCCCGGCTCGACACCGATCTCCGTCCACTGCGGGTCGCCTGCATAGAGGGCCGCGCGGTGACGCTGAGAGAGCGCGAAGTCGTGCGCTCGAATCTCGTCGGTGAGATGCTCGTGAATCGCTCGACCGTCGAAGTCGTTGACCGCCGCACACCCCTTCAGGTGCGCGAACCACACGACCGGGCAGAAGCCGAGTTCGTGTTTGATGACGGTCTCCTCCTTCCACGTCGGCTCTTTGCCGTCCTCGCGCCCTTCAACAGGCGCGTACGTGATGTCGGAGACTGCGTCGATCGTTCGACGATAGAGTTTGCAGACCCACTTCTCTCCGTCCGCCGTCTCTTTGATCGCAAGGTACGGGTACCGAACCTCGACCGAGATGACCGAACCGTCCACACTCAGGTTTGGTTTGCACCAACGCGCGAGCAGTGTATCGATGAAGAGCCGGTTGCCGCGAATGCCAAACACCGCGCACGCGGAGCCGCATCCTTGTCCTGCTGCGAAGACCTCACGTGCAGCTGCCTTCAGGCGCGATTGCTGCGTGACCTTCGCGACAGCTTTCTCGAACTCGTCAGCTTCGTCACCGGACAGACCGTCCACGCGAGCTGCGGGGAATCGCCCCTCGCCGAGGAGCAAATCACTGTTTGAATCAATGGCGGCTTTGACGATGGGGTATACGATGCAAGGCGCGCGCTCCCACAGCGGCTTCTTGTCAGTGAAGAAGTCCGGCAACCCATCGTACTGCGTGCCCTCGACGTACCTCTCCAAACTCGCAAGCGCTTTCGCACGGGCAGAGAGGTACTTCTCGAGAATGGCTTGAGCCTCTTTCAGGCCCGGAGTCTTGTCTTGCATTGATTGGCAATGGGCCGCATGGCGGATTCGAACCGGCCACTGAGTGCCCTTTGTATCGGGCTGCCTCTACCTTTGGGCTAATGGGGCATACGTGGGGTCAGATGGAGTTGCACCACCCTCCGTCCGCTAAAGGCGGCAAACATCCTCGATGTTTATATTCCCCGGCTGATGGAGAAGGATTTGAACCTTCGCGCGTTGGTCTAACAGGCCACTGCTCTAACCACTGAGCTACCCATCAAAAGAGCTCCGCATGCGTTATTCAACGCTCACCAAACACGCCCGGGACGCGTGGACCGGCCAAGCGGGTGGCCATGCACGAAGTGGCCGCGCTAGTACGCGAATCCTTCTTCGTGCTCTGTCTAGAAAGACACTTGGGCTCTGAGATGCGAGATGCAGCTCAAAGCCTGTTCGATTGAGACGTCGTTACGCATCAGATTCCACGCAAGACTGGTGAGCCTTGTGTTTTCTGGTGTGTAGCCTTTCGCGTTGTCGATTCGATCAAGCGACGGTTGCCAAAGACTCTTGGTCGGCGACGGAATCAGGTCTAACCCGGTGTACGGGCAAACCCTTGGCTGCTCGAGAATCCAGGCCTCGTCTATCGTCAACGGCTCCAGATTGCGTTGTACGCTACTGTTTACCGCGTTCTTCAACAGCCGCTTGTGCCAAGCGTCGACGCCGCTATAAGCCTGAGCTTTGGCTGCATTCTTGGAGTAGTAGCGACGCGACGAGGCTCGTTTCTTCTCCTTGTTCTTCTTCGCCCAGGCTACTGCAGACTTGCTCTCGCATGCTTTGCACGCTGCGCGATGTCCGTGTTTGCCTGTGGCAGACCGAGAAAAGCTTGAAAGGCTCTTTTCAGTATTGCACGTCGTACAGGTTTTCGCTTGAGTCATCCCAATCCGGAACTTCGTGACGAATACTTGCGCCCTTTGTTGGGCTGCGATCTACGTAGCCGTCAAGGTCTGCCCGAGATGCGAGCGTCAAACAACTAGCGTGGTCGCCGTGGCCAGATCCGCCAGCCACGACATATTGAAATGCTCCGCCTGGCGTTGCTCTCGCGCGAAAACGCTGCAGCTCCTGCTTCAACATATCGTGTTGAGGAAGGTGCACACGACGTTCGACGAAAAGCGTTCTCAGGTGGTCGACAGCTTCGGTCTTTCGAGCGTTCTGCCAGGGGAGGATGACTGGTCGAAGATCTTCTCGTCGAACCAGGTCTCCGAGCATCAACCCTTCATACCCATCCCAAATGAAATCAGCGCAGCCGTATCTTCGGCCGAGAGTCCCAACTGCTCGAACCAAATCAAGGCCCCGAGCACCCGAAGCTTTATTCCAAGAAACAATGTCGTAAACTTCAAACCAAGGCCTCAAACCCTTGCCGTCACGTCGAGGGATAGGGTTCCCGTGCTTGTCTTCGAGAATTCGAATCCAGCCGCCGCGTCCAGGCAATACTTGTCCGCGACCTGGCTTGATTTCGGGACCGAGAAACTCGGTCTCGTAGATGTCTTCGGGTCCAGCGATAGGGTGAACCCATCCGCCGACCATCGCGGCCCAGTAGTCGTGTCGAAGTGCCGAAGGGTCAGCGAAGATGGCAGGGCGCCCGTAGCTCGCCTTCTCTGCACGTTCGTGCTTCCACGCGTCCTCGATGGCCTGCGCGGGGAACACCGCCTCCTCGCCGTCAGCGAACTCCGCGAGGAAGTCCGTCTTGTAAGCGAGCGGACTGCGCCTCTCAAGCTGTTCATGGGGCCAAAGCTTGGCTTTGGGCTTCTTCGTCCACGCCGGAGCGATGCCGACGAAGGGTTTGGCAGATGTTCGAAGGACAACGAGGTCCTCTGAAGGCTTGCCGAAGAACTTGACCGTGTTGTCGTAGGCAGGCCCGTAGGGCTGCCACGGGCTTCCTGTCGCCAGGAACACCGCACCGGGGAGAAGACGCCCGAGAACGGCCTCGTGGAAGTGTTCGACGTTGCGAACACCGTCTTCAGCACCAATCATACGCGGGTATTCGTCGACGACGACGCCTGCGCAGTAGACCGAGACTGCCGAACCACCTGCGCGGTCGAGCGGAATCGGAATTACCTCGATGATCTTGCCCGAAGAGGCCTGCCGAATGCGCAAACCGCTCGTTTTGATGGAACCGAGCGAAATATCCTTCGGATCGTCGACAAGCAGGCTCCGAAGGGCTGGCTTGTGGAGCATTGGCTCCATCAAGTGCTTGAGAACAGCCTCCGTACCGCCGATTTTGAGCGCGACGACGAAGATTCGGACGATGTCGCTGTCACGCGTACCGCTCAAATCGACGTTTTGGGTCAGCCAGAAGATGAGGCAGGCCGCAAAGAGCGATTTACCGATGCGAATGGCCGAAATATCGAGTACTTCGCGCGGGCGCTCGGGGAAATCCGGCACCTTGCCACCGCACATCTCGAGCACAGAAGGCTCGAGGGCGAGCGCTCCGAGCGGTTCGCCCGTAACAATCCTGCATTTTGCCCGCTGAACGGGCACGGCAGACTCGACGCCAAAGAAGGCGGGGTTCGTAAAGTACGTCTCGAGCGAGATTTTACTCGCTAGACTCGTTTTCATCGTCCGCGTTTTGGTCGCGGAGGGCTGCTTCAAAGGCATCCAGGCCTTGTTTCTCGTTCAAGTCCGAGCGCATCTTGGCTTCGCGGACTCCGAGCTCGTACGCTGCGAGCTTCTGCTGCTTCATGGCGTCCCAGTATCGGGTCGCCTGGCGCGAGTGCAGCTCATTCTGCTCTGCGAACGCCTTATCTGTGAGATGACGAGCCATCGCCAGCGCAATGGCCGCGTTACCGAGCAGGGCGGAAGGCCCTGGCCCGAGCGCGCCACCACACATGGCTGCGTAAATGCCCGTCACTGCCTCGAGCCACGCCTGCGCAGCCCGATAATATGGCGTGAAGGAATTATCCTCCGCCATATCCACGAGGCCCATTCCTTGAAGAAGTTTCTTCTTCTGAGCCTTCGCTAGACCGCCCCGAGCTCCCAGTGCCTTAGCAGACGCAGAATCGGCGATAGTGCCGTCTTCACGCCTCGCTGGCAGGGCAGGTTCGGCCGGTACGGGCGCCGGTAGCTCGTCAGCGGGTAGGACTTCAATACGGGGTACGCCGGTTCCGTTCCCGTGACCTTTTCTGAGTGCCATTATTCTGAGTGGAGTGCTGCAGATACGCCGGCAGACCACCACTTGCCGCGACCCGTAACCGTAGGATAATTCTGACGATTCAATTCTTCAGCCAGGGACTTGTACGAGTACAGACCGGTGGCATAGAGCTTCTTCACGTACTCGACGGTCTCAGGGCAGAGTTCTTTCATTGTCTTCTGCCCCAATTTCTTGCCCTGTGCCTTCACTTCTGCGAGCGCGTCTTTCGTGCGCTCTGAAACCATGTCCGCTTCCAACTGCGCGAAAACAGCGATCATTCCGAGCATTGCTCGGCCGGTTGGGGTCGTATTGTCGAACGCTTCAGTTGCGCTCGAAATCGAGAGTCCTTCACCGTCACGCTCGTCGAGGAGCTGCCAGAGGAGGCGTTGGCGTCGCGCGAGGCGCGATACGCTGTAAACTACGGTAACTGCACCTGGAATTGACCTGGCGCGTGCGAGAAGTGCTTTGAGGCCGGGGCGGTTATCCACGCCATCCTTGCCGGAAATGCCTTCGTCTTTGAATACTTCGGCCACGTCCCAGCCCATGCGCTCGGCATGTGCTCGACATTTCGACTCCTGAGCCTCGAGCCCGACCCCTTCATTGGCCTGGCGAGCGGTCGAAACGCGAAGGTAGATCAGGGCGACGGGCTTGTTCGGTTGCACGCAATCATTCTGACCATGACTGATTGAGTGCGCAAGAGCTCCGCGCGTATTTTTGGGGCCGGGGCTCACGAAGCGTGCCAGAACCCCCCGCCCGGGGGTACGGAACGTGCTACGCGAGCGCGCCCCGCCCGGGGGTACGGAACGTGCTACGCGAGCGCGCGATTCAATCTAGCGTCAGGCCTAGACTAATCAGTCTGACGTTCGTTCGAGTAGTCAGACGAGCTCGCGAGGGTCGAGAGCAGGACTCGAGCGCCCGTTCTCAGGCCTAGCGAGTGCGCGAGCTCGCAGGGCGAGCACTGCGGCGCACTCGAGTGCGGTGTGCTCTGAGCCTGTACTCCACACCTAATCCCGCGATATTCCGGGGATATATTCAGTG
>ERZ869921.259-NODE-259-length-35952-cov-5.805415_pt1 | contig 35952 bp, 44 predicted proteins | sample MGYA00579310_ERZ869921 | MGnify/ENA primary metagenome ERZ869921 (study PRJEB32216, sample SAMN09231816) | wastewater metagenome | place: USA: Maryland | collected 2016-06-21 | study: EMG produced TPA metagenomics assembly of the PRJNA472060 data set (Reclaimed... | reverse complement strand
AACTTCTTCTCAGCCGACTATTGGAAAGCGCTCTATTTCAAGGCGTTCGGCGGGCAGGCGACAGCCACAGACGCCAACGCGATGTCGGGTAGCTTTGCCGGCTCCAGTGTGTTTTCCGGCGCAATCGAGGCCATTGTTCTCGATGCGCCAGTCCAGTTTGATGGGCATGACGGCAAGCCGCGCCAGACGTCAGTCGCCGACGACATGGCCGAGCTCCGCAGGTGGTGGGCCCAGGAGGACGAGAACCGCAGGGAGCATGCTCGCAGGGTCGCCGCGGACAATGAAGACCGCCGCAGGGCTCTGGCCAAAGCCTTCGGTCTTGATCCGGCAGAAGAGCCGGAAATTGCAGCGCCCCACATTCCGGGGCCAACGATTGAAGAGAAACGAGAGCGCCTGAAAGCGCTGACCGCGCTGCTTGATTACCCGAAGCCTGCGCCGACCGACAAGCCTGTGTTGTTTGATTGGGCGACGCTCAAAGTCAGGCGCAATCGCAAGGCAGTTCTGGATGCCGACCGCATCGCAAGGGAAGAGGCCAGGGCGCTGGCCGATCAGATCAGGCAGGAAATACAGGACTACGATGACGCGCTCATTCTCCTTTTGCTGGCGGCGTAGCTGATGGCCCAGGCTGTGACCATTGTGACGGAAAACGGCATTCCGGTTGTTCCGTCGACGACATCCCTTGGAACGCCAATGACGCCCGTTACATCGGGAGGGATTCCGGTTGTCGTTGTCACCGCTAATGGTCGGCCGTGTTCGTTCATTGCCGTTGACGGAACCCTCTTGCAATCTGACGGCGTCACGCCTGCATGACCTGGACGCCCTCCGACTTCTACGCCCTCGCAGCCCGCCTCAACGCTGCCGGCGTCGAGCAGGCCCGCCCGCCCGAGGAGAACGAGACGGCGGGCGCGTATCTGGCTGCGTTGTACGGCTGGGTCATGGACGCCTGCGAGCGTGTGCCGGTGCTGGACGTCCCAGCCCTGCCAAGGCGCGTCCGCTTCGACGACCACCTGATTGACCACGACGCAGCGGCATTGCTGCGCGGCGAGACGCTGGACCCGAAAAAGGTGGGCGTGTCGTTCACTTACAAGCGTGGGAACCTATGAAAACCAGCTATCGCCACTGCAAGGAATGCAACCGCCTGCACGACACGGCGGACTGGCCGCATCCGGTCGAGACGGCGCCTGAGCCTGCCTACGTCCCGGGCCAGAACTACGACGAATATCTCATGGGCCCGAAGTCCGGCACGTTCCGCAGGTGCAAGGCGTGCGGCGACCTGCACGACATCTACAATTGGCCTGCAAACCACTGGGAAGAGCCGCCGCCCCGTTCCGATCTCGCATCGCCGGCGTTCATCTCCGACAACCTTGAATCCATCGGCGGGCTCAACGGCCTCCAGTGCCAGGCGTCCGGCAAGTGGTTCACCAGCAAGGCGAGGATGCGCCAGGAATACAAGGCGCGTGGGGTCATCGAAGTCGGGACAGACTCGCAGCGCTTCACGCCAGCCGCGAAGGTCAAGCCCAAGCCGGACAAGAAGGCGATCAAGGAGGCCATCGCAAAGGCCCACAACGTCGTCTTCAATGAAGGAGGGACGGTCGAGAATTTCGTCCGGCGCCGGAAGGCGAAAGATGTTGGCCCGTTCGGGCGGATTGCTGCTGGAAAGTGAGCGGGAACGGGGGTAGATTCTGGGGATGACATTCAAGATTTGGCCAGACCCCGCTCCGCGCGAAGTCGAGATGGTGATTGAAAACACCACTGACGCAGAGATTATTTGGGAAGGTCATGTCGTGAAGCCGGGCGAAACCCTGCGCCTGCCGATGCGCGCCATTCCTGAGCCGTCAAATCGCAAACCCGCCCGCGCCGGTCTTGACTGGAGATTCAATCCTCAGCCGATAACGCTGTTTGAGCGGACCGACGAAGAAATGGCGCGCGACACAAAGCCATTTGATCCGTCGAAGCCCCTCAAGCGCATAGACAAGATCGCGAAGTTCTGATGGAAAGTCCCCGGCGCGAAGCATTCATGAGACTGCTAATGAAGGCGGCTCTTGCTGGCGAGTTTTCGTCGCCAGCGCCGAGTGCGCTGCGCAAGCAACTCATGCGAACGACCGCTAGCGTCCACTAACCACTCCCACAACCTGACCACCCCCACAGCCGGCTCAAACCCGCGCTGAACTCGTAACTGGGAACTCCTCCACATGGCCGACGACCTCTCCAGCGCCCCAACGGGCGGTAGCGAACCCGCGTCCTTGGGCGGAGCGCCCGCACCGGCGTCCGCGCCCACCGCAGACACCAGCCCCGCCGTCGATAGCGCCTCCTCATCCGAACCAAAGGGCAAGCCGCTCTCCAACCGCGACGCCATCCGTCAGGCGCTGGCCGCCGTCGAGACGCGCCAGCCGAACGAGACCGAGAAGGCCGTCGCCGTCCTGAAGGAAGGCGCAGGCGCCGACGACAAGCTCGCCACCGATCGCCGGTCCGCCGCCGAGAGGGCAATCGCCGAGACCGAGGCGACCAGCGCTGCCGCCGAGCGCGCACGCAAGGGCTGGGAGACGCGCCGTGCCAACCAGGAGAAAGCCGAGACCGAGACCGCGCAGGCGGCCCAGATCGACAAGGCCGTTGCCGAGAAAGTCGCCGAGAAGGTCGCGCAGGCCCAGCCCGAGGCTAAGCCTGCCGCTGAGCAGCCGGCCCAGCCCGCCGCCGAGACCAAGCATCCCGAGGCGCCCAAATGGATGACCAAGCAGGCGGCCGGCGAGTGGGCCAAGCTGCCCGAGGTCATGCGCGAGGAGATCGTCAAGCGCTCCGAGGCGTTCGATCAGGGCATCACCAAGTACAAGCAGTCGGCCGACCGCTGGACCGAGCTGGAGAGCTACGAGAAGCTTTCGCAGGAAGCCTATGGCCGCCCGCTCAAGGAGACGCTGGAAGCCTATATCGAGATCGACAAGGGTCTGACCTCCGACCCGCTCGGCACGATCGAGGAAAAGATCCTCAAGCCCATGGGCTTCACGCTCCGCCAGGTCGCCGAGCATGTCATGGGGCAGGAGCCAGCCGACGCAAACTCGGAGATCGCCGAGCTTCGCCAGACGGTCGCTGACCTCAACCGCAAGCTCTCGACCGTCACGTCCGACCTGACCGCCCGCCAGAAGGCAGAGGCCGCCCAGCGTGAGCAGGAAGCCCAGCAGCGGCAGTCGAACGTGCTCTCGCAAGTGGAGCAGTTCGCCAAGGACAACGCCCGCTTCGATGAACTCTTCCCGGACATGGAGATGTTCCTGTCCAGTCCGAAATTCGAGCCGCAGCTTGAGGGCATCGCGCGGCTGAAAGCAGCTTACGAGAGGGCCGAACGGCTCAAACCCGCGCCGTCCTTCTCGCCACCCGCGCCGGATATTCCGGCGCCCAACTCAGCGGCTCAAACCCGCGCAGGTACTGCCTCCGTCTCCGGTGCTCCAGGATCGGGCTCAAACCCCACCGTCAAGAAGCCGGTCCCCGCAAACAATCGCGAAGCCATCCGCGCGGCCATGTCCCGCGTCGGCCTCGCTCATTCATAAGGACAGCCTTAAATGGCTATGACAACCACTGAGAAGCTTACAGAAGCTTTCTCATTGGCGCTGGAGTTCCGTTCGCCCGGTTATCAAGACCTCGTGTCGAACGCCAACGCCATCCTCTACGTGATGAAGCAGCGCGGCGGGTTCAAGACCTACTCCGGTCCGACGATCCGCGTCCGCCAGCTTTATAATGAAACTGGGTCATATACGAGATACAATGGCGCCCAGTACCTCAGCCCGGCTCCGACCGAGCTGTTCAACGACGCGGAATTCACGCCCAAGATGGGCGCCGTGTCGATCATGCTCACGGGTCAGGAGATCCTGCAGAACGCCGGTTCCGGTCAGATCGAAGACGTCTTCGAAATGCACATGGAAGCGGCCGAACAGGAACTCCAGGACCGGTTCACTGAGGACGTCCACTCGGCCGGCACGTCCGACAACCAGATCGGCGGCTTGCAGCTGGCGATCCCGACGACCACTTCGACCGGCTCGTATGGCGGCATCAGCCGTGTGTCCAACACGCAATGGCGGACCACGACCTATAACGCCAACTCGATCACGGTTGCCGGCACGGCGATCACTGCGGTCACATCGACCACGGTCCGCCCGCTGTTCAACCACATCGTCTTCGCGCGCTCGCGTGGCTCGCGTGGTCCGGATCTGATCTGCTGCTCGACGCAGCACTATCAGGCTTACGATGCGGCTCTCTCGGCGATCCAGCGGATCAATGACGAGAACGGCCTCGGCAAGGGCGGCTTCTCGGCCATGAAGTACTACGGCGCTGGCAAGTCCATCGACGTGGTCCTCGAAGGCGGCGTTGGTTCGGCGATGCCGGATGACGTGACCTACTTCATGTCGATGAAGGACCTGCAGTTCTTCTACAACGCCCAGCGCAACTTCGAGCGCTTCGGCGGGAAGCAGATGCCGCTGAACCAGGATGCAATCGTCAGCCACATAGGCTTCATGGGTGAGCTTGTGCTCAAGCTGCCCGTGCATACTGCCAAGCTGTACGATTCCAGCCCTTAACACCTGAGTGAATGATGAGCCGCAAACGCTCTCGCCTGATTGATCAGTTCGATCAGCATTTGCAACGCAACGAAGCGACGGGCTGCCTTGAGTGGATGCGTTCCTGTGACAAAGACGGGTACGGATACATTTGGGTCGGCCCCAAGCTTCGCCGTGTGCATCAGGTCGCCTACGAGCGAGCGCATGGTCCAATCCCGCAAGGGCAATGGGTCCTGCATCGCTGTGACAACCCAAAGTGCGGAAACCCAAGCCACCTGTTTCTCGGCGACAATAAGTCCAACGTCGCTGACAAGGTCGCAAAAGGACGTCACGCCTATGGGGAACGCAATGGTCGCGCCAACCTCACCGAAGAAGATATTCGGCAGATCAGGTTCGACTACGCACGAGGCGAACGACAGGTCGATCTAGCGAAGCGTTTCGGCGTTCATCAGACGCACATCTCGCTCATCGTGACCCGCAAAGAGTGGGCTCACGTCGCCTGACCAACTTTCAAGGATCAGAAAATGTCTACCGATTGGACAGCCAACGGGAACTTCTTGCTTTCCCAGAACATCGACGAACGATCGACGACGAAGAAATTCGCCATCGGTACGGAAGTGCAGGCCAAGCACGCGACCTACGGCGTGGCGACCTTTGCTTACATGCAGGGCGTCGCCTCGACCACGGTGCGCGACTGGGTCACGCTCGAAATGGACTCCGGCGCCGTGGTTCGCCTTGCGGCGAACGCCATCGGCCCTGTCGGCATCGCCATGGCGACGCTCACGGCCAGCTATTACGGCTGGTTCGCGCGCGTCGGAAAAATCCTCGGCAAGTGCCTGACGCAGTTCGCCGACAACGGGCGTGTCTACATCACCGGCACCGCCGCTGCTGTGGATGACGCCTCGGTTGCCGGCGACGTGGTCTGGAACGCCAAGGGCGCCTCCACGACTACCGTCGACTCGGGCTATGCCGAGTTCGAGATTGACCGGCCCTACGTGGCCGACCGCGTCTCGATCATCAGCTAACCATGACCACCCCTGGCGAGGCGATCTCGCACATCCTCGCCATGGTCCCTCCGCGGGTGGCGACGTCTTCAGAGGACATGCTCGCTCATGTCCGCTCGGCGTCGGCCCGCGGCCTACCCCTCCCGAAACTCTGCCGCCCGCACAACCGGCTCATGTCGGTCGCGGGCGGCGGTCCTTCGCTCAATGTTTCCGAGATCGACCGGGACAGCGTGATCGTCACGGTCAACGCGGGCCTCTCGCACCTGCTTGACAACGGGGTAACCCCGTGGGCCTGCGGGCTCCTGGATGCGCGGCCGCACATCGCCGACCTGATCGAGCCGCATCCTGACGTGTTCTACTTCGTGGCGTCGACCTGCCACCCGAGCGTGTTCGACAAGCTCAAGGACTGCAAGGTCGTCCTCTGGCATCCCACGGGGCTGCCTGGCATCGAGACTGTCGTCCCCGTCGGCCATGATCTCATCGCTGGCGCGTCGACCATGGGCCTGCGCTGGCTCAACCTGGCCCACTACATGGGCTTCCGCCGCTTCGACTTCCACGGGCTGGATTCGTCGTATGCCGGCGACCGCACCCACGCCTATGCAGACTATCGCGACGGCCGCGGCGGATCGATCGAGATCGACGGCTATCAGACCGACAACAACTTCCTCGAGCAGGTCAAGGACTGGTTCCAGCTTCAGGAACTGTTCAAACTGGACCCGGAGCCGCCGCAGACGCGGCTGTTCGGCGACGGGCTGCTCCAGCACACGGCCCGCAAACGCGAAGCGCTGATCAACAACTGGCCGCGGCGGGCCGAGACGAAGCCGCTCAACGTGATCTGCGTCTCGACGGGCGATTACTGCGGACGCGGCGAGGACTACGTCTCACATCTGCTGGCGGGTGTGGCCCGCAACTTTGACGGCAAGTGCAAATTCCACGTCCTGCGTGACGGACCTGCCAACTGGTGGGCCAAGCTGCAGATGTTCGAGCCGGGGCGGTTCCCCAAGGGCGAGCGCTGCGTCTACTTCGACCTCGACACGATCATCACGGGACCGCTCGACGACCTGATGGCTTACGACGGGCCCTTCGCTGCGCTCCGCGACGTCTGGCAGCCGGGGCAGATGGGGTCCGGCATCATGAGCTGGACGGCCGGCGAGTGCGACCACGTCTGGACCGAATGGGTGAAGGCCGGGAAGCCGACCGATGACCCGCATGGCGACCAGGCATGGATCGGCAAGCACATGCCGATGGCGATCCGGCTGCAGGACATTATCCCGGGCCAGCTTGTGAGCTTCAAGGCGCAGTGCCGCGACGGCGTCCCCGAGGGGGCTCGCGTTGTTTTCTACCACGGCCTGCCGCGGCCGCATGAGACGCCGCTATGGTAGGGGTGGAGACAGCCACCCCAGCCGACTTCTGGCGGGCACAGAACGGCACCAACCACATCACCCCGGGCGGCAAGTGGACGCCGGAGGGCGCATGGCTCGCGGACTTCCTCGCCGGTCTCGCGGGCAAGGAGATTGTCGAGTTCGGATGCGGGCCCGGGAGGCTGGCGCAGCACTTCGACCCGGCTCGCTATCTGGGGCTGGACATCACGCCGAACGCCATCGCGGTCGCAGAGGAATGGAACCCCGGCCACTGCTTCCGGCTGGTCGATGAGGACGAGACCATCGGGGCGGGCGCTGACGCAGTGCTCTGCCATACCGTGCTGGTGCATGTGCCTGACGATGATCTGGACGGCGTGATCGGTCGCTTCGCCGCGCCGGTCGTGCTGGTCAACGAGATGCTCGGCCGCAGATGGCGGCGGGACGGAACCCCGCCCGTCTTCAACCGCGAGATGGACGAGTACGTCGCAGCGTTCGCTGCCCACGGCTACGCGCTCACCGACGTCCGCGAGGAAATCTACGCCCACTACAATCAGCCGATGGCGCTGATGGAATTCAGAAAAATCTAACCAGGAGACCTCTATGTCGGCCAACACCATCGACCAGCTTGGCGGGATGATCCACACGCAGGCGATCATCGATTTCTACAACGGCGCGCAGCACAACGACGTCAAATCGCAGAAGGCCGGGCGCCCGGTCTATGACGATGTCGAGATGATCCGCATCCGCTGGGCGGGCAACACCAAGTCCGAGCTTCACGCCCCGGCTTCCGACCGCTGCGACCGTCCGATCCGCAACAAGGAGGATAACTCCCGCTATTACGTGGCGTGGAAGGATCACCCGGACTTCAAGGCCGCCTACGAGGCGTTCAAGTCTGGCCAGTCGTCCGCCCTCAACGGCACGCCGATCAGCGAGCTTCCCTTCCTCAGCGAGGCCCGCAGGCTGGAACTCAAGGCGATCAACATCCTCACCGCCGAGGCGCTCGCAGGCGTGGACGTCAACAGCCGGCTCGGCGCGGGTCTCAGCGACATCCGCCGCCAGGCGCAGCTCTATCTCGAGCGGGCCGCAGGCGCTGCCGTCGACGCCAAGCACGAAGCCGAGAAGGCCGCGATGCAGGCGCAGCTGGACGAAATGCGCGCCCGTCTCGACGCGCTCGCAGGTGGGGCCGCTCCCGCCGCCAAGGCCAAGCCGAAACGCGCCGACGTCCCACGGGCAGAAAAGTCCGCCTCGCCGTTCGACAGCTGGGAGGACGCCGACATCCGCGCGTGGATGAAGGACGCCGATCCGGACGCCGAGGATCCCGGCCCGGTCGGACACAACCAGCTGGTCGCTCTGGCCGATGCGCTGAATGCGCGCATCCGCGAAAAGGCGGCCTAAGCCGTGACCGCGCTCAGCGTTGCTCAGGCAGTCTGCCCGTTCATAGGGCTCGAAGTTCCCGGCGCGGTCTTTTCCTCGACCACGCGCGAGCACGTCGAACTCAAGGCGGTCGCCAACGAGATGGCCGACGCCATCGCGAAGGCGCATCCGTGGCAGCTGCTGACGACGCTGAAGACGCACACGGGCGATGGGACGACCGAGGACTTCACGCTTCCGACCGACTACGACTGGATGCCGGACGCAAACCAGGTCTGGACGTCCGACAACAACCAGCCCCTCTGCAAGGTCCCGACGCAGGACGCATGGCTGGGCCAGATCGTGCGCGAGTTCGACCCCGTGCCCGGCAACTGGATCATCTATGGCGGGCAGCTGCACATCCGCGCCGCCCTCGGATCGGGCATAACGGCCAAGTATTTCTACCAGTCCAACCTGATCGTCGCGCCGGCCAGCGGCGCCAACAAGACGGCGTTCACGCTCGACACCGACACGTTCCGGCTGGACGAACGGCTGCTCAAGCTTGGCATCATCGCGCGCTGGAAGCAGCTCAAGTCCCAGCCCTACGCGCAGGAGCTCGACGATTACGAAGTCCTCAAGGAGAAGCTGATCGCCCGCGACAAGGGCGCGACCATCCTGAAGCAGGGAACGATGCGGATGCCCAAGGGCGCCACGCTGGCCTACCCCGGCAACGTGCCGACCTCATGAGTGTGATCGCATGAGGAAGATGTTCCGCAGGCAGGCCGTTCCGGCCCCCGCACAGTCGCGGTTGCAGACCTACGCCTTCCGGTCTCCGGTCAAGGGCTGGGTCAGCAACACCAACCTGTCGGCGGGGATGAAGGACGCGGCGTTGGTGCTGGACAACTGGTTCCCGACGCGCACAGGGATCAGGCTGCGCGGTGGCTTCCAGCAATATGCGGACGTCGGGTCAGACACGATCCTTTCCCTGTTCACGTACAAGGTCAGCGGCGTCTCCGAACTGTTTGCCGCCGACGCTGCCAACATCTACGACATCACGTCGACACCCTCGACCGAAGTCACCGGCCAGACGTCGGGCTACTACTCGACCCAGCAGATGGAGACGGGCGGAGGCAATTACCTCTACGTGGTCAACGGGACCGACAGCCCGCGCCTCTATGACGGGGCAACCTGGACGGCCATCACAGGCGTCTCGACGCCAGCCATCACGGGCGTCACGACTTCGACCTTCAGCCATGTCTGGGCCTACAAGAACCGGCTCTATTTCGTCCAGGGCGGGACGATGGTTGCGTGGTATCTCGGCGTCGACTCCATCGGCGGGGCGGCGTCAGATCACACGCTCCGCGGCGTCTTCCAGAAGGGCGGCGCGCTCCTGTTTGGCTCGACCTGGTCTGTGGACGCCGGCGCAGGCATCGACGACTACTGCGTGTTCGTCTCCGACAAGGGCGAGGTCGCGGTCTACTCGGGCGACGATCCCGGCGCCGCCAACTGGTCGCTGGTCGGACGCTACGAACTCGGCGGGGTTCCGCTCGGCAAGAACGCGACCATGCGGGCTGGCGGCGATCTCGTGATTGCAACTTCTGACGGGTTCGTGCCCCTGAGCGCGGCGCTGCAGAAGGACGCGATCGCGCTGTCGCTCTCGGCGGTGTCCTACCCGATCGAGCCCGACTGGCGGGACGAGGCAAACGCGCGGATCAGCCTGCCATGGGAAGTCGAGAAGTGGCCGCAGCAGAACATGGCGGTCATCACCAACCCGGTCGTTGACAGCACCACGGACGCGCAGGTCTTCGTGGTCAACCTCGAAACGGGCGCTTGGGCGAGATACACGGGACTGGCCGCCCGCTGCCTCGCCCTCCACAACGAGACCATGTATTTCGGGACCACGACCGGCCGCATCATGGTCATGGAATCCGAGGCCAATGACGACGGGGCTGTCTACGTCGCCAAGTGCGCCTGGCACTTCGCGGACATGGGAGCGCCCGGTTCATTCAAGACCGCCATGCAGGGCAGGGCGACATTCCGGGCGGCCAAGCCGTTCGTCGCGCAACTCTCCTGCAGTGTCGACTACGCCCAGTCCTTCCCGAGCCCGCCGTCGAGCGTTTCTGACTTCACCGTGGACGAGTGGGATTCGGGTCTCTGGGACACGGCTCTCTGGGACGGGTCTACGGCCGCAACGACGACATCGACGCGCTGGGTCAGCATCACGGGCGCGGGCTTCGCCCACGCGCCGCAGGTGCAGATCACGTGCGGGACGACGCCGCTGCCTGATGCGGAGTTGATGGTTTATCACCTCACATACCTGATGGGCGGGCTTGTGGTGTGAGGCTGTTGTATGGGCACGACGCCGAGGTGGAGCGGTTCGTCGCGTCACTTGTCCCGGGATGCCCTGAAGGCTTCGGCGCGAGCCGCTGCGTTGGGGTCATAGACAAGGACGGGCGGCTGATTGCCGGATGGGCGTGGCACGGCTGGAACCCCCACGCGGGGACTATCGAGTTCTCGGGCGCATCGATCAGCCCGCGCTGGATGACGCGGAAGATATTGCACGAGTTGTTCGCCTACGCCTTCGACGGCGTCGGCTGCCAGATGATCGTCACGCGCAACAGCGCAAGCAACGCGCGGCTGCACAAGCAGCTGGCTGACTTCGGGTTCACACGCATCGAATTCCCCCGGCTGTTTGGCCGGAACGAGGATGGCGTTGTCTGGCATCTGACAGACACCGCATGGAAGCAGAGCAGGTATTATGTCGAAGCCAAAAGCGCCAACGCCGCCTGATCCGTACAAGACTGCCGACGCGCAAACCGGCAGTTCGTTGATGACCTCGCTCATGAACAACCAGATGGGCATGGTTGATCAGGTCGGGCCAAACGGATCGCTGCGCTACACCAAGCTTGACGAGCAATCCTTCACGGACCCGACGACTGGTCGGACCTATTCGGTCCCGCGCTATCAGGCGACAACCGAACTCAGCCCGAACGGCCAGTTGATCCAAGGTGCAAATGATCGCTCGGCGATCAACCTTGCCAACCTCGGCGCAGACCAGTCGGCGCGGCTCGGCGACCTGCTCAGCCGTCCGGTGGACATGGCCGGCATACCCGCGATGGCGGATCGGTCAGGGGCGGCTCCGGCTCAGTATGGCGGGGATCTGGGCGCGCCGCAGTACCAGGATTTTGGCGGGGATGCCGGCCTGCAGACGTCCTACGACGTGGGCGACACCAAGCGTTACGAAGACGCGCTGATGGAGCGGATGAACCCGCAGCTGGACCGAAGCCGCCAGCAGCTGGAAACGAACCTCGCAAACCGCGGGATCAAGCTCGGCTCGGCCGCCTATGACCGTGCTCTGGATGAAAGTAACCGCTCGCAGAATGACGCCCGCCTCGCGGCGATCCTCAACGCAGGGCAAGAGCAGAGCCGGCTGGCCGGCATCGCTCGGGATCAGGCGACGTTCGGCAACAACGCGCGCCAGCAGACGTTCCAGAACACGGCGTCAACGACGGCTGCCAACAACTCGAACCGCTCGCAGGGCTTCGCGGACCAGCAGGCGATACAAGGCCGCTCGGATGCGAACGCGAACAACCGGTTCAGCCAGGTCGCGCAGCTGCTCGATTCACAAGACCGTCAGCGCTCGCAGGCGATGAACGAACAGTTCGCAGTGCGGAATCAGCCGCTAAATGAACTACTTTCCATTCTCGGCGGCACTCAGGTACAGACGCCTAATTTTGCTTTGGCCGCTCCCGACAGGATGGCCGCGACGGACTACACGTCGCTGATGCAGAATGACTTCAACAACCGTCAGCAAAATTATGCCACGAAGATGCAAGGACTGTCAGATATGTACTCTGGGCTCTTTGGGCTTGGGGCGACTGCGCTAGGCCCAGGTGGTCTCTTTGGGGCGAAGACTAAGACGTAGGATTTTTGCAGCTAACGTAGAGGCGCTGATCATTCAGTGACACGAGCTGCCCAGTCACAGGATTTGTCACGGGAACGCTGCCGTCTACTGTCCGCATTATTTCATAATCGCCCCCGCATGCTTCGCGGGCTCGCGTGTAGCAGGCGCTCAATCCAGACTGACTGCAATCAACCGCGAATGCCTGGCGGCCATCCGGAGACACGAACGGCTTGGGCGCGGGATCACTAACACAAGACGCGGCCGCCAGAGCGACAAGAACAAGGAGACGTTTCATGGCTTTTGATCCTTCTTTTCCGCCTTCAAACGAGCCTCGTGCAGCGCAGCGAATTGGCCAAGGAGTTTATCAAATGCATGTGCTGCGATCGGTAGACGAAGTTCTGATCCGCCCGACAGAACAAAGCGAAGGGTTTGAGCTGGTCCTCGGTCTGCGAGAGTGCCCAAGCCCAGAAACCCTTCGACGGCTGGCGTCTCGAACGGACCGGGTCGGTCTAATTGAATGGGCTTTGGATCACTATCCATCGGAGTCCCCCTCAGTCGCCTAGTTTCTCAGCCACGATCCGGCGAATAGCTTCGGAGCGCGAAGGCTTATCCGCCTGTTTCTTTCGCCAACCGTCTACCAATTTGAGGAATTCTTCGCTGACGCGGACGCGTAGCGTTTCGGGTTTTGGGTCTGAAGTGGTTCTCGGCATTCTGTGGCACAAATAGCTTGACTGAGTCGCAGGCTAGTATAACGTGCCACATTATACAAGCGGCCCGACAAGGTGTGTCACCACCAAGCCGGGCCTGACCACCAACCGCTCTAGGGGAGCAACTGATGGCTACGGTCATATTCAGCGATATTCCGCCAATCGCCAACCCATCTGGCGACCTGATCAAAATTGCCTTCGCCATGAAGACCAGTGAAAGCGACCAAGCCGACACCGGGACAGTCGTCTCGACCCAGTGGGCGGCCATGCTGCTCGCTGCCTCGCTCTACGAGGCGCTGAAGTCCGCCAGCAAGCAGCGTGAGGCGAAGGTCATCGACATCAAGAAGGCGAAACGGAAGCTGGATGCCGAGCCCGGTCTGAGGGGCGCGTGATGGGGGAGAGCAAACATTCATTGGGCGGAGCCAAGAAAAGCGGGCGATCAGAAAGGGCGGCATATGGCTCAGCCATCGCCTTTTTGCGGGAACACTTATCCTACTCCGAAGATAAGTGCCTCATCTGGCCATTCGCTGTTGACCGCCACGGGTATCCTCGGGTCGGGTCCAAGAAAAGTCCGCTTGAGGCGAGGACAGCCCATCGCTTGATGTGCATTTGGAAGCATGGGCAGCCGCCTTTTGATGGAGCAGAGGCTGCGCATTCCTGTGGGGTGAGAAAATGCGTGAACCCGATTCACATTCGCTGGAAGACAAGGCTTGCCAATAATCGTGAGCGTTACCTCCACGGCACTATGCCGATGGGTGAGAGCGTTGGCGGCTCAAAGCTAACAGAACAGCAGGTCTTGGAAATTTATGCTGACCAGCGCCGTCAGGTAGATATTGCTGCTGAGTACGGATGCGCCCAGACACTCGTGTCGAAAATCAAACGAGGCGAGTTTTGGTCACACGTCACGGGGCACGCCGGTAACGTGCCCAGACCACGGCTGGAAGTAGAAACGGTACTTAGCATCTACCGTGATAAACGTCCGAATAGTGCGTTGGCGCAGGCATACGGCGTCTCCCTTTCCACTGTGAAGAAAATCAAAAACGGCACGGCATGGGCGAAGATAACTAATGGCGACGTACACGGGATACGACGGATATAATCCAGACGAGGCAGCGCGCGTTAAGCGTCTGCGTGAGACCGCAGATATGCTGAACCAGACCTCGGCTGCGCCGCGTCCTATCCGTCATTGGTCGCAGGGCGTGCAGCAGTTAGCGCAAGCCCTTATGGCCCGCCAAGCTGGTGAGCGTGCCGACGCTGCCGAAACCGCCTACTCCGACAATGTGAAACGGGCGGCTGAGATGGCGATCAATACTGCCATTCCTGGCGATGCATCCCAAGCGGCTTACGGTCAGTACACGCCCAGCATGATCGAAAATGCGACCATGCTTGCTGGTGGCGGCCCACCGGTTCGCGATGGCTTCAACGGTTTCACCCCTGAGCAGCAGGACATGGGTTCTCGCAACGCTCGCGCCCGAGCGTTGTTGCCGTTCCTCGGACCGGTCGGCGCGATCCAGTACGACCAGCAGGAGCAGGCGGCGAAGAAAGCTGACCGGCGCTATGAGGACGAGACGAAATACGCCCGAAGCCGGGATGCTCGCGGCGACTTTGTCACAGATCGTGGCTTTCAGTTCGGCGTCGATCGCGCCGCCAAGGGCGATGAGCAATGGCGGCTTGGTTACGATCAGGACGCTAACCAGTTCGGCCAGACCATGGGCCTCCAGCGCGATCAGCTCGGGGAGAGCCGTCGCCACAACCAAGCAATGGAGGGCATTTCCGCCACTACGGCTCAAGCCAAGCCCACGCCCATGCAGACGGCGGTGGACAAGAACTGGGCTGACGACCTCGTCAACTGGCAAATCAATGGCGCGGCCAACTTCGGCAAGCAGATGACCCAGCTCAGCGGAGCGGTTCAGCGCCTCAAAGGTGGCGAGGAACTGTCTGGCCCCGGTACAACCGCGCTTATCGGCCCCACACGCGATTGGTGGGGTCAAGCCGGCAAGGACGTTCAACAGCAGGTCCAGGAAGTGGTTCAGGGCTCACTGCGCGAAGTGCTTGGTCCGCAGTTCACGCAGAAAGAGGGCGAGGGCATCATGTCCCGGACCTTCGATCCGACGCTGGAGGAAGGCGTCAACGCGCAACGCGTCGAACGCCTCATGGCCCAGCTTCAGCTAGCTGCGCAGCAGAAGAACGCGGCCCTGGAATACTTCAACAAGAACGGGACCATGAACGGTTATCAGGGACATGTTCCCAGCGTTGCGGACTTCAGCGCCGCGATTGCATCTGTCCCCGCCGGAGGGGCCAAGAACCCTGATGGGACGCCGATGACCAAGCAGTCAGCGGCGGACCTCAAGCGGTTTATGGAAATAGCAGGCCTGCCGGGGAATACCGACCTCGCAGCCCAGATTGAGGCCGTCCTCGGCCAGCCTGACCAGCCGGCCGGACCCACGACCGAAGACCTTGTCAACAAGTGGCTCAAATAGATGCCGACACGCGAACAACTCGCAGAAGCGCTCCGCAAAGCTGACGCTGCCGGGGCTGCTGAGGACGCGCGCCAGCTTGCGATGGCAATTCGGGACATGGATGCCCAGCAACCGGCTCCTGCGGCCCCAGCCCCCATCCAGGCCCCGGCAACGGCCAAGTCCAGCTATGACCAGATGGCCGCAACGCCTCAGCGTAGCGTGGTTGGACAGGCTCCCCAATGGGACATGGAGGCCAGCCAGACGGACCGAATACTAGCGACTGGAACGAGCCCGCAAGACGAAGCTAAAATCCAGATGGCGCGCGGCATGGCGAACTTCAACGCCAAGCAGAAGGACGCCAGCCTCCAACGTGGCCTCAGTGGTGCGGGAGATATGCTCTCGGCCGTCAACACCAACGTCCGGGACTGGTGGAAAAATACGCCCGACAAACAGAAGTTGGAGATGGCAGCAACGCTCCCGATCGAGGCCAGCGGCGCGGGCCAGATCGGTCGTCTTTTCGACTATGTCGGTCAGAAGACCGGCAATGACTTCCTTCAGACCGACGCCTTCAAGACGGACGAGAATTACCGGCCGCTTGCGGATATGGCGGCCCTGCCTGTAAACGCTATGACGTGGTCAGTTCGTGGCGATGCCGGGGGGCTGATCAATCCCCGATCACCCATGACTGCGGTCAAGAACGCCGCCAAGGATGTCGGTACGAACCTGACCATGGGCGTCACTGATTTTGCCCCCGTCGGCAAGAAGATGATCGGCGGTATTGGCGGACTAGCCAAGGACGCGCGGACCATCGGCGGCCTTGTCGCCAAAGACGTGCAGGGCGTTATCAGTAAACCCGGCGCCCAGCTTCCGCCCATCAACGGGCGGGCCACGGTTGTGTCGCCTGTTGCCACAGCTGCATCCGTCCCAGCTCCTGTCCAACCCCCTCCCACTGGCGTTCTGACGCCAGTACAGCAGCCTCGCCAGATGCTTGGGCCTGTGACGCAGGATTTCGCAAATCTCCACCCAAAGGTTCAGGACGCCTTCAAGCGCTTCCTCACGAACTCCGGGGTCGCGGAGTACCGCATTCCTCACATGCTGCGGGAACTGGATAACCTGCCGCCTGACCGCCAGGAGATGGTCCTCACCCAGCTGATCCAGAAGTTCGGGGCAGGCGATCGTAAGATCCAGACCAATGCCGACGCCATCATGGGTGACTTTGCGGTCAACGCACCCAAGCCGGGAGGCGATAACGCACAGGGCGTGGTCCGCTCCAACGTCCGCAGATACATGGATCAGGAGATCCCCTACGTTGAAAAGGCTGCCGAGCAGAACTTCGGCCCCGGCGTTGTCGCAAACGCGCAGGAGATCGAAAGCCGGCTCCAGGCCAACCGTGCGCGCTATCAGCAGGCCCTTGATCCTAAACGCCCCTATGGTCTGAAACGCTCGCCCACAGAGCGCGCCAAGATCGACAAGGCCCGCCAGAACCTCGCAGCTTACCTCAGGCGCGTGGATACGTCTGGGGAAATCCCGGATTGGCTGAAACGCGACACGATCCACACCCTGAACCGTGACCTTCGGGAAATGAACCTCCCACCTGTCGAGCGCAACTCGGCAACGCAGGGCTTCACGTGGGGCGAGCTGATTGACCAGTACCCGACCCAGATCGCCCACGCCCTGCAATCGACCTACGCGACGGCCATTCGCGAAGCGGATATCGCCAAGCTCGGGGATGTAAGCGCCGGCGCCATGGTCCGCGACCTCACCGAGATGCGCGGCAAGTCGCGTGTCAGGGCCAATGCTGCGAAGGTCTCCGACCGGGGCTATGGGCTCCTGCACCTGCTCGAGGAAGCGGTCCCGGGCTACAAGGAATTGCGGGTTACGCACGGCACGGAATACGGCCTCAAGACCGCAATGAACGTGCCTGAGCGGTTCATGACTGCGGTCAATGACGAGCGCAAATTCCAGGCGCTGCTTGACGATCTGGACGAAATGACGGACGAGCAGTTCGCGTCAGCCAAGAACCAGATCACCACGCTGGTTAAGAACGCCATCCGCAAGAAGGCCGAGGAACCCAGCCTTGCGGACATTGGTGCAGGAGACAAGGGAACAGTCGCTCCCAACCTGACGGCGTTGGCAAAGTCTCCAGTTCTGGAAGGACTTGAGAAAGCCTTCGGGGATGAAGGCAAGAAGCTCGCAGATGCAATCCGTGTAAGTCGGGCATCAACCGAGACGGTCAAGAAATGGGATCCCGACTTTGGCCCTCGCACGGCCAGCAATCTGAAGAACGCAGATGATGCCAGTGGGATCTACGAAAACCCGTTGGCGACCAATCGCAACATCGTGGACAATACCACGGCCCTGATGGGGACGATTGGCGCGACCCAGCTCCTCACGCAGCCGCATATCGCAGCTGGCCTCATGGGCATGGCGGGCCTGAGGGCCATTTGGCAGGCGATCAAGAACGGGAAGAAGCTCACTCCTGAACAGCGCACCCAGTTCGCGGAGTTCCTGACCAAGCTCCGTCAGGCGCAGCAGTCTGACGCGCTAACGATTGAAGGGCAGGTTCGGCCGCAATTGCCTGGGCCTGGTGCAACGGATGAGATTGCTGAGGCCGCAGGAACGCCGCCTGCGCGGAGTGGTCTCCCGACAGGTGCTCCCGAAGCCCTCGCCGCAGGCGCGGGCGGCGTTGGCGGGTTCATAGGAGCCCAAGACGACAACAAGGACGGCGTCATCGATCTGGGCGAGCGTATGAAATACGCCGCAGGCGGCGCGTTCGGAACCGCAGTCGCAACCGGCGCCGGCAGGAGCGTCATTGGGGCGATGGGGAGGGGTGGGAATTCGTCGCGCATGGCCCGTGCTGGCTTCGGCGGCGGCCATCCAATGGAAAACGACTTCGCGCGCGTGGCCAGCCCAGACCAGCTTCGCCAGCTGCAGCGCGAGTTCAAGGACGAGGTGGGGCGCCCGACATCCGTCCGCCTGACCTACGACCCGAAGTCCGGCCAGCTGTACGCCTACAACGGCTACAACATGAGCCACGGCGAGGCGAGCCAGATGCTCGGACTTGAGGGCGACCTCCGCGCCGAACTCAAGCCGGGTCAGCGCTTCAAGGATCTGCAATGGCACACCGCCGGAGACGAGATCGTCGACGCCCCGCGTCCGTTCGATCCGCCTGATGAAGGCGTCATCGTCTATCGCGGCAGCGCGGAGGATGAGCCGGGCGTGATCGAGAACGGCCGCCTCGGACTGGGCAAGTATTCCGCGGAAGATCCTGAGATCGGCGCAGAGTGGGGCGGCCAGAGCGGCAAGGTCGACGCCTACCGCGTCAAGGGCAAGCTCTTCGATCTGGACGAGACGACCGCGCAGGGTCTGGAAAACTACGAGAAGCAGACCAACACGCCTGCGGCGAAGGCGCTTTTCGAGAGGCTCCGCAACGAGGGCTATGTCGGCGTCAGAGACCCATGGTCAGGCCACATCAACGTGTTCGATGAGAGCGCAATGGTCCGTCATCCGGCAGCAGATAAGGAACTCGGCAGCACCTGGACGAATGACCCCGACATGGCGGGCTTTGGTGGGGGCGGGAGGAAGGCGGTCGAGACGTCAGACGCTGACATTCTTCGCGCCGTCCAGAAACTGTCTCCGCGCGAGTTTGAGGTGTGGAAGCTCGGCCGTCGCGGCATGACGCCGGAGGACATCGCGGTCACGCTTGGCGGTCCGGAAGCCAGCGTGACGCCAGACGCCGTCGAGCGCGCCATGACGTCGGCCCGCAAGAAGGGCTTCGACATCCCGCGCGAGCGCCAGCCCGTGAACCCGAACGGACGCCCCGCAGGACCTGAGACGCAGCGCGTCCAGCAGATGCTGGCCGCCGGTAAGTCGAACTCTGAGATTTACGCTGAAGTCTATCCCGGGCGGGATCGCGCCAAGGCGATGAACCAGATCCGGCAACTGCGCTATCGGTACGAGAGCGCGCCGCGCAAGTTCCAGATGGACCAATCCACCTTCGGCGGCGTCAACGCAAAGACGGCCGACAAGGTCGCACTTGCTCGTGCTGAGCGCATGGCGAAGGAAGGCGCGAGCCGGGAAGAAATCTGGGACACCACGGGCTGGTTCAAGGGCGTCGATGGCAAGTGGCGGTTTGAGATTGATGATAGCGGGGCGAGCATTCGTCGCGACACCATCGACAAGCACATGCAGTTAAAGCCCGGCAATGGATTTCGTAAGCCGCTAGGCGAGGTCATGGATCATCCGGCGCTCTACGAAGCATATCCCGATCTTCCCTCCCGTCCAGTCGATATTGCAAAGCTGTCTAAGGGCGCGGTCGGCGAGTATGATCGTGCAAAAGATATGGCTGGAATGATGGCGGCAGACCCGTCTATCATCAGAACTGGCATGCTTCACGAAGTTGGCGGCCACAGCGTTCAAGCTCGTGAGGGATTTGCTTCTGGCGGCACGGCAGAGAACGCGTGGGGCGTTCGTGAGCAGCCGCTGTTGGATGAGGTACGTGCGCAGAAGAAGGCTGTTCTTGGTGGACGTGACCCCTATGCCATCCAGAATCAAATAGCTGGCGGGTATCGTGTCGCGCAACAAGACCTTGATGCCCTCGCCAAATGGCGCGAACTTACTGACGCAGAGGATGAAATCCTCGCTGGCACTTTGAGTGGACCAGAAGCCTACCGCCGTCTCGCTGGCGAAGCTGAAGCCCGCAACGTCCAGACGCGCGATGCGATGCGGATGCGTGGCGAGAAACCCGGACGCCCATGGGAAACCCAAGACGTTCCCGATGACCAGCAGATCGTGCGGTTTGGAGGGGGTAGGGCGGAGAGTGTTGGTTCCGACGGACCTGACTCCCCCATCCCCTTCGGCGGCGGCGATACAGTCAAGCCCGTCAACGCCCCGCCCAGGGTCTACGGGACGAAAGCATTCTCCGACCCGCGCTTGTCGTTTGGCGAGAACAAGACCGCAGAGATGCTGCTCAACGGATACGACTATCAGAAGATCGCCGACGAGATGACGACCTCCGTCGATGTCGTGAAACAGCACGCCAGCAGGGCGCAGAAGAAGCTGGGCGACGAGGTGAAGCTTCCCCGTCCCGGCATGGGCAAGCGGCCCGGAACGACCAAGCAGGACACCGCATTCGAGCTGTTCGACCAGGGCCTCGACAACCAGGTCATCGCTGAGCGGACAGGCCTCTCGCTGGGCAACGTCAGGACGTATCGGTCCTACTGGAAAGAGCGGAATAGCGCCCCCGTTGCGAGTGTCGAGGGAGCGGCGTACAATCCGCCCGCCATGCCGGAGCGTCCTTTCGAGGCGGACTATCCTCAGAAGGACTGGCCGGATGGCGTGCCGACTGACGCTCAAGGGCGTCTGGTCCTCGATATGGAAGGGCGCCCGCTTGACCAGAACTCTGTTGTCATTGGACGAAATAAGGCGCCGGGAGCTGGCCCGAAATCAGAAGCGGATCAAACGCTTCGGGATCGAATCGCTGTCATCCAGACCCTCAAGCAAGCAGGCTCGACGCTCGAAAGGGTTCCACGACCCGCGTCTGAGGCCAGTGGAGGCTGGGGTCCGACGTTCGACGCCAACGACCGCTTCACCGGTCGCGGTAAAGCGCAGGTAGCCACTGACCTCGACCGGCCCGTCATGGGTCTGGACGATCAGGAACTGATCACGCTGTCGCACGAGCTCGCGCACAGCATCGACTTCAAGGCCAAACCCGCTCGCGGCGTCAGCGCGTTCAACAAGCGCGAATGGGGCATTGATCACAAGACGACCACGGCTCCCGAAAGCCACGCCAAGATCGAGGGGCAGCTGCAGCGCATCTACCAGGACCTCAACAACCCACCCGGTGGCGAGGTCAAGTTCCGCACGCCGCAGGATCGCGGCTACGACGCCGTCGACGCTGATCGCGAACTCTGGGCCGAGGCGATCCGCGCTTACATGCACGACCCGAACTACATCAAGACGGTTGCGCCCGACGTCGCGTTCATGATCCGCCAGCACGTCAACAAGAACTCCAGCCTCCGCAAGACGATCCAGTTCAACGCAGTGCCGCTTGTCGGCGGTCTCGGCGGACTCGGACTTGCGGCGGGTGCGCTGAATGGCCAGCCGGCGGAAGCGCAGACCGGTGGCGGCATTCCGCTCGGCTTGACGAACGTCAGCAAAAAAATCGAGGAAGGCGCCATCGCGCAGGGCAAGCGCGATACGCAAGCCTATGTCGACGCCAAGCGGGCGAAGTTGCAGGCGACCGCAAAAGCCAACGACGAGGTGCAGGCGCGCCTCAAGGCCGCAGGACCGCTTCTTGGCATGCCGAAGCTGCCGCCGCAGCCGGAGATGCTTTCGTCCACAGCGGGCGAGGTGATCAGGCCGGCCGATAACGATCCCCGCCGCAATTACAGGCCGCTGGGGCCCTCACCAGCACTGACGCAGCGAGACCTTCAAGGCGATCCCCAGCCAATGGGTGGTCCGGAGCAGGGCACTGGCGGCCCGCCGGGCAAATCTATCGTCCGCCCTGGCGGCCCGAGCGGCAAGTTCGAGGGCATGATTGCCGAGGGCAACATTGACCTGACCAACCGTCCGCAGGTCCGCAATCCGGACGGGTCCATTTCGTCCGTCCGCTCGATGAGCATCGGTACGGACAAGGGCGAAGTTCTGATCCCGACCGTCTCCGAGGATGGACGCATCATGTCCAATCAGGAAGCGATCGATCAGTATCGCAAGACCGGCCGCCATCTCGGCATCTTCAAGACGCCCGAACAGGCCGACGCCTATGCCGAGGCGCTGCATGAAGCGCAGGCGGCGTACAAGAAGCCCAAGACGGCGCCCGCTATCGGACGGATGAGAGCCAGCGTCCTCGCGGGCTCCTGATCAACACACCCAACGACTTTCAACGGCCCCGCCCTCGCGGGTCCCGAAGCTATGGAGCCTTGTAAAGCGATGCCCAGAGACGGCAGTAATATTTACTCTGCGCCAAGCGGCACCACAGCGGTCTCCGGAACGGCTGTAGCAAGCGCCCCGTACAATGCGCTGGTGTCGGACCTGACGACGGATTTGAATGCGGCGAGACCAATTTCCGCAGGCGGAACCGGGGCGACATCAGCCTCTGCGGCTCGCACCAATCTCGGCGTCTCCGCAACCGACGCCACCATAACCGCCATCGCCGCGCTCGACTTCAGCGTGACAGGCTCGATGCTCTACTCGACGGCAGCGGACACGTTCTCGCTGCTGACGTCGACGGTCGCGGGCAGGGCGCTGCTGACGGCTGCGGATGCGTCGGCGCAGAGGACGGCGTTGTCGCTCGGGACCGCTGCTCTGAAGGCCACGGGGACGAGTGGTAACACCGTCCCGCTTCTGGATGGGGCGAATACGTGGAGCAACACGCAGAACCAGCAAGGGCAGGTTAATATCGGCGCTGGCATTGCGTCGGGCTCAGTCGCCGCTCACTTCGAGAACTCGACCGTCACGAACAACAAGATGGGAGCCTACTTTCAGGGCGCCGGTACGGTCTTCACCTTCGTACCGTTCGATGGCGGATCATACAGCACCTCCGACGAATTTGGCTACGACTTCACCGGCAATTACTGGTCGTTCGATTCCGCGACTGTTTATGTCGGCGGCTCGCATATCGTCACGCGCACGGCTTCCGAGACGTTGACCAACAAGACCCTCTCCAGCCCTGCTTTCAGTGGTTCAACTTCAAGCGCGTTTTCTGTCAACGCAGCTTGGACGTTCACCAATTCATCTCAGCCGGTCATCGTCAATGGGACGTCCCAGAACGGCAAGATCAAGCTCCAGCACAACAGTTCTGACGCTGGCTTCATCGGGGCGAATGCGACCAACTCATTGATGGTCATCGACAGCACGAACTCGACGGTTCAGCTGTCAGTGAACAACTCGACCGGGCTTGTCACGGTCGGAGATGGCGGGATTCAGGCGCCCATTGGCGTCTCATCCGAAACATCGGGAACGCTGACCAGCGCCAGCCGAAACAAGCAGGTCAACGCATCGGGTGACGTCACGATCAACGATGGCGTATTCACACAGTATGACCGGATCGAAATCTATGCCGGAGCCTCTGCCCGCTCAATCGTGCAGGACACCGGCATGACGCTTCGCCTCGATGGCTCAGCGACCACGGGAACGCGTTCGCTCGCCGCAAGGGGCAGGGCGGCCATCTACTTCGTCAGCAATTCGGAAGCCATAGTTTCAGGAATGGGTGTCTCGTAGCCATGTTGCAAACCAAGGTCGTCAAGAAACAGTTCATCGCGGACCTCGACAAGAACGAGGCCCCGACCGGTTTCCGCTTCAAGGTGGACCGCTTCGTCACCTTCGATGACGGGTCGGAGAAGATCATCCCCGACGAGATCATCGCCACGGCAGAAGAGATCGAAACGCATTTCGGACAGGCCGTCACCAAGCAGGCGGACGACATCGCTGCGGATCGTGCTGTCAGGGACGACCTCGTCACGCAGCTGAATGCGAAGGACGTTGAGCTTGTCCAGAAGACCACACTCCTCACCGAGAAGGATGCGCTGATTGCGGCCAGAGACCTGGCTCTGACGGAGAAGGAAGCCGCGCTCGCAGCCGCCATCGCGGAGAAGGCAGCGGTTGAAGCCGCCCTCGCTGCTCCGCCGGGAGCTGCCAAGCAATGACGCTGATGCTCGCCACGGCGGCGCTGGGGCATGTGAACCCCATCACGGTCGATTCCGACTGGGGCTCCAGCAACGGCACATCGCCACAGACCTCCGCTGTGCGCGTGCTCACGGTTCCCGCTGGGAATCCAGGCGTCATCAAGTGGACCAGCGTGGCGACCTCTGGGTCCTTCGAATATCGCAAGAACGGCGGGGCCTATGCCGCTGTTGTCGATAACGCGACCGTCTCCGTTGCCAGCAGCGACACCATCCAGTTCCGGCTGACTGGCGCGGCCTTCGACACCGCTTCGATCAATGTTCTCGACAACACAACCAACACAAGCATCGGCTCATGGCTAAGCCTGCTGTCCTGATCGGCAGCTGGATTGGCCTCGGCACCTAACCTTACATCTGGAGCATCCCCGTGAAACCTCGCCGCGTGATCGCAGGCCCGAGCCCTGAAGAAGTTCGGGCCGAAGAGTTGTCCCAGTTGTTCGGCGCGGCCGGATGGATGCCGTCTCAGGCCAACTTTGCCGACCGCGCTTTCGTGGTCTGGCATGGCGGATTCTGGAGCGTGGCGGGCTCGCCGCCCGGCCATGGCAGCGTGTCCAAGTCCTGCCAGACGGAAGAGCAGATACTGGACTTCCTCGCGTCGTTTGAGGTTCCGGAAGAAGTCGAAGATGTGGCGGACCTGCCGCTATCCGTCGACACCCCCTCCGCCGCCGCGCTGGTCAACGCCGCCGAGGACGGCCCGCGCGAGTATCCGGAGGCGGCGGAGCAGCCCGACCCCTACAACCGAATGATTGAGGAAATGGTCGCGGCGATGAAGCCCGACCCGCGCGATGAGGAGCTTAAGGCTGCGCTGGCGCGGGCGGAGGCTGCGGAGGCGCGGGTTGCGGAGCTGGAAGCCGAGCGGCCCCAGCAACTACCGCCCAACCCTGCCGAGGCGAAGCTGAGCGACTACGGGCAGGTGGACGCACCTGCCGCACCCGACCCCGTCGAGGATGAGATCACGACGGAGCATCTGCTGGATGCGATGAAGGCGAACCCGGTCACGACACAGGACGTGATCGCCAAGCTGTCGCGCGACAGTCGCCGCAAGTTCACCGAGTTGCTGAACGTCGAGAAGGCCGAGCTTCGCAACAAGCGCAACGCCGGCCAGTCGACTGCGCAGGACGACGAACGCGAGAAGGACGTCGACCGCCTGCTGAATTTGTTCGCGCGTGTTGGCGAGATGTAACGACCTATGGCTGGGGCTGGGCATGACCGACAACGGCGGACTACTGGAACGGCAGGTATTCCGCACTCAGGACAACCTGGAAGAGACGCGCGAACGGCTGGTTGTCCTTGAGGTCAAGCACCAGCACTCGCCGCAGCAAGTTCACCTCGACAGACTGGAGACACGGATGATGACGGCAGTGGATGCCAAAATCGCTCATGTCTGCGATCATTTGACCGCAGCCAATCGCGAGCAATCGAACGGGCTCACGACCGAATGGAACAAACTCCGCACCGCTGACCGCGAAGCGCAGCAGGCCGAGTTGCTGAAGAACACGCAGGCCATCCTGTCGGCCATCCACGAGCGCCGCTCGCGCACCGTCTGGTGGGCGCTCGGCATTGTCGCCGCCATCGTTGGGTCGGTGCTGAGCACGCTCATCGTCATCGCGCTTCTGGGCCAGCGCTAACCCACACAACCGGCAAGGGGCTGGGCATGATCAAGTTTCTGGACAAATTCCTTGAGCTGAAAAACGAGGAGGAGGGGACGAAGAAATTCACCCTTCTGGCCGTCGTCATCCTGACGGTTGGCCTCGCCTTCCTCTCGATCAGCGGCGCCTTCGCCAAGTCGAGCGGGGATCTGATCTCGCTGACGTGGATCCCGCGCGTCGCCTATGCCTGCGTGGTGCTGGGGCTGGAGCTTCTGGCGGCCGTCCTGTTCATGCGGGCGATGCGGGCGCAGGACAAGGTTCGCATGTGGGTCTGCCTGGCGGTGCTTCCCTTCCTGGTGTGGGCGAACGTCCAGAACGCCAAAGACGGTTTGCACTTCATCATGCCGAACACGTTCGGGGAATCGAGCGTCGTTCTCAACGCCAAGGCTGACCTTGCGGCCGAGGAAGCGGTGACGCTCCAGAAGGCGCAGGACAACGCCGTTGGCGGGACCGGGGAGGAATTGGAACGCGTCCGCAAGGAGATCGCCGACCTCAAGACCGAGCAGCAGCTGATGGCCAGCATGTCCCCCGAGGGGATCAGCAAGGCACAGAAGTCGCTGATCGCGCAGGGCCTCTATTTCGGGACCGTGGACGGCATCAGCGAGGACAAAACCGAGAGCGCCATGCGCGCCCGTGGCGAGGCTATTACCCGAGAGCTTGCGACCCTCAAGGCCCGCGAGGACGGGCTCATGCAGGGGCAGGCATCACCCGTCATGGCGGCCAACACGAACAAGCGGCTGGAAGAAATCGCCAACCGCGACAAGGCGCGGGTCGCAGCCGACGCGGAACTCCGCGCGGAGATCATCTTCTGGGTCGCCGAGTTCGCGCGCAACCTGCTGCTGTGGGCGGCCGTCACCAGCGTGTCCGCCGCTGCGGTGTCCAATGCACTTCGCCGCGCCGAGGAAATCGAGAACGCCGAACACGAGGCGAAGCTTGCGGCAATCCGCGCAGCCATGGCGGTTGCAGCGACCCCGTCCGAGCCGGTCAAGCCGGTGGTCGCGGAGCCCCCGCCAACGGAGGCTGAGCCGGAGCCAGCCGCTGCGGCGGCAGTCGAAGAGCCCGAGACGCTGGAGCTTAACCAGCCGGCCCCGGAAGCAGCCCCCGAAGCGGCCCCAGAGCCCGAGCCTGTCGCAGTCCCGCCCCCTCCTGAGCCCGTCGAGGTCCAGCACCCCGGCGCCCGCGCTGGCGGGCAGGCGTCCCAGCATCTGCGCAAGGCGAACAGCCGGGACATCGTCTTCGTCGTCGGCGACTGGCGGGCGCGTGACGCCGTCCGCGTCGCCGCTCAAGCAGCCGCCAAGATCGCGGCCGAATAGGAGATAACCAGTGATCATTGGCATCGACCTGGGCACGTCCAACTCAGCCGCCGCCTATTTCGACGGGCGCACCGCTCGCATGTTCGAGATCGACGGCATCGAGACGATCATGCCGTCCGTCGTCACCATCGGGCCTGACGCCGCGCTGGTGGGCAAGGACGCGGTCGATCTTGGCCGGCGTCATCCGGAGTTCTGCTTCCGCCACTTCAAGCGCAGACTGGCCGAGCACTGGAACGACGACGAGGACACCGGCCACCAGACCTGCGAGGGCAAGGACGCGGACGGCAACCCCAACGGGATGACGCACTATCGCGGGCCCGACGGGACGACCTATTCCCCCGTTGACCTGACGTCCTACGTGATCGGCGCGCTGATCGATGCGGCCAACGCCAAGCTGATGCCGCAGGATGAGGTGACGGGCGCTGTCATCGGCGTTCCTGCCGACTTCACGCAGGCGCAATGCGCAGCCGTCGAGGAAGCCGCTCGCAAGGCTGGCCTCACCCGCGTCGAGCTTATCCACGAGCCGACCGCTGCCGCGCTCGCCTACGGGTACGATAGCAAGAAGGTCCGCCGCATTGCGGTGTTTGACCTCGGCGGCGGCACGTTCGACATCTCGATAATCCAGACCGGCGGCGGGCATGTCGAGGTCAAGGCGAATGGCGGGATCCGCGATTGCGGCGGGACGGATTGGGATCGCCGCCTGTCGGACTGGGTCGTCAACGTGTTCGCGACGCAGAACAAGATGTCGGACGGGACGCCGATCAACCTGGCCGACGACGGCTTCGCGATGATCCTGCTGCGCACGGAAGCAGAGGAAGCCAAGAAGCGGCTGACGTCCAAGTCGGAGACGCGCTTCCTCGTCCGCGACATCGCCAAGGGCCCGGAGGGCGAAGACCTGCCGGCGGACTTCGTGATCAAGCAGGGCCTGTTCAACGAGCTGACCCGCAGTCTTCGGGAGCGTGTGATCTACGCCTGCAAGTCGGCGGTCGATAACATGCGCCTGAAAGACCCGAAATTCTCGGTTCGGGATCTCAACGACGTGCTCCTGGTCGGGGGCATGTCCCGCGTCCCCGCTATTCGCGATGACGTCGCCGAGTTCTTCGGCAAGCAGCCGAACAAGCTGGAGAGCCCGGAAGCGGTCGTCGCCATGGGGGCGGCCATCCGCGCCGCCATCCTCGAGGGGCGTCGCCCGGACTTCTCGATCAGCGACATCACCAGCCACACGCTGGCGCTGGAGGTGGCGGGCGACATCGCGGCGGTCGTGTTCCCCAAGGGGACGGAGTACCCGGCCGAAAAGACCATCACGCTTGTGAACGAAAAGGACGGGCAGGGGGCGCTTTCCATCCGTCTCATCCAGGGCGAGGGGCATCGCCCGGACGTCTGCGAATTGCTGGCCGCGGCCGACATCGAAGTCGAGCCCGGACCCGCGCAGTCGACACGCCTGAAAATGACCGTCCGTCTCGACCAGAGCGGGCGACCATCGGCGGAGACGGAGGGCTGGAAGTATGGCGACCGCGCTGCTTAGTGGGCTGCCGCCCAACAACGACCACCTGACCGCCGGGCCCGAGTGCTACCGCCTGATCAAGCATTGGGAGAAGGGGCCAGAGCGGGTCAAGGTCGACGGCGAGTGGGTGCTGTGGCCGCGTTCGGCTGAAGGCGCAGCCCTCAAGGCCTACCAGTGCAGCGCCGGCAAGTGGACGATCTCGTTCGGCGTCCGCTGGCATCCGGACGGGCGTCCTGTCGTCGAGGGCGACACCATCACCGAGGACCAGGTGATGCCGTATCTTGAGGCGGCCATGGGTCGCGTTGTTGCTGACGTGCGCAAGGCCGTCACCTATCCGCTGACGCAGTTCCAGATGGATGCGCTCGTCGTGTGGGTGTTCAACCTTGGCGTCACACGCCTGCTGGAATCGAGCGAGCTCCTGCCGTCCATCAACGCAGGCCGCTGGCAGGACGCCGCCGTCGCCATGGGCGCATTCATCTATGCGACGACGATCGCGGGCGATGGCAAGCCATGGAAGCGGGCGCTGCTGGGGCTCCTGATCCGCCGCTACACCGAGGGCGCGCTCCTGTTGGGCTATGACGGCATCGAGGCGACCAAACGTGTCGCGATCGAGCTTCCGACCCGCCGCGACTACCAGCCCGAGTGGGTAAACCCCGAGACCGGCGAGAAGGGCCGTTACAAGGACGAAGTCCTCTCCAACAAGACACCATTCAAGGTCGTGCTGGAGGTGGCGCAGAGCTATCCGCTGCAGGCGGCTCCGGTTGTCCAGGCGCGTCCTGCTCCTGCGCCGGCTAAGGAGCAGCCTCCCGTCCTGAAGCCCGCCGGGCCACCGACCACGCTCCCGCCCGTGGTCGCAGGCGAGGGCGGGGTCAAGCCGCCTCACCGGGAAACGAAGATGCCGGAGGGAATCCCCTACGGGATCGACCCGACGGCCGGCGCGAAGCCCATGGAAACGACCGAGCGGTTCATCGGAGCGGCCATGCTCTGGCTCGCCAACGGCCTGCGGGTCGGCATGGCGAACGGGATGAAGTTGTCGGGCGGGCTCGGCTTCGTGACGGTCTTGTTCCTCGACATGATGAAATCGCCGGTCACCGCCGCCGTCATGCTTTCATCCATCGTCGCTGCCGTCTGCTTCTTCGGATGGCTGCTGGGAATCGGCCTCGAAAAGGCTGGGCTGCGCAAGAAGAAGCGTGGCGAGGCTCGAGCCTCCCAGCTCATGTACTAGGGGTCTCACATGCCGTTTCTCGCGGGCGTCTGGACGTGGCTCACCAACAACAAGTGGGCGCAGTACCTCGCTGTCTTCGCGCTGGCGTTCATCGGCATGAAGCGCTGGGAATACAACATCCGGAAGGGCGTCGAGCGGCAGGAGCGCGAGAAGAACGCGCGCATTGCCGCTGAGCGTGAAGCCCAGATCGTCTCAACCATTACGGAGAATAGTAATGAATATGTTCGCGCGAGCGACAGTGTGCGCAGCCATGACGCTGCTGTGCAGCTGCCAGACGAAGCCGGAGCCAGGCTTCCCGACTACCATTACCGGAATTGAAAAGACGATCTACGTCGACGCGACCTGCTCGAGCGACGTTCCGATCCTGATCGCTCGCAGCGACATCCTCTCGCTCGCGACAGCGGAGCAGATCGGCGACCACAATAACGACCTCTGGTGCCGCTGCCCCGAGAAGCGGCCGACCGCGTTCGACGCGAAGATTTGCAAGGTTTAACCCCGCGGCACTGCCGCCATCACTAAGGAGAACGTGCCCATGGCTTCCTATCTCACGAAGGAACAGAAAGACGCCCTCGGCCCCTTGTTCGTGGGCTTGCTCGTCGGCGTCGTATCGCTCGCCGCAGGGGTCGCCGTCTATCACATGAGCGGCGGCTCTCCGATCCCGGTCGTATCGACGTTGACCCCGTGGATTCTCGGCGCGGTCGTCACGCTCATTGTGCACAAGCAGTTGAGCAAATAGCCCGATCTGCCTCGCTGCTGAGGCGCCCCCAGCGCCCCGCGCCCACGCACCCCGGCGGCTCACCCCGCCGGGGTTTTCGTTTCCGGCGCCGCGTCAGCCTCCCGGGCGGCGCGGAGATTGAAGTTCATTTTGTTCTCGCCCTTGCGGATCGCGGCCTGATTAAGCCGCACGAAATCTGCGGTCCACAGGTTGCCCTTGTACGTCCCCGCATCGAGGCGCTGGAGCAGATACTGGCAGCCTTGAAGCTCCCAGATGTAAATCCAGCTTCGCCCCTCCTGCTCAAAGCCCCGCAGCATGGTAGAGGCGAGCAGGTCCGCGATGATGTAGCCGGGGTCTAGTTCGGATTTGGTCATGGCTTGACCCTATGCTTGGCCGCGATGGCGCGGGCGATTTCGACTAACTGCTGGTCGCCCCAATCGGCTAGCGCGATGTTCACGGCCAAAAGCACCCAGCGCACATTGCCCAGTTCGTAGCCCTTGCCATTGTCTATGCGATCCAGGCTGGGCGAGTAGGGCGAACGGCCGCCCACGGCGTTCTCCTGGCGCGCGAACTGGAACTTTAAGCCGGATACGGCGCATCGGTGATCCTGCTGGCGAAGAACGCTGAGGGCCTCTTCCCGGTGCAGGTTAAACGCGATCTGACGGCCGTAGGAGCGCTTTTTCGCTCCGTCGAACACCTTCTCTGCGACGCTCTCTGCCTGCATGGCGTAGCTGCAGCGCAGCCGCACCGGCAGGATCGTCGGGTCATTCGCCTCCAGCCCCTTCCGCAGGTTCCAATAGGCTCGCCTGAAGCGTTCGGATTCGGGGTCGCCCTGCATCCTGACAGTCGGCTTTCCGGGCATGCGGAGATAGTAGCGAACTGTCCCGTGGCGGTCGGTGTCGCGCTTAAGATAAGCGAGCTTCACGGCAGCGTTATCCACAGCCCACCGCCTTTGCAAACAGAGCCCGTGTTCGGCCCCCGTTCCGCTGTACTTTGCTAATAAGCCATTGATTTTGTTGGGGGCGAGTGGATTTGCAGTCCTCTGCGTCACCACTCCGCCACGAGGCCTTAAGCTTTGTCGCCATTGGATTTTCCCGCTTCCGGGTCGGGTACTTTGCTATCCCGAAACCCGGGACTTTGCAAACCAAACCAGTCGTCGAGAGCGCCAGCGGCGTCGAGCAAGGCGCGCTTTCTATCAGCGCGTTCGGAATAGTACAGCGCCATGCGCGTGGATTTGTGCTGGAGCGCGCCCTGGATTGCGCGGAGCGATCCGCCAGATTCAGCAACCGCTTTTCCAACCGTGTGTCGAAGCCCGTGAAGGGTGAGGCCGACGCCAACCCTCCCAGCTTTGCCGAGCGCGACAAGGTACTTGCTCGAGCGCGTTTGCAGCGCGTTGGCTTCCTCGAATGGCTCGCCATTCTGGTCGGTGACAATGAAGTCGCTGTGTCGCTCGCCATCCTTGAGCAGGTAGCGGAAGAGGGGCGGGACCATGATCCAGCTTTCCTCGCCCGTCTTGCCGCGCCGTATCGCGAAGCCGCCATTCCGGTACTCGTCCCATCGCCGCTTAACGATACTGCCTCCGTCGAGGCCTGAGAGGCCCAGGACGTAGGCGCGGCGCAACCCGTTAGGGGCGTCGAACAGGACTGTGAAAATCTCGTCCTGCGTCCACGGCCGGTTAGCCTTTGGCTTGCCTGGCGGGCGGGACGGGTTCTTGAGGTCCGCCCATGGGTTCTTCTCTCCCCATTGCTTCTTGCGGGCGGCGCGCTCCAGCACCCAGTTGTAGAGCCTGCGGTTGAATTGCAGGACGTAGAGCCCCCTGCGCCAGCCCAATTCCCTGACAGCCCGATCGAGGATCTTCTCGCAGCGGTCCTGCGTGAGGTCTCCCGCTGGCTTGCTCCCAGCCCCCTGATCATGCATCCACGTCGCGAGCTTGGCGTAGTCCTTCTGGGTCTGATCCGAAAGCCGTTTCCATTCCTCGCTTTTCTGGAACGCAGCCACCAGCCCCGAATAGGTGCGCGGGTCGCTGAGCTGTAGCTCTGGCCGGCCGCGGCGTCCCTCTGCCTCCGCCCACGCCTTGGCAAAGGCTGGGGAGCCGTACTCGCGGGGCAGGGCAATTCCGGTCGGGCGGTGGTAGTAGTAGAGTTCACCGCGCCACCGCACTTTGTTTACGTGCGGGAAGTGCGCTTTCTTCGGCATCGTCTCCCACCCCTGCCCAAGGGTCAGACTTCAGGCCCGCGCCGAGCCCGTCAAGCCATTCGTGGAGGTCGGCCGCCGCAATCCGGACGTTGGCCCCGATCTTGACGATGCGGCCCGTGTAGCGTTTGCGGAAGAGGTCCAGGCCGATCCCGAGGCGGGATGCAGCCTGCTCCATGGTCAGGGCCTCGACGGGACCGTAGTACGGACGCTCACTCATCCCCGTTCCTCCCTCTCCACCCCCGGCTCCGCGCGATCGATGCGCAGGATCGTGCTGTCATCGTCGCGGCCCTCGCGGTACCAGCCGCCGCGGCACGCATAGAACGAGCCCTTGAGGACCGAGAGCTTGACGCCCGGCTCGTGCAGATGGGCGAACGCAGCTGTTTCAAACGCACCCTCTGGCGTCAGGACAATCTGCGTCGTGCCGTCGACGGTGTAGATCGCGACTTTCATTTCGCTTTCTCCGATCTTTCCCTCAACCTCTGCGCCACTCTGTCGGCAAGCTCCGCCAGCTGGTCGGCGCGGAGCGTGACCAGGCGCAGCGTCGCAATGGCCTCATCGATCTGGCGCTCGGGCGTCGGCGCCGGGCGGTTGAAGCGCGGGTGGGTGAGGATCTGGGCGGTCATCAGTAATCCTCTTCCAACTGCCGACGGAATTCGGCTTCGCGCTCGCGCTCTTCGTGGGCGTGCCGGCGCGCGCTGGCGTCGTCGTAAGCCTTGTTCGCACCCCCGCCCCAATAGTCGCATTCAATGCCGCAGGCCGGGCAATGCTCACGCGAAACGGTCTCGACGTAGCGGTGACTGCCGCATGCCCAACACGGGCGCTTCTTGATCGTCATGGCTGGCTCCCGAGGGCGGCGAGCACGTTGAGCGTATTGCTCCACGCGTAGCTGATGCGGCGCTGCCACAGGTCGCGGACCTGCTCGCTGTCGCAGTTCTCCTTGGCTTCGATCCACCCCTCGCAAACGGCCGCGCTGAAGCACGCGTCAACGTACTCCAGTGCGGAGCGCGTCTCGGCGAGCTTCGCCTGAAGCCTTTCGGCGCTGGCCATCAAGTCGATCAGTGCGGGCCTCAGCGCGCCCCTGTCCGTGCCGCCTGAGAGGATGGCGTCCAGGTGGTGCAAGTCCGCGCGCGAATATTCAGGCTCGTTGCCGCTCGGCCAGTCCGGGGCGATAAGGTCTTTTCCGTTGATGCTCGTTCGGACGCTGCTGGCTGGGCTTAATTGAGCAGCCATCTCCCGCAGCATCTGCGCCGCCTGGCGCAGTTCACCGCGTATGTCGCGCAGTGGGACCGCAGGCTGCTTGGCGATCGCGTCGAGGACGTCGGCGAGGTCGGTGGGGGTCATAGCTCGCCCGCCTCTCCGGGCTGCCAAGCCGGGTCTGAGAACCGCTCGTCCATCAGGACATCGTGAATGGGAAACTTCATCAGCAGCGGCGCGGCGAGCGAGCGATAGCGCTCCCATCCGAGCGGCGCGCTCTCGTTGTGAAGTTCGGACAGGAAATGCGCGAGCCGATCAGTCGGGTCGGCTAAGTTTGGTCTGGAATAGCTCACGACACATCCCCCGCTTGCTTGCGAACTTCAGCGTCGAAGGTGTCGAACATGGCGGACCAGAGAGACGCGCCATCAACCGCGATTGCTCCGACAATCGGGAACGTCATGGAGTGCGCATCCTGAAGCATTGGCAGCGTAGCGATCCTCGGCATCATCGCCCTGCCTTGCGCACGCTCTGCTTCAAGGAAGGCGAGGATGGCGGCGCGGGCGCGATCCAGATGCGAGCGCCACCACTCTTCGGCATACTCGCTGGCGTGATGTCCATTGTATCCACGCGCCTCCATTTCAGATACGCGAGCGTTCAGGGCCAACGCCCTCGCCGCATCTTCCAGCGATCTCGCGTCAAGCTCCGGTTGTTTGCGAACCTCGGTCATGATGCGTCTCCGGTGGTTTCCGAGCAGACCTTCTTCCTCACCCTCTCATAGGAGGAGAGAGCGGAGCGGGCTTCCCGCATGGCCTTGCGCCATGAGGTCGAGAACTCGCTGTCCACCATCGGGCGACAATGCGTGTAGAGATCGTCCAGCGCGCGACCAAGCTCATCCATCACAATCCTCATTTCTCCGAGGCGCTGGGCGAGGTCGTCGTTGAGGGATTGGAGGGGGGTCATGGCTCTACTCGATCTTGTTCAGTGACGACCGAAGTCCGCTCATCGCCTGTGAGCGCATCACGATAGGCGGCGCGGAGTTCGCGTAGGCGCTTCATCGCATCGGCGGCGGTGTAGTCTGGCGAGAGCAGATAGTTCAGCGTCTCAAGCAGACCGGCGATCTCGTGGCGATGCGCCTCGGGGCGGCCCCAGCTCATCACCCAAACTGGACCGCCTTCCTCTGCGAAACTACGTGGGTTCGGAATCCACGACAAGCATTCGCGGCCATCAGTATAGACCGCCAATGTCAGCGCGTGCTGGCGGGAGATGCCCTTCGGCTTGAACTCCTTGACCTCGTCGTAGGGCATCACAGTTCATCCTCGTCAGGCTCGATTCCAATCTCGCGCTCGCACAGCCCTTCCTCGCAGAATTCGCTATCGCAGTAGGTTCGAGCGACGGGGCAGTAGAGAGCGGGCTCGTCGTCGTCCATCACTTGACCCCTGCGTTAGAGCGGGCGATGCGCGCCTTTTCACGCCACACCTCCTTGCTCTCGTTGGCCCACCAGACGGCTCCGTCTTTGCCGTGCTGGCGCAGATAGATTAGTTCGGCGGTTGCCTCGATCATCGCAGCCTCCAACGCTTCGATGCGGTCGGCGGCTTCATCCATGAGTGCTGTGCCGTCGCTCTCCCCAGAACGCAGCCTCTCAACCAGATCGCTCGCCATCACCTCACCCCCATCCACTCACCAGCCTCACGATCCGCCTCGATGATCCTGTCTATGCGAGCCATCTCCATGGAGCGGTAAGGCCCCGCATCACAGCGAGCGGCGTTGATCTCAAAGCCCTCCGGCTCAGGGTTCAGGTACGCATCCAGGCGGCGAAGGTCGCTCACCTTGAATGCGGCAATGTCGTTGTCCCTGAAACGAGCCAGAGCCTTTGCGACAGCGGCGCGGACTTCGCGGCCGAGTTCTGTTTCGGTGGTCATAGATCGTACTCCGAGGTCACGCCTGTCTTGAAAAACTCGGCTTCGAGATGATTGAGTTCGGCCTTCAGATCTTCGATGGCCTCGGCGCTCACAGTCGGGTCGCTTCGCCATTCGTCGAGCGCGTTTCGCGTGGCTTCGATCTCCAAAGCGAGAGCGCGAGCGCGGCGGTAGTTTGGGCGCCAGAGTGTCATCACACCTCTCCCTCAGCCTTGGCGATTGCGGCGCGGGCTTGC
>ERZ869921.258-NODE-258-length-35960-cov-13.937390_pt1 | contig 35960 bp, 43 predicted proteins | sample MGYA00579310_ERZ869921 | MGnify/ENA primary metagenome ERZ869921 (study PRJEB32216, sample SAMN09231816) | wastewater metagenome | place: USA: Maryland | collected 2016-06-21 | study: EMG produced TPA metagenomics assembly of the PRJNA472060 data set (Reclaimed... | reverse complement strand
CATCATCGTTGTGCCTTAATCAAACGATCACTCATGTTCAGCGTCCCCCACTTTTTTCTCGATCGGTTGCGGAGCTGGACGCTTAAGCTTTAGCTGCGAGTATGCCACCTTGGTCCTGATGTGGAACACAAAGCCTTTCAGCGTCGTGATCTTTGGCTTCTGCTGCTTAAGCATCTCCTCCAGCAACGGGCCCATCTTTTTATCCTTCTTCTTCTCAAGCTCAATGATCTGCTGTTCGATAGACTCGATCTCATCGACAGCCACGGAGAGCTCAGTGTCCAACATTGTTACTTGCCCTTTTTTGCTAGCCATATCAACCTTTCTGCCCTTGCGCCTGGGCTGCTGCTAATATTTCGCTGATAGACGACGGCTGACCTTTTATGTTTTGGTGTTCACGTATATTCTCTCCCGCGAAGTGTTTTGCCATCTCGGCATTGAGCACGCGGGTGAACCAGGCCCATGTGTCGCGGATAGGCGGTCCTTTAACGAATGATTCAAGGTATTGTTTACAGACAGCTATGACTACCGTTTCGGGGATGGGATATCTTGGCTTCTTTTTATTGCGAAGATTGTTAAAACGAGCAAGCATCTGCGAAATATTAAAACCTTTTGCGTGTACTTTTTTAACTACATCCTCCAAAGCAGCCGAAGGCTTTTGTTTAGAATCATTGATGGAAGAATCAATGATAGAAGGATCTATATGGTCCCGACTTTTGGGTCGGAAGGGTTCCGACTTTTGGGTCGATACCCTTCCGACTTTTGGGTCGGAACCCCCCTTATTGCGGTCGGATACCCCTACTTCAGGACTACTCAACAATTCACAGAGCATTTGCTCGTCAAAACGGTAATAAGTCTTGTTGCCAGCCCCCTCAAACAAACGGAAATGCATCACACCAGTGTCCGCGATGCTCTTGAGACGACGGGCAAGAACATCCTTGGAGTTGATGCCCAAAATCGGGAGCTCTTTTAGGGTGTAGTTGTAATCAAGCCAGAAATATTGCCGGCCTTCGAATATGTGGATCTCCATCTTGCCGGTGTTGTAGAAGTCGACCAGCCATCGCAGAAAAACCAGGTCTTTGACATCAAGTCCGATTCGGAGCGAAACTTCTTGGCTAAAACCCTCTATCGTATATTTCACGAAACCCCCTTAATTGACCTTTATGCACTCCGAGCAAACCGTTTTATCCTTATTAGCCCAAGAACAGCCTCCAGGGCACGCCTGGAGCTCCGTACACCCACAATAAATACAGACTCCGCTCTTAACCTTTTTTCTTTTTTGCTTTTGTCTGCACATTCTTCTTGGCCTCGGTTTTGGGCTTATTAACGGGGTATCTTTCTTCGAGGAATTTCTCGATATCAAATCCAATCTTTTTTGCCATCGCTGTAGTTTCGTCGCGCTCCCATGAGTAACCGATCTTGCTACAGAAAACAAGATGGGCAATATAACGAATAAGGTCGTCTGTATTTTTGCCGATCGGGATGACATGTTTAGGTTTCTTTTGTGAGCGAAGGCCAAGCTCATCGATAATAAGATCAGTCAAGTAACCCTTAACAGGATATTTCTTGATGATCTCACCGACTTCTTCGCATAATTCGGGGATGGCTTTGTCCCAACGCTCGTCGAGCTGCTTTTGTAGTATCTGCTTTTCGAGCGCCTTCTTTTTATCGGCCTCTATTCTTTCCTTCGACGAAGGTGAGTTTTCGTTCGACGATGTTAAGTTTTCTTTTGCTCTTCGTTCACGGGATTTGTGGAAATCGCTCCAATGGACGAGACATTTTTCTTTGTTAATACATACGCGCATGCTTTGGCCGCGGCCTTCGCCCACAACAAGAACGCCAACAACGCTGTAATCGCACGTCTTAGAATTAGATCTACCGTCTGCACGGCACCATGATGTCGGAGCGATCGTGCGTTCATCAGCACGGGCTGAGTCTTGGACATAATGCTCGGCGGTGATTGGGACAATCTTTTCTTTGTTTGCTTTAGCCTCAACTAGAGCCTCATGCGTTTCAGGGAACAGCATCGGATCAACTTTGTCACGATCAAACCTGATATGTACGTCGATCCAAGTCTGCAATTCGCGGAGACTGCAGGCTTTACCCAGTTCATCATTGCTGTCTCCGAATAAGGAATGGTGACCGCCTTCGTCTTCAAAAAGGCCTTTTTCTATAACGAGGGCCTGATCGCTCGGGCTCAAACGCGCGATAATAATCGCATGACCGGCTGTGAATTTATCCGCAAGGAAAAGCTCCTGGGCTTTTTTGGTCAATGAAAGCAGCTTCATGCGGTCGTAAACGTATTTTACAGAGCGGCCGATGCGCTCAGAAATTTTGTCGACGTCATATCCAGGTCGGCGGGACAAGGCATGATATCCTTCAGCCTCTTCGAGCGGATGTACGTCTTCACGCTGATTGTTTTCAATAACAAGCAGCTCGAGGAATTGCTCGTCGTTCATATCACGAATAATGCACGGGACCTGTTCAAGCCCGGCAATTTTGGCAGCCCTGAATCTTCTGTGGCCGGCACCAATTTCATATCCATCGTTGTTCGGTCTAACAATGATGGGGTTATAAATTCCGCTGGAGGCTATGCTCGCAGCAAGATCGTTGAGCGTGCTTTCGTCAAAGCGCTTGCGCGGGTTATCCGGTGATTCGTGCAGTCGATTCAAATCAATTAACTTAAAGTCAGCCGTCGGTGATTTTTCTTTTGTCATACAGCGCTCCTTATAATTTAATAAAAACGACGTTTCAATTTTCCTTCTTCCAGCTAAAAAATCCATAAACCGAGAGTCCGAAATACGCCACAAATAAAAGGCCCTGCTCCCAGAGACCCATACTAAAGTCGACGTATGCCCAACAAGCGTTGGTGAACATCCACAAGAGCCAACCTCTGCGGTCCTTGCGGATGTTCAACACAACGCCGGCCAGAGAAACTAAGGCAAGAAGCAGGTTCCAGTTCAAGTCTGGTCGCCTACAGGGGCAGAAGCGTTACCAGAACCGGTGTCATTTGACCCAGGAGCGGCTGTATTTGCTTCCGGACCGGTTTGATCACCAGCAGTGTTCTCTTTTGCCTTGGTGTCATCGTTAGAGGGTTTTTCCTCATCCGCGTCAAGAATCTGAAGCTCGGCCGCGGTAGCATAAGCTTGACGAATGACCAAGAAGCCTTCACCGCCATCAACCTGCTTGGCGTCGGAATAACCCTCATTGTCAGAAAGATGATCAACGAAGGCGACAATACAATTGCAGGTCTCGGATCCGGGGATTACTTTGCAGACCTTACCTGCAACCTGCTCAGGGCCGAAGGTGGTTTTTCCGAAAACGTTGTTACCTACGCCCAAGATTTTACCGTTTTTATCGTGTGGCATTTTGTTAACCTCCTGTTGGTTGTTGAGTGGGCCATTGCACATCTCCCACATTGGTATTGAAAAGGGCCAGGGCTTTCTGCACCGGAAACACCTTCCGATGACATAGGCCCTGCATTCAGGCGTTTCAGGCATCAGCTGGGGATTAAGCTCCCCGCCGCACTTGCACCTAAGCTTTGTGGCATCGGTTTGCAAACCTTCCGCTCCTCCCTCAAATTGTTTATGCAAATCTTTTGCTCATCAATTAAGCGCGGTCCTTCTGTTTAATTCCTCGAGAGCGCCTTCGAAGTCTTCTCGGGTCATGACAAAATTTATGTTCGGAATTTTAACAGCGCATTGCAAACAAATAGGCGTCCGGATAAGGTGGTGCGGCGAACACCAGACCCCATTGAAACATCTATCGCAATTTCGCAACACCGATTCCGGACTGTGGTCCATCTCTTCTCGAACACAAATAACACGTTCTTTGACGGAATCGCTCAAACACGCACCTCCTCAAAGCACAACGAACTAAACCGCCGCCGGCCGATACGGATCCAGCTTTTAAATGCAGCAGTCTCAAAAACGCCTTGATAAACCTCACCAACAGTGAGATGAGCATTTGTGTCGTCGTAATCGGAAAGAGGCTGCTTTCCTTCTTCGCGAACTGCGTTATGGAAAATTAATTTGAAACTTTTTTTATTTGATTTTCGCGGCATCAGTCGTAACTCCCACGCTCCCGCCGCAGACAGTACCGTCCACGTAAGTAACCGGAAGCATTCCAATTTTGCCTTTATGTTGAGCTTGCCAATCCAGCAAAGACAGGCGCAGGTTTAACCTCTCCGAATTTTCCACCTGGAACTCATTTCTCTCGATCCAAGTGTCCAGCATCAGCTGCGTTTTTTTATTGTTGGCAAGGTATATGATGACAGGGCTCATCGTCGCGTTTTTATCGTCGACATACACCGCAACCTCGGTGCTCTGGACATCGAACTGGGCAGGATAACGCCTGATGCAGGTTCCAGGATCCATCCAAACCACCGGGTGCGGCCGGTAATGGTAGAGCATCTTCTTTAAGAAAATGGCCTGGCTGTAGCCATACAACCGGCCTTCCTTTTTGTCCAGGATACGCAGATCATATTGGATCCCGAACTTTCTCAAAGAGGCCTTAAGCTCTTCAAAATCGCCATGCCCAGGGATGCAACACGAAACGACGACGAATGAATTGTTTTTGTCCATAAGGTTTTTACTTTCCAAGCTTGATAAAATCAGGTTTAGGAATAGGCGGAATCTGACCGAAAACAATTTTCTGGAAGAGAACATCCATAGTGCAGTTGTGTTTTGTCATCAACTGCTGAATAATACCCCGCGCGGCCACTAAAGTCGGCCTGCAGACTTGGTAGTCGGCTACTTTTTTCAGCGCATCTTCGAATTTAAATCCGGAATCCATAAGAAGGGCGAGATTGGAAAGATGGCTGGGAGGGAGATCCTTTTTACCTAAGTTGTCGAGTAGCGATCGACAAGTCGGATCGCTGAGATTGAGTTGTTTCTTTAAAGAGACTACCTTCATAGCAACGCCAGCAGAAATCTCACCAACAGCTGTTGTTCGCCCCTTACCCCCAAATTTGACTTTACCGCGATGGCTCGAGGGAAGCCTGGTGTATGTATCGAGAATATCCGAGCATTTCCTCGGCTCAATACCAATTCGCGCGGCCACTTGTTTAATGTCAAGGCCAAGCTTTTTAAGTTGTTCGATGGTCCTTCCCATCTCTGCAAAAGATGGATTTTCGCGCTGTATATTCTCGGTCAGGTTAATGATCAAAAACTGCTTGGCCTCGAGCTCACCCATGACATTCGCATGAATAGATTTAAGGCCTAACTTTGTGCATGCAATCAGCCGGCGACTGCCAAAAACGAGCGTATAATCCCCAGGCTTACCAGTAACACCGATCGCCTGCTGCAGGCCGTGCTGCTTAATACTGGACATCAGCTCGTGGATATTGGTGTCCTCGACCTTAACGCGATGATTCTCTCGAATGGTGACCTCTTTAATCGGTATTTCTTTTAAGTTCATAACCTTCTTCCTTTCATCGCTTTATTGTTTTAATTAGCGCCCTTGCTCCCAGGCCGAACCGGGAGCGCCGCGGCCAGCTATGCCCTCACACTGCCTGTGGTACGGATTTTGCCCGTTTACTACTATTTGTGTCTTTTGTGTCGACCTTTAACGGCAGCTCGGCCTGCTTTTGGGGTTTATTCTTGCGCCACTTATCAGCCTGCGGACAAGTCGAGAAATGGCTTTCGTGAGCCTCGATGCACAACCACTCGTTACCTCTACGAAAAAAGATTTTCAACTTCTTCCGGTTGATCGGAGACCATTTGCCGTGCCGCTTAACAAAATAGATTTCTGCACCGCAGCTTCTGCAATTTGCCTCGACCGGATCATCGTTGTAATCAGGGAAACTCGTCATTTAGATCTCGAAAATACCTCAAAGTCTTTAACAGCTTCGGGAACAGTACGGCCGTAACCGCGGAGCCGACAATTCTTTGTCTCGCAGATAACTACAAGCTGGCCAGCTTTAATATTTGACTGGCGAACATGAAGCTTACCTCCGCAGCTGCAAGCCTCATCCAAAACCAACGGTTCGAATTTCTCAAACATCTTCCAGTACCTCCTCGATCCGTATTTTTGTGTAAGCACGTTGACGATCGATCTCGAACTCCGTGTTAAGCTTTTTAAGCCACCGGTGGTCGTCCCGCGTTATGAACGTATGACGCAAAGCATCGTTGATAAACTTGGTGCCGCCCAGGTAATTGTCGAAATCCCGCAGCCGGTTGTCCTTGAAGAAAATCGTGTAAGTAATCTGCACCGGTTTAAGGAACACAATGCGGCCGCGAGAAATCCATTCGTAACCGATCAGCTCCTTCCAGGTCTCTTTAATCGGCAGAAGCTTGGTCCAGTGAACCCCAACCATGTCATTTAGAGACAACGGAAGGCGGTTGACCGTAATTTCGACGAACTTAGGCATATTGATAGACCTCGCGTGGTTTGGATTTTTGACCGGAATCGGTATGTTGTGGGAATAAAGACTTACGGTAGATTTCGTGGAGCTTCTTGCTCTGGGGGGTCGAAAGACCTTTGCCGTCTTTAGCTTCGCGCTGGATCGTGGCTGTGAATCGCCTCTCCCAGCTGGTCTTCTTATATCCAGATTTCTTGATTGATATCAGAAATTCCAGAACTTGCGGTGCGTCCATTTAAAAACCTCTACAAAACGGATGGATAATAAAAAGACGTAACTTTAAACAGCGTCCGGGCCGTACTTCTTTAAATAGGAGACTGTAATTTTCGGTAAAGGTTTGTTTTTTACCAGCGTATCGATGCCGGCGTTATACGCGATGATCCGGTTACGAACCGTGTCTGCAATTTTGAAATATCGCAACATCTGCGGGATCCGCTTATTCATGTACCAGTTGGCCACCTTGAAGCACAGGCGGTCATCCAGCATCTGTGTAAGGGTGTGGCGGTCCTTAGGGTGGTACTGGTTCCATTCAGCCAGGGCGACCGGCGTTATCTGGTAGCAGCCGCGAGCCTCTTCAAATTGGCCGAACTTCTGTTTGCATCCGGAAGATTCGATCATTTTGATTTTGTGCATATCGATCTCAGCGCCTTCGCAGCCGCGCGGTAACAAAAGAACTGCCAGCAGGAATATCGCCAAGCTGATCGTGTGAAAAATAATATCCGCTACACTTTTATCGTGGGAACGATAGAAGTTTTTCTCAATCCAATTACCGCGACGCATCAATTTATTCAGATCATTCGAGACTTTCATGCCAACACCCCCGCCTTTCTTGTTTTATACACTTCCAGATATTCAAGGTATGAACGATACGAATAAAGCGTGCCGCGTTTCTTGATCTTGCCCTGGGTAACGTATGTGTTGACGCTTTCGGAAGAAAGACCGATCAAGGCACAAAGGACTTCTTTTGAAACCCAGCTCTCGTGCGACTGCTGCATCGCCGCGAACGACTGCACGATGGTCAGCTTCCTTGAAACCTCTCCAAGGGTTTTCTCGATCGCTTCCAGTCTCTTCTCAGTTGATAAATTGACTTCAGCAATGACCGCTCTCATCGAGCCTCCCCGTGTTCAATAGTTTGAATTTTCCCGGCCTCCGCTGAGCGGGTCGGGTTTAGCTTTGCGTTTAAAGACCGAAGCTGAGCGCTTGATTTCAAAAAGGAAGTTTGCATCTGGGATAATTTCAGGAGCGCGTTCACACGCGGCAGGTCATCCTTAATATCGATCTGCTCCTGATCACTCAGTTTCTGAAGCGCTGCGTGCAGATTGTTATTCACACCGGTGGCATCGTTCATGTGCTGACACTTCAACGCATCCAATAAATATTTCGTGACACTGAGGCGCATACGGTCATTGGACCGGTCCAGCTTTTCGTTTTCATGGAGATCATCGATGATCTTGGCCACGTCCTCCGCATGTTTGTCACAGAGAACCTTGACCTCCACGATCTCTTCCTCTAAAAGGCCTTTTGGTGTCGTTTCGAAAACCATTTTTTTCGCCTCCCCATGCACACAAAACAAAATTTGGATGTTACTCTCAACAGAATGAACAATCACGACACGAATATTACAGTCGTGTTTTTACTCAAAAAAATATCCGATCGGTTCTTTAAAGAATCTGGCAATCGTTTCAAGCTTATTGGGATCCGGAAGAGTTTTCCCAGTCTCCCAGCTCGACAGCGTCGGCGCAGAAATGCGAAGACCGATATTATTGAGTGCAAAAATGAAATCCGTCCGGGTAAGACCTTGTTTCTCGCGTGCTTCAATTAATTTTGTTGGGCTAAACATATCGCTATCCTTTCTTCAGATAGCCAAAGTATACACGACACGATTATTCGTGTCAACATCTTTTTTAGTGTTTTTTTAAAGTGTTTTTGTTAACATATCATGTTAGGATCGCACTTATGGACTTCGCCGAGTTGTTAATTAGATTCAGGAAGCGGGCCGGTTTGAACAAAACCGACCTGTCAAAAAGGTTGAGCGTTTCCCTCAGCTACATTCAACACATTGAAGGCGGGCGCGCAAATCCCCCCAGCATCGAGAAATGCCACGAAATCGCGAAGATACTTTCCCTCACCGATTCGGAAAAAAAGACATTGATCGACGCCGCCATAATGAAACGAGCAAAACCGGAGCTGCTCGATTACATAAATCAGAAAGTTGATTCTCAAGAGATACCGCTGATTGATTGGGTACTTGCCAATCGGATACAAGAAGTAGAAGACCCGCTCCCCCAGGGCCTTAGTTATGAAACCGTAATCATAACCAACAAGGGGGGTTCAATGTTATTGGCATTAAAGGTCAACACAGATTGTATGGAGCCTGAGTTCGTCGACGGTGATGTAATTGTAATTGACCCGAGCGTTAATCCTGCCAACGGCAATTATGTCGTCGTGCAGGATAATGAATTGAACGAAGCGATCTTAAGACAGCTAAAGCGCAAAGGTCCAAGTGTTTTCCTCCTCGCAATAAATCCCCCGCATCAGATCGAATTTAACAATAAGCGTCATAAAATTTTAGGAAAAGTTATCAAAAAATTGAAAGATTATTAAGGAGAAAAATGAAACGGTTACTTTTAATAGGCGCACTTCTTTTTAGTTTTAACACCGCAGCAGAATCCTCAATCCCCACCAAGCCAATCGGCAGCGCCTTTAAAGATGGCGGTTGGCATCAAGGAGGCGGTGGGAATTTCGGCCCGGCCGCTCCTGGCGGCTTCGCCATCGGATTCTCGCTGGAACAGGGCTACACGGTTACATCGATGCAGGGTTTCGTTAAGGGGGTTTCGAATCTGAGCGGAACAAACCCGGGCCTGGCATCTTTCGCGCTCTACAAAGGATCATCCATCGGTTATCTCAATGCACCGATTCCGACGGGAAATAAAATCTTCCAGACGCAGTTTTTTAATATCCCCTACGACGAAACTTCGCACGGATATTCTGAGGCTGTGAACATCGACCTCGAAGCGGGGGATTATTGGTTTGCATTCGAACGCGGCACTTACGGCGTGATGCAGGCGACCGGGTTCCAGCTGGAAGGCGATGTCCGACAGGTCACTACACCGGAACCGGCTTCACTCCTGCTTTTGGGTGGCGGTTTAGGCATGGCTTATTGGAGAAGAAAAAAGCATGTCCGTTCTGCCGGCTAAAAGCATCAAGGAAAATCCGAACGGAACATGGAAAGCTGAGTGGTATGTAAACCGTCGCAGGCGACAAAAAACATTCTCATCCCACCGTCTGGCCTCAGACTGGCTCTCGAAGAAACGCCTAGAGAGCGAACGCGGCGAAGTCTACGACATAAAAAACAAGATCCCAATATCGGATATAATTGACCTCTACAAAAAGAATGTCGAAAAATCAGCCGCATCGATCGAGCGCGATGGCTTTATCCGGGCCAGGTGGCTGCAATGGCTGCCAGCTGCAGGTATCCGCTATGTCAGCGACCTCTCCAAGAGAGAAATTGCAGACTATGAACGGCATCGCCGCAAAGACAAAGTCGGCCAGCGCACCATCAACATCGATATCAAATACCTCAACGCCGCTTTAAATTACGCATGGAAGATCGATGAGATCGATTACAACCCAATTGCCAAATATCCATACAAAAGAGAAGATTCAAATTTTCAAAGGTTCCTGACTTTCCAGGAGATCGATGCAATACTGCTCCAATCTCGTCAGGACGGCCTATATGATGCCGTTTATACCGGCCTGACGTTGGGACTCCGCTGCGAAGAAATATGCTTCCTGGAGCGTTCTGACCTCAAAGACGGCCAAATCCAGCTGCGCAAAAAGGATGTATGGTTTATTCATCAGGGGAAGAAAAAAAACCGCAAGTGGGCGCCTAAATGGTCCAGGGAGCGCTGGGTCTCTCTGAATGAAGAATACGCGAACGATCATTACATCGATAAGATCATGGGTTCTGCAGACGGATATTGTTTCCCACACCGTTGTTATGATGACGGCCGGCCGTACACACGCGACTTTTTCGCAAAAGCTTTCCGTAAGATCGTTGACCGCGCGCGGATCACTGTGAACGGGCAGCAACGTCCGATCGATAATGCCAAGGAGATCAACGTCCACACCCTGCGCCACACTCATATCAGCTATATGGTCGCCCGAGTCGGCCTTGACAAGAACATCAACCTCCGCAATATCATGGAAAACGTCGGTATCGGTGACCTAAAGACGCTCATCAGATACACAAAAGTCGTGAAGAATTTAGGCAAGAATCTTCCGGATCCAACGCATTTTCCTTGGCAAAAATAGCTACTACAAACCTACTACATTAAATTTATTTTTGTTAATTTTGATTAAGAACTATTAACAGGAATGCCGACGAGGAATGTTGAATTGGCGTTTTTCCGTCGGAGATCAACGCCGCTGGGGCCACGCCTTCCAAGCGTGCTCTTTCAACCACTCAGACACCTCTCCATGTGTATTATCAACGACTTACAACGCTTAAAACTTTTATCAAAATTTATACTACTACAAATCTACTGCAAATCATTTCTGACCAAGCGTGCAGATAATACCACACCTCTAATGAATAATCAATTAAAAAGGGCTGACTCTTTCGAGATCAGCCCTACGGTGTTCTTGTTGACGCCTGCCCACCGTTAACCGGCGCCCCGGCTCATTTAATCTTTCTGAATTTCCAACTGCCACCGGCATTTTACTTTACCCGGATCACCCTCACAGATCAGCTTAGCTTTGCGAACCTGGCCTGGCTCCGCCTTTTTATTTTCGACAACAACGTCGCTGTCCATAATTTTCTGCGGCATCGACTTATCACTAACCAGCCAGAAACCGGCATCACCGAAGCGCTGCCGGTAAACTTTAAACTGCATCGCGAAAAGAAGCGTCTTGGCCAGGATGCGATATCTCAAGGGCAAGACATCTAAGGGTTTTGCTTCGGCCGAGCACCTGCACCAAGAAACTTTGCAACTTTCTTGGAAATAGTTACAAAGCGCTCGAATGGAGTGTCGTCGGTATCCGGTGTCTTGTCGATCGCATCGCGGATACCGGTGATAATCTTATGAAACACCAGGTAACCCATGATCGCCATACCCACCCAGGCATGCTGCAGAGCGTAAATATTAGCAGCTTCAACCGCAGTCTGCACCATTTGCGGGTCAATCATAACGTTTTCCATTCACACCTCCTCAATTAAACATCGGTTAGAACTACTTCTTAAATTTCTGGACGGCCAGCTCGATCAGAACATTGATCAGAGAATCGCGCGCATCGATCGCATTTTCTTCAGCGTAAAATTTGACCTTCTCGAACGCCAGCTTACGCTTTTCCTCGTTAGTGATCGTCTGAACACTCAACTCCTTAACCGCTTCCTGGGCGAACTCTGAAAGCTGCCCCATGACGATCTGCTTAGCGATCGGGAACGCGGCCGTCAAGAGATCCTTAAAGGCCTGGACAAACTTATTGAACAAACCGGTGATGAAGTTTTTAAACCACATTGCCTAATCCTTTCTTTTTTTGCTCATTGCCTGCATTTGCCACTATCCTTCTCCAAAGCAAAATCCAACTTTTTTTCCAAGGCAGAGAGGTTTTTATTTAATGAATCAAACTTGACTGTCAAAACCTCAACAACACTTTTAATCCTGTCCTCGCTCTTTTCTTCCTGGTGTTTTTTCTCCAGATCATGCACCTGTTTAAGAACGAAGTCTCGACCAACAAGATCGTGGTTCTTGTCGATCTTCGATTCCATGGCGGCTTTTGCCTCATCCATACGGCGATAAATAGATTGTATCCGGGCATCTATGTACCTGTTGTACGCGAATAATGCGCCGGCAAGGGCCAGAATAAACTTTCCGAGCTCCATCAGAACATCTAAAGTTGCCGGATTGTGCTGTTCCATCTATCGATGCCCCTCTCTTTAATAACAGACAATGACCGCGCCATTTGCACCAGCCCCACCGTCTGCTCCCCCAGCTGATGATTTTCCGGCCCCGCCGCCTCCGCCGGCACCATATCCGGGACCGCCCTCGCCTTCGGTTCCTCCTGTTTGAGGCTCTCCATCCGCCCCTCCTACAGCAAAATCCAGCAAAGGATCTGCAGCCCACGCGCCATTAATATTACCGACAGCCGCTTGACCGGTTAAGTTTAGAAACCCGCCGGAGCCAGTTCCGCCGGCAGGGCTCGCACCGCCGCCGCTGCCTCCGGTTGCTTGGCAAGTTGTTGTGCCGGCGAAAGAAGATGTCCCGCCGGTACCACCGGTAGTACTTCCTATTGCTGCGCCGCCGGCACCGCCGGTGCCAACTGTGACCGTAACATTGCTTGTGACGGCAATAATCCCTTCGCATTTACCACCGCCGCTGCCTCCAAAACCGGGAGGGTGAGCACCTCCAATACTTCCAGCTCCTTGACCGCCGCCGCCGGCACCCCAAACCTTCGTATAAACATTGTCGACACCGGTCGGCCGGGTCCATGTTCCGCTTGAAGTAAATTGCTGGCAATTTAATGGGATTCCTGTGGCCGATATCCAACCGCGCGTCCCGGAAGAATTTGTTCCGTACCGTTTATTGTTGCCGGGAGAAGCCGTATCACCGACAAGCCGGATTTTGTGGCTGGATGTATTTTCCTCGATGCTGCTTTCAACCGCGCTGGATGGAGGAATAAACTCGACCGCGGTTGCTCCGGAATTTACCCTTAACCATTTATAGGCCTGGCTGCTGAAGCTTGAAGGGAAGCCGGTCAGACTGGTAATGGCCGACGCGACCGGCGACCGGGAATGTTCTATCCAGTTGGCCCCATCGGAACAAAGGATCAACGCTGATTCCGTCGCGGTCAAAAAGTTGCCTTTAAGTTTTAAATTGCTTCCGTCGGTAACGGTCAGCGCTGAATCGAACTGCAAGAATACGCATTCCCCGGCCGGCTTTGCCGAGATCGTATTGATCGTCGTGGTTCCGGTGATGTCAAACACATTGCCGTCATTGCCTAGCGTCATCGTTGATGCGCTGGCCACATCCGCGCCTTTCTTCGGATCCTGGGCCAATGTAATAAACGGCCGGACATCGGCCAAGATGTAACCCTGGTTCGCATCGGTGTCCTTATCCTCATAATCCAGGATCTGCGTCATCGTGGTTTTCATATAGACTTCCGCGATGGGGATCACGTTCCTGGGAACAGAGCTCCAAGGAGCGACCGGGCTTCCGGATTCTGTTCCGGCCACCCAGGCGAGCGTTCCGCTGGAATTAATGGTAAGGATATCGATGCGCGGGTTTGCGGCCGGGGCAGATACAGTCGGAGCCGCCTGCAAATTCACAGACAGCGGCTGACCTCCGAAACTGACGCCTCGATAGTACGATCCCAAATTTGTACCGCGAACGGCGATCGTCATGCCGACACTAGCCGCGGCAGTGTCAAAATAATAGGTGGTGGACGCCGTCAGATCACGGAAACCGTAAGAGGTAATGCTCGCAAGGTTCGCCGGCGTCCCGCTTGTACTGCTGGGTGAAGCGAGCGTCAGCGTGTCCTGCTGCCATGTTCCCGCGCTGGCGTTTGTCGTGATATCCCACCGGCTTTGATTACCGGATCCGTCCTGCAGATAGAATTGGATCGTGTCACTCGTTGCCGAAGACCTCTCCCAAACCTTGATCTTCGAATATGCCGAAAGATTAACGCTCAATGTACGGCCGAAGGATCTGTTGGCAGTACCGTCCGTGACAGCCTTAAGAGAAAAAGATCCTTCCTGGACAAGAGATCCGCTGACCGCTTGGGTGGTGATCGTCACCCCGGTACCGGTATATTGGCCGGAAGCCGAACCATTGGTTGAATATTCCATCTGATCGAGAGTAAACTTGGCTTTCGGCTGCAGCGGGCCGATATCCATCTGCGCCAAGCTGCGCAAATTTGCGCGGAAGTCGGCCACACTCACCACATCGCGCGGAAAATTATGGTCATTATAGTACCGGGTCTCGTCGGCCTGGACCGGCAGGACCGCGATCGCCAGAATTAAGCTCAGCATCCAATTTTTTATTTTTTTCATTTCGCTCTTTCCCCTCTTCTATAAGTTTTTCAAGGATGACAACCTTCCCGGAAACCGGCCTTTTTTCAAGCCGCTTTCCGTCTTTAATAAACTGCTGACCGGCATCGATCTTAAAGAGCCGGGTTGGCGTGGACCTTCCGACAATAATTTCTTTGGGAATATAATGCCCCTCGCTGGTGACAAGTATTTCGGCCTCATTGACCCGCTTAAAAATCAAAAAGCTTTTGCCCTTTTGTTTGAACCGGCCGCGGTGGATAAAAGAACCGTCCGGCAGCTGGACCGTCTGCACATCTTGCATTTCGACCATCCGTTTAAGCTCTTGGCAAAATCCCTGCATCATACCCCCACAAACTTAAGGTCAACTTCAGCGCCGCCGATCGCGACGCCGCTCGCATTGATCACAAAGACATCCACACCGTTCTCATCCATATTGTCGAGAACAACGAAACCATAAACGCCATTGATGATCCCGCCGCCATCGAACCGGGGCTTTGAAAGAAATTCTTGGGTAAAAGTAATGTGTGTGCCGGCGATGTCGACCAGCACGTCATTGAACTGGTCTTTCTTGGCTTCCGAGACATTCACATAGATGGTCCCGGCGTAAAAGTAAATCGGATTAGCGGTGTTTGAAGTCGCGATGATATATTTAAATTTCAGGTACCGGGCTTTGTATTTTGCGATCGAACTGATCGCCGCAAAGGCTGTGAATGTTGTGCCGTCGGTGCTGTAGGAAACCTGGACCTCGATCGAACCGCCGGCCACATTTTTATAAAGCATGTCGGATATCAAATTGAATTCGAACGCCACGCCGAGATCTATCGGTATCGTCTGCTCGATCTCTCCGGGAGAAACGACTGTATATCCGGCAAGGTTCAGACCATCCCAGTTCTGGCCATCAAGACCGGACCAGGCGGTCGACGTCTTCAAAACAAAGACATCGCGGGTATAGTATGGGCTATACAAATTATCCTGAATGCGGTCGACACCGGTTAACTTGTATTCACGGTTCTGGGCCCAAGGATCTATCTGCATCACATAGATGCCATCCGGAGGCGGATTAACAAAAAGGCTGTCCATGGCAGCCACTTCGCTTTCATTCTCGGAAGTGTCCACCGCTTTGATCATGTACGTCTGGTCGCCCACAATACCGATAGGTACGCTGAATTCCGTAACATCTATCTGCTCAGCAACAAGCTGTCCGGAGATCCAATCCGTTCCTCTCTTGACAATGTACCGGGCCAGATCGCCATCTCTGATAGGTGTCCAGCTGAAATGCAGATTGTTCCCCTGCTGCTGCACATCGAAGCCGGTCACATTGCTCGGCTTGGCTGCCTTGCCGATGATGGTGATCGAGGCCTGCGGACTGTCTGCAATTGCGTTCTCCAGGGCGTCATCGGAAACGCTCACCACCGCGACCTTATATGTACGGCCGGTTTCGATCGCGTCATTGATAACGACGGCCGCCGAAGCGGTCGAACCGACATGCCGCCAGCTCAATCCGTCGTCCTCTGAGAGATAAATTTTGGCTGATTTGTATTGATTGATGTGGTAAGAGGCCGACAAAGGCTTCCGGAACCAGACTTCAATCGTGTTGATAATGGTCCCGTCGTTGGCCTTGGCCACCATTTCGCTTAAGACCAGGTCAAGAACATCAGGGATATCGCGCGAAAGCAGCGAGTAATTTGTGTCGGGGATATCGACTGCGGTGTAGTCGTATACACCCGGATTAACCTCAGAACAGAGAACGCTCACATCAAATTCGTTGTCGAGATGAAGGCCAAAGATACGCAATTTTTTATAATGGATCTGGTTCGGGCCAAGCGCGTAAAGGCTGTACGCGGCTGGGGCTTCGGAGAATGCCACAGAAACCGTTATTGTGTCGGTCTGCCCGGGAGAGTTTGTAACTGTTCGCTCTTCGAGTGTGTCATCAGGCATCGATACAATGATTTTATAGGTCCCGGATCCGATCGTGACTTGTCTATCCAGCTTGATCGATGTATCCGTGCTTCCGGAAACGATACGGCCGCTCTCGCCGATCGCAGGGGTATCGTGAGAAAATCCGATGATATCGCCCGGACTGCAGGCGATCGCATCAATGCCGGCTTTAAATGAAAAGAGCCTTTTAATATGGCGGGCAACATTCAACGCGCGACGGCCGGCGCGCAGGGCATAGGATTGTTTTGTGGTGTAGCAACGGACTGATGACCTCCGCAAAGGCTCAACAGCCAAGGCCGCATCATTCGGTATCGATAAGGAATCAAGGGCATAATTCTTGTCCTTATCGATGTACTGGATATCGATCAGGTTGTACCGCTCTTTGCTCGATTTCCAGGCCATGTCCAGCGAACCGGCGTAAGTGTTTCCCATGCCGAAGATCTGAACAGGGTCCTCATCGCGATCGATCTTTAAAACAACAGTGTCCTGGCTGGAAAAAACAAAGGCATCGAACACGGATGCCAGCTGGTTAAGCAGTCTGATTGCTTTGGTGGATGAATCAATAACAACATCCAGCCGGTAAAGCTTCTCGAAACCTCCCTCTCCATCGTCCACTTTTCGATCACAAAACTGACTCATCTCAAGATACTGGCTATCCGGAATGTTCGCGGACGTGATCAAATCACCCAAACCAAAACGATTATTTAAAATCAAATCTCTAATGCACCAGACGGGATTGGCCGACCAGCGGTTGACGTACGTCGACCCATCCCAATCAAGCACAGAGTCATCAGAAAACAGTTTGTATTCTTCCGTGTCCGGATCGAAGTAATAGTCTTCCCAATCAACCGGATCTCCTGAATTACGGATATCCGGGACACGAACAAGAATCCCCTCCACAACAAAGGAAAAGCTCGCGGATCCGTTCAGCTGGTTGGTCGCCAGGGCGCGCACTCCGAGCAAAGCCTTGTTAGGATGGATCAGATCTTCCGTCTCGATTTCGTCTATATGGGAAAGCACCAGATCACCATTTGCGGCCGGGCTCAAAGAACTGTCATCGGATGTGCGTGTCACCTCGATGTCATAACGGCCGGGATCCAAACCTTCCTTCCGGAATATACGCTGCATCTGCGATCGTGATTTAGCGCTGATCGTGACCTCTCCAAGATCGATCCACACCCCGGATGTGACAAGCTTATAGCGGACACGGTAAGAAACCGCCCAGGCGATAATGCCGCCGGTCCCGGAATCCTGCTTATAAAGACCGGTCGGAAGTGTCAGAGTTATCTCAAATGCGGAGATGTCATCATTGATCATCGTGTAAACATACGAATCGTTTTTCATTAAAGGAACGCCGACGGGATAGATGTTGTGGAGCTCTTCAAAGTTCGGGATCACATCCTGATGGCTGGTTCCCATCCGGGTCGTGACAGTCACTCCGGAGAAATTCTCAACGGGATTGCCGTTTATTTTGACCTCGGATATCGATCTTATTTCGCCCTGGGCTGCGCAAAGCAGGACATTCAAATAGGAATTGTCGCCGTCCTGGGAAACATACTCATTAAGGATTACGCCTCCGTAAGCGTGACGGCCGTAGATCACAGGGTACGGCCTGCCTATTGCCTCATCACGCGACGTTTGAGGACCATTCCATCCATAAGTCGGGGAATCCTCATCGAAGCCGCCGCCGGATCCGCCGAAGTTTGGAACTTTGGGCTGCTGGAAGGCGGAATATATCGAATATCCGATCATCGCAACGGTACCGGCAACGTAGGCCAGGGCCGCCACCGCGCCGATCGTACTCGCCACTGCAGCGGAAGCGCCGAAAAAGCTCGCCACAGTTGAAACGATCCCGAATATCGTGCCGGGATCCCGCGTTTTGGGCGTGATAATTACCTCATCATTAGCTCTTAAATAAACGCGGCCGATATTCTTCTGGGGAATGATTTTGCCATTGAGGATGATCCGATGTCCATCAAAGTCAAATCCGGAACGGATCAGGTATTTTTTAAGCGACGTTTTCTTTTCTTCGGGAAGGTAGGACTTTGTTTTCCGGCCCGCTTTTTCGAGAACGTTGGGGATGTATTTAATTGTGATCTTCATTCAATTTCTTGAACCGATAAAATCCTTCTAAACGTGATTTCCAGCGCCGATCGTCGACCGGGCTGAGAACACCGCCGGCCTGGCAAAGATGCAGAAACTTTCCCTGACCCATGAATATCCCCGCGTGTAGCCGCTCAGCTGTGATCCTGATAAGAACAATGTCATGCCTCTTTGGCCTCTCGACTCTTAACCACTGGCGATAATAATTCTCTATAAAAAGATTCTTGCTTTGCTTCCAGTCGGCCGGATAACCCGCTTCCAGGTCCCAGAGCTCTATGCCCAGGCGGTGACGGTACCAAAGAATGATGGCGCCATAACAATCAGCGCCCTCAAAATCCCTTCCCCCATGGATATAGGGGGTCGTCATGATCTTCCTGGTTAACTGGATTTCGTCCATCAGACAACGTACCGCCCGGAAGGCATTGAAGGACAGCCGCCAAACCGGCTGTAATTCCCTAACGCCTTGCATCTTTGTTTGGTTCGGTTACATTCCGTCTCCGGCCCCGTATACCCGCAAGTGTCCGGATCCTTAAAGATCCGGTGCGTGCAGTGATTGCGCATGATAATTTCTGCCGGCAATGTCCTCTCCATAAGGTCCATCTTGGTTGTGCAGACAAAATGGACATCAGTGTCGGTGCTGTGATAGCTCTCAATGTAAAACAGGAAGTCGAGATAGGCGGTAGGATCGGCCAGCTGGTTGGCCCAGACGATGCGGATCAATATCTTTTTATCTGAAATGTCGAAATCTTCGAGATTCGACTGAATGAACCGCGAGACATTAAGAACGCTGATATCGACCATATCGATCTCGCCCTGGAGATTCTCTCCGATCGTCTGGAAATTGATACCTGACTTGTGATAGGTAACGCCGTCAAAAACAACATCCTCATTGTTTCTGGCAAAGGTAAGGTTCTCTGCCGTACCGCGATAATTAAAAAGCGTGAACAGGATCAGGGGCCGATTCGATCGGGCGTTCTTCTCGGCTTTGAAAATTTCGTTTATTGCTTTCAAGCGGCACCCGTTATTTAGGCGATTTCTTCAAACTGGAACGAGTACGAGTAGACATTCGGATTGATCCGGACCATTGAAAGAGACTCTTCAATGAACCTCCCCAAAATATCTTCACCGTCGATGGAAATAGTGAACGGGATCGTTGCGCCATATTTGCTGTCATAAAATGCAATCACCGCATCACGCTCGGCTTTAGTGCGGTTATTAAAAGACATTTCGAATGTTCTAAGCTTCTTGGTACCGACCAGGCGCACCTGATCAACGCCGCTCGCGTACTTCTTCGTGATCGTGTTAAAGCGAGGAATAACTTTATAACCGAAATCGGGTTTGTATGTAAAATCAGCCATTTCGCCTCAACGATTCAGAAAGCATTCTCGAGTTTTGCCTGGAAGCCTTTGCGAAGATCGCAATAATTTCTTTTTCATGGTTACGGACATCGGCCATGTCCCAGGCCTTTATAACGATCGGCTGCTGAACAATGATCTGCTGGCCGCCCTGGCCGACACCCTGGCCCCGGTTAAGACGATAAACATTTTCAGGCCCGAGCGTCGAAACGCCTTTTCTGGAAAGAACAGCCTCACCGGTCTGAGCGATGATCGGAACCTCATCATTGGCCAGCATGCCGTTATGCGCGCGCTGGATCATCCCTCCGGAATGCATCACCATGCCGCCCTGGTGAAAGAACTTTCCCAGGCCCGGGAAGAAAGCACCTACCGTCTTAAGCAAAAACATCTTGGCCATCACCTGCGTCAACGTCTGCAGGATCATCCTCCCGAAGTTGGCGGCCACGTTCCCAAGTTCGTTAAACTTTCCTGTGATCACATTGAAAAATCCGTCGGCCAGACTTGACGTCATCGCCTGGGCGGTCCCCTGGGCCATGGCCTGCATACCGTTAAAGGCAGCAACAACCGGCTCGATATTGATTTTGGGCGGGTTTGATACAACAGCCATGAGCTGCCGCATCTTATCGATGAATCCCGCCGCGCTCTCAGACATTGTCACGAGACTGCCGCGGCCGGTCGTAAGAATTGATTGAAAATTCCCTATACGATTAGAGGCCTCCCAAGCGTCTTGGCTGATCTTACGAAAAGAATCAGCCAAATTTTCGTTTCCTTGTTGTGTCTTTTTTATGATGATTGCGAGCGGTGAACCTATTGCCGCCAGAAAATTGATCACTTTAGGAAATTTGTCGATCAGGTCTGCCATTGCCCTGGAGATCAGGCTGATAGCTTCCAGAAATCCGGCCGCCAAAACCCGCACGCCGATCTCTAATGTATTAAGAACAGGGACAGCGACGACCTTCAGCTTGTCCCAATACAGGATCATTAAGCCGATCGCGCCGACTATCATAAGCAGCACCGGGTGCGCGGCCGCGAAACCGACAAAGCTGGCGGTCAATTTCATGACCTCTCCAGTGAATTTAATAACTCTGCCGGTAATCCCAACAAAAACGCCGCTAAGCGTCAAGTACACCCCGGTCATGAATACCGTCTGCACTATGTGGTCCCGCGTCACAGCATCCAAGGCATTCCACCGAGCCAGCAAATATCCCAGGGCATTAGTGAACCTCTCCAAAATAGGAACCAATGCGTTGGCAAGCGTGAGCTGGAATTGATTGCCGGCATTTTTCATGCGGTCGATTTGTTCACTGACACGGATGGAGTATTGAGCGGAATTGTGGAGAGCTAAAAGGAACGGGCCGGTAATTGCAGCACCGGCGAAAGTCAACTGATTCCCGAACTGTTCAACATCTTTGCCGTAACGCTTCCACTGCGCGCCGGTGCGGTCCAGCTGCTTCTCAAGACGATTGAATTGACGTTCAACCTGTTCGGCCACCTTAGTGGCCTTGTCCTGGAGTGTCGCGATGATGTTCAGGTACTTTGTTCCGGCCATTGATTATTTTCCTTTTAGTTCCCGCATCTTTTCTTCTTTTTGTGCTGAGATCTTTCGGACTTCGTTTCCAATAATTTCCATCACTTCGATGTAGCGGGTTCCCATGTCTAAAAATCCCCCGGATCTCGGGGAAGTCCTATCTTGATGAAACTGATAGGCTCTTAAGCAGTCAAATGAATCGCTGGTGATCAGTTTAACCGGGCAGCCGCGGAACTCTTCGCCGTTAAAGGCCCAGATACTTTCTTCACATTCATGCGTCTGGCACTCCCCGGATCTTCTTAATTGCGGGCAATCCAGCTGGTCTTTCGCCTCAAATAGCTGGACTGCCAATATCAGTTTTTTGCTTCTTCCTCGCTTATGTGCTGCTCGCTATAAATGACACCGGCAAGCTCTTCAACAAGAGACACACCAAATGATGCGATGACCTCCTCAGGGAAAGTGGGATAGGATTTGCCGTTAATGCTCGTTTGGCCCAGGGCGACAGCCACCGGCTTTCCATCCGCATCCTGAAAATTATCAATACCGCGCAAACCGAACTGCACCAGCATCGTGGCGTGCTGCAGCGTGTTGATCTTAACCTTTCTCGTCGAACTCTTCTTGTCGGATCCGGACTGCTCCATACTCATACACTTGCCGTCGATATAATCACGAAGCGCGGGATCCAGACGGCCGATGTGAAAGACAGTCGGATTACTTATATCCGGGTCACTGGGGGACTTATAAAATGTGATGGCTAGCGGATCGATTGCTTTAAACATGGACCTCTCCTTTTAAATTTAGCTGTTGTTTTATAGACACAATAAGGCCCATTCATCATCGCCCGGGCTCAAAGATCCGTTGAGATTAAACATCGCCTTGGCATACTGGGTACCGCCGGAATCTTCATCTTCCACCTTCGAGTACTGCACTCTCGGCGCGTAAAAAGCAAATTGATTCCCGGCAACAGAACCCCAGGCGCAATTCATCTCCATTTCGGTACCGGCAAACCATTTGGAATGGAAAGCGTGAGCAGCCACAAGGACCATCTGGGAAGAGAAGGATCCAACGGTCCTGCGATCGGAGATATTAAAGTGGGATATCCCGCGCGCGCTGTTAACGTCATCGACGGGAGAAAGCTCCTGACCGAAATCGATTTCAAAACCATTGATCTTGAGAGCTACTCCATCAATGCTGAACGTCGCGCTTAAAAAGACCGGCGGTTTGGTTGTTTCATAGGCAGGTGCAGAATAAAGCGCTTGATCCGCTACCCCGCCCTCGACGCCACTGAAATCAAAGTCGAACATGCCGGGCTCTCCGGACTTGAGACTCAGCTTGCTCTTGCCTCTGCAGCCGGTAAGGATCTTCGATATACCGTCCTCCAAGGCCTGCATTGTCTGGCTCGGCGGTGCACCGCTATCCGGTTCGATGACGTTGCCGACCGTCGTGGCAACGGATCCTGTCGTGGCCGTGGCCCCGCTAGTACCGCCGGTAATGACTTCCGCGTTCTGGAAGGTTCCGGTTAAAACAACAACATAAAGCGTTGTCGTGCCGGTTACTGTTCTCTTGATCACTCTACCGGTTGCAGCTGAAGTTCCGCCGGTGATCGTCTCACCATGGACGAAAGGACCAGCGGTAATAGCACCGATCGTCAGCGTCTTGATAAGATTGACCTTGCAACCGCAGCTGCGCAAATGCTTCACCCAATCAGGCGGAGTCGCAGCGAACCCGGAGCCACGGACCTCAAGCCCGAATGTAAGACTGCCCGGGCGCTTGCCGACCAGATCGCCGATGTTGCTCAATGTCGATCTCGAAGGATTGCGCTTAAAAAGGCTCGGGTCAAAATTTAACTTAGGATTGTAAACAAGACTTTTTGCGTCACCGATCGCAAGAGCTTCAGCGACCCCTTCTGTGCCTTCAATTTTGCTGGGTACTTGTCTTTTCCGAGTCAACATTGATCAACCTCCTGTTAAATCCCCGCAGCGGGGTCCAATTGATTGTGCTCATATTCGATTTCAAGCTCTACAACGATTCCCGCATAAGGCTGGCCCTCCACACCTTCGAACGGCTGGCTGCCTTTTATATCCGTATCTTTCGCGAAACCTCCGCGAGTAATATCCTGCATGACACATTTCTCGACGTCACCTAGAAGACTGCACAATAATTCATCGGTGGACAAAGGATCGCTTTTTTTTTGACAAACCCATACCTCGAGCAAAACGGTTAAACGACAGGTGTAAAGAGGGTTCGGTTCCGGTTCTTTCGATTCATTCGCCAACGCGATCGTAAGACATGGAGTATCCGATAAAGGATTACTGCGCTGGTCCCAGCGCGAGACTTTCTTCAGGGAATTGGAATAACCATTGCCGGTGGTAATAGTTTCAAGAACGGTCTTTAAATTCGATAAAACTTTGTCCCGAATAGTTTGGGCCATATCAGATGTTCCTCAAGGCTTTATCGAGGGCGTCTTCAAATATTTGATCGCGCCGACCGGCCAAGCCGTCCCAGGTCTTGTAAAAATGCAATCTCGGTTTTATGCGTATGGCACGCTTGAGAATAAAAAGCAGTTCCGGTCCCTGAAATTTTCGTTTGAGGCCCAGAAAGACTTTGCCGTTTATGGTGAACATTTCCAAATCATTGAGCGCTGATTTACCCTTGGCCATGGAAGCTGCTTTATCGTTTAACGGAATAGGCATGCCGCTCGATCGGATCGTCCCGCCGGTTTCATGTATCCCGGCCACCTTGGACATGCTGTAAAGCTCGACCTTCATATTCATGGGATCTTTGGCTGACTTGGCGATCGCTTTAACGGATTCGTTCTGGCTGGCCTGTTGCCTTAAAAAAACCTTCTTGCCATTCACATCAACAACTCTGCGGAAACGGTGGAAAATGCCTCCACGATTGCTTCTGAGCCCCGGCGGTCCCTGGAGACGCGTCTTGTATAGCCGGCTGTAAAAACTGCGTGTAGCGTGGTCCATAGCGTCAGCAATGGCCAACTTCATCGACCGTGGGACCTTCTGCAGCGTTTCGCTGACTTCTTTGGCGTTATGGATTAATAAAGTTTTATCAGCCATGGTTATATTCTCAACGATAAATGCCAGACACCGGCATCGGAATGCAGTATCTCAACGACAATGGTTGTGACGTTCTCGCCGCCGCCTTCATACCGAGACAAGATGAATTTATCCTCAGCAACATCGATGCTTTGGATTCCAAAGTTGGAAGGATCTGTGTGCACAGTAATTTCGAAATCTTCAACAATCAGCCTGGAATTGTCTTCAGCGGCCGGTGATCTTCTACGGCGAACAACCGACGCGTTGACCGGTCTGGGATTTATCCCTTTGGGCAAATAGATAAGTCTCTCCGCAGCCTCATCGATATTCGTAAAAGTATTAACCGCGTCTGACTTCACCAGGTCTCTGAAAGCCATAATTACCTCAAGAAATTCCGGAGCCCCTTCCAGGGCCCCGGAATTTTAACTTTAAGATGTTGATTAACGAACCTTCATCAAGAAACCGAAGTACTTATCGATGAGAAGCTCGTCAACGTTCTGACGAACACGAACGACATCACCGCGGACCGATTCATCACGGTAAGTCTCAACCAGGTTGGCTTCCGGTGAATCAGCTGTCCATAAGACTGTGCGTCCCAGGGCAGGATCGGTTAAGGATTTGGAAGTGTCGCCGGAAAGAATGGCCAGCGAAACGTATGTGTCGGGCCACACATAACCGCCGGCAAAGGCCTTTCCTTCTTTGGCCGAGTTATATGTTGCCTTACCGATTAAGATGTTCTGAATACCGAAGTAATCAGCCAATGCATTAACGATCTCGGCATCGGTCAAACGTGCGGTGTATTTGATGGCGTCCAAGATCGCAGTGTTACCCTTTAATGCATCCAGGTTGCCCTGGCTCATGATCATCGCATTGGGAGAAAGACCGCTGTTGACGCGAATCTTTTCCTTTGCTTCGTTGACCTGACTGCGGACATCGGAACCGGCTGTTGTCCAAGGAGCGGCGGCGTTGTCTTTGTACAGGTCGGCACCGGTGAACGTGGCGGTATCGATCACTGATGTCTTTACGCGGATCTCATGCTCAAGCTGAAGACGACGGCCGATAATCTGGGTCGCAACCAGCTCGGCATCAAAATCGCTCTTGTACAGACTTTTCTTGGCATCATCAACCGGAGCTTCCAGACCGTATTCATAGCAGCTGAACTGCAGGTCTCTTGTTTCATAACCGTCGCGGTTATACTTGCCGTTCGGCGCGCGTTTAACATCAGCACGGCGGGCAATACTTTCACGGGTGATCGCCGGGAAGTATGCCGCTTTTTCCTTCGATTCGAACATCGGATATACTCTCAGCCCGATGAAGTCCTGGGCATTGTCGAAGTATTCCATTAACGCAGCGCCCAGGTCGAGACGGGGCGTTGCACGATTTCCGGATTGAGTGATCATCTCTTTATTCCTCCTCTGATTGAATTAATATTAATTAAGTACGTTTTAAAAACTCTTACGCGATCGGAAGACAGACCAAATACAACACAATGTCTGCACTCGCGGCCGAAGATTCAACCGTAATCGCTGCTCCCGCAGCAACAACTTTCTGCGCCTCCACAATGCTGACACCTCGAACAATGGCATCAACGGTCGCGCCCTTTGCAAGAACAGCTGTCGAGATCGATGTCCCGGCATTTTTGACTGTGATGTTGGCGGCGGTGTTATCGATCGCACGCAAGTACCAATCGATGATCTCCAGTTTTCTTGTCGCTGTAGCTACAGCGATCGGATCCGGTGTGCCGTTAAAATTGCAGAGCTTTCTGATGATGATCGGCAAAGCGCCCGCATTGGCCTCATCATTCACAATCAGATTGGCTCCGATGTTGCCGGCAGCGCCGTTGTTTAAAAGACCTTCCAAGACTTCAAGGTCAGCGGCGCATGCTTCGAGAGCGACGCCGATCGCATTACCGGAAACCGCGTCATCGACCTTACCGTCGTTGGCACCGTAGATCACGGCATATGCCGCGATCGGACCTGCGGCTACGAGCTTGAAGCTTCTGCCGGCGCTGATTAACGCAACCGCGATCGGTTCAGCGGATGCGACTTTGTCGGTTGTGATGCCAATAGATGCTTCTCCGGCATCGGCGTAAACGACGGCACCTGCACCGTCCAACTTAACTCGACGATACGCTTCCAGCGCCTCGCCCGCGATAAACGTTTTAGGACTCATGGATTCTTGAGACATTTGCGTTCCCTCCTATGTAGAAAATTATTAATTTTGATTTCTAAAAATATTACTTCGCGTCTCGCTTCTTGGCAGTGGCCTTGAGGGCATCCGTCATGGAGCATTTATGCTCTTTCTGATACGCCTCCGCAGCTTTCTTGTGCTCAGCACCGGTCGGATCATCTTTGACCTGCGCCGCCTTTGTGGTATCGGTTTCGGTCTCAATCGAAGGACCGGCCGACTGGGCGCTCGAATTGATCGCCGTTAAGAAACTGGTCTTGGCCGCTTCCGTTGTCTGACCTTCTTTGATCGCATTGACAGCCAGAGCTCTAGCGTTAAGCGGCATTGCCGCAACGATACCGGCACAGCGGTCCGTCTCAGCTTTGACCGCATCCTTCACTGCTGCATCAAGCGCGGCCTTGGCCTGGGCCTCGGCTTTTTCCCTGCCCTCAATAACTCCGGCTGCTTTGCCCTCCGCGAGCAGAGCATCGACCAAAACTTTATGGTCGGATTTTAATTTTTCGATTGTCAACTCCATGGTTTTACCCTCCTTGTGTGTTTGGATATCAGTGTTGTTTTCTATATCAGCGCTCTTTTGTGCAGCGTTTGCATTGGATTTGCTGGGAATCTGGGCGCCGGCTATCATCTGCTCAAATGTCCGGACACCATCGACAAGCCGCATTTGTTCAGCTTTCTTTCCGATCCATACGCGGCCATCGGCAAAGATCGTTACCTCCTCTTTGGAAATCCCTCTATTGCGCGCGACCGCGTCGACAAACAATTCGTAATACGTGTTTATCTCCTCTTGGAACGCAGCACGCTCATCTTCAGTCAGCGGTTTTGACTCATCGCCAGCTGCTTTATATTTACCGGCCTTAATCACATGCGTCTTAATTCCCAAATTGTGATCAGCCACCGAATAATCCTGCAGGATCATGTAAACGCCGATGGATCCAACCTCGGCACTCTGGGAACAATAAATCTTGTCGGCCGCTGATCCGAGCCAATAAGCAGCTGAGCACATCATGCCGTTTGCATAGGCATTGATCGGTTTTTTTCCGCGCGCTGAATAAATGAAATCAGCCAGCTCTGCGACACCACCCACACTGCCACCCGGACTGTCAACGTCCAGTAGAATACTTTTGACATTCGGATCTTCCAGGGCGGCCTTCAAATCATTCTGGATATCAGTAACAGATGTTCCGCTTCGGGAAAGATTCATGAAAAGGCTGGCACGCTTTGAAATGACACCATAAATCGGGATCCTCGCGATCCCGCCAATAAGCTCATAACCAGGGACATCAACCCTTTTGTCGGAGAGCTTCGCCTCAATTTCTTCAGCTGAAAGCTTCTCGCCGCGCAAGTGCCTCTCCAAGATTTGCGACATCACAACAAGAGTGTCCTGCTTCATCGCCCAGGGCCTCAATAAAACCATTTCATTGATTCGCTTCATTCTTGATCTCCTTGTGCGGCCTGGCCGTCTTCCTGGCCCTGCTGTGCCGGTGGGTTCTTTTGAATAGGCCCGGTGACTGTGGCGGTCTTGCTCATGCCTGGGGTCTCCGGCAATCCTAAGTTCTTGGATGTTTTACGCTCCAGGGCACGCTGTTTGAATACGCCTGTCCATTCTCCGCCGCGCGCCGCGATCTCTTGACTTGCCGTCGACAAGTTGTTATCAATAGCGCTTATTGCGGCTTCGATCTCCTTCTCGGGCTCAATGTAGGCCCAACCGGGAGACAACCACCTGGTCTTTGTGTAATATTTTTTATTTTCATAGAAGTCGGGGACATCGATCTGATTGCGTAAAAACATTTCCTCAACAACCGTTTCGTACACCGGCTGGCAGAATTTCTCACAAAGCCAAATATGGAAACATTTAAAATATTTTCTTACCTCAAGAATTGCCGCGCGGGACGACGAGAAATTAGACTTCGAGAAATCCTTAAATACCAGCTCATACGGCATGTTGACGCCGGAGCCGATCATTCTCATATTCTGTTCGTAATAGGACTCAAACTGGGGACCAGGATGGGAAGGATTGACTTGTGTCATCTTCTCGCCCGCTTTTAAGCGTTCAATCATTGCGGGATAAATTGATTCGAGACGTTGACCATTTTCTGCTTCGTCTGAAGCTCCTGCAGCGGCGTTATAAGGATTGCCCGCGGAAGTCGTTTCAATAACAATTCCGAAACAAGCGGCAAGCTTGGCCGCCATCAAAGTAGCGTCACCAAACTCACCCATATCTTTAAATTTATTCAAAACGGGCGATAACATTGGTTCGCCGCGCGTCTGACCGGGACGCTTTAAAAAATAAAGCTGCGTTGCGTTCCGCTGGCCGTATTCAGACATGACAGGATACCGGACATATTCCTTGGCTTCCGGAGTGCGATAAGTGTACGTCACATCGCCTGGATGCGTTCTGCAGACCCAATATGCCAAAGGCTGTCCGCGGGTTCCAATTTCAACGCCACGGCGGATATTCCGTTGTGACCGCTTATCTGATGGCGTATCGATACGATCGCCCTCAACAAGATTCAGAGCATAGTTAAAAGGCCTCCAGGGCTCATCGGTTACCGCTTCTCTCAGGGCGAATAAGTCCCCATTTGAAGCGATCTGACGGATGACCATCTGCTGCATTTCCCAGAAAGTCATACGGTTAGCGGTATCTGCCCACATCGACCAAGCTTCCCATCCCTCTTCGAGAGTGGCTCCGATCTCCTCAACCCGTTGTTCAGAGAGCCCTAATTTCTTACCATCCAGGTCGCTTTGCGGATAATGGCCGTGACCAACGATATTGGATACCATCGTTTCAATGATGCCGGCCGCAACAGGATCATTACGGATTAGGTCTCTTGATCTTTCTCTCAGCAAAGGAAGATCATCCAAAAGATCTTCGTCTGCAGAACCTCCACGCGGGAACCAGGGCTTTCGATTGCGATCGTTCCGGCCGCCTTCATAGCTACCTCTCAAGGCCACTTTTTGCGCTTGACGCAATAGACGCCTCTGCAATTCAATCTTCGGAGATACGATACCGATCGTGGAATTGATCACTTCGTGGCACTGTTCTATAAAACTTCTTTTCTCCATAAATCCCCTTACCTGAATTTTGCTAAGTTTCTGGCCGGACCTCGGGTGTCGTTGATCTCATTCTGTAATTCCGTGCGGAATAGCCTCAGCTCTGAAAGCGTCATGTGCTGGATGTTACGGCCGTTAATGGTGTACGCCTGTATTGCGCCGCCGTGGATCTTGGCATATATGGCATTGTTGACCGCCTCAAGCATCGATGCGCTAGTCACCACAGCTGCTGTTGCCGATGCGGCCGCGGAAACAATAATTTCCTCGCTGTAGATGACATCCTTAGAAACATTGAGCACTTGCAACTTGTATGTTCCTTCAGCGTCCGGAGTAAATGAAATCTTCCAATGGATGCTGGCCAAGAATGTCATATTGCCGTCGGCAAAGACCGTTCCGTCGGCTTTTAAGACAATGTACGTGACCGTCTGGCTGCTGATTGAGTCCGGGATGCTGACGACATTGGTGTAAGACACACCGACCGTCGCCTTGTCGGCCGTTTTATACTTGCGCGTATACTTCGTATCGCCACGGGTTACCTCCACAACAAAAACATCAGATCCGGTCGGGATAAAAGAAACCCTCCATTGGATGCCGCCGACATATAAAGCGCTGCCGCTCTGGAAGACTGAACTATTCGAAGCCCGATAAATCACATAGGTGACCGTGTCCCCGATAACAGAAGACGGTACCTGGATGATGGAATCGAAATAAGCGTTTTCTATAATCTTTTCCATTACCGATTGATCCTTATCATTTCTTCGATGCCTGTGTATGCCCCGGATTCCTTATCTCCGTCCGTGGCGTCGGTAATACCGCTCAAAGCTTTACCGGTCGAGCCGGCTGTTGCGTGATCTGCCAGAGCCTCATCCCAGACAGCATCCGCGATCGCCAGGGCACTTCCGCTCGATACGGCGCCGCTCTCATAAGAGACCAGCTCCGCCTGGTGGTCCGCATACGATGGATTAGTATTGTCGACAATAAAGAGATACTGATCGGCGGCGGTTTCGCTGGCCGGCGGATTGAACGTGTAGTAATAAAAACCGTCCGTGGAATTCTCGGAAAGATTTGTGGTCTTGTTCGTCCATCCGCTGTTCTTAAAGGTATTGTCGCTAAAGTCATACCAGTAACCGTCGGATGCGCGAAGGATCTTAAGGGCCACCGTCTGACCGGTGACATGCGCGCCGGACGAGCTGACGACAAAATAAGAGTACAAATAATTCTCCTGAACATTCCTTATTGTTGCTCCGGCCGGCCAAGCTAAAAGGACCGCCATCCATACGGCTAGAAAAATTCTGGAGATATTATTCATTTAATTTCCTCAATGATCGATTGGTTCACTTGTCTTTTCCGATATATTTGCATTGAAACAGATCCGGCGATTGGCCCTTATGGGCGCGTTTAATGGTAATGATCTGGCCCAAAAAAGTTTTATCGAAATAAAAGCTGATGTGGTTCTTGAAGACCGTGAAATCCGTCTTGACCTTGTATGTCTCTTCCGGTTCAAACGTCAATATCATTTTCTTTGTTCCGGAGATTTGCAACTGGTCGCCTTTAGAGAGAACAGGCGACATGCCCAGCACATTCATGCTCCAGGCGCATTTCTTGTCCGCTTTCTTGGGTTCATCAAAGAGGCCTGAGCATTCGAGCTTATTGCCGCCATCTGCACGCAGATAGTACTTGGCTGCATACGATGGCAACGAGAACACTGAGAACAGCAAAATGAGCATAAAAGTTCTACTGAACATTGAGTTTACCTCCGCTTAGATTTATTGTACCGGCGCCAGGATTGGCAACTGGCGGTGTTGTGGATCCACCAGACGCGCAAACTCCGGCCGTACATGTTTGTGAACAGCATTCAAAATCATTAATGCAGGTCTGGGCCGTGGGAGAACAGGAAACCGGAGTTGATCCGGAGTCAAGCGCGCCAATATCCCATGCCGCACCGCGCGGTGAATTGTTGACGTCAGCGCTGCCATCCAAGAGCGTGACCGATTCGTTGGCCGCATTCAAAGCAGGTGAGCTGGCGTGAAGATAATGTTCGTCGAAGTAATTGGTTCCGGTAAAGTATCCGGGCGTGAAGTCGTTGAGCGTTCCGGAGAAAACCCCTGAACAAGAGGACTGACACGTTGAATTGGAACCTGTGCAATCGGTGTTCCACGTTTTTGTGGCACATATAAGATTGTAATCTTCATTGATAGTAATGGCACCGCCAGTCTGATGACCGCCACCAGCTTTCTCGGAATAGGTGAAATCCGAGATGTTGCTCTCGCCTCCGTTGTACTGCGTACCGCCAGTGAAAATCGAGTTGCGGATATAGACTTCCTCAGAGCTTGAGCATCCGGTGTCGTTTTCGTTAATGAATACGATTGTGTCGCCATTGCTTCCAAGCGTACTATTAATGATCTTGAAGGTAACGCCCGGGCGACAAGACAAGGAAACAGCCGTCATATTTGCTGGACGACACACGTTAAAAGCCGCCGTACAATCCGCCGAGCAGTTCGTCCAGTTTTCGTTTGCATCACAAATCCCGTCTGAGTCGCAACTCGAACCGCTGCGACCAGGCGCATTAATCGACGCATACACCCAAGGGGACGCCGCCCAATTCGGACAGTTACCCTTGATAAATGAGTTTTCAATCGTAACGGACGGTGATTCACTCTTAAGCCCAGCACCAGCGTTACCTTCTGCCCTGTATCTGTTCATATAAATAACGCTATCTGGGTCATAAAGATGGTCGAAACCGTCAGATACGTTATAGGATATTTCCGATCCAATTACGTTCCAATTACCAAGCTCTGCGTTTGCACCGATCGCGTCGCCGTAGCCGGTCTGATCTTGGCTATAGCAGTTATGTGGTGTTCCAGCGGCTGCACCACCGGAGGTTGCCTTTGCGCGCCATCCGCAACCGGTGTATTTTATGCTGGAATTAATGAAGTTGACTGTGCCTGTGTAATTCCCTAAAGGCGGGTTGCCGCCGCTCCATCCGACATACCCGGACCCAAGAATATGAAAATTGAAAGTTGTGATATTTCCGGCCTCATACGCCTGCATACCTTCATTTCCCACACCTTCGATGGTAGTGTTGAGTAGATAAACACCCGTTGATCCATTGACCAGCTTCAGACCAATATTGGATGATCCTGTATTGCCATCCGCGCACGCGATGAAATCCTGACTTCCGTTATTATCAATGCGCCCGCCAGCCCCGGCAGGTCTTGAGGTCAAACATCCGTTTGAGTCGGTGATTTTTAAGCAGTTAATCTCTGTGTTTGATCCGGCCGTCACAACTGTTCCGTTGTTGGCTCCGGAAAATACGGGCGGATTAGAACAGTTGGAATCCCAGCCCTCACCGTGGATTTGCGTAACCAGCATATCCGTACTTCCCGCTGGAAACGTCGGCATGGTAGTAATTGAAAAAGTGTCGCCAGCCCTGACGTTCACAACATCTTCACCCTGCATAAGAGCGGCGACTTCAGCGGGCGTCTTGCACGCACATGCCTCAACAGTTCCTGAACCGTCATAAGGCGCGTTCGCGTTACCTGTACATTCTGTGGAAGCTTCTCCAGTACAGGTCCCGCCGTCTGTACGCAAGTACCACTGAGTCGGAACACCGGCCGTTGCCGTGCGAATGGTCAGACGCGGGTCATACGTCGTTCCGGAATATTCAGACGTGCGCCATGTTTGATACATTGACCCAGCGGTCGGACGCATGATAAAACCGTAATAATTTCCGCTTGTGATCATGTCCTTGACGATATCCGTGACGTCGATCGTCATGTAATCGTTGTCCGGTACTGCACCTGTAGATGAGTGAGAAGTGGTATAGTCGGTCGTGCTGTTGGTCGCACCAGCCGTTCCCCAATTATTGCCGGTCGAATAAATATTCCAAGTCGCTTGAGTGCTGACCCAGTTCCGGAGCGCGCGATAGACCGTCACGTCATGCTGAAAACCTCTTGACTCTCCGTAAACCCTTAGATCAGCCGACACAACATCAGCGGCCAGAATGCCTGTTGACCCGATATCGAATTTAAAAAGTACGGCGGTATTGTCGGACCCAGCCGATCCGGTCGATGTCTCGGTATCGTAATTGGTCGATGTTGCCGACGGGTTTAACTTTGTGTCATTGGTCGAATACAGTGTCGTGATCGCCGCCCCAGCGTAATTACTGGATAATGCCATAAACAGAAATAAGAAAATTATAATTTTCGTTTTCATCAGTTGCACGTCCCGCAAATTGAATTGGTTAATGATCCAGTGCAATACCCTAAGACCGCAGCTCCGCTAGAGATAGATTTAACACAAACGATTGTTCCGGCCGTTGTTGTGCCAATGCCGACTCTTGTGTTTCCAGAGGTGTCCACCTGGAAAGAACCTGTTGAACCTACAGTAAACAACGCCGGCGCCGTAGTCGTCCCGATACCCACGTTTGCACCAGTAAAAGTCATTGGCCCCGTGCCGCTGCCACCAATACCGCCAACCACCGTCAAGGCGTTTGTGCCAACCGGCGTCGTTGTGCCGATCGCAACCCGGTCTGATGTCAGCGTAGGATAGATATTGGTTCCGCCGTCGGTCCAGCCGCTGGCAGTTCCTGATATTCCCGTCAATCCGGAACCGTCACCGACAAAGGCCGTCGCCTTCACGGTACCAACCACCTGAAGCTTGGCCGTCGGGGCAACTGTATTGATCCCAACATTCCCACCGGGAATAATAGCCATTGCTGTTGCATCATTTGGTCTGAATAAAAGCGGTTGCGCGGAAGAAAAACTCGACATGTATACTGCCCCGGCATTGGAATCATTGCTGGCCATGATGCCAAATCCACCGGCGGCACCAGTTGAATTATTCAATTCAAGCTCAGAATATCCACCGACACCAGTTGAATAAAACTGAACATCCGCTTCGGGGGCTTTGATCTGCAGCATTTTCCCGGAAACTCCAGTCGTTCCGATGCCTACGGTATCGGTTGTCGTCGATACATAAACATTCGTTCCGCCGTCCGTCCATCCTGATGATCCGCCGCTGATACCTGTCAACCCTGAACCGTCACCGACAAAGGCCGTCGCGGACACTGTGCCTGCGACTGTCAACTTGTTTGTTGGTGTAATTGTGCCGATCGCCACGTTATCACTCGTCGTTGCCACATAGACACTCGATCCGCCGTCGGCCCAGCTTGTAAGGCCAGCTATCTCTGTTTGTACGTAGGCAGTTGTCGCGACTGATGTGTCGTTGTCGTCCTCCGCAGGGGTTGTTGCTGTAGCCGCACCGATGGCGCCGCCCGCAAAAACCAGAGCACCGGTTCCTGTTTCGTCCGTTAGGATGCTTCTTATTTCGCTCGATGCGTTGATCTCGGACGATGTAATGATATCTGTCGCGCCGCCGATGGCTGTTTCAATCTCAGCTATGGTGTCAATGTCGATGGTGTTGTTTGAGCCGTCTGAACCGAGGATGCCCGCGCCATAGCCGGATGTGTCGGCGGCAGTACCTCCGCGGGCGCGTTCGATCTGACCTGAAGAAAAGAAGGCTGTAGCCGAATCTCCAAGCGTTGCTGTGGTGGCTGTTGTTGCAAGATCGACTGTGATTGTGTTGGGAACCTGTGCATCTGTGACAGCTCCTTGCATGTCCTGAAGATCCATTGCGGCTTCAAGCTCAGCCTCGACGCCCGTGGCGTTTAATTCATCTGCGCTCACGGAATCGGTGGCAAGCGCGGACGCACCTACGGCGGTCAAGCCTGAACCATCACCCGTGAATGCCGTGGCGGCAATCGTGCCGACTACCTGCAAGGATTGTGTCGGGCCTACCGTTCCGATGCCTACGCGGCCTGTTCCGTTTGGCGTGATGATTATGTTGCCATTGGATGCGGATGTGATGGTCTTTCCGTTGACATCTAAATTTCCGCCAAGCTCCGGTGTTGTGTCCTCAACGACGTTATTGATTCCTCCGCCCGAGGTGCCGCATGCAGCGCCAGCCGAAACGAGCGCCCCGCTTGCGTCCCACTTGGCGCAATCATTGGTTGCCCCAGGAGTACCAACAACTATCGCGGATGTGTCGTTTGCGGCTGTCTTAATGCTCTGGGCGATTTCGGTAAGCGCATCAACACCATCAGCGCCTAAATTTGCCGCAGTTGTGGCGTTGTCGATTGTGATATTGTTCGGCACTTGGGCGTCTGTTACGGCCCCGCCAATGCTTGAAAGCGTCATTAATGCCTGGTTAATTCCCAGGGTAAATGATGTCCCAGACCCAGCGCCAGTCATCGGCGATGTTGTTCCGATGGTGATAGATCCGCCGCCGGGCAAATTCGTCAGGCCTGAACCATCCCCGACAAAGGCCGTCGCGGTGACCGTTC
>ERZ869921.255-NODE-255-length-36233-cov-17.584140_pt1 | contig 36233 bp, 45 predicted proteins | sample MGYA00579310_ERZ869921 | MGnify/ENA primary metagenome ERZ869921 (study PRJEB32216, sample SAMN09231816) | wastewater metagenome | place: USA: Maryland | collected 2016-06-21 | study: EMG produced TPA metagenomics assembly of the PRJNA472060 data set (Reclaimed... | reverse complement strand
GGGCGTTTTGCATGTAGGGCCATAAATGTCTAGGTGCGCCTATGTGGTCAAAACATTAATTAATTAACGCACCGCATTATTCTTTTGTGGGGCGTTTTGCAGAAAATGCGGGCCTCGATTACTTAATTGTATGTCAAGCTCGCAAACAATTTATTTCCTCATTGACCCCGAGTCGCGCGGCAAGCTCCTACTCATGGCCCGTGCCGAGGGGTACAAGGGCGTAGAGCCATACGTCCAAGCGCTCGTTTACCAGAAACTAGGCCAGCTACCCCCGCCCGTGCCCGTAGAGGTAGAGCGTCTTAGGCCTAACGAAGTGGCGATCCTGTCACTGCTACGTCAGCAAGCCTTTACCATTACGGAAATGATTAAGCCTTTAGGCATGCTCGCCCGTGCCAACCTTGATCCATACGTCAAGAGCCTTGTGGCCCAAGGTTTTGTAGAAGAGGGCCGCCTTAGGCGCACAGGCTCGCGCCCCGCACGCACCTACGTCATTACCCTAGCGGGCATCGCCATGCTTGAGCGCGAGGCCGAGCGCATTAAAGCCATTGAGAAAAGGAATAGAATCGTTTTAGGTAAGGTGCAAACGAGCACACGCAAGCAAGAAAAAGTGGTGCCCATTCCACCCGAGCTAGCGGGCACGGCCGAGGGCGCCTATGTATCGGCACTGTTTACCTACGGCACGGGTACGCCCGAAGAGAAACGGCAAGAGTATATGGATATGTGGGAAGAGGTAGCGCGCGACTCCGATCACGCCGACTCCCCCGGCGCAATGACGTGGGAGAAGTTAACTAAGGAAATACTGGAAAAGGTAGGCAAATGAAAATTTCAGAAACGTTAGACGCGGCGGCCGATCTCATTCTACAGCCCGGTAAGTGGACTAGAGGCACCTACGCACGCGACTCGCGAGGGCGCGCCGTTTTCATTAACGATCCTAAGGCCACTTGTTTTTGCGCGGTAGGCGCTATTCTGCACTTAGAGGGGGCTACCATGGTTGATTACTCACCGGCCGCTAAGTACGCCTTAGAGGGGGAATGCCTACCAGAAGACATAACGCTAATTAACGACGGCGCCACTACGCCCGGCCGCCCCTATGAAGCGTTAAAGGCCATCGCCGAGCACGCGCGTAAGGCGGGCCTGTGATTTTCCGCAAGCCCAAAGAGCCCGAGGTCGTTTTAGTAAACCTACAAGTAATACGTCTAGACGACAAAACCATACTCTTAAAGGTAGGGGGCACTAGCTACCACGTCGAAGCGGGGGCGTTCTCGCTTACCTTAGCGCGTGGAGTCGAAGTAATGGCCGAGATAGTGAAATAGCAAACGTCGTGCCATGAAAGTTTGGGTGTAGGGGCGTGTGGCATCATGGCACACTCGCAAAAATTGCGTGAAAACTTTGCGGTATGAAATTATTGCGACGCGGAGAAAGTGCGCACTCCAGTTAACGCCGTGACACAATGCCCCGTTTTCTCTAGGCTCAAGATATAAGAAATGTCGTTAACTGTAGGTGGCACGTGCGGTGCTTAGTAACCGAATCGTAACCAAACGAAAGGCATTACATCTTGAAATCTAAGAAACCAGTAGAATTTGTGCCCCGCCGAATCAAGGTAACCGCACGTGCGCTCAAGACTCACAAGACAGCCACGGGCGCGGTAGCCCACGCCATCGCAAAAGAATTGAACGCCTCTACGAGTTTCTACGTAAACGACCGTCGGATCGTGGAGTTCTTTACGCCCGGCAAGGTCATTGGGGCGCACTACCGGGCCGCTATACCGGCCGAGGTCTGCACCCGGCTCGATTATGCCGCTAAGCGCATGGGCTCTAAGGAGCGCCTTACGCCCTTCGAGTTTACGATCGAGTTACCGGATTGCGTGCTTAAAGGTACGCGCAAGCGGTCTTTAAGCGTACCTAAAAGCACTCTTCCCGTAGAATCGTTTGTCACCATGAAAGCGAGCCCCCGGCATGGGTAGGCTTTTAGATTTTGATAATTGGTCGTCGTAGTACCCACCCGCATTACAGGAAAGCCCCACATGAAACCCGATGACGTTTTTGCCCACGCTAAGCGATGGGCCGCTACTTTTGCGCTCAAAAATCACCTTGGCGCCCACCTGAAAGACGACCTCACCCAAGAGGCCGCTATGGCCATCTTAAAGGCAGTGCAGCGACACAAGCCCGGTAAGGGCATGCCCCTCGTGCCCTACGCGAAATTGTGGGCGTTCGCGCTCATGCGCAAATACATGAATAGCCAAGGCAGCGTAGTCAGCTACGGCCGAAGGCAGCCCGCCGCTATGTCTTTCATTGGCACCGAAGACGAAGAGGGCGGCCGGAAAGGCTACGAAGACAGGCGCACCGAGAGCGGTAACGCTCACGAACTCGTAGTAGCGCGCCAAGCCATGGCGAGGGCCTCTAACGAACGTCAATACGCCATGGTTTCAATGCGTATCGAGGGGTTTAATTTAGAGGAAATCGGCGCGGCGTTTGGAGTGTCACGCGAATCGGCCCGGACCATATTGGACGATTTCGGTCAGGATATGATCGCATGAGATACTGGGCACTGGTTTTAAGCTTTACGGTTTTAGGGTTGTGGGGCCTTACTAAATACGGCGATAAGTTAGAAGAAATAGACGTACTACGCATGCGCCTTGACTTCGCCACGGCGCGCGCGGGTATCTGCACCGATACCTTGCGCGAGGCCGCCGCCGTAAATGACGCATGCATAGCGGCGGTGGTTCAATGCCAGAAAAGCGTGCGCGATTGCCTGTGAGATATCTCAAATTCTACGAAGACGAAAACACGCGGCACCCCGAGCTTTACGGCGCTACCGTTTCCGAAAAGTGGGCGCGTAGGGCGGTCAGAGCACTGGCAAAAAAGTACGGCCTCGCGGGGGTGAAGCTGGTCTTTGGGGCCGAGGGCGAGGCCGATACGAGCCTAGCCAGCACTCAAGGTATTTTCTTAGCCCACAATGCCGATTGGCTCACGCTCGCCCACGAATTCGGGCACGTAATAGAGTTTAGAAAACACGGCAACAGCTACCACGCCCCCCGGCTACGCCGAATCATAGACGGTGTGTGCGCCTACATTACAGAAATGAATTGGCACAACGAAGACATGATAGAGCAGTTTGACGCGTTCGCCTCGGGCATGGCTTCCATGGCGGTTGCAGAATAACCCGCCCATGGTTAAATCTACTGTCTTACGGGGGCAATTTGCGGATCAGTGTACTAGCTGACGATCAGGATAATCGCCCCGTATCCCATGAGGTATCATGGGACGATCTCAAGGGCGCGCTTAACACATGCCTAGAGGTAGATTGCCCCAAGACTACCCGGCTCAAGGGTGGGGTAGAGATACCGGTAAGCGTTTGTAGCTCCCTGCATCGCTTGCCCGACGGCTCACGCGTGCCTAACAAGTGCCCCGGCCGCAAGGTCGAAGCATGGAGCCCGGCTATCTTCGACGGGGGGCGCAAGATCTCTCACGTCGTAGGCATGGATTGCCTTGTCTTCGACGTTGACCACGCGACCCTTGCCGAGCTTGGGGCCATTGACGCGGCGATAACCCGCGAGGGCTTGGCCGCGATACTCCATAGCACCCACTCTCACGATCCGGCCCGTGACGATTTTTGCGTGCGTATCGTTTTTAAATGCGCACGGCCTTTGAGCCCACACGAGATAGCGCCCACCCGCGACGCGCTACAGGCCCTTATCGGCTTTCGCGCCGATGAACAGACCAAAGACATAGGCCGGATCTACTACGTGCCTACACGCCCCAAGGGCGGCCCTGATTTTTTCTTTGCCTCGGTAGAGGGTCGTGCTATTGAGCCTGTATCAAAACTTCAAGAGGCGACTCCCATCGCTTCGCCGGCCGCCCCCTCGGGGCACCCCTCACACGAGGCGGGCGCGCCGGCTCTTGATCTCCCTGTGGAAATGGATCCGCTACGGGCGCGGCTTAAGAAAAGCAAAAGCCCCGAGATCGCCGCGCTCATGCGGCGGGTGCTCAAAGGCGAGCGGCTGGCCGAGCATGGCGGCCGTGACGTGGCGCTACTCAACGCATGCGGACATATCGCGTGGGTGCTTAACGAGCAACCCATAGAGGTCATGCTAGAAATCATGCGCCCGAGCGTTATGGCTATGGAGCCTAACGATAAGGGCGACTGGATAGCCGAGGCCCGCGCCAAGCTCGAAAAGGCATGGGAACGGTGGGATACAGAACGTAAGCGCAAGCTGGCATCTAACGCCGTGGGTGATCGCCTCTATCAGCGGGTGTCGGCGGTAAGCGCACCCGACGAAGAGGATCCGGGGAATAGCGGCCCTTTTGACGAAACCCGTATTCTGGAATGGGCGACGGAGAACGGGTGTGCAGACGACCCCGAGAGATTTCACAAGCAATGGATTATTCGCTTCCATGGGGCTAATTGGGTTTTCGTAAACGGCCGCTACATGTCGGCCGTACCCGACGAAGACATTAGGCAATCGCTCTTGCGCGACCTCGCCCGCGCCCCGGTAGAGATCCGCTACGTAGACGCGCATGGCAAGTCAGAAACGCGGCCCATAGCGAAGATACTCGACGATTACTGTACAGTGCCGCGCCACGTCCAAGCCTCGTTAGCTTTGCAGAAAAGCTTTTACGACGCGCGCGAGGAAACCTTTCACGAGGCCGTGTGCCCCGTGCGCAATTCGCTACGGCCAATAGCCGACCCCGAGATCCTGCACTGGTTGGAAATCTTCGGGGGCGATCCTTTGCTCGATTGGGTGGCGTGTGTGACCATGCTGGATCTACCGGCCGCCGCGCTCTACATACAAGGGCCGCCGGGCACGGGTAAGAACGTGCTCGCCGGGGGGCTCGCGCGCCTGTGGCATCGGGGCGGCGCGACTGACTTTAAGAACGTCATAGGCACCAATTTTAACGACTCCCTTACCCGGTGCCCGCTGATATTCGCCGACGAAGGCATACCTAAAACCGACGGCATTCTAGACGACCTTCGGAGCCTGATAGGCGGTAGCGAGCGCCAGCTTAACCGCAAATTTATGCCCACGGTAAATCTTGACGGCTACCCGCGCCTACTCATTACCGCCAACAATGACCGCGTGCTCCAAGACACGGGCGCTACTCTCACGGCCGACGATATCGAGGCGGTCGCACAACGGGTGCGCATTATTCAGGCCGATGATCGGCCCGTGGAATACACAACGGCCATTCGCAACACGAAGGGCATACCCTATATTAAATCGTGGGTGGTAGACGACAAGATAGCTCAAACCGCCTTATGGCTGGCCGAGAACCGCAAGGTAGACACGCAAACCCGCTTTCTCGTATCGAGCGACGATCCTACCCTGTCTGAGAAGATCGCCACGGGCACTAAGCACGTATCGGCCCTGTTGGAATTCTTGGCGCGCTACCTGTCAGACACGACGAAGATCCAAAGCCCCCGTATCAAATTCGGCGAGGGGCGGTTACTGGTAAATACCGAACTTATGGCGGATAAGAACATGTGGGAGCGCTACGTACCGTCTAGCAAAATCATGAGCGCGCGCGACGTGTCTAAGAACCTTCGCTCTATCAGCGAGGCTAGGGCGGTGGCGGTAGACGGCCTTGAATTCCACAACGTAAAGCCGCACATCTTAATTAACTGGGCGCGTCAAGAGCAAGTAGGCAGCGCGGCGCTTATCGAGGCGCGGATCGGGGTAGCCAATGGGGGATAGAGCGGCATCTACGCGGGCGCTATTCGGCCCCACGTTCAACGAAGACGGCACGCTTAGGGCCGTGTCACCTAGCCAGATAGAAACCTTTCTAGCCTGTAACCTTAAGTGGTTTTTCGACAAGAAAGAAAAGCTTAAGCGGAAAGACCCCAGCAAGGGCCAGATTACCGGCGGTCAGGCACACGATCGCATCGAGCACTTTTGGAACACGGGCGAAGACATACGCGGCCCGCTTGAACTCATGGGCGCGCCGATGCTCGCGCCGTACCTGTGGGCGGCCCCGTTCAATAAAGGGCCGGGCGTGGCCGAGGCGACGCTTTTAAACCCGCGCCTGTCTACGCCGGGGGGCATTCTAATTACCGGTTTTGAAGACCTGCACATACCGGATCCGGCCGGCAAGTGGCCGACAATCATTGACCACAAGTTTAAAAAAGACCTCAAGAAGTGGGCGCCCGACGCGGCCGAATTGCTCACCGATACCCAAGCCGTGGTCTACGGCGCCCACGCCCTCTTAAAGTACCCCGAGGCCGAGGGCTACATATTCCGCCATCATAACCACCAAACGGCGGGCGAGGGCGGGCGTTACGCCGAGCCTGTAGAGATCCGCGTGCCCCGCGCCGAGGGGTGGGAGCGGTGGCTTAAGCTGGCCGAGGTAGTAGACGGCCCCATGCGCGAGGCGGCTAAGGCGGCCGTGGTGGGTGGCGGTAAGACTCCCGAGGGCGTGGCGCACGATATCAAGGCGTGTGAGTCTTTCGGCGGGTGCGACTTCGCCAAGGTGTGCAAATTCTCACCACAAAATCGTTTCATTGCCGCTTTGCGAAAACCGGGGCAGCCGGTTAATGATTCAGTGCCTGCCACACTTTCCACAAAGGGTTATTCAATGGGCCTCATTTCCCAATTTCAAGCCGCTTCTAATGTCGCTAGTGTCGCACCCGCCCCCGTACCGACCCCACCAGCGCCCCCCGCCGCTAGTGCCGCGCCAGCCGTTATGCAAGCCAAAGATTGTAAGCAGGGCGCTATCTACCAGACATTTAGCGGCCGGGCCGAGTTTCGCGGCGCTCTTGGCAAGCGGGCCTTCTTTCTCGGGGGCGACGGCTCGAACATTGAGCTTAGCCTTACCGATATGGTCGAGGAGGTTGTAGAGCAAGCGGCGGCTAAAGAGGTTCAAGCCCGTAGCGTCGCCGGCATTGTGGCCGTAGCTGAAACGCTCGGCCCGGCGCACGCGGCCGAGGTCGGGGCGACGTTAGAAGCCGCGCCCGTGCTTTCGCCGGCCAAGGTAGAAAAAGCCCGCCGTATGGGCATTGTAGACCTTTCGAGCGAAGGTAACCCGGTAGCGCCCGCTTTGGCGCCCACGGCCGCCGTGGTGGCGCCCACGCCGGTAGCGCCCGCCGCCATGGTCGCCGAAACTACCCCGCCCGCGCCCATCGTGGCCGTTAGCGTGGCCGAGGCCATCGCGGCGCCCGTGCTCCCTGTGGCGACCCCTGCAAAGCGCGGCCGGCCGACCAAGGCCGAGGTAGAGGCCCGCAAGGCGTCAATTCCCGCCGATAGCATGGAGCCCGCGCAAATTCCCGCGCCCGTGGTCGCAAAGGCGCCTAAGCCAGCCGATAGCATGGATTCTGCCGAGGCCCCTAGCCTTTTGCTCTTGGTTGATTGCGCTTGCGCCCAAGCCAAAGACCTCACCGGCTACGTTCAAGAGGTCTGTAAGCGCGTCGCCGACGAACACGGCACGCCCGACGTGCGCTTAGGCAACAAAAATAGCGATCTCGGTTTCGGCGGTTGGAAGGCGGTAATTGCGATCGAAGCGCTTAAGAACCCTCCCACGGGGCTCTGCACTATCTCTCGTAGCGAACTCGCTGATCCGATTATCGAGGCGCTGGCGCCCATGGCTAAGATCCTCGTGCGCGGATCGGGGGCATGAGTGATTTACAAAGGTTACGAGCTAAAGGGTACGTGTAACGATAGCCATGCCTACATACGGTATGACGATGCGACCCGGCTTTTTGTGCTCACGGCCGAGGGCGCGGATAGGCTGATTATCGTGGCCGAGGGACTTAACCCGCGCACCCTTACCGATTTCGCTTTCTTAGACGGCGCGTTAACCGTGGTGCACGACTACGACTTGAGGCTCTACCAGCCGTGAGCCTCTTAGACTCAATCGCTAAAACAGACGGCAAGCAATCGACGGTAGGGGGCGGGGCAGACGGGGCGGCTTTCGATTTCCGGGGCCGCCCCGTCGCTTTTTCCGAAGACCTCGCGCGCATTCTCGCGATACCCCGCCGGCCGCTGAATATCGAAGACCCTCTAGCCGCGCAATTGTGGACTAAGCACCTACGCCGCGAGCGCCCCGAGGGGTGCGACTGTGATTTAAAGTGGGGCGTCTACGGCCCCGACGGTAAGGTAATACCGGGCTCGGGGTGCATCACGTCGTTTAACCCTACGCAGGGGTGGGCGCTCGAAGAGGCCATGGATCACGGGCTCGCGGGTAACGTGGGCGTGGGCCACGGTAAAGCGCTGGCATTAGATACCAGAATACCCACCCCCACAGGCTGGTCTACGATGGGTGAGCTACGGGTAGGGGATTGTGTGCTTGACAGTACAGGCCGGCCCTGCAAGGTCACATTCGTCACGGAAGTTCAACACGGCCGAGAGTGCTTTGACGTGGCCTTTAGTGACGGCTCTGTAATCACGGCCGACGCCGATCACAGGTGGCTTACCCGAGACTACCTAGAGCGCCGCCAGTTGGATCGCGGCGCTAAGCGCGGCCTAGGCCCCACCGTGCGTACCACATCAGAAATCGCCAAGACCATCAAACACAGAAGCAACAAAAACCATGCCGTAGATGTCGCTGGCTCTTTGGTGCTCCCACCTAAGGCGCTACCCCTAGACCCATATTGCCTAGGTGCGTGGCTAGGTGATGGATCCACTCACACAGGTGACATTACCAGTATGGATTCTGAGGTTTTGGCGGCCTTTGATGACGCTGGTTTTAAGCGCGGGGCGGCGTACCAATCAGGTCAGGCTATTACGCAAACCTTCTACGGCCTTCGTGTGGTGCTTCGAGGGGTGGGCGTTCTAGGTAACAAACACGTTCCTACCGACTACCTTAGAGGGAGCGCGCCCCAACGGTTGGCGTTGCTCCAAGGCTTGATGGATACCGACGGCTCGGCGCTTAAAGACAACACCGTGGAGTTTTGCTCAACACTGCCCGTGCTGGCAGGCGCCGTTTTTGAGCTAGCCGCATCACTTGGACAACAGCCCAAGGTCTACGACGGCCGCTCATGCCTTAACGGTAAGGATCACGGGCCTAAATTTCGCGTTTGCTGGCAACCCACGATTAACGTATTTAGACTGCCCCGCAAGGCTGATCGCTTGCGTTTGGGCCGCTACAGACAGTCGCAAATCAAGGCCCGGCGCTACATAGATAGTGTCAGGCCCCGCGCTAGCGTGCCTGTCAGGTGCATAACGGTTGACTCACCGGATCATACCTACTTGTGCGGCGAGGCCATGATCCCTACCCACAATACCGGCATTACGATTTTTGCCCCTTGGACGCGCCCCGACGTAAAGACCGCCACGCTCCTAATACCCTCGGGCGCTAAGCGGCAATTCTTGGAGCGCGACTTTCCCCAATGGAGCGCCCATTTCAAAACGCCTAACCTCGCCGGCTCTAGCCAGTTTTGGAAAGACGGCCGGCCGATCCTCAAAATCATTACCTACAGCGAGCTTTCCTTACCTAAAAATTCCGACATTCTGACGCGCCATGGCGTGCCCGACATGTTGATTTTGGACGAAAGCCAAAACGCTAAGGATAGGAAAGGCCCGCGCTGGCAACGGATAGAGCGCGCGATAGAGGCCGGTATCAAGTATTTTTTCTTTATGTCGGGCTCGCCTACCGACAAATCGATAAAGGAGTATGCCCATCATGCCGCGCAAGCTCTTGGAAGCAACTCGCCTTTGCCTCTGCACCCTCCTACTTTGGACGAATGGTCTACAGCCCTTGACGCTAACGCAAAGCGTGCTCCCATGGGCGCTCTGGCGCGTTTGTGTGCAGAGGGCGAGGGCGTGCAAGACGGCTTTGCGCGGCGGCTTTCTGACACGGCCGGGGTAGTCATTACGACGGGTGCTAGCGTTAGGTGCGCGCTCGAAATCACGGCCATTAAGGCCCCGCCCGTGCCCTCTGAATTACTCGGCATGATAGAGGGTACACGCCTCGGCCGCCGCCCCGACGGCGAGATCTCCTTAGAGGCTATGACCTCTTCGCGGTGGGCTCGGCAGATGGCGGCCGGGTTTTTTAGCTACTGGAATTTCCCGCGCAAAGAGCCCGACGCGCTCATAACCGAATGGTTCGAGAAGCGTAAGGCGTACCACAAAGAGGGCCGCGAGAAACTGAAATACGCCCGCGAGTTCTTAGATAGCCCCCTGTTACTGTGGAACGCGGCGGCGCGCTGGCATGACGGCTACAAAGCCGAGCACCAAACCATACCGCCACACTCCACTAAAGGCCCCATGCCCGTGTGGCCGAGCGAGCACTTTCTAGAATGGCGCGAGATCCGCGATAAGGTGCACCACGAAACCAAGTACAAGTGGGTAAGTGATTACCTAGTAGATCAGTGCGCCGCGTGGGCCTCGAAGAACGTGGGCATTATATGGGTGGAGCACAAAGACTTTGGGGCGCGCCTAGCGGAAAAGGCTGGCATTCCCTTTTACGACGGCGGTGGTAAAAACCCCGAGCTTGAGGAAAAGGGCGGTCGGCCTATCGTATGCTCGCTCAAGGCCAACAGCACGGCGAAGAACCTGCAACACCTTTACCACAAAAACCTATTCCCTAACCCCATGTCTACAAACAAGGATTGGGAGCAATGCCTTGATTCAAAAACCGAAATACTTACGGCGGCGGGGTGGCGCGGGATCGACGACGACATAAGCGCCCTTGCGGTGGCGGCCTTTGACCCCATAACTAGGGCCGTAACTTGGGAGCCTTCAAAGCGCGTTGAGCGGTTACTTGGGGCCGAGGAAATTTACGGAATAGAAAGCCCGCACTTGAGTATTCGGGTCACGGCCGGCCACCGAATGCTTGCCAGCATTCCAAAGCACGTGAGCAAGCACGTTTTGGAATGGAGCCCGCTTACTTTCGTAAACGCCCACTCAATGCCGAACCGTTGGCGGCTTCCCATAAACGGAATAGAGAAGAACGTGCGCGGTACAACGTTGAGTAATGAGCAGCTAGTTTTCGTGGGCTTGTTCATGACCGACGGCAACCTGGAGTCAAACGGCCGCGTGGCCCTTTTTCAAAGCGAGCGCTACCCTGAGATAGTGGATCTGATAGACTCCACTGTTCGCGCTTGCGGCCTTACCGCTAAGCGGTCGGTCAACACAAGGCCTAGTAACTTTGGAGCTAGAAGCCCGCTGCACAAGTGGACCATACCGCGCCGCGAGCTTGACCAGTTTGGCCCTTGGCTGACAAAAGACTTGTGCCCCGAGGTCGCGGCTCTAACCCGCGATCAGTTGCTTTCGCTTCTATGGGGCATGTGGGCGGGCGACGGGCACAAGACTACAGGCACGTACGAGTATGACAAGCACAGCCCCGGCACTATTTCAATTTGCTCTAAGAGAAAGCATGTGCTTGAGCAATTACAGATCGCGTGTGTGTTGCGCGGCCTTAGGGCGTGCGTAGCACAAACAAAAAAAGGCCTGTGGCTTCTAAGGGTGTCTGAGTGTGATTGGTGGTCTGTATGCGCGGCCGACGACGGGCGGCCCGTGTGGGGCGTGCTGGCGAGCCAAAGCAGCGAACGCGTGTGGTGCTGCACAGTCTCTACAGGGGCGATCATCACGCGGCGCAACGGCAAGGTGGCGATAGTTGGAAACTGCCTAGGCCGTACCCACCGTAACGGGCAACGCGCCGATTCGGTAGAGGCCGAGGTCTTTCTACACACGCCCGAAATGCGCGGGGCATTCGACACGGCTAGAAACCGTGCGCGCTACGTAACCAATACGATGAAAAACCCGCAGAAATTATGTTACGCGGTTTTAGATCTGTCGGCGGCCGTAGAGGATACTTTGCAGAAACCCGAGGCCGGGGTTAGGTGGTGGGAAGATGAATAACGGGGGTGTGCGTGCGTGAGTTGGCACTTTTTGCAGGGGCGGGAGGCGGTATCCTGGGAGGGGGCCTCCTTGGCTGGCGCACCGTTTGCGCTGTTGAAATTAATGCCTATGCAAGAAACGTCTTGCTCGCCCGCCAGCGAGACGGAATCCTCGAACCTTTCCCAATATGGGATGACGTTAGAACCTTTAACGGTAAGCAATGGCGAGGGCATGTTGACGTTATCAGCGGCGGATTCCCCTGTCAGGATATTAGCGCCGCTGGAAAGGGCGCGGGACTTAGTGGCGCGCGGTCTGGGCTTTGGTTTGAGTATGCGAGGATCATCGAAGAAGTCCGACCACCAAAAGTTTTTATCGAAAACTCCCCAATGCTTCGCACTCGCGGACTTGAACGAATCCTCAAAGACCTTACCGCCCTGGGGTATGATGCGCGGTGGGGAATTCTGGGAGCTTCCGACGTTGGTGCGCCCCACATTAGAAAACGAATGTGGATTGTCGCTGCCAACCCCGACCGCACACGAGGGCGGGCGCAAGAAGATGTGGCCGACCATTACGGCCACGGGAAACATGACGGCGCCATCAATGCAAAAATGGCCAAGCCATCAGAATTTCGAACCGGCAGAGATTGGTGGGGCTTTGAACCCAACGTGGGTCGAGTGGCTGATGGGGTGGCCTCTAGGGTGGACCGCATTACAGCCATTGGAAACGGGCAGGTTCCACTCGTGGCTTCTGTCGCATGGCGGTTACTAGATGAATAACGGGGGCACACAATGAGAAACCTTACTTTCAATATCGACGCCACACGCGAGCCCAAGGTTACGATCCGTGAGCCCATGGGCGACTTTATCGAAAACGTGAGCATTGAAGACGCCGAGCGCATGCTAGAGGGGCTTACCGAGGCGATCTCCCGCATGAAGAAGATCCGCGACGCGCTCAAGGGCACCCGTGCTTTATAAGTTACGCGCCGTAGTGGATCGCTGGCTTACCTTAAAGCTCACTGAAGATATGCGGTCATGGCGCCAAGCCGGCCTTGACATGCGTGCGCTACGGTGGCGCCGATGGCAGCGGCGGTGGGTTGTGGAATTTTGATCCCCTAGTTACTTAATAGAGCCGGCATTTCGCCGGACGTGAATAGATAGAGGATAGAGGATAGAGAATATGAGCTTTAGTTTTCGCGACGCGGCAAAGACCAAGGGTGGCGGTAACGGGCGCAAGCCTTTCATCGAGGCCGGCATTGAGGCTGAGCTTATGTGTTCCCTCGCCAAGCTTATCGAAAAGGGTTTTAAGGGCACTTCCTACGTGTTCGAGTTCAAGGTCATGAGCGCAAAGGCGATCGAAAACGGCGTTACCGCGCCGCCCCCCGGTGCCGAGCGCGTCTATATCGTCAACCTTGACGATCCCAAATACGGCCTGGCAAACCTTATGAGCGTGGCCGAGGCCATGAACGGGGGCGACGGCATGCCCGGCTTGTCAGACGCGCAAGTTAAGGAAATGAAAGACGCGGGCAAGACTGACAAGGCGATCGAAGATGCCGACCTTGACAAGAAAGAGGCCGCGCTTAGCCAGTTGCTCGGCGAGGCGCAAGGGGTGTTGATTAGGGTGTCAACCCGTGGCGTCAAGACCGCCAAGGGCGAGGATTTTACCGCTATCGATTGGAAGCCAGTGGCGGGGCAGACGATTGAAAGCGTGCGGGCGAATCGCGCGACGATCTAAGCAGGGGGATAAGGGGACATTTCCACCCGTGCGGCCTAACTATTGAGCCCACTTTAACGGGGTAAGCGGTATGTCGCGTCTCGAACGCGCGGCTTGGATAACCGGGGAGAATCCGGGGCGGTTCGAATCCGCCAACCGTTTTTGCGGTAAGGGGGTCACTATGCCGGCGCTACTCGGGTTTGACACCGAAACCCACATTATTACCGACGGCAACCTCGCCCCCGAGCCCGTGGTCGCTAGCTTTCACGACGGCGCGCAAGGCTGGTACGAACGTTTTCTAAACCCCTTTGACGACGACTGCGCCGAAGAAACTATCGAGGGCGCCCTTAGGCCCGGCATCGTTTTAGCCACGGCTAATGGCCCCTACGACGCGGCCGTTACGTCTAGGCGCATGCCTAGCCTTCTTAAATTGTGGTTTGAAAAGTACCGGCGGGGGGAGATTTTTGAAACCCAAATCGCCGCCGCCCTTGACGCCATCGCCGAGGGCCGCCTAGCCGATGGCATGGCCTTTGATAGAAACTTTCAGCCGCTACGGGTAGACGGCGAAACTGGCAAGGTCACTACCCGCTTTAGCTTAAATAATTGCGTGTGGCTTTACCTCGGCCGCCGCAACGCGAAAGAAAATGACGAATATCGGCTTAAGTACGGTGAGCTAAGCAAGCTCCCCAAAGAGCAATGGCCCCACACGGCGAAGATCTACCCGGTAGACGACGCGGGCAATCAACGCGAGGTAGCGCGGGTGCAGCGCGACACATGCCAGAACATCGGCAAGATAGGCGCCCAGTTTAACGAAAAGCCCCTACTCGACATGACCCACTTGCAGCTACACGCATGGGCTCACTTCTGTATGCACCTTGGAGCCGTCTACGGGTTTCGCACAGACCCCGTGCGCGTGGCGGCTATCGAGGCTAAGGTAAACGCCACGCTCGAAGAGGATAACAAGCTTTTCCTTAAATGGGGCTTTCTGAAATGGGCGAGCCGGCTTAAGAAAAAAGACGCGCCGTGCACGTGTGAGGCCGGGTGCCCCGCGTGCTCTGACTTAAAAGAGGTAGGCTCGGCCGTCAAGCGCGAGGTCATTCTAGCCTATGGCGGGCGCCTAGACGTGCCGTGCGTTAAATGTGGTGGCACCGCTGAGGTGCCAAGCCCTACCACGGGCAACCCTATCAACTGTAAGGATTGTGGGGCCACGGGCCTAGACGTGCCTAACACCGTGCCGCGTACCCCCGCCGAGGGCATCGCGGTCGACCGTGACACGTTAGAGGGCACGGGCAACCCCCGGCTAGAGGCATGGGCCGAGGCCGGCAAGAACGACAAGATGCGCGAAACGTATTTGCCTTGGCTTAAAAAGGGCATGGCCAGCCGCATTAACACCCGCCCTAATGCCGTGCTCGCCACCGGCCGTTGCAGCTATGACGGGCTGATCCAACTGATACCCCCGATGGCCCGCGAATGTATCCAAGCTGATCCCGGTATGGTTTTCGTATCGTGCGACTACCCCTCGCTAGAGCTTTGCACGCTGGCGCAAGCTACCAAGTGGACCGTGGGTTATTCGCGCATGGCCGACGTAATCAACGCCACCAAAGACCCCGGCGCCCTACATTCTGAATTCGCCGCGCGCATGGCGGGCATTGACCCCGCCGATAAAGAGGCGCTTAAGGCATTCCTGAAAGCGGCCAAGGTCAAAGGCTCCAAAGAAGCCGGCTTACGTCAAATGGCCAAGGCGGCTAACTTCGGGTTTCCGGGCATGATGGGCGTGCCTACGTTCGTACTCACGAAACGTAAAGAGGGCTTTAGGTTCTGTGAAATGGCGGGCGTTAACGACAAGTGCACACACACGGCCATGCAATGGCGCGCGAAAGACTTGGAAAAGCCCACGTGCCCCGACTGTCTAGAGGTAGCCGACGGCTTGCGTAAGGCGTGGTTTGATTCGTGGCCCGAAATCAAGCCTTACTTTAATTGGGTTACCACGCTCGAAGAAACCTCACGCGGCCTCAAAATCATCACGCCGGGCACGGGCTTTGTGCGCGACGGCATGACGGCGAGCGCGGCGGCTAACCATACCTTTCAGCACTTGGGCGCCTACGCCGCTAAGTATGCCTTGTGCCTCGTTACCGAAGAGGCCTATTGCGACGAAAAAAGCCCCCTGTGGGGCTCTAAGCCCGTGGTGCTCGCTCATGACGAGCTTTTCTTTCAAGTGCCCAAGGCGACCATGGGGGCGGCCGGTAAGCGCATTTGCGAACTCATGCGCCACGCCCTTAAGACCTTCTGCCCCGATATCGACGTACCCGAGCCCGAGCCGGCCTACTGCTCTTATTGGTACAAGCGCGCGATCCTCGTAAAAGACGAGGCCGGTAACCCCGTGCCGTGGGTGCCGGTAGACGACGACGGACACCCGATCCCGTGGGCGCCCTAGTGGGCACGCCGCGCTCTAAAATGACCGAGGCGCAAAAGCAGACTATGCGCGATTATCAAAAACGGTGGTGGGCAAAAATGACACCTTCGGAGCGCATAGCGAAAAACCGCGCGTATCAGCGGAAAGCGCTCTACGGGCTAAGCGACGATGAATTTAGGAAACTGGTAGCTGCACAGGGCGGCAAGTGCGCCTTGTGTGGGCGCCAGCCTAAGAGCGTACTTTGCGTAGATCACGATCACCAAACAAACAAGGTGAGGGGCCTTCTTTGCAACGGCTGCAATCGCGGCCTAGGGCACCTAGGCGACACTCCCGAGGGCCTCTTACGCGCCTACCGCTACGTATCTCGCTAGAGCCTTTTGCAGAAAATCATCTAGGCAGTTACTTAAAGCTGTAGCCAAAAACGAAAGGCCGTAAATGAAACCGCAAGTAGCTTCCCCGTTTAACCTCAACGTCTCTAGCCCTTACGCGGTGAAAAACCCGATCCCCGGTCAATCTTGGATCGTGCGTAAGGCGATTGAAAATATTACCAGAAAGCGCGGGCCGACGCAGGCCGAGGCACAAGCGGAAAAAGCCGCTAGAAAGGCGGCGGGCAAGTGAACTATACAGAATACCAGAAACTAGCCTTGCGCACGGCGGCCAAGAGCGCCGACCCTCGTTTAGACATGGCGGTTTTAGCGCTCGGCCTTGTGGGCGAGGCGGGCGAGGTATACGAGGCCGTGTGCGATAACGTGCCGATCGAAAGCCTTGACGCCGAGATCGGGGATCTCTTCTGGTACGCGGCAGTGCTCGCGAAAGCATGCGACATAGGCGGCGAAAGCGAATTCGACGCCGAGATCGTAAGCATGCTCGCGCCCCGATTTGAAGAGTCTCCCGAGGATCGCGCGCTCGATATCGTCTATGGCACCACGTCGATCGCCGAGGCGGTTAAGAAGCAAGTGGGGCACGGTAAGCCATTCGACAAAGGGCACATGGCTAACATGCTCGCGGCGATCATGATTCTCGCTAGAACTCTCACGCCTACCAGCCTTAGCGAAATCTGCACTAAGAATATCGCCAAGCTTAAGGCGCGGTGGCCCGAGGGTTTCAAATCTTGAGGTCTGACATGCCCTATTCCACGCCGCCCGACCCGCCCGCGACCCCGCGTTACGGCACGGGCACTGCTAGGACGATGATCCAAAACCCCGATGGCACTTGGACGGTGCTAGAGGGCTACGGCGATAATACAGAAATCAGCTTCGAGCTTATCGGCGAGGATAAGTGCGAGTGTGGAGCCTTCAAAACCTCTAAGGCTAAAAGACACGACCCGTCGCATTCTTCGTGGTGCCCGTGGGCCAAGAAATGACCCTACCCCACCCACTCGCCAGCGCGTCTAAGCGTAACGAGCGCAAGGCCCTGCTCTACGCTAAGTGGGTTTCTATGGGTAGCGTAGCCGTGTGCTTTGACGCCACGGCGGCAGAAGTCGCCGTGCCCGAGCAATACAAAGAATCGATAGACATTTATTTTACGGTATCGGATCAGGACACTAAGATCTTACCCAACGGCCTAGAGGGCGTGTGCGCGTATCCGAATAGCGAAAATACGTTTGATTTTTTTATTTCGTGGGGCGCTATCCACGGCCTTTTTAGCCACCCGCTAAACGAAAAGCACGTCTATTTTGAAGACCTCGAACGCGCCCACGCTCGCGCCGAGTTACGTAAAATCGCCAAGTCTGGAAAGGTAATGCCCTCATGACCCCGCCGCCCGATGGCCCTTGGATCCGCCTCTTAAGCGGGCGCTCGTTTCCGCTCGGTAACCCGTGCGTTAACGACTTAGAGCTAGAAGATATTGCGCATAATCTGTCACGCCTTAACCGGTATACGGGGGCTATCGAGCCCGAGCAATACAGCGTGGCCGAGCATTCGGTAAGGGTGGCGTTCTATCTTCGCGGGCTAGTCAAATTCCACCTACCAGCGATCGGCGAATGGGATTTGCAGCAAGCCTTTCGCGCTGGCCTCATGCACGACGCGGCCGAGGCCTACCTTAACGATCTCTCTTCGCCGCTCAAGCGCCTACCGGCTCTAGACGGTTACCGGGGCCTTCACGAGCACTACGATCGCGTCTTGGCCGAGCGTTTCGCCTTGCACAAGATCGGCGTTGGCGGCTGGGATTTCGTGTACGAGGCCGACCTAGCGATCTTCGACGTGGAGCACCACATCTTACAGCCCGGCCCCGGTAACCGCGCGCCGAGGCTTTCCAAACTCCCACGGCCGCCTTACGACGGCTACGCGGGCGAGTTCGAAGGCATCTTAAACACGTGGGGTTTGCGGCCTAACGTGGCTAAAGATCTTTTCCTAAAATGTGCGGTTGCGCACGCGGGCCTATACCGTTAAAGGATTGTATGGCTTCCATGGGAACCGTCGTAACAGTAGATCCGGGGTGCCGTGGGTGCGGCGTTACCTACTGGTACGAAGCCCGCCTTACGGCGGCGGCCTACATAAAAAACCCCGTCTTGAAGGGTCAAGACGCTATGAGCGCTAGCGTATTGGCCGAGAAAGTAGGCATGTGGGTCCGCGAAAACGCCACTACTAAAAAGCTTTCGGGAATCTTCGCGGCCGATATCTTTCGCCTAGTGGTCGAAGTGCCGCGCATCTACCCGGCCGGCTCACAGAAGGGCGATCAGAATGACCTGATAGGCGTCGCCCTAGTAGCCGGGGCCGTAGCCTCGGCCGTCATGGCCGAAGACGTGATCCAATACTTCCCCCGCGAATGGAAGGGCACGGCGAAAAAAGAAGACGTTATTGAAATTATAAAAAGCCGTATTGACAGCGAAGAATCAAAAGCGGTAATTTTGCCGCGTGCCCAAGACCTTGCACATAACGTGTGGGATTCGGTAGGCATTGGACTGCATTACTTCGGCCGGCTCTTACCGGCTCGAAAATATCATAAGGAGTAGCACCACATGACGACGATCGAGATCACGAAGGTTACAACGGCCGTTACCCCCATCACGACCACGAAGGCCAAGACGTACCGCAAGCCCAAGACGTTCAAGGGTGCGCGCGCTAAGCCGGCCGCGCCGAAGACCACGGCCGTGGCGAAGTCGCGCGGGGTGTCGGCGTCGTTCACTACCGAAGACGTGGCTAAGAAGCTCGGCGAGTTCAAGACCGTCACCCAACTGGCCAAAGAACTCAAGGTCACGAAACCGACGGCCGCTAATTACGTGCACCGTTTGCAGAAGGCGCGCAAGGTCGAAACTAAGGACATGCGCCAAGGCAAGCGCGGGCCGCTGGCTATCGCCTATCGGGTGGCGTAGTCGCCGTGTCGTTTTGGGTGGGGTTGGGGTTGCTAGCGCTCGGACTATTGGCCGAGCTTGCTGGCGCCCCTTTTAGTACCGCTTTCTTTTTCATCGGGGGCGGCATGGTAGTTTACCGGTTACTTTGGGTAGGGGAATTGTAAAAAATGCTTATCGCTTTGACGGGCCTCGCGGGTAGCGGTAAAAGCACTGTGGCCAAGCTTACCGGCTTTGTTGAAATGGCTTTCGCCGCGCCTATGAAAGAGTTTTGCGGTCAGGTCTTCGGCTTTACCGACGAAGAACTATACGGCCCGAGCGAGGCCCGCGAGCGCCCCTCTAAGACGTTCAAGCGCCCCGACGGCACGCCGCTTACCGCCCGCTACGCCCTGCAAACCCTCGGCACCGAATGGGGCCGCAACTGCGATCCCGATGTATGGGCTAAGGCGTGTTTGGCCGGCGCAAAAAAAGCCATGGCCCTAGGGTCTATTTTCGAAAATGTGGTTATTACGGATCTTCGCTTCGTAAACGAGGCGCGGCTAGTGCGCGAGGCCGGCGGGTTTATCTGGCGCGTAAACCGGTATCCGTTCGAGGCTAGTGACAACGGCGCGCCCCTACACGCGAGCGAGCGCGAGGTTTACAGCGATGAAATGGATCGGTTGGTTGACTACACTATCCATAACTACTTCGGGCTACATGAGTTGAAAATGTCGGTGGAAGAGGCCGTTAACCAATTCCGTAAAGGGGCAGACTGTGGAAATTAAAAGGCGCACGGCCGAAGACTTACAGGTGCCAACTGACTACAAGCTTACGAAGTCTCACGCGCAACGGCTCTTGCGTAAGTATTTCTTAGGTGCGCAAATGAAGGTTCGCACCACGCCCGAAGACGAGGCGGCGGGTAACGCGCGCTGGCAGGTGTGGTGCAAGGGCAGCTACGGGAGCGAGCAAGCGATCGTCGAAGTCGTAGGACCGCCGGCCGCCATGACCAAGGCTTGCCTTGGGGCCGCGCTTAGACGGGTAGGGCTCGCGGTGGAATACGTGCACGTACCGTTTAAGGTCGGGCCAGGTACGTGGGGCGTGCGGATCTCTTTGCTTAAAAAAGAAGAGGCGGCCCCTACCGAAGTAGAAGCCGCCCCGATTACTGCGCCCGAGCCGGTGCCGGCTTAGGCGATTTCGCGAACGATGATCGTCAAGAAATTGTCATTAGGCACGGTCTGAATATCGCCCGAGCCCCAATCAATGACGAACTCCCCGTAGAACGTACCCACTTCGTTCGTATTGGCCGCGCTAAAGCCAAACGATACGGCGCCGTCGGTACCGTCGGTAACGAGGTCGGCCGCGCCGCTGGCCTTATACACGCCCTGTTGCGCTTCCATGTCGCGCATACGAAAGCTCACGCTATCGGCGCCGCTTACGTCGAGTTCATCGCCCGCGCCATCGGTAAGCACCACCGAAAGCAAAGGCAGGGTGTCGCCCTTCTTAATGTTGAAAACTGTAGACATTTTTACTCCTAGCCTATTTCGGCTTTAGTGATACTGGCCGAAACGCTGGCCGAGGTTTGGGAAGCTACCGCCGAAACCGTGACGGGTGCCGTTAGGGCTTTGCGCTTTGAAGCGCGAGGCGTGCCGAAGGTCACAGTTACCGCAAGTGCGCTGGGGTCTAGGTTTGGCATGACCTATTCGTGGAAGATGGTGCCGTAGGTGTTGGTGATGAGCTTCGGAGAAGCGGCGCGCATTGTGGCGTAGTCGCTTGCGACACCGTCGATGTTCACTTCGGTGGTGCCTGTAATGGTTGTGCCGGAAGCCACATGTGCTCGCGCCCCAAGGGACACGGCAACTCCGGTCGTATTGCCTGTGCCGAGAACAGCATCGATGCGAACAAACTGCGGACCCACAACGCTGATGCCGGTGCCGTAGCCGCTGAAGGTCCCGCCTTGCATGCTGACGCTGCTGTAGGTTGTCGTGGCAGTCGCTGAAGTGACCTTGACGGCCGTGCTGGTGCTGCCGCCACCCACCATGATGTTGCTATTGAACTGAACGCTTGCGGTTCCTTGGCTCAACAAAAGCCCGGTGCCCGTTGCGGACTGCCCGCTGAAATAGTTGGAGTTGAGATTCGAGCCTTTGGTTCCAGTCAAACTCACCCCGATGCCGCCGCCCTTGAACCAAGTATTTGTGTGACGAACCGCACCGCTGAAAGAAGCCACAGTTGCTGTGCTGCTGTTCTCGATGAGGTTTTGCAGGAAAATGAAATTGGTGCCTTCCTGTGCGGTGACCCCAACGCTGGTGCTGCCAGTCGAGATGTGGCTGCGCTGAACCAGTACCGAGCTTCCGCCAAATGCGACGATTCCGATGCCGGTGGAAGGGGCAATTTTCAGCCCGTCAAAAACAATGAGCGGGCCAGTCAACGCGCTGGGGCTATAGTCCCCGGTATTCCCGTAAATGAGCACCGCCTGTGAATTGGCGGACTCTGCTCCGAGGTAGGTCGCGGGACGCGAAATGGCAGCGTTCACTACTGCGCCGTAATCAAGAATCTCAAACGTGGTGCCGTTGGCTGGAGCGGTCCAGGTCCCAATCACGGTCAAGGTGTCGGCGGTGTTGCTGACGATATGCCTGTACTGTGCCGATCCGGTGCCTGCTATTGTGTGCAGTAACTTCCCTGCGAAGTTGTTAACCGTCCAACCGGCACTAGTTTTAGTGAGCGTGCCGCCAGAAACGCCGGCCGTTCCCGCTCCACCGCTAGTAGCGGTGCCGCTCGAACTTCCGGTAGCGGCTGTGGCAGCAACGTAAGTTCCCTTTATAGTAAGGTAGGCGCCCGCCGCGCTAGAGGCCGGTTTCATGAAGGCAAAGGAATTTAGACTAAAGCCCGCGAAATTTCCCGCGCCAATCTCAATCACGACCGGGTGCTTTATTCTTTTAGGCACGAAATCAAGTGCCGCCTGAATTGTGGCGAATGGTAGGCTTACCGAGCCGTCGGCCGTAGCGTCACTACCCGCACTTTCCACATGCAAAGTCATAGCGGCCGTAGTCACGCCATCGTCATCGACTAATTGCCAAGAGCCCGCGCTCGCAGTGTTCTTTTTGTAAAGGCGATCGTTACTGTCTCGAATGAAAAGATCGCCGATCGCGGCGTTGTCTACAAGCGCGGGCGCGCCCGCTGCATTCGGATCGCCGTCGTAACCAGTATTGGCCGACGTGTATATAACGGGCGAAGCGGCGTCGGGGTAGACTACCGGGGCCGGGGGCTCGGCGATGCTCGCGTGCGAGAATTCAGAAACCACCACGGCCGCGCTGTTATTGGCGGTCGGGGCGAGCGCCACGCTAACCGCTTGCGAAAGCGCGGCAGTCATGGCTACCCGAGGCGTGCCGAACGTGGCCGTTACGGCTAATGCACTAGGATCGATATTCGCCATGACTTAGACCAAGGCGAAGATTTTGTTAGCGCCGGCGTCCCACCGGATCGTAATGTCCGCGCCCGAGGGAGTGACCGGCAGGCCGGTAGCGACGTTTCCAAACATCAAAAGCTTTGAGGTCGCTTCAACGCCCGTATGCAGGTAGAGCACGAAGGCTTCTACGCTCACGCCCGTAACGGCCGTAAAGGTCACGTCGTCAGCATCAAACACGCCGCCCGTAACGGTCTTACCCGCGAGCGCCACGGCCGAGCCAATGCGCGCCCCGGCCGCAATGTCGTCAAGGTTATCGTGGGTGGCGAGGTTTACAGTATACGCGCCAGTGTCAACCAAGATCGCGCGAATGTCGCCGTTCTCAAGGTCTAACGTATTGGTTAGAATCGCTGCTTTAGCGGCCGTGTAGAGCGCATTAGCCATTTGTGGTTATCTCCCAAAAGGTTTGGGCCGTAAGCGAGCGCCCGACCTCTATAGACTACCACACGCCCCTACGTGCGCAATTAGCCCAAGACAATCAAAGGCTCTGGTTTCTTGTGCGCGTCGTCTAGCCAGATAGGCGCGGTAACCGACTTTTGCCCGCCCCCGCGCGCGTCAATCAAAAAGAACGCTTGCCGCGCCTCTTCGTACGACGCCTTGATAGCTTGGGCGAAAAGGTTGTAGCCGATAAGCGAGCCGTTAACCAGAAAATCGCCGCCGTCAAACAATTGGTGGAAGTGCCCTAAGACCGTGAGATCGGCCCTAATGGGGTTGTTCCATTGCGCCAGTGATTTACGCAATGGGATAGTAAGCCCGCCCACGCCGCCGCCGTATTTCACTTCGTAGCCGTGAATAAGACGAAGGTTAAACTTCTCAAAAAATTGCCGGTAGACCATGGCTTGCGACGCTACGTTAATGCGCACGCGCGGGTTGCCGTGGTAGCGGTCTACGACGTGGTGGTACATCACGGTTTCAAGTGACGTGCCGGTAGGGTCGCCGAAGTGCATTTGCTTCGTCATGCGCCCGTGATTACCGGCGAGGCAATCGCCCTCAATGATGTAGCTCGATTCCTTTAACAGAAAGTCGATACCGCTGCACAGTAGACCCTTGACAAAAAGAGCTGCGTCGCCGGGAGCCAGTAGGCCGTTAGCAATAAGCTCTTCATGTATCCACCCGCTGAAAAAGTCGCCTAGTAAAGAAAGATGAATGCTCTTAATGACACTCTCGCGCCCCATCATATCGGTAAGCTTCAAGAGGTTTAAGAAGAAGTGCCGGGCACGCGAGCGCGCTATGTCTAAATTATATTCATTGAGCCCGTGCACGCTTGCGGCCTCTACCGGTTCTTCGACGTGCCAGTCGCTCCCCACGGCGCACGCGATGGCGTCAGAACGTTCCCACGACGGCTTATCGTAAACCAGAATGTTAGGCGAGCGGCCGAGCTTTCCAATTTCATGAATCAACGCGGCTTGACGGCGGTTTTCTTGGACTAGCGCCGAGTGCTCCTTACGCATGTCGCTTACGGCGGATCTCTCTTCGTGCTTTTTATTGGCCGCCGCTACGAGTTCTTCGGGCGTGGGCGGCGGCGCGGCCGGCATTGCTACCGGGGGCAGTGGCGCCGTGGGCTTGGCGTCGGGCGCGGCCGTGCGCTCGGCCCCTAACTGCTTAGCGCGGGCGTTTAAGCACGTTTTGCATGTGCCTCGCGGATAGCGGCGACCGGCCACGGTAGAGAATCCAAAGGAGCTTTCAGGTAGAGCAGTGCCGCACTTTTTACAAGTTCTCATTAGGTAGTTTTCCAGTAACCGAGGGGGGCTTAAAACTCAACCCCTACGCTTGCGCCGGCCGCGCCGGTATGTAAGGCCCACACGCCCACACTGACAGGGCCGATAACCCTAAATTCGGCGTGAATGCCTAGGGTTAAAATGCCTGCATTGGGTATGGGTTGCCATGCGGGGGCGAAGTCTACGCCGGCCAAAAGGCTTACGCGCGCGGTCGCGTGGGCCGTGGTAACGGTAACGCTCTTGCGTTCCTCTTCTTTGGTGGCTACGCGATCTTCTTTCTTTTCGGTTTCCTTTTTAGAAACCTCGCGCTCTACAATCTTTTCGATTATGCGCCCGTCTTTCTCAATGACGCGATCGATATAGACCACCTTGGTCTTAGCCTCGACCTCAAGCGTTATCACTTTCTCTACGACCTTTTCGACCGTGACCGTTTTTATTTCGGTAACGACCTTGGCCGGGTTAGAAAACTTGCCGAAGAGAAACGCAAGAACCACAACGGCTACGAGCGCGAGCTTACGCCAGTGTGATTTAAGAAAGGGCACTAGCGCGCCGCCTTGAGCCGCCGCTTTTCCAGAACGTGATCGGCGCCCTTTTTCAAGCGCTCTAAAACGTTGTCTAGCCGTTGAGCCGCTTCGTCAAGCCGTGCGTGTAGCGCCTGACGTTCTGCATCATATTTTGAAACCGGCTTAGCTTTCTTCTTTTCAAACATGGGATTAATCCTTAAGGGCGGCGGTGGTGACGCGTTCTAGAACTTCGACGGCGGCCGTAAGCTTTTCCGCGATAGGCACAATTCTAAAAATCGTCTCGCGGTGGGCCGCCTCCTGCTCCTGCATGTTCTTAAAAAATTCTTTCGTGTCGTCTGACCGGGCTTTGTAGAGGTACGCGATAGCGGCCAGCGCGAGCGCTAGGAGCCATGCGGTAGGGTGATCTACGAGGCCTTGAGCTATTTGCGCGAGATCCATATTAGAATTGCCGGCCTTTTACGACAAAGGAAAACACATATCCGCCGCTATCGAGCGTGGCCGCATTGGGATAGGTCAGGTCTTGGATATTTTGCGGCCGAAAATCAAATTTGTTTACCGTCTTGCCAGAAATCTCGGCGCCATAGAACGGGCCGTTTTCGCAAAGCACTTGGACGAAGTAGTCATCACTTGCCATAGGCTCGGCAAAGTTAACGGTAATCATGCCGTTGAGCCCTGTGGAAATAAGTTGTGTAGCGTCGGCCGTGTTGAAACCGTCTACCATAATATCGCCCGTGGTGCCGTCGCACGCAATCAAGCCCCAAGCCTTATCGAAATTGAGCGGTGTAAGTTTGTTAGAAACGGCGTCGTCAGAATCCGGGTATGTGCCGATAGTGCCGAATTCTAAAGAGCCGGTGGTAATATAGACGGCCGCTTGATCGGCCGTGGCGGCCCCCGCTAGCACGCCCACGCCCGTGCCCGAGCCCGTAAACGAGCCGCCGTGACCGTTCGTCGCCGCGCTAGTGCCCGTGACGCCGGCCGAGCCGCCGGTAGCGCCGCCGATGCCCTTAACGCCCGAGCCCGAGCCCGTGCCGTCGCCCCACACGCCATTACCGTTGCCCGCGCCGCCCGTGCCGCTAACGCCCGTGCCGCTAGAGCCGCCGCCCGTGCCCCACACGCCGGCCGCCGAGCCTGCCCCAAGGCCTTTAACGCCCGTGCTATTACCGCCGCCACCCACGCCCTCTACGCCCGTACCGCTGGTAGAGCCGCCGATGCCGATTACGCCGCGCGAGCCCGCCGTAGCGCTACCCACGCCCTTAACGCCCGAGCCCGCGCCGTTCGCGTCACCCCACACGCCGTTACCGTCGCCGGCCCCGCCGATACCCGACACGCCCGAGCCGCCGCTACCGCCGCCCGTGCCCTTGATACCGCCGCCAGAGCCCGTGCCCTCGCCTACAACGCCCTCGCTATTGCCCCCGCCGCCCACGCCCTTGATACCGTAGGCCGCCGCGCCGCCGGTAGCGCCGCCCGTAAAGAGCGCGCCGCCCGCCGTGCCGTTACCCGTGGCGTGAATGGCGCGGGTGTTAGCCACGCTTTGCGTAAAGGTATTAAGCTTCGTCCAAGTCAGGGCCTCGTCTTGCAAACCGTCAAGCCACACGGCCCATTGGTAAATCAGGTTAAACAACCAATTCATTTCAGAATGGGTAGGTAGCTCGGCGTCTTCGTAGCCGATATCTTTCTTACCTTCCAACGGCTCTACAATATCGCCGCCGTCGTCAGCCCATCTAGGAACGTCAGTAGGTTTAGCCATTTTATTGATTCCCGTCGTATGCGCCGCTTAGAGCGCCCGCGCCAAAGCCCAAACCGGGGCCGCCCGCGAAAGAGAAGGCCGCCGCGTCGGCGACACTTTGAGATCTCACAATGCCGCGCACACTGGCCGGGTTAATGCTTTTCAGAATTACGGAAAGCTCGATCGCCTCGGCGGTATCGTTAACGAGCCCGGCTACGTCGCGGTCGCTTTCGACGTAGTAGCCCCTGTGCGCGTCTTCATACACGCGGGGTTGATCGGCCACGTTCCAAGCCGCCACCACAAGCTTAGCGATTTCGTAAACCACAGGTACGTTACCGTAAGAGCGGTTGGCTTTGACTTGCACGCGCACGCGATTACGGTATTGCGTATTATTTTTCGAGCCGCGCCGGGGCGCGCCGACCAGTGCGCCAAGATTGTCTAGCGTGGCGTCGGCCGCGCCGTCTATGTCGCGCGTCTTGTAGAGTTCAAAGATTTTGTCTTCAAGCTCTTGTATCTCAATTGATACCGCCGAGAGTAAGCCCTTAAGTAAGGTGCTTTCCTTAAATTGCTCGGCCAGCCTAGACACGGCCCGCGCCGCGTGATCTGTGATTTGCTCTAGCGCCATGTTAGGGGGTCAAGTAGATGTAGCCAACCACGATACGCGAGGTATCGAGCACGGCCTTTTGACGATTTGTAACCGTAATGGTCGCCGAGCTAACGGGGCTCGCACTAGTGCCTATAAACGGCATAGAGCATTCGGCGATAACGCCCGCTTCAAGCGAGGCGAAAACAGAGGGGATGAGGGCCGAGGCGCGAACCTCGGATCCGATCGCGTAGTTATCTTCGTAGGCCGCGAGGGCCGCCTTAATCGTCGCGTCCGCGTTATCCGGTAGGCGCGCGCCGTCTACCGTAACCGTTACCGTAATGTAGATCGGCAATTCCTCTGGCCGGCTAAAAGAAATGTCTACCGGAAAGCCGTTATCGTCTACCGTGGTTTCGGTCGTAGAGCCATACGAGGGCGTGCCTACGGGCTTATGATCCGCGATGGCTTTCGCTACGGCCGCGTCGGTACCGCCCTCTACTACGGCCTCGAAGCTATACGGGGGCAGGCCGTTGGCGTCTGTGGTATTGGTTGAGTTTTCGAAAACGAAAACCTCGGTAACGTTATCGACCTCGCGCACCTTGGCGCGAATGGCCGCGACCGTGCTCGCGCCTTGCGCGCGTAGCTCGGCTACCTGTCTAATACGGTAGGCCGCGTCACTCTCGATATCGGCGCCTAATACGCTTTCGTCTAGGGCGTTAGTCACGCTCGCCCACCCGCTAACCGGGGTGTCGATTTGGGTAACGGTGCCGGCGGGCGCGGCCTTGGGGCCGGTTTCTACGGCGCGAAAAAGAATGTCAACGCCGCTTACGCCAATGACGCCGGGATCGTCGTTCGTAAATTGGGTGCCCACGTTAGGGATCGACACGAGGCGGCCGGCCGGTATTACCGTGCCGTTTGTTCCGGTAAGGTGTAGCGTCACTTCGGAATAGGTGGCGGCCTCACGAAGCGAGCCGGTCAAGGCGCCGATATCGTCTAGCTGGTTACCCTCGGCGCCCTCGCGCGTAGAGCCGCTGTAGAGCGCGAGCCCCAATTGCCACAGGTCGGCGAGGCGATCCGCAATGATGCCGATAATCTGGCCGAAAATACTTTGAGCGATTACGGTAATGCCAGCGCCGAAGACGCCACGAAAACCGGATTCTAAATCGCTCTTGATATCCTCGGTAGTCTTGGGCGTAAAGCCGCTACTATCAATTCCGCTCATTTAGAATAATTCCGTTTGCGTAGCGGGAATAAGCTCGCCGAGGTTTGTCTTAGCAGACCATACCACGCTAAGCGTTCTTTCGCCCGCGTCGTATGTAAGGGTTAGCTTCGTAATTTCGTCAATGCCGTCCGTTTCTAGAATGGCATTTTTAAGCACGCCCTCAATAGCGGCGAGGTCGGGCGACTTAACGAGAATGGTTTGCAAGTGCGGCACGCCTTGGCTCGTGTCTAGGAACCATTCGCCGAGCATGAACCGCATGCGTATTTCGGCCTCTTGCCGAATCGCCGCGATATTCGCTACGAGCACGAGATCGCCGGCCGACAAAAGGAGATCGCCCGTATCGGGATCGGTCATCAAATCGCGGCCGAGCGGTAACGCCTTACCGAGCGATGAGCTAGACGCGAACACGGCCGGCGAGATTCCGAAAAGGTCGTAGCTGTAGTGAGGTACGGGCATTAGACGTTTACCTGACCGTTAGTGGTGCTCGCGTGAATGAAGATGCTAGGGCTGCCCGGCCAGCCCGTGTTACGCAAAACCTCAACGTGATAGCCGCCGTCTTCGAGCGCTTCGATTGTGCTCTTACCGTTAAACAATGGGGTGAAGGCCGCGCCGTCGTAAATCACTTCGACGATTTGCAAGCCCTCATACGAAGCCCAAATGATGATGCGATCTACTTCGCCGTCGGCTTCGTCTAGGGTTATGTCGGCCGTCCAAAACTCGTTTGAGCGAATGGGCGCGCCGTCGGCGGGGGTGACGTTGACGATTAGAGGCGCGGCGTGGTCGGCGGGCTCGTTAAAAAGAAAGCCGGTAAATTCCGGCCCCATGGTCATAGTGCCGGCGTGACTTACTACCGTTACCTCAAAACGATCGTGCGCCATCTTACAGGCTCAATGAAACCGAGAAGGGGAGCACGCAAGAGCCGAGCTTGACCCGCTCCACGGTGCCGACGCTGGGTTCTACCGAGCCGTTCGCTACTGCGTTACCGACATACCAAACGTCAGGCAAGCGCCCGCGCAAGCCGACGTGCGCCGACGTAAGATCGAAAATGTAAGCGATTGGCAATTCATCTACCTTGCCATCCATGGGGTTAGCGGCCAAAATACTGGCGGCCCAAGTAGAACCACCCAAAGTACAAGTAAGCAACTTGCCTCCCGACGATCCCACACCCGTCGTACCGTCGCTAATGTGACCGCGCCAAGTAGGAGAGCCCGACGCAAGATCAGGCGCGCCCGGCGATGTGTTCAGGTTATGCACAAGCAAGACCGCCCGCGCCACGTCGCCCGAGCTTCGTGTGTCTACCAATTCCTGCATGGTAACGGCCCACTGTGCGAGCCCCGTACCGTTGCGTGAGGCCGCGAACCAAAACGATCCGTTCGCATCGGTGGTGAAGTGACACTTACCCGCCGCCGCCGTAGCCTCGGCGAAAGTGACGGCCAAAAAAGCGCTTTCGTTTACGGCTGTGGGCCGCGCGGTAATAGTCCCTCCCGTGAATGCGTTTTTGCTAATGTACATGTTGACGGTCTGATCCGAGGCCGTGCCCCAATCGACAAGCAAAAACCACGGCTGATCTAGCATGGTAGTAGGGCTCTTAAGCACGTACCAAGAGTGAGCCACGCCCGCCGGCGCGCGAACCCACTTACCCGCCGTGTACGTGCCCGCGCCGAGGTTATCGGCCGCGCTGGCCGTAACGCCGTCGCTGCTCAAAGTCAGCGTCCAATTTGAAGACGCGGGCGGCTGACCGTCGGGGCCGGCGGTGCCGGTAAGGTGCCCCATCAAAAAGCCCTTAAGCGCAAACAGAATCGACGAAGCGACGCGCGCCGTAGTGCTCACGTCATCTTGAGCCCGGTTAGCGCTCGTGTACCAAACTTTCGAAAGTGCCATGAATAGCTTTCCTTAAGGGGCTCTAATAGCCGCCCGAAACCCCGAGACTTACTTTACCTTGACAATCGTACTTAGTCGCGCCGCCATACCGCCCGCGAAGCCCGTGAGCTTGCCGGCGGCCGAATTGAGGGCTGTGGCCGCGAGCGCGATAGCCGTAGCGGCCGGGCCGAGGGCCGAGCCCGGCAGCACGGGCGTGGCCGAAAGCGCCGCGAGCGCCGCCGCCGCGATGTTTAGTTGAGTGCCCGCCGTGGTTAAATCCGTGGCGGTATTGTTGAGCGCCGTGGCTTCATCTTGCGTATACGTACTGCCCTTGATTACGGCCTCGGTAGCGTCTTCGGCATGGCTTACGCCCAAGTGTACGGCGCTCGCGGAAAGGGCCACGCGAGGCCCGCCGACCTTACCGATTACACGCCGGGCCGCGTCGTATTCCGTCGCCTTGTTTGGCTTGGAGCGCACGCCTACCAGCGCGACGGCATCGGTCAGGGTGTGCCGATCGGCCGCCACGGGATCCACTACGCCGCCGCGTTCTTTCCAAACGTCAAGCGAGCGATCCGAGAAAATCAAGAGGCATTCATCGCCGGCCGCTATTGGGAACGTGTCTACAAACGTACCGCCCCCCGGTATGAAAACCGGCACGTTATTAATTACCGGCAAGGCCTCTACCACGGCCGCCCCTTCGTCGTTTTCGTATTCTTCTTTAAGCAGGGGCGTCACGCGCGCTAGTTGAGTAGCCGCGTCGAAGCTCTCGATCCTGCCGGGCATGGACACGCGCATAGCCCCTAGCCGCACGTCTAACGCCTGCCTTACCACCTGGCCTAGGGTTGGAGTTCTCATTAGGTCTTACGCGCCACGGCCTCGAAGGTGGTGAACCAGTCGCGCCCGTGGCTATCGCCCTCGTGCTCTAGTTTCTGTATGACGAACTCGCCCTTAACGAAGCGGCTATCAAGCGTCACGACACGGCCGGGGGCTAACTGGGGGTTGAGTAGGCTTTTCACCTTTATAAAAGAGCCCTTCTTTTTCTTGTCGGGCGGGGCGTGCACGGGCGAGCCCACGAGCCCGGTCGCGGCCGACAACGAATAGGCCGAGGCCTGAATAGCCTCACCGGCTTTCAAGACTTGGATCGCGCCTTGCTGCACACTCCATGTGTAGCCGGCCGTTGTCATAAGTTTGCTGAAAACTTCGGACGCCTTGCCGAACGCGGTGTAGCCGTGGGTGAAGACCGAAGCTTTTAAGGGTTGCGCTAGCGCGTCTTCAAGGTTGCCCTTATTGAGGCTCATTTTAGAGGCTACCGAGCGCGCCACGTCCGCCACACGCGCGCCGGGGGCGAAGCTTTCGTTACAGCGGGCGTAAAGGTAGGCTTGCTCGCCGTCGCCGCACTGCGCCAGCGTAAGCCAGTCGCCCTTTTCGTTAGCGTGATCCACCGTGCGCGAATCGCCCGAGAAGATTACGCCGAGCCCGCCCGCATAGCCGGCCTCTACAATGACCGCCAAGCCCGCGCCCTTGAGCTTGCCGCGCGACTCGGCCGCTAGGTTGGTAATACGTAGCTCGCACGTATTGGGCTCTTTCTCTAAGCTCTTGCTTACCTTAAATTGTATGCGTAGCTGATCGGTCGAGAACTCGCCGATTTGTGCCCTCCACTTTCTAAGGAAAAGCTCCACGCTACAGATCCGCGACCGGGGTGTAAACGAGCTTGACCCGATCGCCGAGGTCGCCCGCGCCGGGCTCGGTATCGGTGCTAGACGTGTCGATAGCTTCGATCATGCCGGCCGGCAGGCGCGGATCGCGATAGATATTAATCAGCGGGTAGCCGACCGAGACGCGCCGGCCCGAAAGCAGGGGCACGCCCGAGGCATCGCTAATCGACATATACCAAGAGCTATTGCGATCGTTCCATTCCATTTCTAAATGGAAGGTCACCGCGTCTAACTCAATGTCGAAAGAGTAGCGGGCCGCGTCGGTACGGGTGGGTAGGTTTATCAGGGCCATTTATTTACCTAAAAACGACATGGCTTTTTCTACTAATTTTGTCTTAGCCTTCTTAAGCAGGCTCTGCTTTGACGTGCCGTCCTCGGTCTTATCGCCCGTCTTATCGCCGCCCTTAACCTTGCCCTCGCCCTTCTTCTCTTTGGCCTTTTTAATCGGCACTATTTGGGAGCTAGCCACCTTCACTTGCTTAAGGCTCATGGTCACGCGCAAGCCATCTTTTAAAGACTTGTCGCGCGGTACTTCGATAGCCTGTAAAACCATGTCGGTATATTGCCGTAAGCCCGTGCTTACCGTAATGCGCGTGCCCCCCGCCTGCATTGCCTCTAGCTGCCCTAGAATGCGCTTAGAGCGGCCGGGTTGCGCGGCGGGGCGTGGATTGCTGGCGCTAGTGGGCACTTGCTGGCGCCCCGTGTTTTGCAGCGGGCGATCTGTAAGAAACGCCTCAATACGTAGCATGATGGGCTTGGAGCGCACGTTATCCGAAAGGTCGGCCCCGCGCTCTACCGGAAAATCTGTTACGTCGGCACCGTAGCTATGGCTTTCAGAAACGGACACGTCAAAGAAGACCAGCGCGTCTAGGTTGTTTCCGTCAAGGTAAGTAAATTGAAGCATGGGCTAGCCGCCGCTCACGTGCGCGAGCGCCTCTTGATTTTGCGTTTGCATCGCCTTCTTTACCGCGCCGGTTACTTGTTCTTCGTTGAGGCCCGTGCCGTTGATATTGATAACGTTCGATTGCTGGATACCGCCCCCGCGCGAGGGTGCGCCCGAGGGCGCCACGCTAGGCCCGGCCGCGCCGCCCTTGAACGGCACAAATTGCGATTGGTCAACGCTAAGCGCCGAGTCTTGACTAATCATGCTTTTGAACGTGCCGCTTTTCAGCAAGTCTTTAAGCAAGGGGACAGAGTCAAGGGCAGACACGAGGGCCGCCGCGATACGCCCGCCGACGTTTACGAAAAGCTCTACTAGCTTGTTACCGAGGTAACTAAACAGGTTAGAGATTGTCGTGCCTAAGATCTCCCACTTCTTCGGATCGGTGAAGTCGAAAAGCAGCGCGATGGCTGATTTGAAAAACTCAATAACCGGGTTTCCATTGGGGTCGAAGAACGACGCCCAGCGAATCAAATCGCCTAGCACCGTATCGTTACCCTCTATGAAATTCGCAAGCTCGTCTACGATTAACCCGATGGCGAGCGCTACCAGAATCAGCGGCGCCGCCGCCGCTACGAGCCCCCAAACGGTTGCAATGAGCGCGGGCAACTGTGCTACGGCGAGCGCGGTAACCACCACGCCTAGGCCGATAAGCGCGGCCTCAAAAAGAGAAGTGAAGTCGATGGCCTCGGCAATGAATCGTAAGACCTTATCGGCTACCTCGATTACCGGCTTGAAAATGAAAGCCAGCACCTTACCGACAATGGCTAGCACTTTTCCAAAGCGCTCGAACGCGTCTTTAATCGCGCGCCCCATCTTTTCAAAAAACTTAATGATTACCGGTAGGCGTTCCGCGAGCCATTCGAAGGCCGCCGCGACCAGAGGGATAAGCGGCGCGGCCAGCTTGTTGCGCATGCCTTCAAGCGAGCTAGTAAGCCGCTTCATATTGCGATCTAATTCGTCGGCGGCCTTGATGGTTTCTTCGTCGAAAACTACGCCTAGCGCGTGCGCCTCTTTGCGAAGCTCGGCGATACCGGCCGAGCCCCGGCGCAACATGGGCACGAGCGCGAGCCCGCCACGGCCGAAAACCTTTAGGGCGAAATTGGTTTGCGCGATGGGGTCTTTAATTTCTGTAAACCTATCGGCCACAGTCATTAGCAATTCATCGGCGGTCTTTAGGCCGCCCTCGGCATTGCGCAAATCAACGCCCGCGAAAGCCTCGGCCGCCTCTTTGGATCCCTTGGCGGCCTCTACCGCGTTCTTTGAAATGAACTTGAGGCCGTTGGCCACGTCTTCGAAGGTCGCATCGGAAAGCTTGCCCGCGAAAACCAATTCTTGAAGGGCCGTGCTAGCAATGCCCAAGCGCTCGGCGGTGTCGCCCGCCTTATCGGCGGCCTCGGCCGTAGAATGAATCATTGCCGCAAAACCTACGGCTACGGCGCCGGCCGCTACAGCCATGCCGTTCAAGCCACCCATAACGGCGGCCTTGAATTTTTCCAGATTGGCTAAGGCGCTAGGGTCTACCTGCAACCCCAAAACGCTTACGAGTTCTTCGACTATCACGTTTTAGCCGGCCTTGGCCTTTCGGCCTCTTGCTTAAGGTCTAGCGCGTCGTTCGCGTCTAGCACGTCTTCTATACTGTACCACGTTTCTATTTCTTGAAGACTCGCCACGCCCTCTACGACCAGCCGCCAAACTGGCCAAAAAATGTGATCCGGTACCGGTAGCCGTTCCTCTTTCTTTACTTCGCTTTCGCCACCTTCGCTTGGAGCCGGCTCATCGTCTCGGCGCTTAGGCCGAGGTCGTGAAAAAAACTTGAAAAGTTAAGCTTGAGCGCGAAGAACAAGAGCTTATAGAGCGAGCCGGGGTGTCCCGCGAAAGCCTCGCCGATGAACGCGGGCGTAACGTCGCGCGCCTCGCCGTTGGCCGTAGCTTGTGCGCCCTTAAGTAACATGGTTTTCAGGCGTTCGAATTCGTCTTCGCTAAGCTTAGAAAAGAGTTCGCCGGCCGCGCCCATAACGCGGGGCTGATCGCTGCCTTCCATTGCGGTAACGAGCCCGACAATACCCGGCCCAAAGATTTGAACAAGCCGCGCGCCGAGCTTACCGCCCGCGTTACCGTCAAGCGCGGTAACCATGATCTCGATCGGATCGTCGCTAAGCGCCGTTTGAAACATTGCCGTCTCTTGTTTTCTCATTGCTGCCCCCGTCTAAAGAAGTGTGGGCGCCGGATTCGAACCGGCTACCGCGCGTCCACTACGCCACCCACAAGCCCTACTTAGTTACCGCCGACAACCATTTTCAAAACGTCGCATTCAATGACCCACTCGCGGCCCTTGACCTCTTTACCGAGATCTACGCTTGCCGATTTCATAACCCACGCCTCGGGCGACTCTACGAGCGTGCGCCCGCTCAAGTCTTTAATCAGCAGGGGCGACGCGCCCGCCTCGCTCAAGCGATCAGCCGCAAGGGCCGCGCTAAGAATGTCGTTAGCGATACTGGTTTGCAGAAAGGTCAACGTAACCTTTCCCGAATCGTCGGCCGAGGCCGCGCGCGCGCCCTCGCCGTCGGCGCCCTTAACCAGCGCGAAAGCGTCGCTATTCATTTCGGCGCTAACAAAATCGCCATCGGCAAAGCCGGTAAGGCGCTGGTTTGCGAAAATTACTTGAACCTTCTTACTAGAGAATGTCTTGGCCAAAATTACACCATTTCCTTTTGTAACGTAGGCTGACGTGTGGCCAACCAAACGAGCATGGGTTTGTTATTTTTAGATAGATTACAGGGCGCGCACGCCGGTACTAGATTTGAAATGCTATGCATTCCGCCCATAGAAAGCGGCTCTACATGATCCAAGTGCTCATAGGGGGCCATGCAATAAACGCACAACCCACCGTAAGAAGAGACTAGATCAGCTATCTCTTCAAAATAGACGCGCCCGCTTTTCCTGGCCCGTCTATTGGCCTCATTAGTGTTGCGCCTAAGCCTGTTCTCTATTGCCCATAAGCGAATGTTCTCGCGCTGGCGTTCTTTGTTGTTCTCACGCCAAACGCGCGCGCGCTCGAGCGCTTGCTCTTGTCGCACGGGACTGGCCGACTCCCAGGCGCGCGCGCGTGCCTTAACCTTTTCGCGATTCTTAAGGTACCACTTCTTAGCTTTCACCCTAGAGCATGCCTTGCAAGCAAAGCAAAGCCCGTCTTTCGCCGAACGCGATTTATGAAATGCCTCGGAAGGCATTACGACACGGCATGTCGGGCACGTCTTCAAAAGACTTCCTTAGGCGCTAATCGTCGCGCGAATTTCCGTTTTGTGAATAGCGCCCGCGAGC
>ERZ869921.254-NODE-254-length-36349-cov-25.170634_pt1 | contig 36349 bp, 55 predicted proteins | sample MGYA00579310_ERZ869921 | MGnify/ENA primary metagenome ERZ869921 (study PRJEB32216, sample SAMN09231816) | wastewater metagenome | place: USA: Maryland | collected 2016-06-21 | study: EMG produced TPA metagenomics assembly of the PRJNA472060 data set (Reclaimed... | reverse complement strand
CGCTCTTCCGATCTCACTGTCCTGGACGGACCGACCCCGTATACCCGGTCGCGAGGTCGTAGGGCCGTAGGGACGTAGGGACCGTCTTCCATTCTGCTCTCAATACGATCGTGATCATGATCCTAAACGTCCCTTCTCACATATACGCATTTACACTTATGTCCCTACATCCCTACAAACAACAAATACAGTATAAATAAAGGCTTTTCAGCGTAGGGACCACCGTAGGGACATGGCCCCTACAGTCCCTACGAAAGCAGCGTTCCGGTTACGCCTTGGGCCGCCTCAAGGGTCATCTCGCGCAGTGCGATACCAGCCCACCCGTCGGTGACGCTGCCCATGTGACGCACCTTTACGTCCGTGCACCCACGTGCCCTCAGCCTGGCGCAGAACGTGCGCGATTCGATGGGCTTGGCGCCGTTGTCCTCACAGTCGGTCTTGTACGCATGCCAGAGCTGCTTTCGGGCAATCCGCTGATCGGCCCCGAAGACACATGCCCGCCCGAAGAAGTCTCCGAGCTCGTCGCTGCTCTCCCGGAACGCCGACGTGGCGGCGAGGACGCCGGCGGGAGCCTCGAGGCCGCGCTCGTACCACTCTGCGGCAGCGGCGACGGCGTAGGCCAGGATCCCCTCAGCCTCGGCGGCGAGCTTGGCCGGGAGGTCCTTGTCGACCGTGGTGGCAACGACGTTCCACGGAACCATGCGCCAGCGTCGCCACTGGCCGTGGTCGGTGCCGCGGATCTTGGGGAGGTGGTTGCCGTTGAGTACGAGCTTGGCGGTCGGCGTGTAGTCGAGGAAGTTCTCGCCCATGCCGCGCGCCGCGATCTTGTCGCCGCCGGTGAGGTCCTTCAGTTTCGCTTCGTCGAGCTGCATGTCCTCGGTCACCTCGGCGCAGAGGGCCATGCGGGCGCCGCGGAGGCGCAGAAGTTCGGCGGGGTGCGGCTCGTTGCGCTGGATGACGAGCAGAGGCCGCGGGGCGGCGACGGCATAGGTGCCGAGGACGTGGGCCAGCGCACCCATGATGACGCTCTTTCCGTTGTTGCCGACGCCATGGTTGAAAAGCAGGCACTGTTCGCGCACGTGCCCGGTGAGGATGTATCCAATGTAACGGCGCAGAAAGCCGATGAGCTCGCGGTCCGCTCCCATGGCGTAGTTGATGAGCCACTCCCACGTCGGGCACGTGGCACGCGGGTGGTATTCCGCGCGGGTGATGCGCGACATCATCGCGAGCGGTGAGTGCGGCGTGAGGCGTCCGGTGTGCAGGTCGACGATGCCGTTCGCTACGTTCAGCTTGTCGGGGTCGACGTCGAACGAGTCGAGCGTCACCGACACGCGGGGATCTGCTGTGGCGAGCTTAACCATGGCCTCGATGCGCGCGGCGTTGCGGGACTGGATCGCCCACTTGAGGTCGGCGGCGGCGAAGTCGGCCGGGGTGGGCGGCCCCTTGGTGCGCGGGCGTTTCGGCTTCGCCTCGGGGTCCTCGAGCGCCTCGGCTTCGGCGGCGGCTTCCTGGACGCCGAGAGCGCGTGTCAATGCCGCCTTCGCTTCCTGCTCCATGCGAGGACCGACGCGGCGGGCGGCGAGCATGACCGGCGACTTGTTCCGCCCCCACACCTTCCCGTCCCACCCGAACCAGCGCTCGATGTCGTTGGAGTAGCGCACGAACGCGCCGTGCCACTCGACGAGCCGGAGCGCGTTCGCGTCGTCGTTGCAACGCGACCCCTCGAGCCTCATGCCCTCGGGCTCAGAGCCGTCCTCGAACGAGGGCCATGCGCCGTCGTCGATGTCGTCGATCTCGTCTGTCACGCCACCCTCCTCGTCTCCCTCAACGTCACCCCAGCGAGCCGCGCGGCCTCCTCGATCACCCGGCGGAAGTCGCGGCCTGGGTCGAGCCCGCGCACGACCGCGATGAGCCCCAGCACGTCCCCGCTCCACTGGCAGCCGTGGCAGCGCGCCTGGATGGTCCCGTCCTTGGCGACCCGGACCGAGCACGAGGCTGTGCTGTCGTCGTGCACCGGGCAGCGCACCATGATGCCCCGCGGCTGGACCCGGGCGCCCTTGCCGAGCCCGAGCGCGTGGACGATGCGCGCGGGGTCGGAGAGCCGGCGGCGGAGCTCGCGCACCTCGTCCCGGTCGGTCGTGGTGTCGCGGGCGAAGCCGCGGGCTGCGTCGCGCTCGCGGTCGGCAGCGGCCCGGGCGTCGTCCTCTGCACGGTCGGCGGCGAGCACGAGGCCGATGGCGAGCTGCGCGGCGTGGTCGCCGTCGCGGGCGGGTTCGGCGCTGACGTGGCGCCGCCCGTGGAGCCAGACCACGACGCGGCACCCAGGGCCCCCGCAGAGCGCCGTCACGGCGTCGAGGCCAGGCAGGGTGAGCATCAGGCCGGCCCCGCGCAGGGAGGGCACGGAGCAGCCGTCGAGACGGGCGGCAAGGCGGTGCATCAGCGGCCCCCGCGTCGTGCGGCGTCGAGAATGGCGGTCACGTCCGCGACGCTGCGCGGGAGTTCGACGAGCCACCCCTGCGACCGCCACGCCTTGTGCACGGCGAGCTGGTGGGCGGCAGCGCGCCACGTCGGCGTCTTGAACTCGAGGCCGAGGGGACGAGCTCCGGGCGTGCCGCACGTCGGGCACGGGCAGACGACGGAGCCGACGACATCGGGCGTCCCCTCGCCGAGGCCGAAGTCGAGGAAGGCGCCGGGCACCCACGGGTTGGGCACCGTCTTGACGACGTTCCTGAGCAGGAGAACGCCCGGGTCGGCGCCGTGGGCAGCGAGGGCCGCACGCACGATCGCCTCCTCGGGGTTCGACCTGGGACCACTACGCCGCGTGCTCGCCATACGCCCTCCCGAACTTCTTCTCAAACGTCCGCATCGCCCACTGCTCGGCCCGGTGTTCGGGCATGCGCATCCGGTTGATCGCCACGTTGACGAGGCTCATGAGGTACCGGCGATCGCGGTCCCCTTGGCTCAGGTGGGAGAGCCGCTCGAGATTCTCGTCTCGATCGAGGATGCGCGGGAGCTTGGCGCCCTCCGCCTTCGCATCGCTGACCGCGCCGCACCGTGGGCACGTGCGCGCAGGGCGGAAGATCGCGGCGCACTTCAGGCAGCGTCGAAGGGCGGGGAGCGCCTCCGTTCGCTTCGGCTTGCCGGTGAGGCTCCACGCTCGGTCCTCGTCGGGCAGCCCGTGCAGGTTTACCGAGCCGCGGAGGTCGACGACGACGCAGTCGGTCTTGCCCGGGAAGGGTCGGAGCCCTCGGCCGATCGCCTGGAGGAACGAGCCGACGACGGAGAACTCCCGGGCCAGGATCACGGCGTCGACCGCGGGGCAGTCCCAGCCCTCGACGAAGACGTTGACGGACACGAGCGCCCCGAGGCGGCCCTCGGCGAGCGCGGCCCTCGATGCCTCTCGCTCGGCCCGCGGGGTCTCGCCGGTGATCACGGCCGCGGGGACGCCGCGTGCGGTGAGGCCGTAGGCTATCCACTCCGCGTGGTTGACGTTGGCGGCGAAGACGATGGCGCGACGGCCTTGGCAGTGAGCGAGGTACGCCTCGACGGGCTCGGTGACCAGGGCGTCGACCGGCACGATGGGAGCCAGCACGTCGGCCGGCACGAGGTAGCCCTGCGCGATGAGCTCGCGCACCGTGGGCCCGCACTCCATCCAGTCGAAGATCTCGCCGAGCGGCTGGCCGTCTCCGCGCTGCGGCGTGGCGGTGAGCCCGAGGATCCACGCCTTGCCGTAGCTCTCGAGGATCTCGCGCGGGCTCGCACTCGGCGCGCGGTGGCACTCGTCGACGATGACGAGGTCGGCCGGCGGGCGCTCGCCGCGGGAGTAGAGCGTCGCAAGGCTCGCCACCTGCGTCGGCGCCGTGGGGTCGCTCGGCCGGCCCGACTGCACGTAGCCCGCGTGGACGCCAGCCTTGACGAGGCGCTCGTACGTGTCGCCGACGAGCGTGTCGAGGTGCGCGGCGAACACGACACGCCGCCCCTTCGCCACAGCGCGCTCGATGATGGTGGCGGCGCAGGCCGTCTTGCCTCCGCCCGTGGCCATCTGCATGACGCCGGCCCGACCACGGCGGAAGGCGAGGGCGACGCGGCGTACCAGATCCTCCTGATAGGGGCGGAGGATCACGGCCTCGCTCCGATCCATTCGTGGATGTCGCGCGGCGTCTTCGGGTCGAGGTGCGTGAGCGCGTAGGCCGACGCCTCGTGGTACGTCGGCCACCGATGCGCCTGCGAGCGGTCGCGCGTGACCAAGCCGTTGTCGAGGCACCACGCGGGCGCGGCGTTGATCTCGACCTGGATGATGATGCGGTTGCGGTTGCGGGGCGGCTTGCGGGGCTTCTTCACGGCATCCCCTCCACGTCCGCGGCCGAGAACGGCAGCGACCACGCCCAGTGCCGCCCGGTGCGGTCTGCGCGAAGCCGTCCGGCAGCCTCGAGGCCGCGGAGGAGGTACAGCGCGCCGGGGCCCGAGGTGTCCAGCAGCCCTGCGACCTGCTGCGTCGTGCGGGGCCGCCCGTCTCCCAGCAGGTCGAGGATGCGCTGGCGTTTCGTGGCTGCGTCTCGGATCTGGCTCACGACGCCCTCGCGACAGCCGGCGTCCACACGCCCGCGGCGCGGCACGCGGCGAGGTGCACGTCCTCGACGACGGAGGCGCTCTCGTCGCGGCGGTACGCGACGACGCCCGCGACGCGGCCGGTGACCCAGTCGACGACGCGGCGGGCCTCGTGGCCCTTGGGCACGTCGGCGAGATCGGGGAGGACGACGGGCGGGGTGCGCGTGTCGGGCCGCCCCGCTGCCCGCTCCGCCGTGCGCTGCCGCCGCTTCGCGTTGACCTTGGCGCGCTGCTGCCGCTCGTCGAGGTGCTGGCCGGTGGCGCCCTCGGCGGGTGTGATGCAGCCCTTGCAGGCGCCGTACATGGTGGGGCCGACGGCCCCGCAGTGGATGCAGGTGGAGATCATTGGGCCTGTCCTTTGGTGAGCCGTACGAGGCGCCCAGCCCTGAGCCCGCGCTGACCGCAGAGGCGCGAGCAGTAGTGGGCGGAGATGAAGCGATGGTCGAGCGATCCGCCGCACTGCACACACGAAGCCACGCGACGCAGACCAAGGCGGTCCGCGTGCCGCGACCGGCGAGCGCATCGAGGGGAGCAGTAGACGGCAGCGGCGGTGCGGTGGCTGAGGTCGGCGCCGCAGTGCTCGCAGCGCCTTGGCTCCGCACGCGGGGGCAACTCGAGCACGATGCTGTCTCGCATCCACGGGTGCCGCGGGTCGGTCCAGGGGAGCGGGGTCATTGGTCCATGGTTTCTGACGTCGGCGTCTCGAAGAGGTCCTTCTGCCGCACATCGGGCTTGTCGGTCTCGGGGGCCCAGCGCGCCGACGCGCTCACGCTGGCCGAGTGGCCCGAGGACCTGCGCGTGCGGGAGTGGGTGGTGTTCGCGGCGACGCCGCCTCGAAGAGGACGCCCTGTCCCTGCTTCGTCACCGCGTCGCGGAGGTTGCGGGCCGCATGGTGAAAGTAGGACCCCTTGAGCTCGGTGCCGATGAACTTGCGGCCGGCGCGGAGCGACATGACCCCTTCGCTGCCGATGCCCGCGAACGGGGAGAATACAACGTCGCCCTTGTTCGAGTAGAGGACGAGGCAGCGCTCGATCACATCGAGTTGCAAAGGGCACATATGTTTCTCGTCGCGGTCCTCGCGCGCTTGCTGAACGTTCAGCACGTTGGTTTGGTCGATATCCATCCAGACCGGAGAGGCCCACTTCTGCCACTGCTGGAGTGGGAACGTCTCTTTGGTGTGACGCACCGGCTGGACAAGTTCGGCGTCTCCATCGGTGGCGCTCCACTTGCGGAACATGAGGACGTACTCGGGCAGACCCATGCGCGAGAACGAGCTGTCTGCGCGCAGCTGCTTGTAGAGTAGCCCGTGCGCTTTCGTGCGCCGCTGCTCGATGACGGGGTCCTTCCAGATGGTGACCTTTGAGTGCCACGCGAACCCAGCCGCTTGGTGCAGGCGGATTAGCTCTCCGGGGAAGTCGCGGAGCCCCGCCATCCCATCGCGACCTGCGTAGTTGACGAGGTCCTTGCAGTGCACCGCGACGAGACGACCCGGGCGCAGCACGCGGTGTAGTTGCTCGATCAGGAACCGATACTGCTCGAGGAACTCCCGGTCGTCGACGCAGTTACCCATGTCGCGTGCCGAGTCCGAGTAGGTGTAGAGGTTCGCGAAGGGCGGCGAGTAGATCGAGAAGTCGACGGAGCAGTCTGGCATCTGTCGCGCGAAGTCGACGCAGTCGGCGTTGTAGACGCTCCATCCTTCGCCGTGAGCCTCGTCGATCACAGTGACGACTCTCGTGTTGATGCTGGTGTCGATGCTGGTCATGCCGCCTCCGAGGAAGAAACGAGCCACGCAGGCAAGCGCCCGGTGTGGCGAGGGTCGTAGTCCACGCGCCGCTGGTGCTGCTCGGCGGCGCGCTTCATCGCCGCGAACATGTTGACCTTCATCGCGGCGTGGTCGTCTTGCTTGCGGGTCATTACGTCCCACACGCCGTGCTCGGTCTGTGCCATGACGACGTGCACGTTCACGGGCCGCTTCTGCCCGAAGCGGTAGCAGCGGCGGATCGCCTGGTAGAAGGCCTCGTACGAGTACGTCGCGCCGACGAAGCACACGCGGGCGCAGTGCTGCCAGTTCAGGCCGTAGCCGGCGATCTTCGCCTTGGTGACGAGCACCCGCGTGGCACCGTCCGCGAAGGCGGCGAGCTTGGCTTCCTTCGCCTCGGGCGAGTCGGATCCGCGCACCTCGACGGCGTCGGGCACCGCCGCCATGACGGCGTCGGCCTCGTAGTCGGTCTCGGTCCACACGATCCACGGCTCGGTCGGCTCGGCCGCCACGAGCTCGGCCACCCGCGCGGCGCGCGCGTCCGCCGTGCGGCGCTTCTCCTGGTGGATGCCGGTGGCGCTCATGTCCGGGATCCGAAAGAGCGTCTCGCCGCGGTCGGCGGTGACGTCGGTGTCGACGGTCTCCTGGCGCACCTCGAGCGGCGGCAAGACGTAGCCCGCGTCCGAGTAGCCGGACCCGAGTTGGCTCGGCAGGCCGAAGCATCGGGCCCACGACGACACCCAGGCCCAGAACGACTCGACCGCGTGGCCTTTCAAGCGGTAGGTGCCGAAGGTTGACGTGTCGTTGATGAACCACCGCGCTATCATCTCGTGCGACGACATGACCTCCAGGAACTCGGCCTGGTTGCCGAGCTCTAGGTGGTCGTTCGGCGCTGGCGTTGCCGAGCACGAGAGCTTCCAGCGGTGCCCCGCGAAGGCCTCCTGCAGTCGGCGCTTGGTCGAGCCCATGAAGGCCTTGAGGATCGAGGACTCGTCGAGCACCACGCCCGCGAACACTTGCGCGTCGAAGCGGTCTAGCCTCTCGTAGTTGGTGACGACCACGCCACGCTTGGGCACCTCCGTGGCGTCGCGCACGTAGGTCAGTTCCATGCCGAAGCGAGTCGCTTCGCGCACATGCTGGTGAGCCACAGCGAGCGGCGTCAGGATGAGGACCGGGCGGGCTTCGACGCACGCAATGCGCTGCGCCCACTCGAGCTCCATGGCGGTCTTGCCGAGGCCGGTGTCGGCGAAGATGGCCGCGCGACCGCGCTCGAGCGCCCAGGCCACCACGTCACGCTGGAACGGGAAGAGGTGGTCGCTGAGTTTCGGGGCTTTGTCCATGCCGCCGGCGACGGTCTGCAACGCCTTGCTCGCGAGGAAGTCTTCGTAGCTCACGACCGCCTCCTCCGGTATCCCCCGGGCGCGATGGTTTCGTAGTAGGTGCGGGCGGTCACGCATCACCTCGAGCAAGCGCGCGGCGAACGCGAGCGAGCGCGCCGATGGTAACGGCGTGCGTCTCGCGGGCGGCCTCTTCGTCGTCGAGGTACTCCACGATCTCGACACGATAGCGCCGCCGCGGGGGCGGGTGCGGGGGAGGCGGCTGCGGGGTCTGGTCGTCCATGCCCATCGGGCCGTGCAATCCAGCGGCCAGCGGTGCTGCACACGGAATCCGCGGCAATTCGCACATGGCGCGAACGTAGCTACGCGCAAGTGCGAAGCGGACTACGCGCAAATGCGTACGCGCGTACGCGGTTACGCACCGGATTCGCGGGCAATTCGCGGATCCGAGCGATGGCACGCGGCGTGCGATAGGGGTCGGCATGGAACCCCCCACCCTCACCGCCACCACGTACCCGGCGATCCTGTCCCCGCGGCCCTGCCGATGCGGTGACGGATCGTGCATGATGTGCGACGACAACGGCATGGCGCACGTCCAGGTGCGCCTGACTCGGCCGGGCCACCGCCTCGACGGCGAGACCGGCTACGTTGCCGAAGCGACCGACAACGCTTGGGGAGAAGTCGACGTGTACTTCGATTGCGGCGACTCCGACCGCGTCCACTGGTCGCGGGTCGAGGTGGTGTCATGAGCCGCGGTCGCAACGCCGCCCTCGCCATGGCTCGCGCCGCCCACGCCGAGGCGCTCGTCGACCCGCAGGGCACGCCGCAGCGGACCGCCTACGTGCTCCACTGCGCCGCCGAGGCTGTGGAGGACGAGGGCGGCGACACCGGCCTCGCGCTGCCGTCGAGCGCTTCCTATGCCATGCGCGGCGAGGACGAGCCGATGGGCGTCGAGGAGTGGGCGCGGCAGGCCCTCCAGCCCTCCGACCGCGTCCCCGCGTACGAGCGGCACCTCCGGCTCTACGTTCGGCTCGGCTGCGACGTGTACGGCTGCACCTCGCCGGCGAAGGTGCTCGTGGTGCTGCCGCGCGGCGCCGAGGGGTTCCGCTGCATGGGCCACCTGCGCGAGGTGTACGACTCGTTGCCGAAGGGCGCGCTGACGGTGGGCATCGCGCAGACGCACGGCGCCGAGCCGTACGACACGATCGAGGAGCGCGATGCGGACCGGGCGGCGTACGAGTCGATGGCGGCGGGAGGTGTGGTGTGAGCGCCGCCGACGACCCCAAGCGCTTCCTCATCTTCTCCCCCAAGCACACGAAGGGCGACGACGAGTTCCTGACGTGGTGGCGGCCGAACCGCGCCGGCTACACGTGGAACATCGACGCAGCGGGCGTCTACGACGAGGCAGAGGCGCGCGAGATCTGCGAGCCGTCGCGCGGTGACTGCGTCGCCGTGCCGGTCGAAGTGGCCCGCCGCCTCACGATGACGGTCGTCCCGTCGTTCACCCGGGGCCTGATGCTCGCCGAGGTGCGCGACTACTCGCCGGAGGTGGTGTCATGACCCGCATCCTAGCCTGGCACTTCCTCCCCGAGGATCGCCGCCTCCGCTACGACGACGGTCGCGAGGTCAAGGCGGGCGAATCGCTCTCCGTCGACGTGACGTCTGTGCTGTGCGAGCGCGGCATGCACGCGAGTCCCCGCATCATCGACGCGCTGTCGTTCCGCACGGGGCCGGTGCTGTGCCGCGTCCGCGTGAGTGGCGACGTCGTGCGCGGCGGCGACAAGGTGGCCGGCCGCACCCGTGAGTGCCTATGGATGGTCGACGCCGCCCCAGCGCTGCGGATGTTCGCCGTCGACTGCCGCGCGCGCCAGATCGCCGCGTACCGGCGCCGCGGGGTCCGTATCGACCCGCGGGCGGATGCCGCCATCGCGGCGGCGTACGGCTACCTCGCGGGCACGGTGACGCTGGCGGAGGTGAGGTCCGCCGCCGCCGCCACCCACGCCGCCGCCGCCGCCGCCGCCACCCACGCCGCCGCCTGCGCCGCCACCTACGCCACCTACGCCGCCGCCGACGCCGCCGCCGCCGCCGACGCCGCCGCCGCCGACGCCGCCGCCGCCGCCGCCGACGCCGCCGCCGCCGCCGCCGACCGTCAGCAAGAGCGCGCCTGGCAATCGAAGCGACTCCGATACCTCGTCGGCCGCCTGCGCCGCGGACTGCCGCTCCTGCCTGCCGACCCCATGCCCGCCGAGGTGTCCCCATGACCGCCCACCGCTGCGACTACGACGACGCCACCCACGGCGCCTGCACCTCCCCGGCCACGCGCCGCCTGACCGTCCGCTGCCACGGCCGCGCGCGGGGCGTGATCTCCGAGATGTGCGCCGCCCACTGCGACCACGTGATCCAGCACGGCGTCGAGGCGACCGTCGAGGACCTGCCCGCGACCGACGACGACACCGAGGCCGGGCGTCGGATCGACGCGACCGCGCCGTGGGTGCGGCGGCTGACGGCGGTGGTGGTGCGGGGGACGGAGCCGAGCGCCCCGGCCCGCGGCAACATGATCACCCCCGGCCTGTTCGGTCCGTACCTCGGAGAGCGGTCATGACCACCAACGCCGCCCGCGCCCGCCAGATCGTCCGCGAGACCGACGGCGTGCGCCGCCACCTCGACGCGATGGCGCTCGTCCGCGACCTCGCTCGCGGTGAGGACCTCGACACCCGACGCCGCGCCGAAGTGCTGGCCGCCGTCGACCGCGCCGAGGCCGAGGTTGCCGCGCTGGCCCGCGACGCCGAGAGGCGCGAGGACGACGAGACGTTGCGCTGCCTCCACCGCCTGGGCGCCGAGCTCGCGGTGGTGGGCCGCATGATCAGCCACGCGCCTGCGCTGCGCGTCGTCCGCGACGACGGCGGGGCGGTGAGTGGGCGATAGCCCCCAAGACGTAGCGGCGGCCAAGGCCGTCGTGGGCAATGGAGCCCGAAGAAAGGCAGCAATCAATCATGGCATTCGTCAAGGCAACCAAGGCACAGGCAAAACTCCGCATGGCCCTCCACGGGCCGAGCGGCAGCGGCAAGACCTACAGCGCGCTGGCCATCGCCGCGGGACTCGTCGACCCCGGCGCCACGATCGCGCTCGTCGACACCGAGAACGGCAGCGCGTCGAAGTATGCCGGCCGCTTCGACTTCCTCGTGGACGAGGTCAAGAGCAACTACAACCCGCAGATCGTCGAGCAGAAGATCGCCGAGGCGGTCAGCGCCGGGGCTGCGGCGATCGTGTTCGACTCGCTGACGCACTTCTGGAACGGCAGCGGCGGCTTCCTCGAGCTCGTCGACCAGGAGGTCAACCGCCAGAAGAGCCGACCCGGCGGGCGGCCCGACTCGTTCGCCGCGTGGAAGGTGGTCGACCCCATCTACAAGCGCATGGTCCACGCGATCCAGACGGCACCGATCCACGTCATCGTGACCCTGCGTGCCAAGACGGAGTACGAGCGCAGCAGCGAGAACGGCAAGAGCACGGTGAAGAAGCTCGGGCTCGCTCCCGAGATGCGCGACAACTTCCAGTACGAGATGGACGTCGAGGGCATGCTCGACCTCGACCACCGGCTCGTCATCGGCAAGACGCGCTGCGAGGCGCTGGACTCCACGTGCCCGCACGGCGGCGTGTTCGAGCGCCCGGGCGCGGACGTCGCCGCGATCCTCCGCGCGTGGCTCAGCGACGGCGCCCCGGCCTCGCCGCCCCCGGCCGCCATCGACCTCGAGAAGGTGGCCGACGAGATCGCGGAGCGCGCCAGCATCGCCACGACGGCGGAGGACGTGGACGCGTGCATCGCAGAGTTCAAGGCGCACCTCGGCCGCGGCAGCGCGGCGAAGAAGGAGACCCGCGCCCGGGCCTTCGATGCGATCGAGGCGGCGCAGAAGCGCATGGCGGCTCCGGCCGCCGAGCAGGCGACCGCGCCATGATGAGGCTCTCGGCGTCGAAGATTTCGCTCGCGCGGGAGTGCCTCTACTGGCTCCGGCCAGAGGTGCCCTTCGGCGCCGAGTCCGTCACCAAGAGCGGCCCGACCGGCAAGCTGTTCCACGCGCTCGTCGCGCAGTCGATGGGCGTCGAGGTGGAGCCCGAGGACATGACGGGGGCCGACGAGGGCAAGGCCAAGCGCATGCTTGGCGCGTGGCTGCGGTGGCGCGCCGACGATGTCCCGGTGCGCTGGCCGTGGGTCACGCGCTGGGAGTACGAGGTGGCCTACCTCTACGACCGCGTGCGCGGCATCGCGTGGCGAGCGGCGTCGAAGAAGGAGATCGCGGACCGCCCGGACCACGTGCTCGCGGCCATCGTCGACATGCTCGGCCGGGACGAGAGTCGCACGAGCGCTGTGGTCGTCGACTACAAGACGGGCGCCAAGACGGAGGCCGCGTCCGTCAACGGCCAAGTCGGCCTCGCCGCGCTGGCCCTGATGCGCGAGCCCGGCGTGCCGACGGTACGCGAGGTGTGGGGCGCGCTCGCGTACGTCAAACAGCGCAAGCCCTTCGACGTGGACATCGCGCGCTTCACGCGGCTCGACACGGCCGATCTCGAGGACGAGATCCGCGCCATGGTGGCGGACGCGTCGAGCTCCACGCCGCGGCCCGGTGACCACTGCTGGCGATGCCGCGCGCGCCACTTCTGCCCAGCGCAGGGCAACTCCACCCCCGAGCCCACCCCATGACCCGGCAACCAGAGGCCCACATGACCCCCAAGCACACCACGATCGCCAACCACCTCCGCTGCCTGTCGCTGCCCGACGCCGACAAGCGCCTCCTCCACCTCTGCTTCCAGGCGCTGGGGCCCGAGGGGGCAGCGCCCTCCGACGCCGACACGCCGATCGGGCCGCAGTCGCTGGTGGTGGAGCCGGCGGGGTGGGTGGTGCGGGGGACGCACGCCAATGGCAAGCAAGCGCACACGATCAGCGCAGATGGCGCGTTCGAGACCCACGGCAAGCCCTACGTGTTCCGCCTCAAAGACCTGGCCGACAGCGACGCTCGGGTGTGGGTCAAGTCATGCCCGAAGTGGACCGTCGAAGTCCTCCCCGTCGACGCCGCCGGCAACATCCTGCCGACGTCCGAGCCTGCGGGCATCGCTGTCGAGGGCGGAGGGGGCGAGGTCGCCCTGACCGACTGCACCGCCACGGGCACGCAGAGCGTCGAGCCGGCGGGGTGGGTGGTTGAGGATACGGACAAATTTTGCCCCGCCGCCGCGCGGTGGAGAGGCGCGAATGGGTGTGGCGCGACCCCGGCGGAGGTGACGCCCCTCGCGTCGCAGCCGTTCTGCGGCCTCGGCAGCCGATTCGTCGCGCACCCCTACGCCGAGGTTTTGCGCCTCGACGCGGCGGAGCAGGCGCCGACGCCGACGGTGGAGCCCCTGATCGCCATGCACGGCGACGATCAGTGCATCGCAACGCGCGGGTGGCGCTGCTCGCTGCAGTCCGGCCACAACGGCCCGCACAAGCACTGCGGGGACGACGGGACCGCTCACGCGATCTGGGCGGCCGACTCGGAGCCTCCGCCCGCCCCCTCCGGCCCGTGGGTGGTCGCGGTCACGATGCGGGGGGAGCGGCGGTGGGATACGGGGATCGCGTCCCCGAGGGCGGACCTCGCGGCGGCAAAGCGCTGGGACGTGCGTGCCGACGCAGACGCGCGGGCGAACGAGTGGCGCTACTACCCCGCCACCGTGCTGCCGCTGGCCGAGGCGGAGCGGCTGGCCAGGCCTGCGGCGGCGCCTGCCCCGACGCCGAAGCCCCCGCGCGAGGTGGTGGGGTATCGGGTGCGGCAGGTGCGCGACCCGGAGTGGTGCGTCGTCGCCTCCGGGCCGACTCACCCGCTGGGGTTCTGGCGCACGCCGCGGACGCCACCGCCGGTCGAGCGGCGCGAGGCCAAGCGTCTGCTCAAGCTCGCTCGTGAGTGGGACGGGACCGCCACGGAGCGCTACGGATTCCGCCTCGTCCCCGTCACCCGCCCCGCGCGCCAGCGCCCCGACGTGTCGGCAGCCATCGCGGCGTGCGAGACCGCGCTCGACCGCGCACACCGCGCTTGGGCCGGCGACACGAGCGGGGGTCGCGACATCGTGGAGTGCATGACGACCGCCCTCGCGGCGCTCCGGGGGCAGCGGTGAGCGCCCCGACGACGGCGGAGGTGCGTGAGGCGTTGGTGCAGGCCGAGCTGGCAGAAACGGCATTTGTCAACACGCAGCCAGCCGCCACGGCATTCTTCGCGGTGCGAGCCGTCTTGGAGACGACCGCTCTCCCCCTCGCCGAGGAGCGCGACGCCGAGCGCGCCCGGGCCGACGCCGCGGAGGCGGAGTCGAAGCGCCGGGGCGAACTGCTCGCGGCGGAGCGAGAGCGCTACGTGGCACTGCAGCGCACGCTCGACAACGAGCGCCACGCCGCGATGGACAAGTCGGCGGCGCTGATGGCGGCGGAGGCGGAGGTGGGGAGGCTCCGCGAGGCGCTGGACATCGTCTGCCAGTGGTGGGGCGGATGCGGGCACCACCCGGACGACTGCCCCGAGGACGACGCGGGCGATCTCGTTGAGGACGAGTGCAAGGCATCGAAGCGCGTGACCGATCTGACGAAGGGAGAAGGGCGATGAGGACGACGAAGGAAGCCGCCGACATGGATGCCCGGTTCGCGAGCGCCGACGAGGCCATCGAACGAATTGCCCTCGCCGCCGGCCTGCCCGCGACCGCCACGCCGGCCGAGGTCGTGGCGCGGGTGGGGGAGATGCGCAGCACGTTGTACCTCATCGACACGTGGCGGCACACCTACGGTGCGGACCTGAAGCCCACCGCTGGCAGCGCCGACACGTTCGGCGACGGCATGCGCAAGGCGAAGGCCGAGATCGGCGGCATCATCGCCCGCCTCGCCTCGGAGGCCGGCCGGTGAGCGCGCGCCCCATGGAGACGATCGCGCCGTTCGAGTCGGCCGACGATCTGATCGCGGCGTGCGTCGGTCTGCACACCGCGGTCGCGCTCGCTTTCGACGACTACACCGAGACCGGCGACAACGGTCTGCGTCCCGTGTGCTGCGGTCAGCAGGTCACGACGACACACTTCCTCGGCGCGTCCGTCTGCGCGCGTTGCAACGTCTGCGGCGCGCGGATGGAGAACGTGCTTTGGCCGTTGGGTCCGCTGCTCTACGACGGTGGCGGGTCGTGTGCCACGCCGTCCGACGCCCTGATCGAGCGCGTCGGGTCGAAGCAATGGTTGGTCGTCAAGTGGCCCGTGCGGCGTGCGCAGGTGACCCCATGACCCGCTACGAAGACATCGCCCCGCGGCTGGCGGGGGAGGCAACAGAGCAGGCGGGCGGCACCGCACGCTGGAACGCGGGCAAGGAGCGCAGCGACGGCACCGCGCAGGTATACGCGCCGAGCTACGGGCCTCTTCGGCGTGTCGTCCCCATCGCCGAGACGAGCGCGGTGTGCGCCGCCCTCATCGCCTACCACCACCCCGCGCGCATCGTGGCGCTGGCTGCGGTGGTGGCGAGGCTGCGGGAGCGGGTGGCGGAGGGGCATGCGCGCGAGTGCATGAAGCGGTTTCGCCCCCAGACGATGGCGTGCAAGTGCGGACACGAGGCAGACGTGGAGGCGCTGCGGCGCCTGGATGAGGAGGCGTAGATGGCTCAGTACGAAGTGACGCACGACGTGGAAGACAAGGACGCGTGGCGGGAGATCGAGGCCGACAACGAAGACGAGGCCGTTCGCCAGTGGGTGGTGACGGATCCGTACGTGGAAGAGTTCGGGGACCACCTGGAGGCTTGGGTCCGGAAGAAGGGTCAGGCCGGGGACGGGAAGAAGAAGAAGGTTCGCCTGGAGCACATCATGGTCGTTTACGTCGACGGTCGCCGAGGCCGCTCGTGACCCCCGCCGAGCGGATGCGCGAGAGGGCGGCGGCGCTAGCTGCGTCGAGGCCGATCCGCCTGATGACCGAGGCCGAGTGCGTCGAGGCCCGCGCCGACCTCGCCGCCGCGATCCGCGCCCTCTCGCTGCCGGAGGAGGCCGAACCGCAGGCGGGCGGGCCAGCGCTGACGTCGGCGGAGGCGATGCAGCGCTACGGCGTCCACGTCGTCCTCTCCGCCCTCCCCCACCTCACCGGCGACGATCTGCGGCGGGTGGCCGAGGCGATGCCGCGCGTGGCGGGGGAGTGGAGCGCTATGCCTCGATGGCGATGCTGGCGCCGCTTCCGGGTCGAGATGGGCGGCGACGCGGGCTACGTCGAGCAAGCGGCTGTCCGGCCGCACTCCAACGGCGACGAATGGGTGGCCACGACGGCGGGGCCCTACGAATACACCACCCACCCCACCGCCCGCGCCGCCCAGGCTGCCTGCGACGCGCGGCTTCGGGCTGCGGGCGTCGCGCTGTGTGGGGAGGTGGTCGATGGCTGACCTGATCGTCCCGCCCGAGGTTGCCGACGGCTCGCTTGCTGTCGTCGCTTCGGTGAGCGGCGGCAAGGATTCGACCGCGCTGATCCTGGCGCTGCGCGAAGCCGAGGTGGCCGCCCGCTACGTGTTCGCCGACACGCAGTGGGAGGCGCCAGAGACGTACGCCTACCTCGACACGCTGCGCACGATCCTTGGCATCACGATCGACGTCGTGGGCGTCGAGGGCGGTATGGTCGGGCGCGCCGCGAACCGCGCCGGGTTCCCCGCGAGGACGCAGCGATGGTGCACACGCGAGCTGAAGATCGAGCCGCTGCGCGCGTACCACGACGCGCTGGGAGTCGAGACGGTGTCCGCGCTAGGCATCCGTGCCGAGGAGAGCGCGAGCCGCGCGAAGATGTCGGCGTGGGAACTGGAGGAGGGGCCGCGCACGTGGAACGGCTGGGTCTGGCGCCCGCTTCTTCGGTGGACCGTCGCCGATGTGCTCGCCATCCATCATCGCCATGGCGTGCCGGTGAATCCGCTGTACCGCCAAGGGTTCAGCCGCGTCGGTTGCTTCCCCTGCATTTTCGCGCAGAAGGAAGAGATCAGGCTGCTCGCCGAGACTCACCCTGAACGCATCGACTTCGTCGAGCGCGTCGAGGCCGATACCCAGGCGATCCGCGACCAGCGCAGCGCGGAGACGCCGGGGCGCTACACGCACCAGCAAGCGACGTTCTTTCAGACGCGCGACCGCGTCGCACCGCAGGGAATCCGCTCCGTCGTGGAGTGGGCGCGAACGGAGCGCGGTGGGCGGCAGTTGCCGTTGCTCGCGCCTGCGCCATCGGGCGGGTGCATGCGGTGGGGCCTGTGCGACACGGGAGCGTCCGATGTCTGACCGCCCCCTCTGCGAGGTCTGCGGCAAGCCGGAGGCGGTCTGGGGCGCCGACGAGGACAGCGACGCGCTGTGCTGGGCCGAGGCGACGGGCGGCGGGCACTCCCGGCAGAGCGTGCTCGAGGTGCTGCGGGCCACGCGGCGGGAGCGCGACGAGGCCCGAGCCGAGCTGCTCGAGATGGACGCCCTCCGCGCCCGCCTCGCCTCGCTCCCCGTCGCCGAGCTCGTGGCGTATGGGATGGCGCGGGAGGCGTGGGTCGCGCACGGGCGGTATCAGGACGGCAACGCGGTCAACGAGGCGTACGACGCGTTGGCTCAGGCCACCAAGCGCTGGCGGGAGTGGGCCTGCCCGCGGTGCGGTGGGGCGGGGCATGAGGGGGAGTGTGGGCGATGAGAGAGCTACCGATCCTGTTCTCCGCGCCGATGGTGCGGGCCATCCTCGACGGCCGCAAGACGGTCACGCGTCGAGTCGTGAAGCTGCCCCGCGACCTCGCGGCCATCGGCGGCGATCTCGAGCAAGCCCACGCCGATCTGCTGTGGGGCGTGACGCCGGGGCTCAAGGTGCCGTGCGCCGACGACACCGTGCAGCGGCTCCGCAACCCGTGGATGTGGCCGAGCGAGGAGGGCGTGCGGCTGTGGGTCAAAGAGTCGTGCTGGCTGCTCGGCTGCGATCAGGGCCAGCCGAAGGTGCTGCCGTACGGGCCCGATGCCGCGCTCTTCGCGGGCGACCCGCCGCGCGTGTGGTGCGCGGTCGACGGCGAACTGCCAGCCGTGCAGGAGCCGTGGTGCTGGCTCCGTCGAAACAGCATCCACATGCCCCGTTGGGCCTCGCGCATCACGCTGGCGGTGACCGACGTGCGGGCGGAGAGGCTGCACGAGATCACGGAGGAGGATGCGCGGGCGGAGGGCGTGGAGCCGGCCTGCGACTGCGGCATGTGCCGTCGCGGCCTGGAGCCCTGCATGGGGATGGAGCCGGTCTACCGCGACAGGTTCCGAGGGCTGTGGGACACGATCAACGGAGACCGCGCCGCATGGGCGTCGTCCCCGTGGGTCTGGCGCGTGGCGTTCGAGGTCGTGCGATGACCCGCCTCGTCGTCACCGGCTCGCGCGACTGGACGGACCGCGCCGTCGTCGAGGCGGCGCTGCGGCGGCTGCCGGTGGGGCGGCTCGCGCATGGAGGGGCGCGGGGGCTCGACACCATCGCCGCGGAGGTCGCCACCGAGCTCGGGTGGGTGTGCCCCGGGTGCGACCCCCGGGGCGAGGGCTGACGACACGGAAACAATGGAGGACAAACATGGGCGCGGCTGCATACAACAGGGGGAATCAGGTGCTGGCGCGAGACGCGACCGAACGCGCGAGCTCGGTGGTAACGCGAATGCGGATCGACCGGCAGGCGCACGCGGACGCGACCGAACGTCTTAGGGCACGGGTAGCGGACCTAGAGCGAGACCTGGCGCGGGCGCGGCGGTGTCTGGCGGCAGAGCGGATCGGGCGCGAGCGGCTTCGATGCGCTCTGCTGGAGGAGCAAGCCTCGTTCGAGGCTTTCCGCACATGTGTCGCCGGGGTGCTGCGGCGAGCCGCCGTTGCTGCTGGCTGGGAGGGCTGGCAGTGACCCGCCCCGCTGACTTCCCCCGCACGACAGGCCGTGGCCGGCGCCTGGGCGCCCGGGTGCTCGTGGCGCTCTCGCAGGAGGAGAGCGCCGCCCTGGACGCGCTGGCGGCCCGCTACGGGCCCGACGTGTCGCGGCCGGAGGCGGTGCGGCGGGCGGTGGCGGAGGCGGCACAAAAACCAGAAACGCCCCACCCCGAAGGGCGGCTCCGACGACCTCGCCGAGTTGTTCGGGTGGTGCTCGTTGTAGCTCCCGCTTCTATGTCGCGGCCGACGGGAAAGCCCGCGGACAAAATGCGAGGCCGTGTCGATTTTCGTGTGAGGGGTATTGACGGTGCTAGCATCGGTGCTAGTATATCTTCCATGGGCAGCGCGGAGCCGCCCCGGAGGATGACCAGATGCAGCACTTCATCATCGAGAACAGTTCGTCGGGCAGCGTCTTCGGCGTCTACGAGGCCACCTCGGGCGACGCTGCGATCCGCACCATGCTGCGCGACTCCGGCTCCGACCCGGCCGATGCCTCGGACGATCTGGTCGCGACCGACATCCGCTACGTCGAGGGCCGCGCCGCCATCCGTTACGCTCGCGCCCTCCGCTCGCTCTGCGCTGGCGAGGAGGTCGTCGAGCTGGTCAAGGCGGCCGACCCGACCGAGGGCGAGCGTCGCGGCCTGTCGCTGACCGAGGCGGAGGAGATCTGCGCCGAGGACCCGAGCCTCGTCCGGCTGGTGCGGGGATGACCCGCCCCCGCATACCCACCACGACGGGCCGAGGCCGGCGTCTCGGCGCCCAGGTGTCGGTGTGGCTGTCGCAGGAGGAGAGCGCCGCCCTGGACGCGCTGGCGGCCCGCTACGGGCCCGACGTGTCGCGGCCGGAGGCGGTGCGGCGGGCGGTGGCGGAGGCGGCCAAAAACGCCAAACCGCCCACCCCGTGAGGGGAGGGCGGCACGGACGGCACCAGGGCAGCGAAGCTTTCGACGGCCTTGCACCTGACGACTTGAGCACCGAGTGTACCACGTTCCCCGGCTTGACGTCGCGGTGGACGACGCTACCCCGTCCCCGACCCCGAGTAGCGCCCCGTCGGGATCCGCGCGGCCGGGTGGTGGTCGTCGCTGGTGCCGTGAGTCGGCGAGCCGTGGCGGGCGGCCTCGACGAGCAAGAGGTCTACCTGCCGCCCGAGCTTGGCCAGCGCCTCCGCCATCGAGCGCCGGTCGGCGTCGGTGTCGGCCTCGATCCGCTTGAGCCGCTCGTCCGTGTCGCGGGTGAGGTCAGCGACGGTGGCGGTCAGCGCCGAGACCTGCGCCACGAGGGCGTCGATCTGACGGACCAGGCGGGCCTCGAGCTGCGTGCTGGCCAGCGCCGAGGCGGAGGCGGCCTGCACCTGCGCGAGCTGCAGCGCGGCGAGTTGCTGCGCCTCCGTCTTCCCCTCGTCCTTCTTTTCCCTCGACGCCTTGCTCAGCCCGAGCACGATCGAGATGACCACGCCCGCGGCGGCGAGGATCGCGGTGATGGTGATCGGCTCGCTCACGGCGGGTCTCCCTCGGGTCGCACGGCGGCCATCTGCTGGCTCTTGCTGGTCGGGGTCTGCGGGTGCGTCGGGTCATCCTCGGCCAGCGTGGCCAGCACCTCCTCGAGGGACGGCACCTCGGTCGGGGCGAGCCGGAGCGCGGGCGGCGTCGGGTCCCACGGGCCGGGGTCGGTGTCGCGGTGGTACGCCGGCACGAGGGCGGTCAGCGCCGCCCAGTCGGCGAGGTTGCAGTCCGTGTCCACGCCGTTCGGGAGCCGCAACGCCCCGGTGCCGGTCGCGTCGTCGGTGCCGTCGAGCTGCCACGCGACGGGCCTCTCCGCCGCCCAGATGGCCGGCAGGCGGGGCGCGTCCTGCGCGAGCCACTCCTGCACCGCGCCGGCGTAGTCGACGCCGCGGGCAGCCTTGCGGGGGTACGCGGCGTGCCAGTAGGGGCAGCGCGCGAGCTCGGGGCTGACGGTGCCGAGCCAGGCGTCTGCCCACCACGCGCCGGAGTAGATGATCGGCTTCCGCCCCGTCGCAGCCTCGAGCGCCTCGACGATGCGCACCGCCGCGGCGAGCGTGGCCGGGCCCTTGGGTAGCGCGGGGTCCTCCATGTCGATCGCAAGCGGCAGGTCGTCGTCGGGCCACGGGTCGGAGAGCCACGCCGTGATCTGCGCGTCGATGGATGCGTTCGGGACCCACCACGCGTAGCGGCCGACGAGCAGGCCGGCCGCCTTCGCCTCGCGGTACTGCTGCTGCGCGACGGAGGGTTGGTTGCGCCAGGGCCCGTGCCACCACTTGATGACGACGGCGCGGATGCCGAGGTCGCGGCACTGCTGCCAGGGGATGGACGCGCCCTGGAAGTGGGCCACGTCGAGCATCGCGCACGGGTCGGTGACGAGGTCGCGGAGTTTCATGGCGTCACGTACTCCGGCAGGTCGACGGTCTGCCCCTTGAGGTCGTGGGTGCAGTCGCCGAGGAACTGGATCCGCCCGTCGGTCACGAACGAGTGGCAGACGACCTGTTGCGCGACCGCATCGGCGTCGTCCGGGTCCCAGGCGGTCCGCCGCACCAGGATCGACGGGGTGAGCGTCGGCTTGTCCATCGAGCCGTTGAAGCCCCACGCCTTGGGCCCCACCGTCGGGATGACGTGCGGGTCCTTGCAGCCGGGGCAGTCGAAGCGGATGCCGTAGGGCGAGCCGTCTTCGTTGGTGACGGGGCGGAACTTGCTCATGCTGTCCTCGGCGGTGCGAGCGATGTGAGCCAGTCGATGTGCACGACCTTGCTGTCCACCCACACGACGACCCGCGCCAGCCACTCGGCGAGCCGCGGCGCCACGTCCTCGAGCAGGTCCCACGGGTGCGCGAGCGCAACGGCGACCATGGCCAGCAGGGTCGCGAGGTCGATGGCGTCCGACTCGCTCGGGGTCGGCCGGCCGGGCCACTCGGCGCCGTAGGCGAGGATGGTCACGAGCCCTCCAATGCCGCGCGGGCGATGGTGACGTGCCTTGGCTCTTCGCGCGGAACCACGGCCGGCTGCACGCCGGACCCCTTCGACCGCGCCTTGTCGTGGGCGGCCTGTCGGGTGACAGCGTGCGCGGCGCACAGGTAGACGGGGCAGCCCCACAGCGTCGTCTCGTGCGTGATGGGGCGGCGCGGCTCCTCGTCCTCGTCGCACTCGTCGCACCGCGGGTCGGTCTCGACGATCTCGACGAGAGCGGCCCGGTATCGTTCGGTCTCGGTCATGACTTCCCCCACGGCACACACGCCAGCGCGAGCAGCACCAGGATCCACCCCTGCCGCTGCATGACCTCCCACGCCGCGGCGATCACGCTGCCCCCGGCGGCTCGCTCGCCCTGTGCAGAGACACCGCGCGCTGCACCGCGTCCTCGACGCGCTTGGCCATCGCGGGGCCGTCGCCGTCGGGGATGCGGGCGAGGTCCAACGTCCAGTGCAGCCGGTCGCCCACGCGCCGCACGTCCTCGACGCACGAGTAGCGCGCGAGCACGAGTCGCACCGTCTCCTCGTCGTCGAGGGGCACGTGCAGGGAGCAGGGGCGGGAGCCGCGCACGCTCACCGCCCGTCGGTCAGGTCGAGGATCTCGCGCAGCACCTTTGCCGCGTCGCTGGCCTTGCCCGCGTGCTCGCCGAGACCGAGCATCGACAGGATCGGGCCGACGAGGGGCAGGAGGTCGCGGACCTTGTCGATCACGACGATGGCACCGCTCGGCGTGAGCTGGCGGATCCGCTCGTCGAGCGCCGCCTCCAGGTTCGGCAACGCGACGTGGATGTCCGCGATCAGCGCCGCCTCCGCGGGCGTCACGCCGATCGGGATCGTCGGCCCGAGGTTCGCGGCGATCTCGGCTTCTCGGCGGGCGATCTCCGCCTTGGTGCTCTCCTCGCTCACGACGCACCGCCCTTCTCGGCGGGCTTCGGGGCCTCCTCCTTCGCCGGCCCGAGCGAGCGCGACGCGGCGAGCAGGCGGCTGCCCGCGAGCTGGAAAAACGTCTTCGCGCGCCCATCGGGCAGCACGGCGCCGACGAGGGCGCAGAGCACCGAGAGGGCGCCGAAGAACTGCAACACGATGGCGAGGTATTCGAGGGCTTTCATGGGGTCTCCTTACTTCGCGGTCCAGCCGGTGCCGTTGCCGCTCGGATTCACAGCAACCACTCCTCGATCATGAGAGTCGCGTATTCGTCGCGGCTTTCTTGCACGCGCCCCTGCCCACCTCCAGGGGTCCACCACTTGAGTTTTACCGTTTTTGCTCCCGCCGTGATCGGGATCAGAAACGGCCCCATGGAGAAAGGAATGTTGGCTCCGGCACCAGCACTGTTGCTGAACATGACGCAGTGGTGCGTGCGCCCGCTCGCCCCGGTAATGTCTGTGTCCCCCCCCCCAGTATCAAGCGTGATCGCAAAGGCCACGTACGCGTTGTTTAGCGACGAGTCCACGCATCCAGACACGCTCAATTTGAGGTAGTTCCCGCGCGTGGTCGTGACCGCCTGCGACAGTAGCGTGTCCGCCGCACCAAACGACACAGCGGTGGTCGTTGTGGGGCCTGCCGCTGCATCCTTCTGCACCATCTGCAAGCACATCCTCTGTTTCATCGCTGCCACGATGCCGGGCGTGGTCACGATGCCGCTTTGATGCGTCGCGTCCCAGTAGATCAGGTCAGCATCGACCAGCGTCACACCGCACACCTTGTACTTTGCGCGGCCGCCACCAACAGCAATGTACGCGCCAGATCCGTATGCGATCACGCATCCTGCGTCAGAGATGACCAGGCCGTCACCGAGCACCGATCCGCTGATCGTTTGCATCCGGCATTGCGTGCCTGGGTTGATCAGTTCGATGGCCGGCGACCCGACGGGCACGTCATAGAAATCGTGATTCCCGACATTGGTCGAGCACCCCAACAGCCGAAGACACAGACGCTCCCATGTGACATCTCCAGCCAGGTTGATGCTTGCGCCATCGTGGATGGCCATGGAGCAGTCAGCGCTAGGGCTGCCGAATGTGCACCCAACGCTACTGCCAAGGTCACCGCCAACGAGAGTGACGTTGCGCGCCATGTTGGTCTGCCACAGGTCAATCTCCCCCGCCATCGTTGTGTATACGTTGGCGCGGAACTGGCATAGTCTTGGCTTGATGTAGGACCCACTGGGGACGCTCAACGAGATGAGGCCAGACGTGCCAGTGAATGCGCATCGGTCAATGACGACCGTGGCGCCCTCGATCTCCACCAGACAGTCCTCGATCGTCGTCGAGAGCGTGTCGATCCTGTAATAGTCGCTGATCGCAGGCGTGACGTTGCCAGGCGACAGGTTGGTGATCGTGTCGTCCAGGTCGGTCCACACTCCCGTGCGCAGCGTCTTTGCGACAGCCTCATACAGTCCCCACGCCGCCCCATTCGCCGCCCCGCCAGACCCGACAAGCCGACGGATCAGGCAAGGCCACGTGCTCATTGCCGCTGATGCCGTCCACGATGCCGGCAGCGACGAGTCCGCCACCTGCTGCGGGGTATTCGTCGCCTGCACGCGCGCGGTCGCGCCGGTCAGCTGACCCGTTCGCCCGACGGTCGTTGTGCAGTGCACGTACGTTGTGCCAGCCCAAGTCACACGAAGCGGCTCCGCAAATACGCCCGTTGCATAGATGTGCACCGCACTCGTCGGCCTCAGACCCGCGAGCAGCGCAGACACCTTCTGAAGCGTGCGGTACGGCGCCCCGATGGTGCCGAGCCCACCGTCAGATCCGGCGCTCGCGTCCACGTAGATTGCTAGCTGGTATGGGACCAAGGTCCCCAGTCCAGGCAGGCCGGGGACGCCACTGACCGGGCCTTGCAGCGTCACCGCGATCCCCGTCGAGATGTCCAGCACCGCCCCCGGCATAAACTCCACAACGACGTTGCTCGCGCCCGTGACGGCGCTGGTCACGGTGTACGTCCCCGCCTTGAGGATGACGCGGCCACCTACGGCCGCCATCGCCGTCAGCGCCGCCTGGATGCGCGCCGCGTCGGCGGAGGTGCCGAGGGGATAGACCGTTGCCGTCGTCGTTGCGTCTGTGGTCAGGCGCGAGGCCAAGCGAGTGTTGCTCATGGTCAGGCTCCGAAGACCCCGCGGGCCTCGATGGTGGCGGTCATGGTGGGGCTCGTGCCGCCGGAGAACGACTCGACGGTCACGTAGATGGACGAGTCGTAGGACTCGAAGAGTTGCGGGATCGGCGTCGCGATGTCGGTCGACGCGATCACGATGGTGCCGAGCTTGTCGACCGCACCGCCGGACTTGCGCCACACGGCAAGGGTCACCGCGGCGGGCGTGTTGGCCAGCGACCCCGACCGCACCCGCACCTCGACGCGCGGCATCGGCTGCTGTGCGATGTCGACGAACGCGCTCAATGTGGTCGGCGCCGACTCCGCGATCTGCCCCGAGAGCGAGCGGATCGTGACCCACCCGCTGAAATCTGCCTCGATGGTCATCCGAACATCCTTCTCGTGCGGCGCACCGCGAGAGCCCACCGCCAATCCGAAGTCCCGGTCACGCGCATACGGATGCTGGTGCCGCTGATCTCGATCTCGAACGCCGCGGTGACAGCCCCCGTGGTTGGCTGCTCATAGATCGAGGTCGACGAGCCGCACTCGGTGAGCGCCGCGCCCGTCCAGAGCACGCCGCGGAAGTATTTGCCGACGAACGCGTCGAGGCCGTCGTCGGTGATCATCGTGACCTCGACCTCGTACAGGTCGACGTAGGCGGTCGCACCGCTGTTCGCGTAGGTGACGACGGTCTCGGTGCCAGTGGTCGATGCCTGGTGCTCGTACGTGCCGACGAGGCGGGTGGTCGCGAGCTGCCCCGAGCTCACGCCGACGGTCAGGTCGAGCGCGTCGACGGTCGTTACGAGCGCGTTGACGACGCTCTGGACATCGCCGTCGCTCTCGGTGAGGGCACCCTCGAGGGAGTAGAGTCCCCGGTTCGCGCTGGTCGTGGTCGTCTTGCGGCACGCGATGGCGCCGAGGAACGCCCGCAGCGACGGGAGGCTGGCGGCGGGGGTGGTCATGAGTAGAACACCCGGTAGGCGGCGTAGAGGGCGCCGGGGATCGCGTTGGCGCCGCTCTCGTCGGTGATGGTCAGCGCGTAGAGATATTGGACGTTGTCGACGACGGCCCCGACCGAGGTCATGGAGATGACCTTGAACTTGCCGTCCTGGTAGTCGGCCTGGCTCACCGGCGTGTAGGTGACCGAGTCGACAAGCGTGTTGCTCGAGAAGCCCCCCGACGGGATCGCCCAGCGGGTGAGCGACACCACCGGCGCCGAGCCGAGCGGCCAGCCTGCGCGGGCGGTCGTCTTCGGGATGAACGTGACGTCGATTGTGGCGATCGTTGCCCCGTGCACGAGGTCGTCGAGCATGATGGTGCAGACGTCGCCGGCCGCGGTGGCGGTCACGAGCCCGAGATAGTCGATGTCGAGCGAGAACCGGCCCGCAGCCGCCTTGAACGACTTGGCGCCGCACGGGACCCACTTTGGGTTGGTGAGCTGCGCGATGCGGTCGGCCAGCGCCTCGAACGTCGCGGCGCCGATGCCGCCCGCGTCGGCGGGGTCGCCATCGTCGAGCACGTTGATCGTCGACCAGCCGGGCGTCGGCGTGTACGCGGAACTCATGCGGCCCCCTTCCAGTAGCGAGCGGTGGCGAGCCTGACGGGCGCCCCGGTGTGGTTGCCCCACGTGCCCCACGTGCCCGCGGGGTCGGTGGCGCCCGCGGGCGTGAACGTGGCGGCGTCGAAGGCAATGATGATCCACTCGCAGGTCGTGCCTGCGGGCTTCCAGTCGCGGATGATGGCGCGAACGCTGGCCACTTGGTCGCGCGTGGCGGTGGTGCCGATCGTCTTGTCGCTGTGACCGACGAGGCCGTCGCCCCACAGCGCGGCGTCGCCGATGTTCCCCGACGGCGCCCAAGGCGTCGTCCCGTCGACGGGGTAGATGATGACCCAGAACCGCGCCCACGACGTCACTGCGGCGCCGTCCCAGTTCCAATTCGCGGTGTCGATGTTGGTCGACTCGGTCCCGTCGGCGGCGATCGAGAACCAATTGCCGCGACGGTCGACGGTGCGCACGACACAGTCCGCCTGGAGGTACGCGCGAAGTTGCCGCAGCATCGCGAACGGGTTGCCGCGGGTCTTGTGGTCGTCGAAGGCGCGGGCCAGCCGGGCCGCGTAGGCCGCGCTGGGCTCGTTGATCCCGCGGACGATGAGTCGGTCACGACCGAGCGCCGCAAGGGCTGCGTCGTCGGGCGCGTAGGCTGGGAACCGCGAGAGCAGGGCCCACCGCGCGCGCGCGACGAAGTCGTCCTTGATCAGCGCCAGGGACGCGAGCACGTTGCCGCCGTCGTCGCGGGAGAGCCACGACGGGACGAGCTGCTGGAATGCCTCGAGGAAGCTCACGGCGGCGCCTCCAGGCTGACCGTCGGGGTCACCACGCCGAGCGCAGCGACCTCGTTGGCGGCAAGGCTCGTGTCTGCGGCCGGAGCCGAGACCGACACGCGGAAGGCATGGTTCGGGTAGACGCCGCGGATCGTCGACTCGATGAGCGACTTGTAGATCTTGCCCGTCGTCGCCGGCGCGATGATGTCGCCGCCGATGGGTCGGACCGCGAAGAGTTCCTCGAGGGCCGTCTCGACCGCAGCCTCGATGGTCGCCGCGGTCACGCCCACCGACGAGTAGAGCCAGAGCGAGTACGTGACGGCGATGGTCACCGACGAGCAGTTGCTCACCGTCGGCGTGATGCAGAGCGGCGTGGCCCACTCCTCCACCGCGGCCTGCGCGGCCGTCACCGCCGCCCCCGAGACAGCGCCCGAAGCCCCCGCGACGTACGTGGTGACGTCCCCGGTCACGCTGTCCGCCACGGTCCGCGAGCGGGTGATCTCGGTGACGCCGGTCAGCGTCGAGTCGCGCACCACGAAGTCGTACGCGTCGCGCGGCCCGGTCGCCGAGAGGGTGCCGAGCTTCGCGCGGCACCGCTCACGCACCGCAGAGTCCGCCTCTTCGTCGAGACCCAGGGCCGCCGTCGGGTTCGAGCACGTCACCCCGAGGAACGTCGTCACCATGGTGTCGATGTCGGTCGCGTCGGCCGAGCTTGCGGAGCCGGCCTCGTCGGCGGTGAAGACGAGGTCGAGGTTCAGTGGGGATCCGAGCAGCGTGCCGCCGTCGATGTTCGTGTAGGTCTTGCCGGTGGTGAAGTTCTTCACGACGACGTCGCCGGGCTCGATCACGTAGATCCCGCCCCCCGTGTTCGCGAGGCGCACCGTCGTGCTGGCGTAGGTCGCTTCGACGCGCTCGACGCCGTACACCTGCGCGGCGAGGATGGTGAGCCAGTCGCCCGTCGCGTACTCGAGGAAGCCCGACCCCATGTAGCCCGCGACCATCGTCTCGAGGGTCGAGAGCACTTCGGCGACGTAGTGGTAGAGCGACCGCGTTGGATCGCCTGCGACCCACGACGTGACGGGGAGGCCGAGCGCGGACGCTACGGCGAGGCCGCGGGCGTAGATCTCCGCCTTCGTCTCCTGAATCAGCAGCGAAGCCAGGCTCGGCATCTCAGTTCATCCCCAGGAGTTCGACGGTCACTTCGGAAACGGCGACGATCAGATCGACCGCGGCGTCCGTCCCGGTGACCGAGATGGTGAGGGTCCAGGTCACAAGGCCGCCCGAGTCGGTGCGCACCGCCTTCACGGCGACGGCGTCGACGGTCGGGTCCTTGAGCAGCTCGTTCCGCACCACGACGGGCAGCATCGAGGCCAGGTGCGAGTCTTCGGTGCGGCCGACGAAGCCCGCGAGGTCCAGGCCGAAGTTGGCCTCATCTTCGCCCCCGCGGAGCGTGCCCTGCGGGGTGATCAGGCGGTGGTAGCAGCGCTGGCCGAGGAGCTCGGCGCCGGTGACGGTGCGGCCCGGCTTGTACGCGTCGAGGCAGTACGTGTCCTGCCCGGTCGAGAGGAGTCCGGCCATGTCAGCCTCCCCTCACGGCGGGCCAGCCGAGGCCGGGCGTGTCGCCGCCGGTGTCGGCGGTCTTCGTGGCAAGGGATGCCAGGATGGCTGCCTTGGTGAGCGGACCAAGAGACCCGGTGACGGCGGCGACGATCGCGGCAAGCGCAGCGTCGGTGGTCATCGCGGTGATCGCCGCCCCTGCCCCCGGAACACCCGCGAGAGCCGTCGACAGGGCCGTCAGCGTGGTGCGGACGGTGAGGATCAGCGCCTCCGCCGACGTCGCGTGCTCCACGGCGCCCGCGTCCGTGCCCGTGGTGCCGGCCTGGAGGTAGAGATCGCCGGGGACGAACCCAGGGGCGTCCGCCTCGTCGGTCGACGTCACCACGGGCCGCGACGGGTCGCCGTTCGCGAACGACACGAGCACCAGCGACCCGAGGGCCACGTGCGCGCGGCACCCCGCCGACGGGCGCACCCGCACGGCGCGCAGGTCCGGCATGCCGGACGAGACGCGGGTCGCCTGAAGGTCCAGCCGCTCGCCCGAGCGGAGGACGACGCGGTACTCCCACGGGGCGAAGAATCGGTGCCGCTCGGTGAACGTCTCGACGATGCGCCGCAGCGCCTCGGGCAGCCGCGCCGATGTGGCTTGCGGCCCGCCCCAGAGGGTCGTCCTGAGCTTCCCCTCGCCGTCGAGCACATGCTCCACGTCGAGCGCCTCGACGCCGTCAACGATGGCGCCAGGGAGCAGCCCGACCAGCGTCGAAGGGGCGAGCTCGTACCGCCGCTGCGCCTCGTCGTTCGTGATGCGGGTCGCTGCGCCGGTCCACGCCACAGCCGCCCGCTGGCCGACCTGCGTGACGCCGGCCTCGTCGACGTACCACCCACGAGGTACCAGCGTCTCGAGCACGCGCGAGGCGGGGGCGCGGTGGCGCACGAACGCGGGTCCCACGGCGTCGCTGCCGACGGTGCCGATCGTCTCGCCGCATGCCACCGCGGCGTCGCGCAGCACGATCGCGAGCTTGACCCCGGCGTCGTTGACGTACGAGGTCGGCGCGACCTCTCGGCCCCACCCACCCGCGCCGCCGACGATGCGGTAGCGGGTGCGAGTCTCGTACGCGCCTCCGGTGACGATGGTTCCGACGAACGTCACGTCGTCGAGCACCAGCGTGGCGCGGCCGCTGAGCACGTCCTGCGACGCGCACTCGACCTCCGCCCACCACAAGCCCCACGCGGGGATCTGGACGCGGCACGTCGTCACGACGAGGCCATTGAGGGTGGCGAGGGAGGCGCTCATAGCTTCTTCCACTCGTCCTGGAGTTCCTTGATCTTCGCGTTCGCCGCGTCGATCTTCTTGTCGCCCTCGGTCTTCGTCGACGCCACCGGCTTGTTCGGCTTCGGCGGCCGGAACTCGATGAACGAGACCTTGATCTTGCCCCCGCCCTTGCCGTCGACGACGCAGCCGCCGATCTTCTCGACCGTCGCCGCCGTGATGTGGTTGCGGGCCAGGTCGGGGTGATAGACGTCGGCGGCGCGAGGCTTCTTCCCCGCGGGGACGAGCGCTTCGAGCAAGGTCTGGATCTCGTCCCACCGCTCGAAGTCGTTGACGCCGTTGTCGTCCTGCTCGTTGCTGAGATCGAACTCGGCGTCGAACTTCTTCAACGGCTCGTTGATGCGGCGGGTGATCGCACCCGACATGCCGGTCGCGTTCTGGATGTCCCAGCCGATGCCGAGGTCGTTCCCCGAGATCGTGACGACGCCGGGCGTGACCTTGCCCCCGATGAGGAGTACGTCCCACTGCGCTGCGCCGGTGGCCGGGTCGATCACGTCGCAGGCGCCTCCCCGCCGCCGATGGTGAGCGAGGCGCCCTCGAGGGTCTCGAGGAGCATCTTGCGGAAGTCGTCGAAGGTCTGCTTTGCGACGGGGCTGTCGCCGATGGTGAGCTGCGCGATGTGGACCGAGCGCGACGCGCTGGCCGTCGTGCTGCTCGTCGAGGTGCTCGAGATGCTCGGGGTCGGCCCCGTGGCGTCGCTCGGGGACACCATCGTCTCGAGCGCGGAGGACACATCGCCCTTGCTCGACTCGATGCCCTCGACGTAGCCCTGCGCGGTGTACTCGCCCTGAAGCGCGAAGACCTTGGAGGGCGACGCGATGCCGAGCACCGACTTGAACTTGCTGACCGCGCCGCTGCCGAGCCCCTTCACCGCGTCGTAGACCCACTTCGCGCCCGCGGTGATGCCGTCGACGATGCCGGTGATCATCGCGCCGGCCGCTTCCTTCGCGCCGTCGACGAGGTCGTCCCATGCGCCGGTGACGTACTCGATCAGGTCGTCGATGGCGGTGCCGACGGCGTCGACGATGCCGTCCCACGTCTCGGTGAGCCACTTCGACGTCGCGTCCCAGTTCGCGATGGCGTCGACGACCTTGTAGATCGCGACCGCGATCCCGATGACAAACGACCACATGATCACGAGCACGGCGACGAGCAGGCCGATGCCGACCGCGAGCGCGATGGCCGCGTACTGGCCCACCTTGAAGGCGTTTTCGAGCGTGAAGACCTTGTCGACGAGCGCCTTGACCCACGCACGCGTTTCGGGGCTCATCGCCTTGAAGATCGCGTTGCGGATCGAGAGCACGGCGATGACGACGAGCAGGGCGCCGTAGATGATGCCCTTGAACATCTCCTTCACGTACGGCGCGGCCTTCGCGGCGCCGTCGAAGAGCGGCTGGAAGATGGTCTCAATGAGCGTCTTCATGCCGCGCGCGGACGCGTTGCCCTCGTCGAAGAGGGTCATCACGTCCTCAAGGCCCGCGATGAACTTGTCGAGCTGAAGCCCCTGGAAGAGCTTCTTCATGCCGAGCTGGAGCCGCTCCTGCGCGCGCGTGAGGCGCATCGTCGCGGCGGGGTTGACCGACACGGCGTAGGCGCCGAGCGAGTAGATGGCGCCCCACACGGCGAGGGCCAGCACGATGGCAGCGGCCGCCGCGCCGGCGAACGCAGCACCCATCATGCCCGACGACTTGCCGGCGACCTCGGTGGCGGGCTTGGCCTTCGCCATCGCTGCCGTCGCGCCGCCCTGCTTCTCCTTCAGCACCTTCAGCGTGTCGCCGAGCTTCGCGTGCTGGGCGTCCGCCGCCTTCGACTTGAGCCGAAGCGCGTCGACGGCCTTCGCCTGCTCCTCCATCTTGGCTTTCGCCTGCGCGGCCGCGGCGGCGAGCGCGGTCGTGTCCTTACCGGCAGCGGCGGCCTTTTCGACCTGCTTCGCGGCGCTGTTCGCGGCGCTCTCGAGCTCGCGGTAGCGCTTCTCGGCGGACCCGAGGGCATCTCCGGCCGCCTTCGCAGCGGCGCTGGCCTCCTCGAGACGCTTCGACGCGCCCTTGACGGCCATGTCGAACTGGGTCGCGACGGAGTCGGTCATGCGGATCTTGTCGGCGAGCGTGTTCAGCTCGGCGGCGGTCGAATCGACCCCCCGACTGCTCGTCTCGATCGCGATGTCGAACCTCGCCACGTCCGCCACGAATCACCCCTTCGTCACGCTTCGTCGGTAGATGTTGATCGTCTCTGCCACGATGAGGGCGCCCACCTTGCGATCGCGCTCCTCTTCTTCGCTCTCCGGCTTGCCGTCGATCAGTGCGAGCAGGCACGTAGCCAAGACGCCCGCGCTCTTGCGGGCCTCCTCAGCGCGTGCCGTCAGCCTTTTTTTTCCTCCTCGGCGTGGCCCATGGCCGCCTTGGACAGTTCACCGGCGACGGCGACGAGGATGCCGGGGGCCAGCTCCAGCGTGGCCTCGTAGAGCTTCTTGTCGTCCTCGCGGTGCGGGTACACCAGACACGCCGCGGCGAACGTGTTGGCCGCCTGAGCGTGGTCGGCCTTCGGGCTGTTGAGTGCGACCTGGAAGCGCTTGAACACACCCTCGGATGCGAGCGGCACGCGGGCAGCCACCAGCGTCGCGGCGCCGGCGTCGGGCTTCCATCCGCCGATGTCGATGCGGAGGATGCGGTCGAACCCGTGCTTCTCCTCGAGGTCGACGAGCCGCTCGATGTCGGTCGCCTGCTGCTCGGCGTGCGCCTCGGCCTCGAGGGCCTTGAGCGCCGCGCGGCGCTCGTTGGCGGCAGCGACGCGCCGCTCCGGCGTCAGCTTCTCGCTCACAGGAGCACCGTGTCTTCCCCGTCGATGACCTCGACGATGCTCAGCGGGCTCAGGTCGACGTCGACCGTCTCGGCGTCGGTGCCCTCGGCGTGCTTGCCCGAGTCCTTGAGCAGTCGGCAGCCGAGGAGCTTCGTGGTGTGGATGTCCGGGTCGTCGCCGCTGAACGAGTGCTGGACGACGATGTCGAACGTCACGAGCGAGAGCTGGAGTGCCCCCTGCGCGTCGCGCGGGGCGTGCTCCATGAGGGCGCGCTTCAGCTGGCGCAGGCCCTCGCGGTAGAACGTCGCCGACGCGGTCGACTTGCCCTGGCCGGTCGTGCGCTTCTTCACGCGCCCACCGCCGCGGCCGCGCTGCTCGCCCACCTCGACCGAGGTCTCGTGGTCGATGCTCTTGATGTCGACGTTCTCGATCGTCGCGCCGCCGACGACGTTGGTCGTGACGGTGCACTCTGCCCACGAGAGGGCGCGTTCGTTGAGGCTCTCGAGCATTACGACACCGCCACGGCCGTCGCGATGTGGACGATCGTGCCCTTCAGGTTGAGGTCCAGGGTCCCGTGCAGCGTGGCGTCGGCCACGCTCAGGTCATCGTTCGTTGCGGGAGTCCACTTCGCGCTCGACGCGCGCGGGCCCTCTCCGCCGATGTCGGTCAGCAGGTTGCGCTTGAGCTCGCTGTTCACCTTCGCGGCGAAGATGGCGAGGCTTGCCGTGGTGGCCGTCCCGTCGGCGTTCAGCACGAGGGTGGCGCCCGCGAAGTTCTCGGTGACGCGCTGAACAACGGTCTGCGCGACGTTGGTGACCGCGACGTTGTGCGTCTGCGTGAGGATGAGCCCGTCGGCCTCGCGGGTGAGGCTCTGCGCGATGAACGCGCCGTCGGGGCCGTTGCCCCAGGTGCGGGCGCAGGTGAAGCGGGCGGCGAGGAGGCCAGCGGTGACGCGCTCGTCGTGCTCGCCATCGATGCCCCAGCCGGTGAGCGGCCCGAGGTCCTTCCACCACGTCGTCGTCGAGACGTCGTGCTGGTAGCTCCGGATCGAGTCGGCCCACTGCACGGGGCGGCGCATCGTGTAGCCGGTGATCGGCGAGAGCGCGGTGAGGCGGCCGGCGCCGAGGTCCATGCGGGGCGCGCCGGTCACCGAAGCGACGAGCGCGTCGAGCGCAGCGATCCATGCGACTTCGGTCTCGCCGGTGACGATGGTCACGCCGACGGAGCCGATGACCTCGGCGGCGAACGACGCGGTGGCCACCGAGAGCACCGTCGCGGTCAGCGCGGTGATCGTCTTCGTCACGTTGTTGCTCGCGGTGCCGGTGATCGTGATCGAGTCGCCGACGCGGAAGCCGTCGTCGAGCCACGAGCCGCGGTTGCGGGTGATGGTGTCGGGGGAGGCACCGTTGTCGCCGAAGGTCAGCGTCGGCTCGGCGGTGACGGTGACGGTGACCGGGCCCTCGTTGACGAGGTCGGTCGTGTTCAGCGTGATGACCGTCGCCGTGATGCCGCTCGGGACGCCGGTGACGTTGTTCGAGACGCTGCCGGTCACGCGGATGGTGTCGCCGCTGACGAAGCCGTCGGAGAGGAACGACCCCGTCGAGCGGGTGATGGTGTCGCCCGTCGCGCCCACCTCGAGGAACGTGCACGTCGCGGCGCCGGTGAGGCGCACGCTCGTCTGCGACAGGGTCGCGACCGGGAGGCGGTCGCGCATCTGCGCCTTCGCGTAGGTGTAGCGCTCGGCGGTGGTCTCGTACGCGGCCACCTTCGCCGCGATGGCGTTAGCGCTCGCGTAGGTCGAGAGGTCGCCCACGAAGAGCCACGACCGCGTGAGCTTCGTCTGCGTCGTCATCTGCGTGAACGCAGTCGACAGCGCCGTCCAGTCCGGGAGCGGCGCGACGCTGTGCCAGGTCAGCACCGTGTCGCCGGCCACGAGGGTGCCCGCGGCGAACGACAGCGTGAGGCCGACCTTCGGGATCGTGTAGCTCGACGCGGTGCCGAGCCGAACCGGCTTGTAGGTCGTACCGCCGTCGAGGGAGAGCGAGAGGATGATCTGGTCGGTGCCGATCGTGCCGCCGGTCGTGACCTTGAGGATGCCGTCGGTCTCGGCGAGGGCGCCCGAGCCGCCCACCGCGCAGGTGACGACGCTCGTGCCGGTGTTGCCGGTGTTGTTGAACCGCCCGACGGTGCCCGCGGTAGCGATCGGGAGCGGCACGAACAGGAACGCCTTGCCGGTGTCCTGCACGTGCAGCGCGCCGTACTCCTCGGCCTCGCAGTAGCCGTGCGCGGTCTCCATGTCGGAGATCGCCGAGTAGAGACGCGGCACCGAGTCGGCGTTGCTGACGCAGCAGCCGAACACGGCGATGAGGTCGGTCGCGACCGGCGCGGAGCCGGCCTGGGTAGAGACTCGGGTCGTGGCGCTGGGCAGGCTCATGAGATCTCCGTCGTGGCAGTGGGGAGGTCCTTCGACGTGCCGGAGCCGTCGAGGGCGAGAGTGGTGGCGGTGCCGGCGAACGAGCCCTCGGGAGCGGCCTCGCCGGTCCACTTGGTGTCGCGCACGCCGCGGTCGATCTGGAATCGGAGCTCGTAGATGACGCCCGCCCACCCGTCGGCGGTCTGGTCGCTCGCGAGGCCCGCGCGCACGAACCGGATCAGCGTCTTGTTGTCGCGCGCGATGCGGTACAACTCGATCTGCAGCTGGTCGACGATGGCGTCGGCCAGTGCCTCGTGGTTGTGCCGCTGCGCACCGGCGAGCGTCGACGTGGCGTGGATCCGCGCCATCGCGCCCATCGCGCGCACCGAGAACTGGCGCGGGTTGACGTGCTGCGAGCGGGGCCCGAGGATCTGGTCGCCCGCGTCGTAGTCGCGGAGGATCTGGATGCGCGTCGCCCCGACCTTCGGCGGCGTCGCCGTCGGCCCGTAGACGACCTCGTACGGCACACCCTTGGCGGTGAGCGCGGCCTTGAGCAGCAGCGTGACCTCGTGGATCACAGCGCGCTCTCCCGCTCGAAGTCGGCGCGGTACTCGTCGACGATCTTGGTGAGCTTCTCCGACCAGCGCGCGGGCAGCCGCTGCGGGAGAACGCCGTAGCGGATCAGGTAGCGGCCGTACTTGCTCCCGAGCTGCGCGCGCAGGATGGTGCCGACACGCACGAACGCGAGCTCGCCGCGGGTCTTGCCGGTCTTCTCGAGCGAGAGCGCGGCGCCCGGGTGCGCCTTTGCAACCGAGCGCGGGCGAGGCGTGTCGTAGACGGTCTGGCCGGCGTCGAACGCGGACTTGATCTCGAGGTTAATCACGCCGACCGCGTCTTCGGCGACGGCCGCGCGGATGCGGAGCGGGAGGTCACCGATCGCGCGCTTCAGGCGGTTGATCGAGTCGATGCCGCCGCGCATGTTGGTGACGCCGCTCACGGTGCCTCCCTCCATCCCACGAGGGCGATGACGATCATCTTCCGCGCCAGGATCCACAGCGCGCGAGGGAGCCACGGCGACACGCCGGCCTGACGGCAGGCGTCGAACCACGCTCCGGGCATGACCCGAAGCAGTTCCCAGCGCGAGAGTTCCACCGTGTAGACTAGCTGGGCCATCACGGGATCCTCGTGTTGTCGTCGCCGGCCCATCCGCGCGGGTCGGTCGCGCCGGCGCTGGCGGTGATGGCGAGGAAAACGGGCTGCT
>ERZ869921.253-NODE-253-length-36424-cov-9.814567_pt1 | contig 36424 bp, 67 predicted proteins | sample MGYA00579310_ERZ869921 | MGnify/ENA primary metagenome ERZ869921 (study PRJEB32216, sample SAMN09231816) | wastewater metagenome | place: USA: Maryland | collected 2016-06-21 | study: EMG produced TPA metagenomics assembly of the PRJNA472060 data set (Reclaimed... | reverse complement strand
ACCACGCGGCGGTGGACACCGAACGCACGATGCACGCGGCATGGCGGAAGCGCGCGGAAGAGGCGGAGCGCGAGAACGCCGACCTCCGCGCGAGGCTGGAGGCGGCGGAGAAGGCGGCGAGGATCATCGACACAATGCCTGTTGACGGCTGTAGCCCGTCGTGTATCGAGTCGATGCTGCGACAGGCAAAGACGCTGTGCTACAAGGCCCTCTACGCACTCGACGCGAAGGGTGGTGGGTGATGCAGAGGTGGACTCCGACATGGACGTACGAAGACATCGGGGACGACGACAGAGGTGGCGAGCCGCGGGCAATCATGGAAGCGGTAGAGGACGGAAACTGGGTGAAGCACTCCGACGCCGCCGCGCAACTCGCGGCGAAGGACGCGGAGATTGAGCGGTTGGAAGGCGACCTTCTCACGTTCAACAACATCGGCTACGAACTTCGCGTGCGTGCCGAGAAGGCAGAACGCGAGCGCGACGATGCGCTCGAAGCGCTCCGTGTCAGGCTGTCCGAGTCGATCGACTCATCGAAGACGCCCGACGCCACCCGCCGCCTCGCGCTGGCCGTCGCGGAGGTGGCAAAGTGGCGCGAAGGCCACAACGCAGGCAGCGACGATCACGGACCGTTCATCGTGTACGCCGATGACGTGACGCCGTGCGAAGAGGAGATGTGCGAGTACATGAAGCAACTTGATGCCGCCCGCGCCGCCACCGACGCGGACCCGGTGCTGCGGGCGATGATCGAGAAGGGGATGGTGACATGAACCACATGAACAAGGTTGCACAGGGACTCATCGACATGGCGAAGCGGATCGAAAGCCTCGACACCGCAAACGCCGACCTCCGCGCGAGGCTGGAAGCGGCGGAGAAGGCGCGCGATGAGAAGGCGGAGGCGGTGAAGATCATCGCTCGCAACTATTGGAGTTGCGTGAGCGATCAGTGCGTCGGCAGCGATGAACAGATTTGGGCCGACGACGTGTCCGACGACATCAAGAACAACCCCACCGCCGCGGCAGCGGTGAAGGAGGCGAGCGAGTGACACCGATTTATACCTACGTCCGTGGCGACCTCACACTCGGAGCACCCGTTCATGCGGGCATGGCCGGTTCAGATGGTTACTACTTCACGATGCACACCAACACACGCAGCATCATCGACTTCTGCAAGGTGCAAAGCGATAAGCGAAGCGGTCACCCTCGCCCCACGGTACACCCGATCATGGTTTATGCGGACGGGAACGCATGGTGCGCGGTGCCAATCGACTTTGTGAACTTGCAGGAGAGCCCCGCAGGATTCGGAGACACGATGGTCGATGCAATCGAGCAACTGTGCGAAGCGATGCACACGAAGACGGAGCCCAAGTGAAAAAGTCCGACCGCCCCTTCGCGCTCCTCGCGGCGCTGCTCGCGCTGCTGGGGATCGCGGGGTACATCTGGTTGAGGAGTGGAACGTGAATATCAAATACCGCAAGTGCCCACGCTGCGGCGGATGCCTTGCGTACCCAGACCACCCGCACGCATTCGGGTACAAGGACACAACGCGCGTGGTGTGCCGTCGTCGGAAGACTTGCGGCAAGCGGTACAAGACGCACGAGCTTGAGAAGTGGTTCGAGGTCCAAGACGCGAAGGAGTCCACCAAGTGAAGAAGACCAAGCCCGCGACGGCGGGGGAGCGGATTTCACGCGACTTCGGCAGCGTGCTGGCGACTGGAAGCCGCAGGGCTGTGAGCGACTTCCCGCTCTCCCGCCGTATCGACGCCGCGATCCGCCGCGCGGTGCGGAAGGAGCGGGAGCGGTGTGCGAAGATCGCGATTTGCACCACCGATCCGTGGGTGAACAAATACAAGGCGATCAAGGAAGGAGCGGTTCTGTGAACACTCAAACCATGACCTGCGATGAGTGCCGGGACGAGCTGGCGAGGATGGCGGGGTGGGTCAAACAGCCAGAGTACCGAGACTCCGTTACCGGCTACCTCTATCCGAACCGTTGGTGTCGTGACGGACGATCAAATCCGGACGGTGACCCCTACCCCCCAACCCTCGACGGGGCGGCGGGTGCGCTGCCGGAGACGGCGATAGTCAAATCGAGCGCCGTTTGCCACCACTGCTCACAGCAGTTGGGCGGCTCCTTCCCGATGCTGGGCTCGCGGTGCTCGTGCGGAACAACACCGCAGGCACTGACCTGGTATCGGGATCTTCCGCAGTGTGGCAGATCAAGAATGTGGGGAGCGGTCGCTGGGAACGTTCTGATTGCGGCCGTCCCCGACACCGGCAACCCCATAACCGACCTGTACCGCCTCGCACTGTGCTGCGTGATCGCGGGGGAGAAGACGACATGAGCATCAAACGATTCACACACAACGGGTACGCGATGGAGCCAACCACGTACGGCGCTTATGTGCGGTACTCTGATTATGAACGCGACACCGCGCGGCTCGCGAAGCTGGAGCGGTTGTACGCGGCGATCGTACGAAACCATAGCATCAGTGACGCCGTGTGGAGCGATCCTGAAGACGTTGAAAACCTGCGGGCATCGGAGGACGAAGCCCACGCGGCGCTGGACGACTTGAAGGAACCCAAGAAATGACCACCGACCTACCCACCCTGTACGCCGCGGTCTGTGCGAAGAGGCCGGAGTTGGCGGTGCCGAGCCTCACCGTGGACACCAATCCGCCGGGATGGTCACTGTGCGGTTCGTGGTGCGGAGAGCATTTCGCCGCCGCCCTGATCCTCTCGCGGTGGGTGGAGGCGCTGCCAACCAGGTGCTCGCTTCACCACTTGGAAGCCGATCACGCACGACCGGAAGAGTGGCAGGTTCGCAACCTGAATCAAAGCGAGTGGCTCCGGATTCCATACGCACCAACACCCCTTGAGGCGCTCGCCGCGTTCTACCTCGGAGAGACGGCGTGAACGCCATGCTGTACACTTGATCGACCGCTGGAACTCCTGAAAGGAACCGCATGCTTACCGCTCTGATCGTCGCCGCGTCGCTTCTCGCCCCCGCGTACAACACGGACCCCGAGCCCGAGCCGTGCCGCATGTGCGTCTGCAATGACACCTACGACGTGTGCATCGGCGACTGGATCGAGGACTACGAGGCCGGGTTGCTCGACGGTGATGAAGCGCTCGCGCGCTACCAGTCGTGTACCGAGTGGCTGCTTGAGTGTCAGCGCATCGCGGAGTTGCTCGACTCCATCGAAGGAACCGTGCCGATCCTGCCGGGCACCATCTTTCCGCCCGGCTGGGACTACGAGGACTGATGCTCTACCACAACGCGATATGCTGGGCGGTGTTCGTGGTCGTCGCGGGGATCGGCCTCGCGTGGTTGTACTGGTCTTGCGGGGAGGATGAGTGATGGGTTCTGACATCTCTCTTTTCGTTGAGTACCGAAAGCCCGGCAGCGCCGAGTGGCATTGCATGGGCGACCGTCTCACGCTCCCGCGCGACTACGAACTATTCACGCTGCTCATGGATGGGTTTCGCGGGAAGACACTTCCGAACGCGATACCGGAACGCAAGACTCCGAGCGATCTTTCGATATGGGCCCAGCATCGCGACTGGTTGTATCGTGCTACGTGGTGCAGCGTTGACGAGTTCCGGCGCGCGTTGTCGGAGTATGAGTGCATCACATCGCCGAACTGGATTCCGAGCGAGTTCTACGCCAAGCGGACGCAGGCCCTAGACGTTGCAGCACTAGCCATGCGTGCGGGCTACGAAGTGCGGTACGTCTACGGGTTCGATTGAGAGGAGCAACGATGTACTACGAAGGTCGATACCAGCACGCGATCACGTTCGGGTCTGAGTGGGCAACCCACTACGTCGATGCGATCAACAACTCTACCGCGTGGAGCGGCGTGGAAACGTGGGCAACCCGCGCGGTGTTCTTCACGTTCGCAACATCGCAAGACGTTATGAGGATGCAGGCGCTGCGCCGGTCGGTGTGCCTGTGACGCTGGTACTTCTCTCCGGCCTGTTGCTGATCCTGTGGGGCGGGTACTTTGTTGCTGAGGAGGCTTTAGCGTGGTCCATTCCGTTGTCGTCAACCACGAAGGGGAAGCGGTACCAATGCACGTTCGTCGTCAATGTGAACCACCTCGCGAACTCCAAAGCGGTACGCAAGGCGTTCACGCGCGCGATCGTCGGCCAGAAATCCTACGTCCACGCGTGCAGCCGCGGCGTACAGATCATCGAGGTACAGCCGATCAATGATCCTTGAACTACCCTACCCGCCGTCAATCAACCACTACTACAACCTGTTCCGTGGTCGCTTGGTCATATCGACGAAGGGGAAAGCCTACCGCGCGTCCGTCGCCGCGATCGTCACCGAGAACGTCGGGCGCGTGCCCGCCATGATGATGAGGTTCTCCGGTCGCCTGTCCGTGTCCGTCGCGGCAACCATGCCCGACCACCGCAAGCGTGACCTAAACAACATCTGGAAGGCTCTCTTAGACGCGATTACGAAGTCGGGCGTGTGGCTCGATGATTCGCAGCTCGATCACATTTCACTCCGTCGCGGCAAAGTGAAGCCGCCCGGAAGCGTCCGCGTAAGGATTCTCCCATGCTCACCCTCTACTTCCGATCCCTCCACGGCATCCAGTTCCCGATCATCGAAACGCCCACGCTCGGCCCGCGCGGCCGCGGCCTGAGGTTCGATACCGAGGGACACCCATTCGCGATCCTCTGCGGGGTCGGTCAGTCGTCGCGGATGCTCGCGGCGCTGGAGAAACGCCTGCTCGGCTACCCGCCCGACTCAACTTGGGACGCGATGAAATACGAGATCGACGGGGAGATGTCCATCGAGGCACCCCCGCCCGCGCGCTGGCCCTGCCCCGTGGGGTCGAAGGCGTCCCGGTACGCGGGCAAGGTCAAGCCCGAGACGGTCAAGGCCGCGCGGAACCGCGGCAGCAAGCCCCGCCCCGTGACGAACTCGACCGCATGGCGGGCCACGCTCCCGAAGTACGAGCCTTATTCCTTCCGGTGATCGTCGCGTTCGGCCTGGCCCCAATGGCAGCGGGGGCACTCTTCCGAGGCTACTTGGGTCTTCCCCGCTGGTGTGGTTTGGCCGTCGATGGTGATGCCGACCAAGCATCCGCACGTCGGGCCGTCCGCGGTCCTGTTGCCCCGCCCGCAGTAGATCGCCGTTAGACCTTCCTTGCCCGTCTGCGCCCGCTCAGAGGCGCTGCACGGCACGCACCGCCTCAGACGCTCGCCCTGTATCGCCGGTGCCGCTACGTCGCCCGTCGCCACGGCGCGGGCATACTTCCACGCGCCCTTCACGGCAACCCACAGATACCGCCGTTCGAGTTGGTTCGCTTTCGCGAGCGTGACCACGCGATCAATCCCGCCCGCGAGTAGCTGGTAGAGGCTCACAGGCCCGGCCCCTGTCGGCAACCGACGCACGGACCCCCGCCCGCAAGCAACCCCCCGCCGCCGCCGGGCAGCGGGTCAACGTCCGCACAGGTGGACACCTCACACCCCTGATTCGAGAGGATCGTTACCGTCCACGATGTCACCGTCTCGCGGCGGTAGTACTGCCGCAAGGGAACCTCAGTCTCCCCGCACGATCGCCGCTCGCCGGTTTCTACAACGGTTTGCATCCCGCCGCGGCAGTCCCACGTACCGCTTATCTGGATGTCGTCCAGCCTCACTAGCGGGTTGGTCGGACTTGGGCACGGGTCGATCTCCGACTCCGCCCGCGCGCACGATCGGAAGTGCCCCGTGAAGTTGCACGCCTCGCCGATGGGGTTGCCTTGTGCGTCGCGGTCCGCAGTCTGCCCGTAGATCACGTCCGGCATCTCGCCGCGCGCGAAGTGCTGGCGGTCGTCCTGCGTGCGTTCGTCGATCTCCTCGTATCGGCCATTCACGGGGGTAGCGTCGGACAGATACCGCTCCACCGTCCAGCGCCGCCCGGTGCGCCGGATGAACCGGTTGCCCGACGGGTTGACGCCCGAGCAACTGTTGCCCATCGCGTCTTCTCCCGTGTGGATCATCGAGGCGTTCGTCGTCTCTGTCCACTCTTCCAGCGGGTCCAGTTGGAACCCGTAGCACGGGGGCTCTTGGCCAATGACCGCAAAGCACCCGCCGCCCGCGCGAAGGTCCGACGCACAATCGAACCCCCACAGGCGATAGCTGACGGTCTTTGTGTAGACCAACAGGTACGCCGACCCGAGGAGACAGCACCGCCGCTGCTGATCGGTTCGGCATGGCGGGAGATACGCGCGGATACAGCACGCCGTAGGGCACTCGCGGCACCGCGAATCGCGGCAGTCCGAGACGCACCCGTCGCCGGTGTTCGGGGTGAACGCTCGCAACACCGACACGCCTGCCCGCTCGAGATCGGCGATCGCTTGCATCTCGCCCGTGTTGCGATAACAGAACTCGCCGACCTTGATCGACACGCAACCGGCTACCAGCGATTCCAGCACCCAGAGAACCGGGTCACCATCGCAGCACTCGAGGAACTTGACGGCGTTCAACCCGGCGCAACAGTCGGGAAGGCAACTCGCATCGGCGAGTTGGCCGTCGATCACGATGAGCCGTCCGTCTTTGGTTGCCAGTTCCGGCATTAGATGGGTTCTTTGTTGTTGTCCATGCGGTACTGATTCGTGAGCGTGAGCGTAGCACCGTTCGGCTTGCCAGCGTACGAAGCGCCTTTCTGGCTGATATACGTCGTGATGACGGTATCAACCGTGAGCTTCGTAGCGTCCAGCACGCCGCCGAGGTGGTTGTACGCGGTGATCGCGGTAGTCCCGTGCCCGTTGAGGAACACGTTGCCGCCGTACTGGTTGACCGTCGAAGCCGCGCCCGCGTTGGAAACGTCAATGACGATCGAGCCGCCGTAGACGTTGATCGTGGTGAAGGGCCTGCGGATCGTGTGCGAACCGCCGTAGACGTTGAGGAGCGTACCCGCCGAAGTCTTGGACCCGAACAGCGCCGACCCGCCCATGAGGGTTGCGTTCGTCACGACGGACGCCGCCTCGGCTTGGAACCGACCGCGCTGCACGCGGGCGTAGGTGGCCGTTCCTGAGATCAGGATGGTACTACCAGCGCCGTTCTGCATGAGGTTATCAATGCCGGTCGTAGAGCCCTGAATGTAGAGCACGCCCGTTCCGTTGTGCTCGACGCGGCCTTCGTTGTTGTCAGACCGCCATTCGGCAATCACGCCGTCCGACGCCTCGGTGATAAGCGGGGTGGAGTTGGTGCCAATGCTGCCCGAAAACGATTCCGCGATCACGAGATAGCGGATGCCGGTCGCAGTATCGCCGCTTCGGTCCATGTTGTTCGTGATGTTCGTTCCGCCCCTGCTGATAACAAGGGTGGCCGTATCCGCGAACCCCGAACCAGCGCCGCCGCTGGAAGTCTTCCAGTTGGTGGATACCAGATCGTTCACGCCCTCAGTCAGATATTCCGTCGCCATGATTCAAGCTCCCGCGGGCGTGCCCGCTATGAAAGTTTCGTAAGTCGTCCGAATGAACCAGTCCGCACGTTGGGACCGCTGCCCACCGCTTCACGCTTCGCCCGTGCAATCAGCGTCCCCGCATTCGCACCATTCACGATGATGCCGCGCACCTCAAACACGCGCGCCGCCGTGCCGTTGCTCGCCGTGCTGGCCGGGTTGTTGTCGTAAGCGTTTGATCCGCGGATCGCGGTAGCCGTTGCCGAAGTCCAGTAGAGCTGCTGGTACGCAAGCGACGTAGGAGAGGAAGGGCCGTTGACCGCTACGTCAATGCCCGTCGTCACCGCGTCCGAGTCAATGAGGATGTAGAACTCGAACCAGTACGCAGTGTTCGCAGCAACGGACAGGCCTGTACCCGTCACGTCGGCGAACGCCGTACCGATCAGCGTCTGATCGCTGGACTTGTAAGCGATGGTTGTTGCGATGCTGGTTGCAACCGTGAGCGTTGAACCAGCGCCCGCATCGGTCAGCGTGATTCCCGTCCCCGCCGTGAGAACCCGCTCGCTTGTGAGCGTTCCATCCGTTCCAAGCGTGACATATGACGCGCTCGCTGGTGCCGCGCTACCACCGCTCGCCGCGATGGTCAGCGTCGATCCCGCGCCCGCGTCCGTCAACGTGATCCCGCTACCAGCCGTCAACACGCGTTCATTGGTCAGCGTGCCGTCGGTCGAGAGAACCACGTACTCCGCGCCCGTCGGAGCACCGCCGCCACCACCCGCGCTAGGCCGCTGGAACTTCACAGCGCAACCTCCGTTGGAATGTCGGACTTGCGGGCCGTGACCATCACGTCCAAGTAGGAAGCCGCGCCCTCGCCGGTCGTCACGTCGAGAACGATGTACGGGCCGACAACGCCAAGCAGCCCGCTAGACCGCGTAGCCGTGTTCAACGTGATCGCGGTAGAGAAGTCCGTGAACGGGCCGCTGACCGAGTGCCCGTAGCGGACCTTTATCTGCGCCGTTGCAATCGTGCCCGTGGTCGGCTGGATCGTCACCGAGAACACATCGAACCCGCCCACGTTGACGATGACGACGTGCTGCGCCGCGTCGTGCAACAGGCCCGTGTACTGCGCTTCGCAACCCTGAAACAACTGGGTCATGTAATCCCCCCGTCCGTCGTGCCGGTTGCGCCGGTGCCACTGCCGCCCGCCGCGTTGCCGGGGTCGCCGTCGATCGGCGGAAGGTCGATACCACGCCGAGCAACCACGCCGCGCCGGTTCGGTTCGATGAGCGGATCGACCGCCGCGCCAGGTGCAGCGCCGCACGATGCGAGAGCGGGCGGTTCGTAGAAGTGCCAGCGAAGATCATTCCCGATGATGACGCCAGGCACGCTGCACCCCTTCAACCTCAACGCGTCCAGCACTTGCAACGGTCCCCACAGCCGAACCTGCGGGGTCTGATTCTTGAAGACGACGATTGCACCGTCGATGCTGGCCGCGATCGTGTACCGCACGCTGTCCGTCGTGTACCCGAACGTCCCATCCGCGAGCGGGACTTGCCCGTCAACCTCGGTGATCTTGCCTTCGATGTAGGTGGTCTGGTTCACAGCGGCACCATGCCCGGCAGCGTCTGCCACCCGTCCGGGTCGTTCTCGAAAGTCTGGATCAGCACGGCCTCGGGGATCGCGCGCGCGTTCTGGTTCGCGATCAGGTCCATCGTCGTGTAGGGCTTGCGGATCGTCACCGAACCATTCGCGTTGACGACGCCCTCGCGCGGTGCGCAGATGTACCCGTACTGGCGACCCGTGCCGGGATCGGGGATCGGCGAATCGGGGAACACAACCAGCGTGGACGCCGTCGGCGTAATCGTCGTTCCCTTGTCCAACTCCCACGTATACGTAATCAGGAACCGCGTTTGGTCCTTCGAGTCCTGCTGCACGTCGGCACCGAGGAACAGGTAATCCTTGCCGCGGATTCGGTGGATCTTGTGATCTTGCTCCGCGATCACGTCCAGCGAGTTTGTTTGGTCCGACTCATACGCAACCTTCAGCGTCCGCCGCACGCGCCGCTCGGCAACCTTCACCGTCTTCGCGTCCCAAACTACCGCCGTCTCTTCGTCGTCGCCGGTCCGCGTGGTGATCGTCTTCTGATATGCGAACGGGATCTCTACCGTTTCCTTCGCGTACTGCCATCCGAAGAACGGTACATCGGGGATCGTGTCCGGGTCACGCTGCCGACGCCCGCCGCGGAATGACGTGTACGTCGCGTTGACGATGTAGAGCGTGTTGCCGTTCGTACCCTGGATGTCCACCCGATCCAGCGCCGCGAACGGGTAGCCGGGGAACTCGTCGGACCCTTCGAGAGCGTCAAACGCGATCTTCGCTGCCTGTTCGTTCTGCGCTTGCAGCACGCGGAACACCCGCGTACCCGCGATGTGACCTTCCTCGTCACGCGAGAACTTCCGGGAGTCGATCATTTCGGCGATTGTGGCCATTAGCGGTTGTCCCCCACTTTCTGAATGAGGGTTTCGATGAGCTGGCCCACGCGGTTGATGCCGACTTCGAGGCCGGACGTGTTGAAGAGGCCGTTGATGTCGTTACGCAACTCCGCAAACTGCTCGCGCTGCGCGCGCATCATCTCGCGGATTTGTTTCGCGTAGTAGTCCATCGTCTCTTCTTGGTCTTTCACAAGCATGGCGATAGCGTCTTTGCGCGCCTGCTCTTCTATCTTCTTCTTCTCTTCCTGTAGGATGTACTCGTCGGCCTTCACCTTGTTGACCATCGCATCCTGATACTTGCGAAGGGAGGCGAGCCGATCCGCCATCTCTACTTGAAGCGCAACCATCCGCGCCTTGCGTTCCTCTTCCAGATTGCTGCCGGTGATCTTCTTACCGGCCTTGTCCGCCGCGTCGATCTTCATTTGGTACAGCGTGTTCTCCGCTGTCATGCGATCTTGGAACGCTTCTTTCAGCGCCGTAGCCTCGGCATCTGGGTCGAACGTTCCGGGTAGCGGGGTGTTCTGTAGCTTTACAAGCGAGTTACCGAGTTTGTCAATCTCGCGGTTCGCCGCCGCCGCCGCGCGCGCCTTCGCGTTGAGTGCCGCGCCGATCGCCGCGAACGCACCGACCACGCCGCCGACCAAACCAATGACCGAGTAGAACGAACCGATGATGCCGTTGATCGCTCCGACCGCCAAGCGTGCGGGGTTGGTCAGGTTCTTCAGGCCATCGGTAAACGTCGCGTTCTTCTCTGTGGCCTTCTCCGCGGCCTTGCCCTGCCGCTCCTGTGCCTCGGCCTGCTTGACCGTCGCCTCTGTGACGACAACAGCGGCGGGCGTTGCCTGTTGCGCTACAGCCTTCTCAGTGTCCGTGACGGCCTTTACCGTCATGTCCTTCGCGGTGTTGAGATCGGTAGCCAGCTTGGTGGTTGTCGCACCAAGTTCAACATTTGCCCTGCCGATTGGCCCGTCATTCGCCACGGTTCATCCTTACGCGGTGGTGATCGGCCCGAACATACGCAGCGTGCCTGAGATCGCGATCGGCTGCCCGACGTTCACCGCGATACGCAGAGATTTCAGGTAGGCTTTGATCGTGTACGTGCGCCCGGACCCGAACGTAATCACGATGCTTGGGGTCAGCGCCGTAAGGTCAAAACTCGGAACCGCCCACGCCGTCGCCGTGCCCGGTGCCGACGACGCCGGAGCCACACGAAGCGGGTCGTAGGTGTCGCCCTGCGTTTCGGTCAACGGGCCGGAGCCAGAGAACGAATACGCGAGCTGCTGAACGTCGGGCTTGCGGATCGTGTGTCCCAAGCTCTTGTAGTTGATCGCACCGCTCAGCGTGTGGTTGTTCGTCGCGCCCTTGAAGAGTTGGAAGATTGCCGCCGTGCCAGTCGCGCCGACCGCAGCCGGAAGCGCCGGAGCCGCGGCAGAGTTCGCCGACGCGTTGAACGTGCCCGACCACTTGAAGATCCCGTTCGGCATGTACTGCTTGACGATGGGCGGCGTGGTCCCATCGAACGCGGTAATCTCAGCTTCGCCAAAGTCAATGTCCATCGACCAGTCTTTGACGAACGCGACCGCCGTCCCGTTGTACGTCACCAAGCCCGTGTTGCCGATCATCGGCGCTGCCTTCGGGTACTGGCCCGAGAACGTCGCCGTCCCGTTGGTCAGGCCCGCGAGCATCTCAACGCCCGCGCCGCTGCCGGACAGCTCGGAGATCTCCGTTTCGTCAACGTCGAAGTTCAGACCAAGCTCAGTGATCTTGAGCATGTCGAAGAGGTACTTGAGATCCGTTGCCGCGGTCACGCTTGTGACGGTCGCGATTGCGCCTGTGAGTGGGTTAGCCATTGCCTATCTCCTATGCGTTTACTGCTTGCTTGCTTACGTAGCTTCGGAAGGTCAAGGTTGCTTGGTTGACGTTCACCGTGTCTGACGGTCCGATGTTCGTTGACGCGAGCGTGAGTCTGTTGCCCACCGCGCCGAGTACGTTGGTTGAGCCGATAGACGGGAGAGCGAGTAGGTGGTTGTGCAGCCCGTACGTCGGCACCCCGTTCGTCCCGCTCGATAGAACCGAGTCTCCGATGATGCGGTCGATCACAACCTCTAGGCGGTCGGTGCCCGTGCCGTCGGTGTCAAACACCGTGATGGTCAGTTCTACTTCCGACATCATCCCGTCGAAGAACCCGTCGCCGTTCATGTCCACCGCGTACACCGCGAACGGGTACGAGATCCCTTGCGGGTTGCCCTTGTTGAACGATGCCCCGCCCGCGAGGGCCGAAGTCCAGTTGCCCGCCGTGTAGAGCGTCGAGTCCGCATGTAGCCGTGTGAGGATCGCGCGCGCGAATACTGCCGGGTTCATGCTGGCACCACCTGTACGCGGAAGCCCGCTTTAGCGAGGCCCTTCGTCGTGCCGACCGCGAACACGCGGACCATCGCGGGGTTGTTCTGTGCGCGCTTCAACGCCGGAGCCATGAACGGACGCTTCGGCATACGAACCGACCGCTTCAACATAAACACGGGCTCGGTATTCTGGAGCGTCTTGTACTTCCGCTTTCCGTCTGCTCCGTTGATGTACATCTTGGCTTTGAACTTCGTATCACGCACAAGCAGCAACGTCCGCCCGAAGTTCGGGCTAATGAGTTTGAACGTCCCCTTCGTCTTGAGTCCGCCAGTGCCGCCCTTCTCCGCCAACGCGCGCGCCGACATATTGAGCGGGATGGGAAGATACTTGGTCTTCTTCGCGCGGATCACGCCGCCGAACTCATGGATGTGTCCGTAGGGGAGATTCGACCCAACGATCGCACTGTTTCCGCGTGCCTGAACTTGGATGCTGTTTGCCAACCTGCCGCGTTGCTTGTTCGGGGGCATCCCGACCGGCCCAGACATGAACCGCCCGCCGCCAAAGTGGGTCTGAACGTCGCCCTGCACCACCAAACCCATGTCCATAGAGCCACGCCCGCACGCCGTCTTCACAGCGGTAACAAAGGGGCCGAGGTTGCTCCAGTCGAACTTAGGCACTAGGTGTTTCTCCACAGGTTCAACTGGAAGCAAACGCCATTCGAGCAAAGGTCGATCAACTCGCCGTCTACCCCGTAGTCCACGCCGGCAATCGTCACCTTTGAAATCTTGTTGATCGTCGTGCCTACCGCTGTCCCGTCCGTCGTCGTCGGCCCGAGGAACAGCGTGTAGAGCGTGGTGCCAGTCTCCCGCTTGTAGACCGACGCATCGCCCGAGGAGTTCGGCTGCAAGCAACAGGGAGCGGTGTAGGTAACGGATGTTGTGTATTCCCACGCGCCCGATGATTGCTGAGTGCCGAGCATCGCCGTAATCGTCGCGGTCTGCCGCAGGAACCACGTCGGAACCGGCATCGAGCTTTGCGGGGTGATCGTCACAGGCCCGCCCCCGATCGGTACGGCGCGAGCAGAGACGCCTGCGCCATTGCGGCTTGGTCAGCGCCCGCGTACGTCACGGACCAGTTGCCGAGGCTCTGAGACGCGAGGCCCGCGGGCGTGCGTACCGCGGCATACATCCCGTCAACCATGCGGCACAGTACCATCTCGATATCGTCCGCGGGAGCAGCCGACACGTACACAATCGTGCATCGCCCGAAGTTCGGACGCCATGACCAATCCGACATCACGACGCCGCTCGTCGAATCGTCGGTGAACGCGCGCCCGTTCTGCCCGCCGTTGAGAGAGACGACGCCCGTTGCAAGGTCAACGTGGTACGTCGTCGAGTCCAGCGCCGTGCCCGCGGTGTTGTCGTCAAGGATCGGCGTGATGCTGGTGATGCTGGTGATCGGCCACTCTTTCAGCACCAGTTCCGACGCATCGACTTCGTACGTCTCGGTACGCGTTGCCGACTCGAACCCGTCCGTCAGTGACCGCCCGCAGTACCGCCTCATCGCGACGTGAGCATAGTCGATGAGTGTTTGGAGCCGCGCATCGTCGCCGGTGCCAGTGATGCCCGCCCATTCTTTGTACTCGGTCAGGGTGAGAATCGCCACGGCGTCCCCTTAGTTCGTGACCATCGCCATGCACGCAACCGTAGTGTTTGCGCCGCCCGAGACACTCGCCGCAGTCTCTGTCAGAACAAGCAACCACTTCGCGCCGCGAAGGTCGATGCCCGTGATGTCGTATTCGTCCGAGTATCGGTACGTCGCGTCATTGATTGCCGACACGGACGCCGCGGTAGTAAGTGTCAGCGTAATGCCAGCACCGCTTGACGTTCCGGAGTCGAGCCTGCGAAGTATCGCCTTCGCTTCGTCAATCACGCCGGTTGAAGGATTCACGGCATCATCAGGACCGTACACCCCGAACACACGCACTTTCGGCGATGTCGTCACCGTGGTAGTTCCGGTGGCGTACCTAGCCATGAGCGATACGCGAGTTGCGCTCGGGTGGATTCTGGCGGGGAACACAGCCGAGTTTGAGTAGCTCGATGGACGCATGAGAACCGTGGAAGTTTCAGCGGTAGCATCGAGGCTCGAATGGACAACGAGCCAATGACCCTTCACGCTCGCGGGGTATGTTACGTCGCCGCCCTGTGTCTCCGCGCCCAGCTTGGTTTCTGCCGCCATGTTGCGTTCTCCGGTTGGAAAGCACGGCGAGCCCTTCCGAGCCCGCCGTGATGGTTGTTGCTATCAGCCAGCCACGATGAGCTGCTGTCCGAGGTTGCTCTGCGTAGCAGTGCCAGGAACTTCCTGCATCGTCGCGTAGCCGATCGCGCACGCGAACGTACCGGCCGCGCCGTCGCCAGCCGTTGCCGAGAGGTTGATGTACCGCTTGCGCAAGCCCGTGATCGGGATTGTCACGCTCACGATCGTGTCATCAGCCGTCGCCGACGGCAGCGTGCCAGCGGAACTGAAATCAGCGCCGGAGATGTCGGTGCCGCTCGTCAACGCCGTAGCGCTGGACTTCGCGTCCGCTTCCTGAACTTTCAGGGTTGCGAACGCGATGTCTGTAGCGCCGATGATGATCTCCACGGTCAGGCTTGTGACGCCCTGCGTGTCAAACACCGTCGAAGTCCACGCGGCGTTGTCCTTGATCGCCTGCGGGGAGAAGAAGATATGCCGCTTGAGTTTCTGAGCCGTGTTCGAGTCCATGTCTTTTGCTCCGTTCTGTGTGCTGGTTGGTTTACGATTCGGCGGTGATGAGGGCAGCGATCGGGCCGTCTTCGCGAGACGCCGCGGTGCTGCTTGCGTTGCCCATGTCGTGACAGTTGACCGAGTAGTTGAGGGCCATCTGGTAGCCGACCTTGCGCTGATCCCAGTAGCGTTCCGTACTCACGCTCATCGAGAGCGTTTCCGGAGCCACGCCGACCTTCGTGCCCTGATTGAAGTCGCCGAAGTACATACACACCGAGCCGTTGGCTTCGATCTGCGGCATGGCGTTGGAGATCACAAGGGGAATACCCATCCAGCTCTGCGGGATGCCGTTGACGACTTCGAGAGCCGGGACGCCGCCCTTGCTCATGGCCGCCGGGACCAGCACCGAGTTGTAGAACTGCCAAGAACACAGACCCTTGAGCGGGCCGGTGCCTTCGAGGAAACCGATGCTCGCACGAAGGTTCTGGATGTCTTGGAAGGTGAGTTCCGACCACAGGTTTCCGGAGCCGCGCACGATCGCCGCCGCGTATTCGGCGTTCGTTGACCACGTACCACCAGCGCCCGTCACCAAGCTCTGAAGCTTGCCTTCGAGGCCGCGCTGGTTGAAGTAAGTCGAGGTGCCGTCACCGCGAACGTAGATCTGCTCCAGCTTCTGCATGATCGCGTACCGCATCCGCTCAGCGACCTTATCGCCGAAAGCGAAGTTAGACGCCTGAAGCTGCTTGTTCGTGACGGTGGAGAGTGCCACCATCTCGAACGGCTGGAGACGGACCTGATCGCCCGCGATGTTGGACTCGGTAGCCGCGACGCCTTCGCCCGGCGAGTAGACCGTGATTCCGCCCGCGATGCGGGGGACGGTTTCGCCCTGCGCCGAGATCGGCGTGATGTTCACAAGCTGAGTCAGCGCCTCGTACTTGGAGCGAACTTCGATGATCTGGTTGCTGAGAATCTCCGGGATCGCGAACCCGCCCGAGGAGAAGTCATACGAGACGTTCGCCTTCTTGCAGATGTCGAGAGCTTCCGAGTACTGCTTGCCCGCGGTTTCGCCGAGCTTGTGCAGCGTGCTGGCTTTCAGCCAAGCGCCGCAGACTTCGGCGGTGTCCGCGTCCTTGAAGTAAGTGTTGCCAGCGTTGCACTCGGCTTGGAAAGCCTTCTTCGCGGCGTTGCCGATGAAGAACGAAGGCATCCCCTGCCCGTCGTCGAGCCCGCCGCCGGTCAGCGCAGCCGCGCTGGACGCCTTGCGGGCCGCGTCACGGAGCCGATCACGTTCGGCCTTGATCGCATCCACGTCCTCGCTCGGGACCACCAACGGCTTGCGGGACTTGGTAGCGGTCGCCTTGTGCGCCGCGTCCAAGTCGATCGCGTTTCCGTCTTCGCCGATGAGGTTGAAGTCAGCCGCGAACGCCTTCACCGCGGCGAGGTCGGAACCATCGCCCTTGAAGCCGTTCGCCGTGAGAACCTTTACAATCTTTGCCCAGTCCATAGCACAACTCCTGTAAGTGAGAAACACCTACCGGGACGCTGTGCCGGGTGGCTCAGGTCACATGACCGGGCACCCGTGGACTTTGCCGCGATACTTGAAACCTCCCGCGAACGTTACCGCTCAGCGGGAAGGCGAAAGGTCAGGGACTCAACAGAACAATAGTACGCTTCGGCTTGACGGGAGATTGTAGCGCCTTCATCGCCTCGGCCGCAACTCCGACCGCTTGGCACTCGCCGTTCATCGGGATTGCGGTGTAGCTGATTTCGATGAGCCGCGAGTTGCGGGTGATGAGTTTAGCGCCGGGGTATTTCTTCGCTTCCTCTGCGGTCGGTGCTCCCTTGCTCACACGTTCCACCGTGACCGAGTACCCGATCTGGTGTTCGAGTGCGAGCGTCCGAATCCAATCCCGCAGGTGGTTCGTGCCGCCTTCGATGAGGGTCGAGTTGCACACGATGCCGCTCGGGGTGTACTGAAACGACCGCCACTTCCCCACGCAATGAAGGGCGTCGTATACGTGGTCAACGAACATGGACATGTTCTTACCGAAGTACGTCTTCCAGTCCACGCCGTCCGGAAGAATGACTTCCCGCTCCAGGTCCACCGCGTCCGTGGTGCAATACCCGCTGATCTGGAACGGCTGGCCCGACGCTGGATACATGGCCTTTGAGTTGTGGATTCCGCACGCCTTCACCGCGATGTTCTCATCGGCAATATGCGGGGCGATAGCCTTCACCCGCTTCACCGCACGATCCCGCAGGATCGACATGTATTCTTGGGGATTCACTTCGGCATCTCCTGTACGGTCGTGTGCAGACAGTTGCATTGCGGGTGCAACTCGCACGCGGCCATGATCGGGCGGGACATGGTGTAGACCTTCCCATCCGTTCCCGCAATCGTCGTCCCAGCGGGGAAGAACGGCTGGTCAATCGGCGTTACCACGCCTTGCAGCGCCGCCGCCGCGCCCTCGCACAGTCCGCACGGGTTGCCAGACAGCAACCATTCCTTGCCCTCAAAGCCCAGTTCCTTCGCCTGTGCGAGCGCACCGTTCTGCGCGGCCCGCGCCGTCTCGGTCCGTGCGATCGTCTCGGCACGCGCGAGGCTCACGTCGGGTACGCGGTCCGTGAGTTGCTGTTGGATTTCATTGATCGTCGCGCCCTTCGCGAGCCCGTCGTCGATCACGGTTCGCATCTGATCGGCCATTGTTTCGGTCACGCCCTTCACCAGCTCGAACGTGTAGCCTTGCACGTACTCGCGCGCGGCCTCGGACGTGAGAGGTTCGGTATCGACGCCCTGCTCCTCGATGAACGATACCGCGCCGGCATCGAACGCCGCGGTGATGCTCGCCCTGAGAACGCTTTCAAGTTCCGCACTTGCCAGCTTGGAAATGTCAAACGACCCATCAGGCCCGATGCCCGCGATGCCGCGGGTCAGTGCGTCGTTCGCCCATTCCTGAACCGCCCGGAAGATACGCGCCTCGATGGGGTCGCTTGTGTCGGCGGCCTTGTGCGCGCACCCGCAGGAACAGAACGCGCCCCACCGCGGAACGTGGATCAGTTCAACGCGGCCCGCTTTACGGCCAAGTCCGGCAGCGTTTCCGCGAGCCTTTGCGCCGGGGTCATTGCCAGCGTCTTTGGGTTGCTGATCGCCTCCATCATCAGGTGAACCACCTTTCCCGCGTCCACCGTTATCCGTACCGCCGCCTGCTTGCGTTTCTGTGCTGGACTGATTCGTACCACTTGGGGCCTCCGGGGTGAAGTTGCGTAGCGGGTTGAACACGCGGTCGAGCGTCTCGGTCGGGATCGCGGGGAACGCGGCCTGTGCGATTGCGTACGCCGTCTCGATGGGAATTGCGCCCGTGCTGACCTGCGTAGCCAGCGTGACGATGGACGTGACCTGTGCGCCGTTCAACGCTTCCTGTGCCGCGGCATCGGGTGAACTGCTCGGAGTTTCCGAAGGCTTGGCCTCGGGCTTGGCCTTCGGGTCGGGCGTTGCGCTCGGCACACCGAGCCGCGCCAACGGCGAGCCCATCGTGTTCAACGCATCATCCACGGGTTCAAGATCCAACACCTCGCGGTATTCGTTGAGGTAGCACGCGCCCGCTTGGAACGCGACAGCCAGCCGCGCGGCCTCCGCGTCTTTGTCCTCTTCGACGGGGTTTTCGTATTCAAACCACATCTCTCCCGGTTCAACGCCGAACATCGGAAGGAACCATTCCGTCAAGTCCTCGGCTACCCGGCACTGCCGCTCGTAGATCGCACGCTGCCATTGCAACCCGCCCTCGGCAGCATTGGACTGGATCGCATCGTTCATCTTCCAAGTCGGATCGGGGATGCCAGCCGCGCGGTAGATCGCTGCCTCAGCTTGTTGCAAGCCTGGGAGGTAGTTCATCTCGTGGGGCTTCGTTGCGGACTGGATCAGCTCGATGTCACGCAGCACAAGCGCCCGACCCGCCGACAGCGGACCGCCGCGCGAACGCAGCGCCGCCTCGGCTTGCTTGATCTGGTTGTCGGTATACCCCGCCGGTGCCTTCAGCACCATGCCGTACTGGCCCGAGTTCTTCCAGCGGGCGACTTCCGCCGCTACAGCCGCGTCTTCCAAGTCGCCATACCGCTCGATAGACCGAACCCACGATGTACCCTGCCACGGGGCGAAGGGGTCAACCATCCACTTGCTCACCACCACCTCGGCCTGTGGAACACGCATCGGGCGGATGTTCTCACGCCCGTAGTTGTACCCCGTCACGCCCTCGGACTTGTCGAGAATGGGCCGCGTCCATTGGGGGTGGAGGATGTAGAGCCCGCTCGGCGTGCCCTCGCCCGTCCACAACACACAATGCCCGCAGACTTCGCGATACCAGTAGATCAGTTGGAACACGTCCGAGCACGACATCAATGGGTCAGGGTCACGCAGGATGTCGATAGCGGGGTGATCCGTTACCTCTTCGCTCTCCGTGTCGTCCTGTGCGTACGCCTTCCGCGCCTTGCTCTTCTTCGCCGACCCGCTCGCCACCCGGTACAGCTTGATCTCGCCCCTTGCCGCCGCCCGTGCAATCAGCGCCGCCGCGTTGAAGATCGACCCCGTGATAGCACGCGACACGCACGCCATATCGCGCGGGTTGGTCGTGTCATACCGCCCGAGAACCTCCTCGCCCGTGCGGACCGTTGCACCGATGTACGCACGCTCGCCCTGATTCGGCGGACGCCGAACGGCCTTGAACGCGTCGGAGATGAAGTTTAGGAGTCCCATGTATCAATCACTCCGATGTATCCGCCAGCGTTGCCCGCGTCGATCGCCATAACCGCGTACCGAAGAGCGTCCATAGCGTGGTTGTCCGCGTCCGTCGGCTCCTCTTTCGCGCCCTTGTCGCCGGACTTACGCGCCCACACGTAACTATCGAACTCTTCCCGCAGGCACGTCGGGCGTTTCTGCTCGGCGAGAGCGCCGTCATATTCTACCAGCGTGTCGGCTACTACGAAGAGCCGCGGTACTCCGTTGGCACCAGGCACAAGCCGCGCGCGCACCGCGTCAATGCCCGCGCGGATGTCCTTCTCCGCTGGCGTCGTCATTACACCGTGCCGGTGCAGCGTCTCGCGGGTGTCTCTCGCGTGGTCGCTGACCGTCGCGACGTACTCCTCAGACCCCGACAGTTGGATGATCTTCCGCGCATGGTCCTCGGTGATGCGCCGACTCATGTACATCTCGCGGTAGACGTAGAGCGCTTCGCCGCTGTCCGCGATCCAGAGGCAGACGAACGGGTCATTAAACCCGAAGTCGATCGCGCGGTACTTGCGCCACGCCTTCCACCCCGCGGGCATCTCGCGAATGACGTGCACCGTGGGGTCAAACTCCTCGAAGATCAGCCCGTCAGCCGTCGCCCACTTGCCCTCTTTCAGCCGCGCACGACGTACGCCCGTCATGCCTTCCAGCTTCTTGCGGTACTCAACGCCCGCCGGGGTCCAATCCTTGCCGTCGTGCCAACGCGGGTTGTCTTCCAGCCGCGAGAGAATCCGTTGCATCTGGCCGCGTAATGAACGCTGATTGAGCCAGTGAGATGGGTAGGACGGGTTGCAGTCGCAGATCATTTGGCAGAACGCCGTGCGCCCGCCCGAGAGGCGAGTGATGCACTTCTCATGGTCGTTCTCGGTTGCTTCGGTCCATTCAAACGCGAAGATCCGATCCCACTCGGACGACATGATTTTCTCTGTGTTGTCCATTCCGCCGGGAACGATCACGGACCCGTTGGGGTAGCGGTACGCGTCTCGGTGTGTGCGGTGCGCGTTGCCAACCCAAGTGCAACCGGTAAGCACGTCGTCTTCCAGCGTTTGCAGCACACTCTCAGACATGGCCGTGCGCGTCTTACGAACCAGCAGGATGCGAGCGCCGGGGTACATCAATGCAACCGCGTGCGCCTTCTCTAGCAGCGCCCGTGTCTTCCCGGTTCGGGTCGGACCTTCTATCAGCACCTCCGCTGCACGCGTGTTGAACACCTCGGCGGCACCGCCGCGGACCACGTACTCAGCGGGTGTGGTGGTGGTGGTCATGTCTTGTGCTTGGGCATCTCCACCGTGTACCAGCCGACGCCCGCGATAACGCCGCGATCGTTGCCGTGTTGATCGAATGACCGCGGGTGCTTGGTGTCGTCCGGAACATCGAACCTCGGGGGCCAGTTCGGGCGGTCGATCGGCTTCACGTTCTCGGGTACATACAGGCCGCGCGTCGCGTCGTATTTCATGTGGTGCCCTCCACGAACACGACGGGCCAACCCCACATAGACGCGTCCGCGCCCATCTCGTCACTGAGCAACGCAAGGCTTCCGGTCGCGTGCTGTTCCGGCGGCACCCATTCGTATTGATCGAACAGAGCATCCGCAAACTCTTCACGCGTCATGCGGATTGGGTGGTCTTTCATGTACCGCGTCTTGTCCGACGCTACCGCGTAACCGTCGAACCTCCACGTACATTCGGTTACCCACTTGCTCTTCATATCGTCCCCTTCACCAGTTCCGCGTACCCGTCGAACACGTAACGTTGCCCGCCGTCCAGCCGGTACAGCTCGCAGTACCGCCGCCCGCCCATCGCAGGCCCCGCGACGATGTTCGATGCTTCCATGCCCTCGATCCACCGGAACCGCTGGCCGTCCTGCGAGCCGCCCACGTAGACGTAAGGGAACCGCTCCTCGATCGGCTTGCGGTGCGTGCGTCGGTTCATTTGCCCTCGAATCGCGACACTTCGCAAATGTAGTGACAGGTGTACCGAACCTCCGCAACAGGCGTGATCTTCCACCCCGCGGCGTGCGCGGCGTCCATCGCCTTGATCCAGTCGGGTTGCTCCATCAACTCTTGTGATGCCGTTATGTAGCACCGACCGTCGGGGGCTGGCACGGGGTCAAACGAGAACGTGATATTCCCGTGTTCGTCGGTGTGCCAACGTGCATCGGACTCTCGCGGACAATCAGCCGGGTTCACTCGTTCCATTACACACCGCTCCCATCTGTCCCCTTGATGAACCGCACGGGGGTTTCGACCCGCTCCGTCGCGAGCCCGGCGTCCAGCCGCGCCATCTTGTCCGCCACCTGTGCCAACTCCAGATTGTGCCGCAACATCGCCATGAGCAACTTACCTCCCGATGCTTGGATTCGCGGGGTGTCGGACTTCATCAGCCGCGCGACGACGATCGGCAACGCCTCCGCGAGTTGCGGCGGGATCGGCACCCCGCGCGCGTGGAACTCGTCGAGCTGCGCGATTACCGCCCGCACGTTCGCGCGGGTGTGTGTAGGGTCGAGGATCTTGTCGGCGGTATCAGACATTGGAAAGCGCCCGGATCGGCGTTGCACCGTCCCCTCCCGACTGGTTGTCGGGCGTGCCGCTTTCAGCACTTCGGGCGCGCTTTGGGTATGGTAGCGAGAGCGGCGCGATTCGCTTTCGCATTTCGTCGTCGAGCGGCATGAGGTATCGGTGTTTGCTGGAGCCCTTGACCACCTCAACGTCTGGATGCCGTTCCATGCCCTTGTGTTTGTTTCTAAAGGCTCTGCCCTGCCAACGCTTGCCCTTGTAGATGTATTCGTCGCTTGCTTGTGACATTCCAGAATACACCCACCCGCCTGCCTGATAGATGCCCCCGTGGTGACCCTCGTCTGGGTCCGCAAATGACACCACCAATCGGACGCCCGGCATATCACGGTGGAGGATGCGAAGGGATACGGCAACGATGCGACTTACCGGAGTCTTGTGCTTTGCCAACGCAACCCGCACAAGCTCGCAGCCCTCAGTGTCTTTGAGCCCGTATCTCTTTACGAGAGCGTTTGTGGCCCCAACGCCGTACAGGACAACGCCGATGAACTTGCCATCCTCCCAAACGCCGATCTTCGCGAGTTTGGACTTCGGCATCGCCTTGCTGTAGTGCCATCTCATAACCGCGAACGTCGCCGCGTCATGCCCGCACCAGTCGAGTTTGAGGTCTGGTTTAGACATGCCACTCGTGCCCGCACGACGGGCACACCGTCGGCGACTTCTGATCTAACCGCCCCTGTTCGTCTAGGCCGACCGGAGCAAAGTCAGGCGTCAACCCCGCGAGCAACCCATCCAAGTCTGCCCGGTCAAAACCCGTCACGCCGAGATCGTCCTCGCCCATCGTGTCCAACAGGCTCGTAAGTACCTCTGTGTCCCATTCCGCAAGCTCAGCCGTCCGGTTGTCCGCGATCGCGAACGCCACCGCGTCGATGCTCGAATCGTCAACCACCACAGCCGCAATCTGAGTCCAGCCCATCGCCTTCGCCGCCAACCACCGCCCGTTGCCCGCGCGGATCACCATGCCCTGCCGCTGGACGACGATCGGCGCGCGCTGTCCGAACCGGGACAGGCTCGCACGGATCGCCGCCATGTTCTTCTCGCCGTGCTTACGGGCGTTCGCGGGGTCAGGTGTCAGCGTGTCGATGGGAACCGCCAAAGGCCACAACTGCTCAGCAATGTACGCTGGACCCCCCCTTGCCCCCATTTGTTGCGGGGGGTCGGTTGATTTCGGCGGTTTGCCCTCTTACAACCCTCTCGTCTTTGGGTTGGGGTTGGACACCCACAGAGCCAGGTCCGTCGGGGATGGTATCGCCGGGGTTGCTCACCTGCTACCTCCTGACACGCGCGAACGCGAGCGGCCTTGACGCCACGAGCTACCGAGGAGCGGTTTCCAGCACTCCCGCTCTGTGCGAACGTATCCGGCGTATGTCAGGTGTGTAGCGTCCACGAAGTCGCCCGCGGCAACCATGCCCGTCAGCGGCGTGAGTTCCTTGCGGTCCATCACCGTGACGCGTGACTCTTGGTTGTTGAATCTCATTCCGGTCTTCAGCGCCGCGCGGTAGGTGTCAACGCCCGCCTCTGTGGGTCCATCGTTGATCGGGTGCGATGCTGAGACGCGGAACGCGATTCCGGTTACGGGACGCCCGCTGTTGGTCCAATACCCCTGAATCTGCGCGACGATCTGTTGCACGTACCAGACATAGTTCAGCGGCGAGTTTGCCGTTCCGGGCACGGGTGCGCCACCAGCAACGGAGCCCTCTCCGTAGAAGTTCGAGGCTTCGTACAGATCGAAGATCACGCAATGGTTGTTCAAGTTCGATCCCTGATGGGCGGTCAGAACATCGAACAAGTGCTCGTAAGAGAGTTGTGTGAACCCCATGAGAGCGACATACATGTCATACATCGACATGGACGTGCGCGAGTAGAACGGGGTGATTGCGACGCCGTTGGTCTTCGTGCCGTGCGAGACGCGCATCCACGTATTGAAGATCTTTCCGGTGAGGCTTTGCGCGATGAGCTGCATACCGCCCCACGAAGAGCGGGAAGAGTCCGCGGCAACGGTGGCCTCGGTCTTCTTCATCACTCCGTCGGTGCCAGCGTAGGAGGTCGAGCCGCCGAAGTTCGTCACGATGGTGTTCGCGCCGTCCGCGCGGCGGAAGGTCATCGCGATGGACCCGCCGCCCGTGGTGAACTCGGCACCCCAGAACGTAGCGGTCATGGAGTCGGTGATCGGGATCGGGTTGTTCCTGCCTGACACGTTGACGATCTCCCAGCACGCCCAGCCCGCGAGCGTTACCGGAACGTGACCGGGGAAGTTGGGAGCGACGACAGACTCTGTGCCACCCCAGTTGAAGAACTCAAGCTGGGCCGAGGCTACGGACGTGCGTTCGGTCTTGTATGCGGTCCAAGTGGAACCGTTGCCGAGCGTGTGCCAGTAGTATTGGACGCCGCCCGACCCGTACTTGTACGTCACGACTGAATCGACGGCCGAGTCATCGTTGTTGGACATGCCGAAGGACACCGCGGGGCATCCGTAGATGCCGAGACTCGGGCGAAGTGCTTCGTTTATGCCGGTGATAATGCCGTTGGCGAGGTACGTGCCCTCGCTATTCCAGATGCCCGCGATGTCCACTTTCTGCGTGCGGGCCTTGCTAATCAGGGACCGGAGCGGGCCGACGTTGTAGTATCCCTTTGGCATGTCGTCCCCTTAGCGTGATCTTGCGAGGTTCGTTTCGATGCGTTCCAACGTGCGTTGGTTCTGCGTGGACTGTTCTTCGAGGCGTCCGAGGGCGCGCGCGATGGTGATGCGTTCCGCTTCAAGGACGGCGATCCGGGATTCTTGGCTCGCGATGGTGGCTTCGGTGTGGGTCTGGAACGCTTCGGTTTGGACCTTGAAGACCACGAAGCAGATGCACGGTCCTGCGATCGCTGAGACGATACAGATAACCGCGGCGACGATTTCCAAGTTGCTCTTGATCTTCTCTTTGATCTGTGTAGGTGCCATGTGTAGATCCTTACGAGTTCTGCGCGCGGTTCACGAGGGCCACGCCAGCCGGGCCCATCCATTCGCTGAGGGTTTTCGCGTGGGTCTTGAAAGCCGCCGCTACGTTGGGGTCAGCGAGCTTTACCGCGTCGATTGCGTCCACGATTCGCGTGGAAGCCGCTTCGGTTGCCTTCGCTTTGTTGCGCTGGCCGATGCCGAACAGGCCGCCGGCAACACCGATCAGGCCGGCGATAGCTGCACCGCCAGGACCAAACGAGCCGGCCACGGACTGGCCGACGCTGAGGAACGACGCGAGCCGCTCCTGTTTCGCGGCGATCTGGTCGAGTGCGGTTTGGGCTTTCGCATTGGCGGATTCGACCGCGAGACGGTTAGTTGCGATGCGGTCGTCGGCTTGGGCTTGGATCTCGGCGGTGCGCTGCGCGAAGGCGTCCAGCGTGGAGCGGAGGGACAAGGCTGCGTCGGCTTGCGCCGCGTCAAACTCTGCCGCGAGGTCGTCAACCTTGAGGGTGGTTTCGGTTTGGAGTCTCGCGACGGCGCGCTCGAAGGCGCGCTTGGCCTTCGCGGCGTTGGCCGCGGCGAGCTGCTCGGCGGCTTGGGATTCGGCGGTCATGCGGTCTGATTCGCGTTTGGCGGTGGCGATTGCGGCTTGGACATCGGCGTCGGCTTGCCGGCGGACCCGCTCGGTTTGGGCGGCCCACTCGGGGGCGGACATTTCCCGGCCCGTGTCGGGGTCGATCGCCTTTGGTTCGCAACCCGTTAGGGAACAGAGGATAGCCAAGCACGCGACGAATGGTGTATATCGCATTCCCAATCATACCACCTGTGGCGTGGTGAGGATAATGCCCCGTTCTACCCCGGTACTTTCCCCGAATAATACGAATCGAGTGTGATACAACTTGATATTGTTGGGTATGAAGCCGATACTATTGGTGTCCAAGTCACGCAAACGCAACAGGAAGGGAACGAACCATGAAGACCGCCACGACGACCGCCGCGAAGATCCCCGCCAACCTGCTCGTATCTGCCGCCGCGATGCTCGACCTTGACACGCTCGAAACCCGCAACCATGACGCTCTCGACTTCCACGACATCAGCGTCGAGTCCATCCGCCGGGTTATCGAGATGGCCTATGCCGCTGGTAAGAACGCCCGCTAATCCCCTCCACCCGCCCCCACGCGAAAGCCGAAGGGGTGGATTATGAAACGATTTGACCCCGATTGTCTCGACCGTTCCCCCGTGGCCCTCGCGTGTGCGGTGGCCGGACTGTTTGCGGGCTGCTGGCTCGCGATGTTTCTCTAGGAGTGTGTGACCGATGGACGAAAACAACCTTATCGACAAGATCATTGACAAACTCGCCAAGATCGGGGCCGAACGCGACACCCTCGCGGCCAAGCTCACGCGGTCTGAGGCCGAGAACGCCGACTACTTCCGGTGGTGGCAGAACGAGAAGAAGGCCCGCGAGGCCCTCGAAGCCAAGCTCGCCAGCACCTTCCCCACCACGCAACCGCGCCCGGAGTAACCGCCATGAAGTCCGGCACCACCACCATCGCGAACCAAGAGATCGACGTGTACGGCTTCACGATCACGCTGGACATCGACGTAGCGTGGACTTCCGACCCCGGCGTCTGGCGGCGTGCCGACGGAAGCGGGGAGCCCCCGTCCATCGAGATCGACGAGATCGGTTTCGACGAGGACCAAGCACTTAGCGACCTGCTCCACGCGTGGGCGGAGTGCGAGCCCGCCCGCCGCCCGCCGGGTTTCGCAGACGCGACCAAATCCGACATGCTCTGGGTTATCACACAGAACGTAGCAGACTACGTAGACACCGCAGACCTTCCCGACGACGGACCACAGAACGCGGACGACCGCGAGGAGGACGACGACGATGGAAACTAACCGCAAGCGCCCGACGACCGAAGAGGCTGAGGCCCGCCTGTTGCGGGATATTCAGGCCGCGCAACTCGACACGGTAGATCCCAAGTCCGTCCGCACCGAGCCGAAGCGGGCAGTGGGGTTCGTGGAGTTCAAGCCGATCACGAAGGGCGGTGCAGATTGACGATGACACCCGGAAGACTCTACGAATGCACCGAGGCCGAGTACCGCGCGTTTCCAGCGGCGAACTACTCCACGCTGAAGGAAGGACGCGAGAGCCCGCTCGCGATGAAGTGGGCGATCAGCAACCCGCGCGAGTCAACGCCCGCGATGGACCTCGGGCGCGCGGTGGAATCAATGGCGTTCGGTTCGCCCGAGATGGTCGTGTGTGCGCCGGACGTTGACAGGCGGACCAAAGCTGGCAAGGAAGAGTGGGCCGCGTTCCAAGCTGCGAACGCTGGCAAGATCGTTCTACAGCCGGACGACTACGCGAACGCCCGCACGATGTACGCGAACCTAGCGGGCAACCCCGACGCGGTACGCCTAACCCAAGCCGCCAAGTTCCGGCAGGCCGTCGCGGTGTGGATCGACGAACCTACCGGCGTGACCTGCAAAGCACGCATCGACGCGATGACGCCCGGTGTTTGCCTTACGGACTTGAAGACCACCCGCTCGGCACTGGACGCGCGTTCCTTCGGCACCGAGGTGGCCCGCATGGGCTACCACATCCAAGCCGCGTTCTACGCCGATGGATTCCGCGCGTGTACCGGGATCGACACGCCCTTTACGATCGTTGCCGTCCAGAACAGACCGCCGTTCGATGCCGCGGTCTACCGGCTGGATGATGCCGCGATCGAAGCGGGCCGCAAGTGGTACCGGCACTTGCTCGACGTGTGGCAACGCGGCAAGTTAACTGGCTTTTGGCCCGGCGTTTCCGCAGGAATCGGTACACTGGAGATCCCCAAGTGGGAGCTTCAATCGGCGGACAACGCCGAATGGCGGGACGCCCCGCACGACGAACACGACCACTCATTCTGAAAGGTGAACGATGACGCAGATTCCTCTCCCGTCACATGCTGACATTGACGCCGCACTGGCCGCGCGCGAACCGGCGGGAACGCCCGCACCGCCGCCCAAGCCACAACCAGAACTCGACCGGCTCCTCGCGAAGCCGCTCGCGCCGATCAAGTTCGGGGCCGATGGTGCGTTCGCGGTGGAAGACATGAGCCAGTGCTACCGGCTGGCTAAGCACTACATCGCCGCTGGCATGGTGCCGCGCGGTCTGGAAGGCCGCAACCCCGAGGAGACGCTCGGGCGTGTCGCGATCGCGATTGAGTTCGGGCAACAGTTTCGGTGGAGCCCCGCCCAATCGTTGCAGTCGATCATGGTCGTGAATGGTCGTCCGTGCTTGTGGGGAGATGGCCCGATCGCCCTTGTGCTCCGAAGCAAGCTCCTGTTCAACTACGAATCGTCGATTCAGGGTGCCGGAGATGATCGGTTCGCGGTGTTCAAGGCTACCCGGTGCGGGGTTGAATCGCGGGATGATAACGGGACTCTTCGCTCCGGGAACATTACCCGCGAGGTTCGGTTCGGGGTTGCCGACGCCAAGCGGGCGGGCCTGTGGGGCAAGTCCGGCCCGTGGACGAACTACCCCGAGCGGATGATGCTCTACCGGGCGCGCGCGTTCTGCCTGCGTGACCTGTTCGCCGACGTGCTGGGCGGTATCGGGATCGCGGAGGAACACGACGCGTTCGCGGTTGACCACCAAGCCGAGAAGACCGCCGACCTTGCCGCGAAGGTGGCCGACATTACGCTCGCGAAGCCTGACTGACACACACCCGCCCGGACGCCGAAAGGCGGATGGGTGGTTTTGGGGACGCACTCCGCGGACCCGCTTTGGAAAGGGTTGGACATGGGCATTTCATCGTGCGTCGAACAAGTCGATGCGAACTTTGCACGGGTCGCGCTCGCGAACAAGGCACCCAATCGTACAGTATGACAGTCTCACGTCATGTCGCTGGCGCGGAACATGGTTGACGGGTTCTGGACCCTCAACGGCGAAACGATCGTCTTCAATGAGAACGGCGCGCTGACCGAGGGCCAACACCGGATGCTTGCGGTAATCAAGGCCGACGGCGATCGTCCCGGTATCCGCGTCCCGATGCTTGTGGTTCGCGGTGCGCCGTTGGGATGCCGATACAACCTCGGCAAGATCCGTCGGTTGGCGGATCAGTACGCGATTGATGGGGGCTCTAACGGGGCGTCCATCATGGCCCTCGCGAGAATCATCTACGAGTGGGACGACCGGACCGGCCTACCAGTTCAACATCTGTCGGTGCCGCCGACATACGAACAGCTCGCGACGATCGTTGCCGATGATCCGTCCATCACCGGCATCGCAGCCGTACGCAACCACGTAGCCGAAACCTTGTACGTTCGCAACACGTACTACTTCTCCCGCTGGTTGATGAATCGGATTCCGGGCGCGATGGAGTGGTTCGAGACGATGATCGAGGGCAGCGGGCTTGCGTCTGGTTCACCGGCCCTGCTTCTGAGAAACTACCTCCTGCGCAACCGGCAGGCCAAGAACGTGATTTCCCGCCAGCACCGAACCACCGGCGTTATCGCGCCGTTGGTCGTGACGATCAAGGCGTGGAACGCTCACATCACACGCCGGAAGATCGACGGTTTGCGTTACGCTGCAAACGACGTATTTCCGATCCCGTACGGCTTGGGTTGATTTGTTCCGCTCCACGTTGGAAACGACGCGGTGCGGTTTATGAAAGCCCAAAACTTACTCACCCCCCAAACCGTAGCCGCGGCACCCGCCGCGCCAACCCCGGAACCCGCCCCCATTCGCCCCACGATCGCTCCTAAGCGATTGCAGCCCTGCGGGCGTCGGAAGGTGGAGGGTCCGCGCGCAACCGTTACGAAGGGGGATCTAGCCAAGATCCTCGCGGATGCCGAGGTGGTCCCGTCCATCGCGGCGGGAAAGCTGGTGATAGACGAGTTGTGCGCCCAGATCGTGCGGGTGGTGAAGTCAGGGCGGCGGATCGAGATTCGGGGGTTCGGCACGTTCCGCCCGAAGACGGTCAACACCCGCGGAGGGTTCAACGTGAAGGGGAAGGCGATGCCTCCCCGCACGGTGAAGACCGCGTGGTTCAAGCTATCGAACGATCTCCGCACCGTTACTCCCGCGGAATAAAGAAACCCTAGCCCGTTGATGGTGCGTATAGTTCCATGCGTTCCCCGAAAGCTGTCCAATGTTCCCATGCAACCACAACAACCCGCCCCGCTCTGTGCCGGATCAGCTTGATTCGGGGACGCACACAGAGTCGGGCGGGTTGTTCTGTTTCGGGGGGCGGCATGGCTAAGCGGGTGCAAGCGCCGTGGATCAGAATGCGGACCGGACTTCCGGACGACCCCGCGGTCATTCGCATGGCCGCCGCGCTCAAGATCGAGGACGACGCCGTAGTCGGTAAGCTCCATCGGCTTTGGGCGTGGGCTACCACAAACCTCGCGGATGGTAACGCTGCTGGCGTTACAGATGCGTGGGTTGATCGTTACGTGAAGTGCGATGGATTCGCCCGGATGCTCTGCGCCGAGGGGTGGCTGCGCATCTCCGCCGACGGCCTGTCATTCCCCAACTGGGAGCGGTATTTGTCGGAAGGCTCGAAGCAGCGGGCACTTACGGCGCGTCGCGTGGCTTCCCATCGGGACGGAGATACCGATTCTGTAACGGAAGAGAAACGCGAATGTAACGCTGCAAGCGTTACAGGTTCTATCTCTATCTCTACCTCTATCTCTAAGTCTTCTTCCGGAACAGAGAAGAGTGCGAAATCGCAAAACGGGAAGTTGAGCGTTGACGAAGCCGCCGTCCACCCGCTGCCGATGACATGGCCCGAGGATCTACGGGCCGCGTTCGTGGCGTTCATCCGGAACCAGTACGCCCTACGCAAGCCGCGCACCGCTCACGCGATTGACCTCCTCATCGCCAATGTGGAGAAGATCCCCAACGGCTTGCGGGTGGATGCCGTCAACCAGAGCATCGCCAACGGGTACCAGGGAATCTTCCCGCCGAAGGCGTCCGGATCGTCTCAGGCCGGCGCGGACGACCGCCGCGCCCAACGCAGAGCCACCGAGTACACCGAGCCGAAGACGGCTGGACCGAGGATCATCAGGTTCGGACAACAGAACGGAGCCGCGCAATGAACGACCCGAACCCGCGATCACTCGTGAACGCCCCGCTGACTCTCCGTGGCTTCCCCGCCAAGCACGTTTGCACGCCGGTTGAACCGACCGGGCTTTGGGCCGACGCCTACCGCAGCGTCTCGGGCATGTTGCGTACGGGCTGCATCATCATCCTCCTCGGCCCCCGCGGAACGGGAAAGACTCGCATGGCCGTCTCACTCGCGAGGAAGACGATGAGCATGGATCGGGAGGCGTCCGGCTGGGGTCACCGCGGACCGATATACGACCACCAACCATTGCCGAACCCCGGAGCGGTCGGCATCCGCTACACGCGGGCGATGGAGTTGTTCCTCACGATCCGCAAGTCCTACGCAACGGGCGGTTCGGAGTTTGACGCGATGAAGACGTTCACCGATCCGCGGCTGTTGGTGATCGACGAAATGCAGGAGCGGAGCGATAGCCAGTTCGAGGACCGCGTGTTGGTGAACATCATCGACAACCGATACGGGCGGATGCTCGACACGGTGTTGATCGCCAACAGCACGCCTGAGCAGTTCGCGAAGGCGGTAGGTCCGAGCATCTACAGCCGGGCATCGGAGGTTGGAGCCGTGGTGGAATGTAACTGGCCTTCGTTCCGCGAGCGGGACGAGGGCGTGGAGGTGGAATCATGATGTTCGATAACGTCGAAGTTGGTGACGAGGTGTCGGTTTACAACACCGACAACAACCGCTCATACCACGACATGATCCGATACATAGGTCGGCAGTGTGTTACCGCGGTGACGCCGGGAACGCTGACGATCGCTCAAGGTACGTTCTTGCGTAGAAACGGGCTCGCGCGCTCGGGCTTTGGAAGTCGATGGAGCGTGCGACCCGCGGACGACGCCCGCGATGCGGTCAGCTTGCAGAAACAAACCGAGTACGCGGCACAACAGAAGGCTAAGGCGAAAGCGAAAGCGGAGGCTAAGCCATGACCCCCGCCGAAGCCGAGCACCTACGCGCGCAGGTGCAGACACTCCGCAACGTGATCGTGCGCGCCGAAGCGACGATCCGCGGGATACTCGCGAAGACCGACACCGCAGACCCCGAGCTGCTCCGCGCGGCGAACGTGCTGGCGGATGGGCTCGCGTTTGCGAGGGACACACAATGAACCCCACTGACCCCAACGTCCACCCCCTCGACATCGACCGACTCGCGGGGCAGAACCGGACCGTCTACGACCTGCTCGCGGACGGGTCGATACTCACGACGCGGGCAGCGTACGAACACGGCATCACGCGCCTGGCCGCGCGGGTGTACGACCTGCGGAGGCACGGCGTCGATGTGCGTTCTGACTATTGCACGGCGCGCAAGTGCGCGGTGTACTGGATCGGGGGTAGGCGGTGAGCGAACAACGAGAATGGAGCGGTCCAGATTGGACGATCCGCTGCGGGGATTGTCTGGAGTTGCTGAAGTCGCTTCCGAGCGGGAGCGTGGATTGCGTCGTGACAGATCCTCCGTATGGGATCAACACGAAAAGCGACGGAAGCGGAAAACTAAACCCGTGGGCCGACCTTTGTAACTCTGCGTTCTGGTACGCGGCATGGCTAGGAGAGGTGCGTCGGGTTCTTCGGTTCAACGGTGCAGCGTGGGTGTGCTTGAACTGGCGTTCGCTTGTGACGTTTCAGAAGGCCGCGTGTGATCTGCGTTGGCCCATCGAATCGCTGATGGTGTGGGATAAAAAATGGATCGGTCCGGGCGGATCGCGCGGCCTTCGTCCGAGCTATGAAATGGTCGCGCTGTTTTGTGGGTCAGAGTTCAGCGTTGAGGATAGAGGCATACCAGATGTTCAGGCGTTCCCGTGGTCGTCACATAAACCAACGGGGCATCCCGCCGAGAAGCCGGTGGACCTTATGAAGTTCTGCGTTGAGGCATCATGCGAAGTTGGTGCGATGGTACTCGATTTGTATACCGGATCGGGCACCACCGGCGTCGCGTGCCTGCAAACGGGCCGCAAGTTCATCGGGTTTGAGATCGACCCCGACTATTGCAAGATCGCGGCGCGGCGGCTGGCGGACGTTGCGCCGCTGTTCAGGACCGAAACAAAGAAGAGCGAAGGCGCGGGCCTGTTCGCGGGGAAGGAAGGTGCGTAATGCGCCGCCTCGGCCACTACGATCGTTTCTACGGCGTGGATCGCCGGTCCAACGTGTGCGATGACTGCGGGAAGAAGACGCAGGGGTATCTGAACTCGACGCCGTGTCAGCGGCGGGTGTGCGCGGAGTGTTACGTGCGTTATAACCAGCCCTGCGGGGCGAAGGTGGGCAACAAATGAGAATCGAGAATCGTTCTTTGTTTTACACGATCATGGGGACGACGATCGGATTTATCGGAGGCATCAACGCCGCCCGCATATCGCAAATGTACTGGGCTTCCGATGATCGGACGACCGCGACGGCACAAGAGCCCGCGCCGTGCATCGGCGTTCTGCACACCTACGGGTGTGGTACCTACGAAGTCTCCGAAGTCGTAAGCACCAGCCACGGGAGTATCGTCGTGCGGACGACTTCCGGCGAAGAGATCACGACGAACCACGGGACACTCAAGGTTTACGCGAAGGGAGCCACCAATGAAGCGCCCCAGTGATGAAGACGAACCAGTGGACTACAAGGCTCGATATGAAAGCCTGCTGGGTGCCACAATGGAAGCGTGCAAGGGCAGCGGCTACTTGAACGCCCACGAACTACGGGTAGCTCTGGAACGCTCCAAGGCCTCGGCAGAACACGCGTGGAGATTCTATTTCCGAATCAAGTTCTGCCGCGAAGTGTTGCGCGAAGAGGTCAACGCGTGGCGGAACTGGTACGCACTCTGTGGGGCGGCGCTCGACAAAGAAAGCAACTGCGAGTGTGAAGACCTGAACCGGGTAGCCCGCGTTATCGAAGCCCGAGCGGCGACAGACCGCACTGAATCCCTCAGCGATATTCCGCAGGCTGCCACTTGACACGGTTTGATATGCGGGGTAATCTCTCATCATGGGCACCGAAGAATCCAGAATCCTGTACGCCTCCCTGAAACGCTGCGGGTTTGATATTGGCGTTTTGGCCTCGTCGCGGTCCGCCGCGAATATCCAGGCCCGTCGTCGGGTGGTAGCCGAGATGCGGGCGTGTCGCACGCGTAACACGGAGCAGCTCACGCTCGCGCAGATTTCAGGCGTGACGGGCCTGCATTGGTCAACGGTCCGCAACTACGCGTCGGCGTGTACTGCCAAGCCGTGGACGCTGAAGTAGTCTCTCTCTCCTCCGCTCGGCGCGCTGCGGAAACGGTGCGCCGGGTTTGAACCGCGGCACAGCCGCAGAAAGGGCGTTATGCCTCCGATTGATTGGGACATGTTGACGCAGATCGTGGACGGGATCGTCAGGCTCATCACCGGCACGGGCCCGGGCTGATCGCACGGGGAAACCCGCTCGCGCGTTGGCGGAAGCTGGCGACGCGGGATTCGACGCGAGCGATCGCGCGGCGTCCCGGTGTCGGGACTTTGGCGGGTTGTGTGGCGGTGAGTGTGTCGCCCCTTTTTAGACCGCCGTAGCTGGTCCGCGGCGTAGTGCCTCGGGCCGGAGTAGGAGACAACACATGACGATTACCGAGCGACTGCGGGCGTTACAGGATGCGTTCCTGAAAGCGAACACCGACGACGACGTACGCCGAACGGGGCGCGAGTTTGGCGCGGAAATGGTAGCGAAAAGTGATTACCTGCTGGCGGTGGTCGATCGGGTAATCCGCTATCAGCAGTTGGTCGCGACTGGCAAGTCGCGGACCACAAAGAACGCCGCGCGTGCGGGACTGTTCGCCGCGCTGGACGAGCTTGAAAGGGGGGAGTGATGCAGCGATACATGATCCAAACGGGCAGCGGACTTGGTGGCCCGCTGGTGCGGAGCGACTTCGGCGCGTTGGTTCTCCACTCCGACGCCGCCGCGCAACTCGCGGCGAAGGACGCGGAGATTGAGAAGTTGAAGATCGCTGTTTCAAACGCAACATGGCGATCCGTACTTGCCGCAAACAAAGTATCGGATCTGGACGACACCACCCGCCGCCTCGCGCTGGCCGTCGCGGAGGTGAAGGCGTGGCGTGCGTTCCGCAAGATCCAAACCGACGGCTTGGCTACGACGGATGCTGATGCAGTGATTGCAGCGTTCGCATACGCGGACACGCTTAGTGGCGTGGACGACGCCCGCGCCGCCACCGACGCGGACCCGGTGCTGCGGGCGATGGTCGAGAAGGGGAGTGCGTGATGGCGAAGAAAGAGAAACCGAAGTGCGTTCACGGGCTGTCCCCCGTGTTCGTGAGGGGGTGCCCGGATTGCGTTTATAACGCACTCAACGGGGCTTCGCTCTGTCAGATTGTCGGGTGCGACTTCCGCGACGTGATCGGGTTGCTATTGAAGACATACCCGACGACCGACGCGCTGCGGCAGGCTGTTGACGCCGTGCGGGTGGAACGAGAAGCGGCTGAGGGTGCGAAGATGATCGGGGGTGGGGAGTGAAGTTCACATTCCGCTGGCCGAGTGTTGGGTTGGAAGTCGGCACGCTGTTGTCTGACGAGTTCAGCGACACGATCCTCACCAAGATCGGTGTTCGCGAAATGGCTCGTCGGTGCAGCCTATCCCCAACGACCGTGAGCCTATTCGCCGCTGGCAAGGTCAAACTCCCGTGGCCCAGGGTGATGGGCATGGCTATCGAGTGCGGGCTGGAGGAGAGCCTTTGGACCGCGACGATTTACGATCGCATGGACGCAGCGGAGAAGCTCGGGTGGATCTTCCACCCGCAGGACAGCGTGAAGCGGAAGGAGCAGGAATGATGAGCGAGCGAGAATCACACGGTATGAACTGTGCACACCGCTCCGACAGTGACGAGCCTTGCACCTGCGCGTGCCGATACCACGCGGCGGTGGACACCGAACGCACGATGCACGCGGCATGGCGGAAGCGCGCTGAGGAAGCCGAAACCGCGCTCGCGGCGATGACCGCGGAACGGGACGAGAGCGGTCGAAGGCTCGGGGAGTTCCAACTGCGGTTGGCCGGTGCGTTGATCGCGTCCGAGGGCGGCAATGGCTGCCCCG